>Ga0065711_1001875_pt1 | contig 38558 bp, 17 predicted proteins | sample Hoacrofraction12_FD_59098 | JGI IMG/M metagenome (GOLD analysis project Ga0065711, IMG submission 59098) | Hoatzin crop microbial communities from Cojedes, Venezuela - Epithelial fraction 12 v2 (version 2) | ecosystem: Host-associated > Birds > Digestive system > Esophagus > Crop | place...
GAGCCGTTGACCACTACCCTTTGGCTGCGACCATCCAACCAATTCCTTATCCACCGAACGGTCCACCCATCAAATCCATGGCTCTCCAATTTAGAGAGAAGGATGTTGTGGGGGACCATGTCAAAGGCTTCTTGGCTTAGTCTCAGACCTGTCTTGTCACTATGATGTCTCACCATCTGGACTCCTAATTGGACCTGGCCACCACCTTTGCATCTGGCCTGTTTGCCTGGCATAGGTACAGTGGGATGTGGCTCTGGCTGGTGAAGCCCCTGCTCTGCTGGTTGATGTTGCTCTTGGCTCCCAATCCCTCAGGGAGCTGTTGGCTTTTGCTGTTCCCTGATAGAGCACGTAAAGATGCTGTAATACAGCATTAATGAAGGCATTAATGAAGATACTGATGATGTATGTTGAAGTGGAAGTATCTTCTCACAACAGAATGGCTAACACTAAGACAAGAGGGGTTTGTTAATAACCTCACGGGTAAGAGGAGTTTGGAAAATTGAAAACTTCAACTCCAGAGCAAAGTGAACAAAACACACTGCCTCTAATATTGGCATTGCCATTCAGCAACCTTATAGGACAGGTACTCAGAGCTGCTGAGCCAAATAGGAGGTGTTTGAGGCCAAACCTGAAAAAATTCCTATTGTATGTGGGAAGGGAAAGGTTGTTTCTCTATAGAACCTGTCAAGGCTAAATCAAACCGATCAGGAGAAAAAAAAAAAAAAAGTTAGGATTCAGAAAAATTCAAAAGCCTGCATCTGACTTGACATTCACACTCTTGACATGGTTGTTCACTTTTCAAGGTCCACTACACATTTTCTGACACAGAACAAAATTCCAGCTGAGGGTGGAGGAAGAGTTTTTGAAAAATCGCACGCAAAAGCACATATTCCCACTTGGCACTGGGGAATTCGACACTATCATATTTTTTACAGTTCTGTTTTCAGCAAGTTTTGAGTAGGGCTTGGTTGTTTATAGTTGCATTTTGCTTATCCTTCAATGCTATGAGCATGTTTTGGGTGTCTGGATTTTATGGCTCAATTATTTTACTGTGGAGCAACTACAACAGTGTCCATGTTTTATCAAAGGAAAAAGGCAAGTAAATTTTCCAATTATTAAGGCAATCTAGCACTTGGTGTATATCATTATGAAGCTGTTAACAAAAATGCTACATTTTCATTAGCTAAAAGGCTATTTATCCCTAATGAGTTGTTAAAGACTAAGGGCAAAATTCTGCTTTCAGTTACACCAGCATAAATCTGCAACCCACTTGAGTGCCTCTGGATTTATATTGGTGTCAGTGAAAGCAGAATTTGGCCTGAATGCTCTTGGATTTGACTTTGTAATCTGTTTCCACTTTAAGAAAGTCATTATTCACCAGTAAGGACCAATCAATAACAGTAATATTGGGGGGAAGGAGAAATCAAAGGGACTTCTTTTTTTACCCCCTGTGGATACTTCAGAACACAATGCATCTATTGAAATACAAACCATAGCCTCAAACATGTAAAGCAAGAACACATTTCAAGACTGCTTTGCAGCCTAGAAGCTGATGTGCATCTACATCTGAATGACAAACCCGGAAACTGAAGCTGCTGAATTTCTAGGGCTTCCCTTTTAAGATAATAGTAATGGGCAAGCAGTTGACCAACAGTAGGACCCAGCGTAACATTTTCATGAAGCCTAACAATTAGATTTAATAGGTCAAAGTATTAAAGAGAAGCTGCAATGGCCAAGATTTTCAAAATCTGTAAAAAGATCAGCTTTCTCATGGTGTGAACACTGTATTCCACAACTTTTGTTAGGAAGTCTGTTGACTCTACAGAGTACTTGAGCCAAACATGTTTGACCACTCTAGGATTCCAGGTTGCATTTTTGGTCATCAGTGACTCTTGCAGAGGGCAACATAGTCTTTCCTCTCCCAACCTGACCTCCTTTCAGCTAACCTAATAGATCTGCTCTTTCTGTTTTGGAGGCAAAGAGAAGTTCTGTTTGCTTTACTGTATTTTTGTACAGTAACAATAGTAAGTGTCACCAGAAAGTATCAAGTTCTTGGTTGCCCCAGTTTTTAAAAACCAGCGGATTGCTGCTAATACACATTTTTCCTGTCTTCCATGATTGACTCATCTATTCCTTTTATCTGCTTTCATCTATGAAAGTATTTGCCATCAGTAAACAAATAATATAAATATACTTAAATACAAAAGAGAAGGGAGGTGCCTTGCATTGTATGAATTATTACCCATGAAAATATTATAATACACATGAATAAAACAATGTTTACTGTAAAAGAAGAAGAAACATGTACTAACATTTCTCAGTATTAGTAAAAGTATGATTTCTCACTCTCCTTTTCTTTACTTAGTTGAATTCAACTCTATAATCCTATAAGGCACTAAACCCTGGAGAGCATAAATAAAAGTAGAGTCACTGAGGGCTAGCATTAATTCACATTACATGGCAGACAGCTACAGGTAAAATATGCATTTACAATGAAACACAGCCTCTAGGAATCAGTGAGTCCAGTCTGAACATCTGTACGGAGCTGATGAGCAAAAAAACCCCTTTTCGAGTTAAGAGAGGAGGTTCCTGTAGTGACAATGAGAGTATCTCAGGATGAAATGTCCCAGCATCTTCCTTCCAAAATATTCTTACCTTCGCTTGTTTTGATCAACAAGAACAAAAACTTGCAAACAAATAGCAAGGGAGTAATATCATGATACCACCAACCACGCTTTGGTCCTTGTCCACACCAATCAGCTCTGCAATTCATAACACATGTGTTTTCATACTCTTAGGAGCTAAAGAAGCAATTACATCACTTCGCTACTGCTGGACTGGAGCACAACTCAAGGAACTGATTTTCCTGGATTACACAGGAAGCCTGTGACAAAGCAACAAAATTAACTTAGGGCTCTTCGGTCTAGTCCACGGCCTCTGAACTATCTATTCTGCCACTCTTTGGGGTTAAAGGATGGGAATGCAGTCCTAGTTTTTTGATAGCCTCTAAAGAAGAAAAAGGGAACCCAGTACATGGGTTCCTGAGGTTCTGATATTTTGTCATACGTGTCATTGGATGTTTGTCCACTGCAGCACCCCTCAATCCGTTACATATTTTCAATCTCTCAATTTCTTTTGTTTCCATTTGCTTGTTTCTCCATTTTTCATCTTCACTACCTCTTCCATCTGGGGCACAGCCTCTTTTCTTCCATTTGTTCATTTTTCTCCCTTTTAGCATGTTTATCACATTTTTGTACGGTTTCTTACTGCAGCAGAAGTCAGCGGAAGAACTGCACACCTACTGCTGATGTGTAGTATACACAGAGGATAAGATGAATTCAACACTTCTTTGCATCTTGGGTATCTGAGTAAGGGATAAATAAGGACTCTACCAATCTCTGGCTCTCATAGCTAGCTACCTGGTACTTGTCTATGGAAGTTTAAAGTCCTGCGAGAATCTCAGCCACTGTGGAATTTGCTTTTAAATTCAAAGTGGAAAAAAGCAGATTCGGTATTCTGTCTATAAGGAGAATGATGATTTCAAAGCCACTGGGTACAAAGCTCAAGTCTTAACTGTTTCCAGGTTGTGATGAATATGAACATCACAGCAAATCAGCAGACACTCTTTGGAGAGCACAAGTGAAAAGTCAGCATTGAAAGATAGTCCATGAACATGCTACTGAGGACCTTATAAGTGAGCAAAAGTACTTTAAAATCAATATAAAATGTCAATCATAACAAACAGATTTCAGAACTGCACATGTGCCTGATGTGAAAAGTGAAGCTTTGAACCAAACTACCAAACTAATTGTTATTTAAGACTTAGGAGAAGATTTGGCTCCGGGGTTCTAAAGTCAAAGACTAATGCAGTAAATATTCAGCTCCATGTATCATTTGTCTTTCTTCCCCACTCAGTTTAACTTCCAATTCTCATCTGACCTTTAAAAAGCATTCATTTCCTCATCTCTAACCTTAAAGAACTTGCATCAGTTTGGGCGTCCAAGTGCCCTCACTGCTTTATCAATCAGAAAGACTTGTTCCAAAGCATCATCCCAATCCTCTTTAGTTGGTGTCTTTTTACACTTACTTTCCCATTAGTCTACTGGCCAGATTAAAAAGCAGGCTTCACTGACAGTACTTCTTGCAGAAGTCCATGAAATGAAACCTGCTATTTCCCACAAGGATCCTAGCATATTTACTTTGAAATTTCAGAGGGAAGCTGAATCCTATTATTGATATGCCACTGATTTATATCAGGAAGGCTCAACACCCAGATATCATTTATCTTGGCCTACTGTTTGGAAAATGAAGCATTCAATATTGTGTCCTTTGACAAATGCATATAGGCACTGGATCCCAGAGGTAGCTCTAACAAATGGTTTTATTCTTGCATCATTCTAGAAATGCCTAAACACAGCAGCTACACAGAATTGCTTTTGTGTATTCACACTAAGTAGTCTCGCTGCTTTTGGGGAGAATTAAATCCAAATCACTAACCCTCAAGCCCAAAAGCTGCAGAACTCATTTATTTTTAAACAAAATAATTAAAAGAAAAACACTAACCACAAAGACTTCACCTTTAGAGTCAAACTGCCTAATTGAATTTGTCCCTGGAAATCTTATTACAGTAGGGAAAAAAACACACATTAAAGCCAGGGCTTCACTTCCAAGTGAATGTTCCATCAAGAAGCAAGAATCTTTTTATTTGCTTTGGATGCAGTCATGTGTCTAATCTTACCATAAATACTGTATGACTGTGTTAGACTGATTTAATGGCAGCTCTATAAATAAAAAACCCCTTGACCTGAAGTACCAGTTCTGTGGCTGCTGCAAAGTCAAGGTGCTTGCTCGAGCTGAGGGTGTGGGGCCAAGTCCCAGAGATGCATCCTGCCCTAGGAGACACGCTATTAACAGTTGAAACTTGGAGCCCTCCTTCCCCAAGTGGCTCACGTTGAGCTGGGAGAGGGTGGCCTAGCACAAATTCTCATGTGGCAGGACACAGCTTGTGAGCTGGTGATGAAATGCAGAGAGGTGTACAGGGATTGCCATTAGGATGTTGACATTTCCAGTTGGAAGTGGTTTGTGTTCCTGTGGTGTTCAGGGCACTTGCGGCACTGCAGTACCTGCGTCTACATGTCTTGCAGAGGACTGTGGGCATCTGTCCACTAATGTCTAGTTGTTCTTGGCTCCAGCACTGCCAGGTGGTAGGTTAGAGCCACCCATTTTCTATGGTGTCTAGGGGATGGATTCACGCCTCCTTGCCCCTCCAGGGATTTTCCAGCAGGTAACTCTGATCAACACTAGACACCATAGAAAATTCTCCACTGGCTCCAGCCGTGGAGAAACACCGACAAGAAGCAGCCCTACACGTGTCTTTTTCCAGTTACCGTTGACCTGCATGTGACCAAAACTATTAGCTTTCCCAGAGACCTCATTTCCCATACACATATGGTTCCTGTCAGTGAGAGAGTGAACTGGGCACCAAGGATATAAAAATACATTGCATTATCAGTCCAGAGAACAGGGCTGGGCTCAGCAATCAAAGCTGAGCTTACTGCACAGCACAGCAATGTGTCTAGCCAACTGGCTAGCTTGGGTAGTGCTGCTTGACTCTGCCTTGGCATCATCGCTAAATTCTCCAGACGGGCTCAATACGTCTCTGTGGAGATGACATCACGATATCAAAATGAAATGAGACTATTTAAATGCAAGACTATCGTGGTGCTAGTGCAATGTGAAAATGAAACTAACTCTATGTAACCCCACAGGGAGCAAGTTACAGTTTGAGAGAGAAATAAAACAATGTAAATGCATGTTACACTGGACTTAAAGAGCCCACTGAGGCCAGGGTCTGTTGCTGAATTTGTTTGGGCGTTCAGCTTAATTTGTGTCATATATCTTGAGCTGGATGCATTGTTTTACTGAATAGCTATTAACTAAAATTAACATGCAGGAAAGTATATTAGCGCTCAGGCAGGGTTTGACCTAAACTGTGAAAACCAAAGACACCATGGAAATCTGACATGTTCTTTCTAAGTCGGAAACGTCACTGAAACCACTCAGTGATACAGAATCACACAATTACGAGTATTCTAGCATAAACAAAGAAAGATGTTGATAAACTCACTGGAAATTAAAATGGGAAAACATAAATGACACAGAATGATGGGATTCAGTCTGAATTGAGGCTATCTGGGTAGGGAGGAGGAAGTGAAAATGCAATGTTATCATAAAGTATTTGAAGAGTGTGAAAGAGCAAAAAGCTAGTTTTAGTCCTTAGGGGACCTATCTAGGTGTAATGGCACATAACTGAGTATAAGAACCACCAGTCTGAATACCCAAAACAGCCTTGCATTAGTGAGATCTGCTGGGCTGTGACATGATCTCCCTTGGAAACAGGAGGTTTCAGCTGGATCTACACTAGGTGTGCTGGGATTCCCAACACAGAAATACACGTTCATGTGCTGCTTAGCATAACAGCAGTGACACACTCATGAAGCACATGCTGCAGCTGCCCTAGGCAATAGCAACGGAAATGTATTAAAAACTTGGGGTTTTGACAGCCATGCTGAAGGTGATGTTATGGACAGTTCACCAGACTTCTTGTGGTCTCCAGGTATGCCTAGGCAGTATTTCCAGTTGGAGAAAGGACATAAGCAGGTAGGCCCAGAGGCATGCTCATCCTCCCACTGCAGCACATCCACAGCTCACCTTTTCCATACATTTAATAATTAGAAAAACGCAAGTAGAGACTAATTTCCTCGGTGATCATAAACCTTAAATGAATTAATGAGCAACAGGTATACAAGACAGAAAAACATTATATTATAATTTTTTGAGGAAGAACCTGAGATTTATCTGAAGTCTCACAGGAACAAGAAGGGAACTAAAATTTCCTGTCTACTTGCTAGTGACAAAAGGGAGGTGAGATACACAACTGACATTATGCAGGTCACCTTACTTCTTTTATTGACATGCATTACTGCAGTGACAGAATACAGATGCTCCCAAAGAAGTACTATAGTTCACAACGCCTAGAATGTCAACAATATTCAGGGAATCTTTAATCCAAATAACCAGAAGTATTTCAATATGTCCTTAAAGAGCACTTAATCTATGGCAACTGGCCTTGCTACAAAATCCCTGGGAAATTTTGCCTTAGAACTACATGCAGCCACTATACAGTTCCTGCTCTGTTGAAGTTAAATGTATCAACTACTCATTTAATAAAAATAATAATCTTAAAGACTGAAAATCAAACAGAACTCAATTTGTATAGATTAGGGATCAAAGCCACGATACATGTTAGATCAGTTTCTAGGATACAGGAGAGTAAAGCAACATTAAAACCATGTTTGCTGTGCAGTGTCATCATTAGGAAACTCCTTGACTGTCTGCAGAGTACTAAGGAGAAAAGTACAAGGAAACACAGCAGGAGCTGAAAGCACTGAACTGCGCAGAAAAAAAACCCTCTTTAAGATCCAAAACAGTTTTGGATGCAAATTATCATCCTGACCGTATTTAAGGAACTTACTAAGGACGAGAAAACAATCTAACTGCAGGCACAGACACAGTCAGGAAAAAAAGTAAATTCTAAGCTTTCCAGAGAGCAGGAATACAGAAGAAAACAACAAACCAAAACAAAAAAATCTGAGCAACAACAACAAAAATGCACCCTGTAACTCACACAGTAGTTTGGCATCTGAAAGAGCTTGATGAAACATCCTGGAGTTGGGTGGGGTTCAGTTCAGATAGTGCAGCTTTCATAGCACTTGTTTGTCACACCTAGATTTTGCCCACATGTTAGCGTGACATGATTTCCATGCCTTTCCTGCAGCTCTTCTAAAGAAACACAGCAGATTAAGATTCAAGAGAGAGAAATCCAAAAACAGTGATTTGAAGTGATTGTCTGTGTTCTCGGACATCAATGGAAAATGAATACAAAAATTTAAAGCTACTGTGCTGCAGGCTGGTGCCTACCAACTAACTTCAAGAGACCCAGACTTGCCAATTCCATGTCTAGGTTTCAGGTCCAGCACTCCCCCTCTACTAAGCAGCGAGGTCTGTTATCAGGTACAATTACCCTACTTCCAAGCCATCAAAGGATCGGACTCTGGGAAGATTCTGATCTCTGGGTACACTGACAGTTACAAATGGTCTGTGCAGGCCCTATGACAGGCTGCTCACTTGGTAACTGATGAGCTGGTGTCCTGGAAAGCAGAGCCCATGTATTTAGCAAATGACAGAACTGCTATGTTGATCGAATCTATGTGGATAGTAAAGAAAAGCAAATACAGGCTTTACACTAAGTGCCCATGATGGATAGATTCATCTTCCTGTGCGCTACTCCCATTCCAATGTATTCATTCAAACTACACATGTAATTCAAAATTTTCCTTGAATTTATTCTTGTTTGCAGGAACTCTGAAGCACTGTGCTTCCAAGCATTTGCAAATGACAAAGTACTATACTCTGCTCCAGGGAAGGATTTGAGTCCATATCCTGAATTAAGTCTGTGGCACACTCTTGCTAGCTGCAATAAATAAAGAGTAGGCTTTGATTTGTCTATGTGACAGTGTAAATCAAAGGAAGCAGAGGGAACAAAACCCCAACCACATGGCATCTATGAAATAAAAGTAGGGATGGAGAAGGTGGTTCTGTTTCCTCCACAAAGCTTTGGCTAAAATCTTTGGCTCTGAAGGAGCAAAAAGCTCAAACCTCACAGCTGGAGGGACCTCAGACTTCACCTTTGTGTTCCACAAACAGTGTGCAAATCCACACATTTTACTGTCAAAATTAATCACAATACTGAAGTTTAAAAAAATTTTTTACACTAAAGGAGAGAATTCTGCAAGATTTTAAGTTTCCTAGGGGACTAATTTTGGGTCTTTGAAGCCCACCTGTGGGGGATGAGAGATACAGATATAGACTCTCCTTTTTAAAAACTCTTTCCTTTCTATAAATCACACACAGCTTTACGAGGTACCTTTGCACCAGAATCTCTAAAGCCTCAGGGCACCTAAGCAAGCAGTAGCTTTGCCAAGATTTTTTCGGGTTGGGTTTTTTTCGTATTCTCTATTTAGGTAATTTTTGCAGCAGCAAAAAAATCCTAATTAAATTGCCTTCGTATTGACAGCTTCTTTGTTACATTTTTTCTACTACCTTTTCACTAGGTCAGCCTGATGGACTGGAGCAGACGCGTTAAAACATGATCTCACTGAGTCAAACGAGTTACTGCAGTCCAAACCTATCAGCATACTCATCTGAAAATGTTCTAGTCTACATTCAGTTTTATTTTAAAAGATGCAGGATTTCCTACGTTAGCCTTTTAAACTAATAAAGATATAGAGCAGCCTTGTCTTACTGAAAACATGAAATCATTCCTATCTGCTTCCAAGACTGGTTTGCCAACCTGCCCATCAGTTTCTGTGACCTGGCAAAGGTCGTTCTCTTGGTGGATGAGTTTTCTGACCTTCTAAAGAGGGGGGAATCAAGTTCAATAAGCAGCTCCAACAGTGAGCCTTTCATCTCTGACCTCCAGGCTAGATTACTGCAACTCATTAGACTGTTCCAGTGAAACATGCTAATAGATCGCACATTAAGAGTCATTGATGTAGCAGCACCTGGGGTGAAAGTCTCTATAGGAAGAGTTCAAGATGCCATGCCTTACTTGCAGCCACTGCCATACTCCATAGGTTAAGCCACTTCATCTCGCCTAGGCTCTTAACTGTCAAAGCTTTTCTTGTCATTTTAAAACACAGACAGAAAAAAGTAGTAGCTAGAGTAGCTATCTGGATTTATCCTCACATTCTTCACAAGCAACCAAGCTTAAAGGAGAAAAGCAGGGAATAGGAAAAAAAGAAGGTTAGGTGGAAGAAGCCTTAGAGGAAGACAGAGGTCACAAAGCAGCTCTGTCTAGTGTTAGAGAGGAAGAGCTGTGCTTATGGCTCCTGCAGGAGAGGCCTGCATGCATGTGCTTTGTTCCTGTTGTTCCAGGAGGCAGAACTGTGTACCCTGTCTATAAAAATGACACCAAGTCCAAATGACTGTAAGGAACATTTTACTGATATAGGGGAACTCGTAAACCAATATAGCAAAGTGTTTCTTTGCAGACCAAGTTATACATGGCAAAAAGGCATCTTTATTTTTGTAATAAAATGAAGCAAAACCAATATAAATATTTGTGGGGTTTTTTTCCCTCTCTGAAAGAGCTATGCTTTTATTACAGCATCTTGACATGACTGCTCTGACCATCAGCAGCCATATCGCCTCACACCCACACCTGACAGCTACGCCGGCAGGTGCTGGCAATAAGTTACAGCCTGACTCCACATCACTGGCAATAAAAGTTGTTTAAAGACCCCCAAATGTGCTATTGCTCAGGAAACTGATCAGTGTATCAGATAGGAGTGCGTGAGTACCTTCTGAACACTCCTCTTTGCTAATGCTGTGCTCATTTTATTAGCTGCCCTTAATATCCCCGTCAAATTCAAGGTCCTCCTTCTCAAAGTCCTAGATGTATCTGCTCATGATAGCCATTAAGAAACATCCTCCAAGGTGTGATGCCTCAACGTATGTGTCCCACAGGCATTATGAAACATTAAAATGATAAAACTGAAAGTACAAAGTTAAGAGATGGAGATTTCTTCAGGGACAGCCTGATAGATTGGGACCTGCTCACAGAGAAAAATCAAGAAGTCCATAGGTCTCAATGTCTTCTATAGCCCCACAGAAAAGTCATTTCAGTGGATCCTCTCTCTTGCAATACTAACAACAAAGATCAGGAGAGGTCAGCACATCAAAGGAAAGTTAGTGTTAAAAATAGTTTGCCAGAATAACAAGAGACCAAACAGCCATGAGTAATGCGTATGTTACGTTAGCTATGCCCACAAACACCTCCAGTCATTAAAGCTGCAGCCAAGGCAGGATGGAGCTCCAACAGATGTGTGGGAGTAGGTGATGATACAGGATCAGCATCATTCATGATAGCAGTCACTGCTAAAAAGGTAGGGTAGTACTCTCAGCACAGCCTCAGGACACACCTCTCAGCTTCAGGTAAAATGTAAGAATTTACCTTTTTAATGCCAGAGGTCACAACCCACCGTATTGTCCAAGGCTACTCACAATAATGCAGGCTTTAGAGAAAGCACCAAAGCCTTCCACAGACTTACCTGAACTCTGGCTTAGCGTGTGATCAGATTGGGCCACCATGCATGACACCCTGAATGAGTGTGCAGTAGACAGGGAATACCCGATATCTACGATTCTGACACACTACAGTAGCAGTGTGCAGTTACTTCATCTTGATTAAAAAAAATAATACACATCATTTGGGGACAAGCTAGCTTCCTTGTCACCAAATCATCATAATTAATTTAACCACTATCATTACAGCTGAACTTTCCAGTCTAGTCAAATGAAGTCAGTTCCTTCTGTGTACTTTTTTTGGATGTTTTCCTTCCTCTGTAGCTAATTCTTGAACATTTTTTCTAAGCCCTAATTCATACCTCCTTCCTGCTTACTGAAGATAAAATGTCATCTGTGCAAGAGCTCATAATCAGCTGATTCTGACAACCAGGGGATAAAGCACAAAAGGAAGAATATTGTTTTAAGGAGGGAGAAATCCAGATCTAACTACTGGGACTCTTGCCACGGATTTCAATGTGAACAGAATAGAGGCTTCATTGTTGACAGTGAAAATTGGACCCTGTTGCTTCTCAAGGGTTTTGTTTCCTTCTAGCTCGTTGGCTGAAAAAATGGTGAAACACAGACCAATATAGCCTCATCCGTATTATCAAAGTAATGGGAGGGTGCTACAGCTGAGGGTATAGCAAAGAAGTGGGTAAAACCCATCAAACACAGTGCTAGCTGAGGTTCTAGTTGCTTTACAATCATTTGCGATTTTGTTAAAGTGCTTAAAGACGACAGAAATCTTCTCCGGCTCAGAATTTGAAGATATACCTGGCAGTCTCTGAAATCCAGCTATGCACGTTCAGCTCCTCCATATACCAAGCTCAACTATTTCCCTTCACCTTTTTAGTTCATTAAATAACTTGCATGGAACAAGCAGAGAGAGAGAGAACATCAATCACCGAGACCACAAAACCAGAGTCCTCTCATTTCACCCCCTCTTGACCAAGTAGGGCTGCCTGATGTTAAGGAACAGCTATCTCTTCCCCTCTCTATTATCTCTCCTATTCTAAAAACAGAATTCTAAAGAAAAAAATTGAAACAGCCTATCCTAATATTTTCATTTTGTCCTCACCTCAGATACATATGCATCCTGATACATCCTTGAATTTATTTTCTCACATTTCTGTTTTACAGAAAAGAAACTTACACACTAAAAATCTATGTGACCCTTGCAAGACGGCATAGGAAATTGAAATTTGGAGTCTCCATTCCTTAGCTAGGAGCTTCACCACTAGGCCATTCTTACATTATAGTCAAACAGGCTCTCCTATCCCTGGATGTTTGCATCGGGGTCCAAATGCACCAGCAGGCCCTAATTGCCCTGACCAACCTCAGCAGGGACCTTCGTGCAGGTACCCACCACCCAGGGCTCCCTTTCAGCTCAGCCCCCAGGCCTTGCTGAGCTTTGCTGGAGGTAAGCCTGGACGCAGCCCTGTCCCCAGCTGATCCTGACATGTTGCTGGGCCTCCCACTATGATCTTGGGCCAGACCTGTCACCTAGAATTTGTCTGATGATCACTGGACTGTCAATGGGACCTAGTTCTATCACCAGCCCTGTGCTGCTCACCCTGCTTGTGAGATGACTAGCCCGGCACTGTGGTCACCCTCAGCTGCCTGCTCATACTGCCTCATGGAGCAGTCTCACTCCCACCACTCCCTGACAGGTTGTAGGGGAAGAAAAAAAACCAGGCCCTTGGACATCAGAAACATAGGTGGAAACATATCTCTTACCTCCTTACAGCACAGATCCTGCCTTAATCATTAGACAGAGACAAGCATGCCGTCAGCACCAAAATAAAATATTCTGCCTTCATTTGTTACCCTACAGTAGAAGGAAAACAGATCAGATTTTCAATAGTGGCTCCAAACTGCCTACTACAAGTGTAAATCCAACAGTGCATACTTAATTTTCACATGTTAAATTTTTCATTCAGTCAGTCATGCCCTTCTGATCATTTCTACTAAAGGAAAGTAAGGCTTGCCAGACAGCAGCTTCCCGTAAAGTTCTCTGCTATCCAGATAAAGAAGAACTGAAAGCTTTCAACAGAACCACGTGAGAGTCACTGGCTCACAAGGACGATGTTTCAAGTTGACTCCAGAGAAGAGTCATTGCAGTTAACACTGAAGGGGAATATCACCTTGATAATTTACTAAAGCCAGACTAAAAACTCAGGTGTTGCAATGCATCAGTTTCAAGACCCCCTCAGGCAACCCAACTGCCATCTTGTGGCTACCAAACCAAACTGCTGCAACTTTGGTACATTATTCCTTCATCAGTTACTCCTTCATTATTTATTCCATACACGTAAGGAGTAGATCTGATGACAACATATCCCAGGCAGGAACACGGAGCTCTGATTCTCTAGAGTCCAAATATACAACACAGATCAATGTTGCTAGAAGGGAAAGAGAGATAAATTTAATTACCTCAAGTCTTAGATTGCAGAGTGGTAGGAAGGGGAGCATCTGGGTTGGGGCAGGAGTCCCCTAAATCCTGGTACTGTTCTGTACACATTGATCTCTCAAAAGAAAACCAACTTCATTATCTACATGAAAAAAAATCCTTTAAAAGTTTGGGGACAATATTTCATTTGACAATTGGGTCAAATACCAAATGCTTTATGCAATTCTAGAAATTAGGCAGCAAGGGAGTTAAAAACCACCACTTTTGCAGTAGATTCTTGCATCTTTTGTGACCCCTTGAGTCAACCTTAAGAGCTGTTTGAAAAGGTCAAGAGTGGTAGCTGAGACTATGAAGAGCCTGCAGTGAAGCTTGCACAAGAATTTTGGGGCTTCCTATAAGTTTATCAAGTTTTCAGCCCATTTAGCACTTCCAATAGATTTTGTTGCTGATGCACAGATCGCCGTGTTCCCTTTTTTTACATTGACTTGATGTTGAAATGTTAGTTTGCTCATCCTGATTCTGTGGCACTTGATGAATTTTCTACATTGTGTAGAGAAGACATGATAAGAACCTGATAGAAACTGATGGGCTTGGACCATGATGTCACTTATGAACAGGTAAGAAAAAAACCCCCAACTTTTACTATTTTGATAGAACTCACCTTGAAAAACAATCTTTGCACTTGCCATCAGAAACAAAAGACGGAATGACCAAAAGGCTGTCTGCAATGTGTCCCAATACAGTTACAACAAACACACCTCTCCTATGAAAATCTACATGCCAGTGAAAGCTGAAGGAGAAAGTAGACAACTCTGATCGTACAGCATATGCCAACAGCAAAATTTTTTACTTCCACTAGTAAAACAAACTGTTTTTAAGATAAGCTATCGGAGCTTCTTCACATCTGTGCCTCCACTGACTTTCACAGGAAGGCAGCAGCAAAATGACCACAGACTTACTACCTTTCTCTTTGCCTGCTCCCTGCAGTTCCAGCTGGAACCGCTGTCCTGAACTGCTACCTGGAGCTGAAACAGGTGTGTCTTCAGCTACAAGATTTGTAAGCTGAATGCTACAACATAAATTTACATAGCACATACTTTGGGTTCTATCACCAAGAAGTGCTGTCGGTCAGCAGTGTTTTTATCAAATTAAGATATAGAAGACAACCACATCAAATAGAAAGTTATTTTTCAAACACTTATTTTCATATCGGTTTTGCTGGTCTCCAACAATATGAAAGACTGTATTAAAGATATTATACAGGTGACCAAGTTACACATCAGGTTTCTATCAACTGTGGTCCCACCAAATGTTGATCATGATTTACTTGTTAATCCAGTATTTTCAGAATCCCATTTTAAACTGAAATGTTAGCCTAACAAAAGGTTTAGAAATATCATTTTTAGAAGGTGACAGATATCAACAAATAGAAGACTGCTTGAAAAATGTTTATGCTTAAATTATAATGAACATTGCACATATCCTTTTCAACTTTCATGCCCTAGTCAACGTATTATAATTGAGCTTTACTGAATTACTTTTCTAGTGGATAAATACTGTACACGCTGTAGTGTGAAGAGACATCATGTAATGTATACTAATTAAGCCATTATATCCGTAGAGAAGATCGTATCTGAAATATCAAATTAGCAGGAATTAAACATCTCAAAGGATTAATGAAATGTTATGGAGCCATTCACTTCCAGGTCAACAGGTTCAATTTCAGCTTAGTTTAATAGTGATAATGAATTTATGTGCTGCAGATAACAGTTCTCTGCATCCACTCATAAATCAGGGTAAGAACCCCTGGCTTGTACCAAGAGCGGACAACTTTAACCAGCACAGCCAGAACAAGGTAGCCAGGAATATTCTGCTAGGCCTGTATTTGGCACATAGCCTTGGGCTGCACGAGATCAAACAGCACATTTACTGGGTGGCTGCAGTACGTGCAGGCAGCAATGAGGGACACCAGAGACAGTCAGTTCTCTTTACAGATCTGCCAACAGTTGCCAACCCCAGCAATGAAGTTATCACAGGCAGAACATTCAAATTCATCTTTCATTTGATCAAGTTTAGAGTCCTCTCTGCTTATCCCGATTCCTCTCTCAGCAGCCCTTGCTGCTTCTAGCACAGACATGTGCAGCACAAGATGGGGTGGGGGCATGGGAAAGGAAGAACTGTAGCCAACTTTTAAGTTATCTTACAACTAATGTGACAGCAAAGACACAACAAACCCTGATTTAGTGGTGGAATCACAAAATTGAGGTTAAACTTTTTTTTGAAACTAAGTAACCACCATGTCAACAGATTTAGGCATCAGCTCCTTAGTGATGATGGGCAGTAAACAGACAATAACCAGTTTATGCATAAGAGAAAGTAGTTAAGAAATAACTGCATCAAGAACAAACAACAGTGTCTCAGTCAAGTATCCATAAAGAGGTACATCCAACTTCTGAAGATAACACACTGAAAGGTGACAAACTGCATAAATGTAACAATCACCCAAAGCCTAGCCCTTCAGTTTGCTATGAGGACTCTGGTTTTAGACACACAGACATCATGCGGTGTGTTAAGGAATGATTCAGAACGCGACAGCTCTAACCCCAGATATGTTCACTGCTCTTCTGCGAAGCTTTGCTAAAATCACTTAGTGAGCTTCAGTATCTCCAATAGAACTGTTAGAAAGTCCACCTATGCAGGTATTAACGGAACAGCTTCACTAGTATTTATGAGGTGCTCCAAGTGATCTAAAAATGCAAGTTATTAATATCAGTCCTTACTGCAGGTGACTAAACCACATTCTGCAATACAGATTAGAAATCTACAGAAGTCCCAGCGTACCCCTGACAGGGAAGTAAGGCTTCTCCTGGTACCTCTATTACCAACACACTTTGTGATCATTCTGCTTCCCTTTCAAAAGCTCCCAAGATCTGGAAAAACAACAAGGACTTTCAGCAGAGAGAGTTCTGATGGCAGTAAAATAGCTTACAACAGACTATTGTAGTGGAAATAGTTTTTCAACCAGGGACATTGAGATACAAACACCACACTGAAAATTAAAAAAAAAAGCTGTGGCAACCTACATAATGTATGAAAAAAGCATCAAGCTAGCAGGATTGTTCTCCTTTAATGACTACAAACAGAATTCAAGAACAAAGAGCGTTGTAACAGCTGTTTGCTTTGCTTTCCTGGCAGTTATGTATTTCAGGTTTAAAAAAAGAAAAAAGAGTAAACATGACAAACCAAAAGTTATAAGGAGACATTTTTATTACAGCACTGCCTTGAATGCACAATCCCTGCCTATCAAATCTCTCAATGCTCCCACTAAAGTAAATGCATTAAGGGATTTAGTGAAATTTGCCCTATATATTTAGTCTTCCAACAGGAAGCTGTGAAGTACCTCATGCAGTACTGGTGATGGAAATGCAGATGCCTTTTTACTGCTCTATCTTACCTTTTTTCACTTTAGCCACTATTCTCCCTCTTGTATGGCACGCATGTTACAAGTGCTGAATTCCTTCAACACCACTTATAGATCTATTTTTCCTGTGACATACTAAGTTGCACAACTGCAATGAAAAGTTTCTACAGTGAAAAGCTTCCGCAGTAAAAAGCTTGCAACCATAGTATTTCCTAAGGCATATATTTTGAAATGATAATTATTATTAATAATATCTTAATATGTTAGTTTATATATTAATATATATTCTTGCACATACACATAAAATTTTAAATTATTATATGCTCTTTAATTTAAAAAGTGCCATTTTTGCTGACTTGCCAAACCTTTAGAAAGCAACATTTTTGTAACTTTTCTGTTCAAGAAAGAAAAAAAGAAAATAACAATACAGCCAGATGTAATGTATAGTATTCAGTAACAATTTAAGGACAAAGTGCCCTCCGAAAGGCAGATAAGCACAAGGCATTTTCTGTGTTGGACAGTCAAGAGAAGCAGAAAGAAGAAACTCCTCCCAAAGCACTTGAGAAAAATATTAGGGATAATTCAAGATGTAAAGTAAAAACTGAAATATTCAACTCCCCATTTTGGACTTTAGAATCATAACGTTTTAGTGTAGAGGCCCAAGTCCTGTGTTTGTGTGTCTACTTTATATATATACACACATACGTACGTGTGTGTATACATATGTAAGGTCTGTGAGGACAGAGATATGTTTTATTAGACCAGTATAGTAGGAAAAAGCACATAAGCCCTTTGTTGGTCTAATATAAGTACTGCCTCTCCCTTGAAAGCTTTTCTCTCACATCACCATGATCATGGCTACAAGACCATTTACGTACAAATTAAAAAAAGAAATCTCCCTTGGTAAACTTAAAAATCGCATTCCACTGCAATACTTAAGCCACTTAGACAGTAGAAACAGGAAGCTTGTGTAGTTTCGTACTTCACCTTGAATGCTGTAAGTGCCCTTCAATGTTCTCCTTAGTCCTAACAGACACAAGCATCAAGTTGCATATCAACCAGGAGCCCTGGATAACAAAACAAGCTTTGACACTGGAGCGCGAGGCAGGCAGCAGCGTTGGGGTCTTGGTGTTGCAGTACAAACTATCAGGTCCACAGGGAAATCTAAATGGTGTATTTTTCTGTTTACCTTCAGGTGACAATGCTCAACTGGTTCAACACATCACTGGATGTCTGTTACAAAAACTCCTGTCACTAAGAATAAAAATGGATGGATGAATAATGGTTAGGCTGGACCTTCTGCCTCTTGCCAGGAATACTGAGAAGAGATTTAAAAACAGCTTCTAAGTAATATGCAGCCAATTTAACCTATATAATCAGACCTCCTAGAATCATCAACATTACAGCTACATCAACTTACCTCTGAATAAAGATAAGTTAATTAGTTGCTGGCATTTCTTACAGGACTCTGGTTCGTCAACTGAAGTCAGTAATTACTTTTTTCACAATCTTTTTTTCCAACTATATTCACTGGCAGCACCGAATAGGTTATTTTGTCTTTTTTAAAAAGCTTGCATTCCACTTTAATTGAAGAAGTATGATAAAGTCTGCCCCTCTCCATATATAAAAAAGAATGTTTCAAAATACAAGACATTGCAAAATGTTTTGAATGCCCCCTTCATGTAAAAACCTACCATAGATGAAACAGATTTTTGTTTTAATACAAGTCAGTAACAAAAAGCCTAACAGCCAGTACATATTAACAGATAAAGGAACAGGACTTCCCTTTTTTATTTTCATTCGCTGCTGCCTCTATGTCTTCCTGCAAGACCAACATTTCAATAGTTTCATCAACTGCAAAGCAAGGATAACTCAAACAGTTTCAAATAAAGATTAACATACAGGCTAGACCATCACGAAACGCAGAGTGTTGCCTATATTGTGCATATTGGTCTCCACGGTATAAAAAGTGTGGCTTCAGGGGAACTGGGGCAGGGGAGGGATGCTCAGCATTAGATGGCAGTTTCCTGAGGAGAAGCAACCCAGTGCTACAAACTGGTTCTCATACAGTGGGTTATTTTCAGAAGAAAGACTTGCTTGAAAATTATTTAACTCCTTTTTTTGAAATTGAACTTTGTGCAACCCTTTCAGATTGCTTTGAAGAGAAATGTTGAATCAATCCATACTCTAAAATGCCTTACAAAGAAGAAAAATCCCAGCAGTAAATCCACCTAATTAAGTGGGGGTGTATCTAGCCCATAGGCTATTACCACATCTCAGCTTAATATTTTTAAATGTACTATATGTGGAACAGGCGGTAAGCTCTCCTCATTATTTCTCAAATGAAGCTGAACAGATCTAACCCAAATTATAGCAAGACAAACCAGACAACCTAAGTGATGAAAACTGTACTTTTTCCTCTGCTTTAGGGACACTTTTGGCTCATCTGTCCTCTGATCAAGGTGAGCCTGATAAAGCTGAAAATTACACTGTGTGACTGGATTGTACGAGACTATATTTCCCCTGAGAAGTGATTTATTTTAGAAACTCTTGATGAGTAAGAAACTTTCTGCTCCAACATGCTACTCTTCTGTGTGGGCATGGTTCCTTATTGCTTTGAGTGAGAGATCACATAAAAGAAACATAGAATATGAGTGGATACATCTTCTTTATGGTTCAAAGACAAATTTGCATTATAAGACAGACCTCCAGGAACCATAAGTTTCATAAAAAGATAAAATTATTATCATTAGTTTGTAGGTTTAACTGCAAAAGTTACTGGCATATCTTCCACTTTTTGAGTGTGAGGAAAATCCAGTTTTGGTTTTGAGAGGTCTTGCTTTGCAGAATTTGGGGGTTCTTGATCTTTAGATGATTCCAGAAGATGTTGCATGTTAAGTCTGAAAATGAGGCGAGGATCTGGTCCAGAAAGAGATGGGCAATTGCAGCTCTCTCTTATTTTAAGAGCCTGTGAATACATAGGAAAACAAATCAAGCTCATTCAAATAAGAAAAAACAAGAAAGGTTTCAGTCAGCGATTTGGCCTTCCAGTAAGGTCTGCATTTGCACACAAAGCTTAGTGAGTATAATACTGAGTTCGAGTTGTTACTGAACAACTTTTCAACATAAACCAAGAACTCTTAAGAAGAAATGTAGCAATATGGTAAAACAATGGAAAAAAACTGAAGAATGAAAATAATTTTCTCACAGACAGTCTCTCAAAGAATGAATACTCTAAAAGGTACAGTATACATAGGAAGTTCTCCAACTATTTTGTGATACTTGTTCACATCAGTAATTTGTACCTTTTAATTTACATTCACATGTATGAATGCATTAAGAAAACAAAGTGCTATGAATAATTTACTTCACCAGATACTTTATATAATTGAAGTAAATATATATAGATGTCTGACCCAAAAAAGGAGGGAAAAACCTCCAACAACATAATGGACATTTAACTGTTCGGCACAGAGATCCAGACAGTTGATCAGTATAGTTAAGGTCCAGTTACACAAGTGATCTCATCTCCAAGAAGCATTTGAATACACAGCTTCCAAGTGCTTGGAGAAAACAATTTCTCTAGAAGTTAAAAAATTATCTGGATTAAAAGATAATCACTAAGAGACCAAACTCTAAATTACTCCTCGTCACTGAGTAAGTGCCATTGCTTCCATTCTACAGATTAGAAAGTAGAGGCACACAGAAGCCAAAGAATTTCCCAGAGAATCAAAATCCATTGGCATGGGCACACTCCCCCCAACATCGCTCCTTCTGGGCAATCTGAGAAAGGTACGACAATGGATGACTTTCATGTCTCAAAGGCACTGTGGAGAAATTTACACAAAACAGTATGAAGTCAGCTGTTTTAAAGGATGCTTAAGTTGGTGTTCATTGTAACAAAACTAAACATACTTTAATTTGTTGATAAAAACGGGCAGCTTGTTTTAGAGCTAACAGCTCTAACAACTAAGTCCGATGCAGTACTTCGCAAGTGGTTGTGCACATATCTACTAGTATCCACGGATTCTCCTACAAGATCCATTTAAACTAATCAAAAAAAGCAAGTTCCTGTGTATCATACAGCAAAATATTATATGTAGAATTCTAGAGAGTTCTACATCTCTGCTGGAACTATTTTTAAGATTTGCAAAATGAAACACCAAAAAACCATGACGTCAAAGACTAGTCTGATCTTTAACACTAATCAACGGCCATTGTGGTATGGTCACTTTTATGCAGTATTATCTGTACCTTAGCCTCAATTAACAGTATAAAACTATGAGCAGATTAACATCCAGCTTTATTTTTAATCCTTTCATAGGAAAATAACTTCTCTTCATAACCGTGGAAAAGTAATGGCTAGACCTGGCCTGAGCTGCAGACAGGTGCCTCCTGACCAGTACTAGGGACTGTTAATGGAAAGCGTGTGTTGATTCATTTGTTCTAGATGGATTAAAGAGGAAGAAAAAAGTAACACAGTCTTCATAGCAGTCCTACCACCGCACTTAAAAAACAGAGCAGACATTTAGTGTGGTTTACATACACTAGATTTGGCTGAAATAGCATACCAAATATTCTAGTACACTTGTGCATAAGTATTTGCCCATCATTTTGAAACATTTTATTATTCTTCCACAGGAGACACTGGGAACATCTTACTACAGCAGATTTTAAAACAGAAGAGCAGAGCTTCTTAACTCATCTCTTCATATAAGGAGGCACCAAAACATATTTCTCTCTAACTTTACTACAGTGAACTGATAAAGAGTTTGCTGTAAATGGCTAGACATAAATAGAACTTAAATTTAACAACTGGTTTTGGAAAAAGACACATTCCAGGAATGTAGCAAGAGTTTCTCCAGCTGTTTCTTGCTGAAATGTAACAGTCAAATTACTGGATACAAATCTGGATCAGGCATGCAAATATTCCTCTTGCCTAACTTTTAACAAGTATGAATAAAGTTTTCAGTATTTGTTTTTCTACAATGTGATCATCCATGTAGTCACCAAATGTAACTCTGCTGTTGAACACTCTTCTGCTTCAGTGACCAATTAATTTCTAAACTGACATTTATGACCAACCAAGAGTTTTCTCATGTTCTCTTCCAGAACATAAGCTGCTGCAAGACTGCATTAATGTCAAGCAGCATTATTCAAGGCAAATGGAAATATAAAGATTTAGGCTGTATCCTATCCTGGAAAGCGCAACATAATCCTCTTTTAAACAGATATAGCAATTCTAAATCTCTGGTTTTCGTGGCTATATAGGGTCTTGCCTATTTCCATGGTTTCACTTCTCTAAAATACTAAAGTCACAACAGCAGAGGTAAAAAGCAATACTTCAGAGTTAACACTCTTACCCTCTGGATGTCTTTGTGTTTTTGCTAGACATAAAGCTGTCCAAGGAGGTAGAAGGCATCTATTCAACATCATCAACTCACATGCCATTAAAAAGACTACAGTTATGAGAACGGAAGCTATGCTGCCACATCATCTCACATTAAAGACAGCTACCACTACACACGCTAGTGAAAGGAGTCTTTGTATGTACGTTTGTGACTGCCATGCAACATTCAGCCCTAGTTAGAAGGTATTCTTTCCCTGGATTAGTTGACTGCTGCTGTTTTGTTTTGTGCCAGTAGCTCTCTAAAATCATTAAGATGCCAGTAACAGGCTGAGGAGCTTACAATGTAATTTTTCCTGCAAGATAAAACAGCCCAACATGGTCAGTCATACTGTACTTCCAAAATCACCAGCAACTTCAAATCCGGCCATTTAATGTTGCTCAAGTAAATTGGTTTTTGACAGTTCAGTAACAGGACAAGTAAAAGCATTCATAATGAAGCCCATATTGATATTATACGAAGAACATGTTTCATTGAGTGTTTATACGGAAGAGTGTTCTCAATAAAGACGACAGACAGAACTGATGCAAGGTTAACTAGCTAGAGTGAGTACACAGATTCACCTGGGAACTGAGAGTACTTTAATGCTGTTCTTTTCAAGTTAACCTTAAGAGAGAAGTACTGCTGTTCAGAATAAAGACCACCTGCACGCTTACTGGTTCAGATGATCTCAAATAAAATATCAAAACTATTGCTTGTAAGTAGCACAAGTGAAGCTGTTTTTCTTATTAATACAATTGCAGACACCTCCTGCAATGTGCCGGGAGGGAGGAAGGCGTAAGAATTAGGGATGTCTGCCTCATCCTGTTGCTTTCATATAAAGCTTAACAGAAGACACAAATACAGAAACAAGTAATTTTTAGCTCTCAGAATTAATCCTTTGCTACTGTCACAGATATCAAGCTACCTACTGCATCTCAACCCCTTACAGTCTTTTGAAGTCCATCCTACTTCTGAGGCTGTCAGCTCTCTCAGTATAAAAGTCACATCATTCTCTTGTCCGCAAACCAGGCCAAGGGTTATAGTCTCTTGCGTATTAACTGTGACTACCTTGGCAGGGCTGAATACACTCTGACCTTGCAATTCTGACAAAAACTAACAAATAGCACAAGCACATGGGCGAAAAAAAAAAAAGAAAAACCAAAAATCAGAAACTTTGAGTTGCAAAATTGATTACAATTAGCAGGCATAGGGAAGACAACAGGTTCTACAAATGAAGTAGCAGTAAAAAATGATTAAAAGAATGGACAAATTTGTTACTTGATGGAGAAGAAAAGCAACTGATACATGGATAATACTAATCTTCAAATCTTTCACTATTTCTGTTGGAACAGAAAAGGAAAAAGGTGACAAAATATTTAACAACTTTATGGGGAAGACAGAAACACAGGTCAGTACCTTCTATTCTTATTTTTCTGTAAGTTTGCACATTGACAAAGCTTAATTAATATGTTCTAGGACTATCTGAAGTAATCTTCACATCATAAGCAAAGGGCAAATACACCAACCCATTTCTGAAAAGGAAGCAAAATAAATCTGTCTTCAATATCCCAAAAGGCAGCAGACTGAGGAATAAATAATGACTACACAAACAGTAATAAAAATAATGAACAGCCAAATATAGATTTGACAAGAACAGGTTTTGCCAACGTAAATTAATTAACTTTTTTTTGACAAGTTAATTGACCTAGCAAACAAATAAGAAGCAGTAGAGGTGGCACATTCCAACTTAGTATTACTCTCAAAATGATCTCAATACAGCATCTCCACAAGAAAGACTGTGAAATGGGAGTTACAGTGAATCAAAAATGGAATCCGAGCCAACAACATGATGCCAAAAAAGCAAATGTCACATCAAGATGAATTTTTGTGTCGCAGGCAAGGCTCAATAGATAACCTTCTGCTTTATTCCGTGTAGCTGAGTCTTCAGCTGACATATAGTGCTCTATTTGAACAGCATACTAGGAAAAAGGCAGACAAACTGTAGCGAGCTAGAGAACATTAAAATAAAAGCTTCAGAGATGAACTAGAACATCCTATAGCTTCTCTCTGGCACTACACTTTCAGAATTTTTCTGTCCAGAACAATGGTAAGCATCCTCCCTGCTAGTACAAAATTATTTTAAGATTTCTTTTTCTGAAAATCAAATGCATAGACAGGCCTTCCTGGAGCATCTCGCCACCTTCCATGTAGGGATTCTAGATTTCAGTTTCCTATTTAACAGTATATTCTGCTTTCCTAGTTTACAATCCAAAACTCCCCCAGTCTGAGGAGGAAATATTTCAAAAATATGTTAAATCTTTTTAATTTCCTTTATTTGCTTTCCAGGACAGCACCACTTTGTAACTACTTGTGGCTCCCTTATTTACCAGTTCCTCAGCTTGGCTGCAGCTTCCAACTTGTTCAGAAAACCAGACGCAACATCTTTAAAAGACAAGGAGCAATTCAAATGAGTTTTAATTATGTGAAAAGAGAATCCCTGTGATATCCCTGCTTTAATTTACATTCCCTGAGACTGTTAAGTCACATCACTGAGACATGCCATTTCATTATCTGAAGAAAAATTCTCACTTTATATGATCACAACTTATTGTGAACTTGCTTAGAAGTCTGTAGAGAAACATCTCTGTGGCCTGAGAAGTCCAAACACTTGTCCCTGTTTCCCCCAGATACAGTAGCTGGTCTAATAACTGTTATTAGATTGTCCTGAAAACCATTTCAGCTTCAAAACCATCAGCACATGAAACACAACAATATTCATATCAGTATCTTTAATACAAACCTGTCTATTTCATTCACATCTTTAGAGGAAGAGCAATTTCAACTAAAGTAATATTCAAAGTCAAGTACAAAGGTAAAATCTAGCAGAGATTTTTTTTTTTAAGGATTTAAACCCTTGTTTCTTGCTCGTGATGGTTCTGATACTGAGTCTAAGAAGTACAATTTCTTCACAGAGAGGTACTAGAGAGATTAAAAGGTCCTTTTTGAAATCTGGTTTCTCCCCTTTGGCTCTGAATATCTAATTTATGGTAAACATGCTGTTCTAAAAGACTTTAAGCATGTGAACAACGAAACAAAAAGGCGCCAATATTGAACAACAACAAAGCCCTGGGATTCCTGTTAAATGCCTGAGATCTAGCTCCAAGAAGGCAGCTCTCAGATGAAGGGGAGTCAAAGTTTCAGACAAGAAGCCTCAAGCACCACCTCTAAATACTACAAAAGTGGAATAAAAATGAAAGAAGGTATCAACCTCACTCATCTAGTGAACTTCTATTAAACACAGGAAGCCTTCGGCCCTGTGTTCTCATCCTACTCCAAAGAATGTTTAAGGTAAAAGGCAAATAAAAACATCTCCTCCTCAATTATCTTTTCAAAGAAACTGTCCTAGCCTTCACCACTTTGGGACGCAAGAGCGGCTACAAAAAGATGAAGGTTGCTCCACCTGTTAAATCAGAAGAGATCAGACAGAAATAGCATGGCTGCCAGTGCTACACAGTTGCTCAGTTATTTAACTTCTTGGCTCAGTCCTGAGGTAGAGCATAAGTAATTTATTTCATTACCGCTTTATAAGTCAGCCAATAACTCTATGAAAATAACGGATCCTGAAGCCTTTATGTGCAATCTAACTAAAATTGAGGCTCTAAAACAAGTATAATTTTCCATTCAGCTGTTCTAGTGCGTTAAAAATCCATCAAAACAGTCTCACGATCAGTTTTTGCAAAGTATAGAATTCGTGTATATTAACTCAAAATATTCAGTCTAGCAAGTCTCCAGCCCCCTACGCCTAATGTTGATTTTGATTTATGCTATTATTTAGAATATTTACTGCATTCATTCTCATCCAAGGATTCATGAAATTCTTTTTTTCTCCTTTGAAATCAGCAAACACCTCAGCATTTTCGTACTCCACCTCCCAATAAATCTTCAACTGTCTTTAGAGTTTGGAATTGAGAAAGACTTAGTGACTGAGTGTTTTGGGGAAAAAAAAAAAAAAAAAGAGGAAGAAGAAATTACCAAATTACCAGCTGGTTATAAGAAAGGGAATCTCCAAACACAGTGTAGCTTGCTGAAAAACAGTGCTGTTGTGAAGTGCTTTAACATTATCCTTGAAAATGAAAAAAACAGGAAATAAACAATCCATACTATTTTTCTGTAGTTAAAAACCCCACTATTTAAAGAAATAGTAAACAAAGATTACTAAACTTGGAACAGTTCTCTGTTCTTAAACTAACAGAGTAGCACATTAAATTAAGAGAATCCCCAAGTAGCGATTCACTTGGCATTCCGCTGAGAGGAAATCTGAAAGGAAGAACAGAGAAAAGACTGCAGATTGATGGGCAATTGCATGAATTCGCTCAAGTTCCTTGGAGTAGGGTAAAATTTGCTCCCTAATGTGACGGAACAGAGATGTGAAGAAAAAAAAGCAGGCTGCAAAATCTACAGAGGCCTGTCATAACTAGAGGTATTAAGAAATCTTCTACTGGGGATCTGACATTCTTCCGAGGCACAGTTATTCGAGGCATATTCAATCTCACGTCAGTGAGAGAGACATGATAGGATAAAGCATTCTCTATTTGACAGCCTAGGGCTAGCTACCAAAGCAAGAGAAGTCAAGATAGTTTAGGCATCCAACGTAAAAACTGGCTTCCAAAATGATAAAAAAAGAGAAAAGAATGGATAAGACCTGTGACACTCTCACATCTATACCAGGAAAGCCACTCAAAAGCAAAAATACTACACTTCAATCAGAAAAGAAACAAAAAAAACCTAGAAGATAATTACATTTTACCTGCACTATCTTCATTTTTCCTCATTTAATAAAATAAAACCTTTAAAGTTGAGAGCTTTGTAATAGAAGATTCTGTAAGAATAAAGAGAAAGATAAGCACGATGCTAAAAGAGTAGATTGTGAATCAATACCAAAGTAGCTCGTGAATCAATACCAAGCTAAGTCTGACAACCTTCCTAAGAGAACGAGAGACACTTCTTTGACTCTGCTTACCTCGGGGATAAGCCGGTCTAAGTGCTCAGCTCTATTTTCATGTGAAGGGTGTGTGGAGAGCCACTCCGGTAACTTGGGCTGCCCTTGAATGATTTCTGCTAATTCCATTTGTTGCCAAAATACGCTGCTTGCTCTTACATCCACACAAGCCTGAAAAAACAAAGGAAATGTCACACCGCTAGATTTTTAAAAGCAATACAACTTACATTCTAATGGATATTGAACACAAGAGACATCTCAAGTTTTAAATTTCCAAAGCCTTTTAGGTGGTCCCCCACCTACCTGACAGGAAAAGGCTGTTCTAAAATATCTGTATGCAGTAAAAACCTCATCCAGATAGACACCGGATTTGTTCCTTTCAACATCTATGTCATTCCACCAATCTTAAAAAACAGATTTGCAGTTTCTGACACGTACTTGTTTTTTAAAACCTCAGCTGCTTATTCTAAGTCATATTTGCTAGACACAATACAGCAGAAGAACAAATTAATAATCTCCACAGATTTAGGCAAATTTACATGAAGAAGTTTAGAGTCACAAATAAAGTGATAATAATTCATACTTAAATAATTCTAAAAATGAACAGCAAAGGCTTTTCTGTAAGTGATTACATTGCCTTTTTCAAAGGAGATCTGTGCAATCCACAACAGGCTAAAACAGTAATTCTGCAGAACTAGGACTCTCCTCTCTCTCTCCGCAGAAGTACACATTTAACCACAGAAACTCATGGAACACTAATTTCAGGAATGGCATCTATATATCACCAACAGACTCCTTTATATTTGCACTTCAGTGGAGCAGAGATAAACAATAATATTTCTTACATTAATTTTCATTCGTTTAAGAGAGAGAGATGTGTACTCAGAAGGTAAGAAAATTACTTTTTTTTTCTCCTACAAGAAATACAGAAGTTGCACTTTAGACTTTGAATTTATTTCTTAAAATTATTATAAAAAGATTATCTGCAGACACAGAGAAATGCTGAGATACCACTTTGCTTGTTTCTTTCTGGTATGGCCCTACATATTCAGTATTACAAAGCAGCGAGGACCCACACAGCAATTGTTTTTTCATGGAACGTATTATTCCCTTAGATGACTTTAAACTATAAATGCAGTTTCAATCCCAGAATCCATTAATTTTAAAAACTATTCCTTAGAGAAATATTAATGATTATTAAGAAAAGGAAATTTCTTTATGAAACATTAGCACTAGATGGTGCTGCTCTCATTTACCTGACACTTCTCTAGCTATATTGCACTTGGCTAGAAATGAAAGAGTTGTTTTAGTTTCTTTAATTTAGATTTTTTTTTTTGGTCCCTGTGGATGTGACTGAAAAAAACAAATAATGAAAAAAATGTTGAGTAATTTCTGACCAGATTTTTCCCTTATTTGAGCAAAGCCGCATTGATTTTATGGCTGTATTTAGACTAAATCTTGAAATACTAGGACATTATTGTTATACTTTGTAATTATCAGCAATCACAGAAAAAATAATCACAATATCAAAAGTTCTTAAATTTTAATGAATTCTTATGAGAATAGATATTATAGATCAGAATATATTACGTGCACTACAACAGAGTAAAACATTCCTAAGATCTTCTCAGAACAGAGAGAAACAAAGTGAAACAAAAATCCAAAGGGCAATTTATATCTTTACATACAATTAAATAGATCCTACTTACAGAAGCTCACTATTTGGCATTCTCCTTTTTATAAATATGTAGCTTTTTATTCTAATAGTAATAAGCTACATAGAAAGTCTACTGTGCACTTAATAATGCACAACATTACAAACCTCAATTTTATTACATACAGTTTAGCCAGAATGACTTTGTCTTTCCCTACAAACTGTTTGATTTCCCACAACCTCATCAACCTGCATCCCCCCCAAGTTTACTTCTGTGGGAAGTATGAAACTCCCGCTAATTATAATGGAAACCGAAAACTGTCTGCTAAATTGCTAATAAAACAAACAAGCTGTAGTTACCTTTGCTGCCAGCTGAAGTCCCACTTTATCAGCTTCAGCCTCCAGTGTTCTGTTGTACGGTCTATCAAACATAAACTGCAAAGAAGCACAACAAAGCTCTCTTTCTTCGTTTTGAATGTGTACTAAGCTAAAGCATTGTAGCTGTTTTTCTAACCTTCTCATAAGAAATGGTGTTTATCTATCATGTTCACATTGCATTTGATCAATATTAGTTTTCTTCATGTAATCTTTAATTCCATTATATGAAGTTCATTGATCCTGCATTCAATGGAAATTAAACCAAATTCCACATATTTCCATAGCCCCTCTCATCAGCCACTCTCACAGCATTTTGCAGCAATCAAAGGGTCAATGAAAACTAGAATTTATTCACTTCATTCTTTTATTTGCATTAAGATTTTTGTTGTAGCAACTGTATGTAAAAAATTCCAGTGGCTCCCTTAAACTTTTATGATGCCTTTCTTTAAAACTGGTATGGTCTACTTGGTATGGTAAACAGCCCACAGTATGGAATGCAGCCATAAATGTTTCCATACAGAAATCACTCCTTTGTCATGATTATCCCTCAAAACAAGTTGCAAACTGCCCTTGAGAAATCAAACTGGAAGACCTAAACCTAACCAACTCCTCTCTCTTTTTTCTAGGGTATGACATTGTATTAATGCACATTAAGAGACAGCAGTAGTTTTCTCAAGTGGTTATTTAGTCACATAACTCGGGATCTTCTGGCATATGTAATTCACGTGGATTTGGGCAGACTTGCCCTAGTATATCCAGTTGTGGTAAATGCAAATCAGGACTTCTTAAAACCACCTGCTCCTTCAGAGATAAGGAACATGCCACAACATCCTGGTCTGGGCATCAATTAGGAAATACCAACTCAAGAATGGGGACGTGCAATGTTAGCGAAGAGAAACAGGCTTTACCAACTCTTTATCTGGTTATAAAAATATGCCCTCCTTATAAGCTCCAGAAAAAAAAAAAAAAGAAAGAAAAAGACAAAACAGAAAAGAAGAAGAGCAAATAAGTGGTCCAATCCCTTGAGTACATAAAGGTACCTGTAACTTTGTGTGTCTTTTTAAAGTAGTACTGTTAGTCTCTCTTAACCAGGTCAGAAACAGAAGCCAAACAAAGCCAGGCCTCTACTTGTTTTTTAAAGCCAAATAACGCTGATTTATAAGTAACCATAGATGAGGTCACTTTCTAAATTCTTAACTTCTTTACAGACCTTACACATTGCAATTATATTTTTTAAATCCTCTGATGTCAAAGGTGTTACTTGAAGTGGAATATATATTTCTTTTGCCTTGGAAAGTGCTCTGGGTCTACTGGAGTGCACATATTCACTGAATGGCAAAGATGTCCCTGGCTAGTCTGTCATACATTCCTGAAGCACCATCTCCCAGTTAGCCAGATAAACTATATGTTCAATTATTAAACATTTCTCAGACAAGGAAACGAAACTGCTAACAGGCAACAGGACAACCCAAAGCGCTGGCTGGAACAGAGGCTTACACAAGCAGGCAGTTTTCTATTTCCTCAGGTGCAACCATTTGTGGTTTTCTTCTCTGGGAGGTTTACAACAATTTTAAACAAGGGGTGGCATCCATCTCAGAAAAGATCTGTAAAAGTTTAAGAACTAGGAAATTCATGGCCTGAATGCAAGTGTCTTACTAGACCATCTAGAAAGAGAGATCTGGGACAGTAACTAGACAGTAATAAAAAGATCAGCATTAAAACTCTTACCCCTTCAACAGTTTTATTTGCATTTACAGTTAAGCACTACGGGATTACTATTTACCTGTGTGTCTATCCCAATACTGCCAGCAAAACTATGGCTGTATTTTTAAAAATAAGCACAATACTAACGCAATCTCTAGTTCAGGACCTACCCATGCTGCAGACTGCAGAAGCAGGGACAGCAACTGAAGAAACCAGCACCCTACAAGCGCTGTTATTTCCTTTAGTTTTCCTCTATGTAGCTGCTACTGACCAGTCACAGACAAGATACGAGTCTAAACAGACTCTGATGTCCTTCCATATAGCAATTCTTATGCTGGATACAGCTTATGACCAAGTAGGGTTCCAGATTTGTTCTGTTCTGATCATTACCAAAATTTAATTAACGTATAAGAGACTTCAATGCGTCCTCTGCAATTTTTGAGAATTCTATGTGTTTCTTCTTCAGATCTAAAATTACAACTATTAGATAATCTCAGTCTCTTGAGACAACTTGGGCTCTCTTTCATAGTGTGCTTCTAGCCAATAAAGTCTCAACAGTGGTCACATAAAAGTGTCTTGAGGCATCTAATATACAGTATTACTCATCTGTTACTGAAAAATTAATTTTTTAAACAAATCTTTTGTGGATGTGTTGGAGTGAAAAGTTAGATCTTCAAACTCTGATCTAAAATAATTGTCAGAAATCGGACATAATAACGAAGTCAGATTTGATTTTTCAAATCAATTACCAGAGCTGTCTGCGTATGTTAAAGAAAAGGAAGTTCCAGCTGAGTTGACCATCCAAAATCACCAGTTTCCACATGAAATACAAATCTGATGAAGACAGTATTAAGTACTGCATTTGTACATACTGGTGTGCAGGACATGAGGAACACTCAGTCATGCTTTGTGCTATTCGAATAATAATTGCTAGGCTTCCATTCCCATATAAAATAACTGCTGCTGCAAAAGCAAAGCCAACATGTTTCAGTTCAGAAATACAAGACTAAAGAACAACCATGAATGAATCCCATAAGAGAACAATTTCTTAAGGCAAGCAAACCCACTAGCTTTGCAGAAAAAAGCAGAACTGGAGCTAACATGCCAAAAGGCCTACAAAGGGCCACCCAAAAGTACTCATAGTCAATAATAAAAAATAAACAATAGTCAGTAGGTAAAAAAGTTAAGCCTCTGAGGACATAAAAGAAAAACAAATACTGAAACAGAAGCAAGTACTGGAATATGGCTTAAATAACTCTTTCACAGAGTGGGATGCTAAAACTTTAGACAATAAAATACAGTTATGAAAGAAGAAAAGAGACACCCTGAGAAAATGCGCTGAAAGATTTATTTTCACGTAAGCACAACAGGCAAATGTTGAATAGAGGAAACAAGCAGACATTGCACTCCTGGGTGACTAGCAGAAACAAAAATTTCCGTTCAGCATCTTTTGTATATGGGATGAAAGCTTTGCCAGTATTAAGCACTTCTTTACTCTGCATTTCATATGGATATGTTTAATGTTACTGAAGATAAGTTTGATCAGAGTTTTAAACCAGGATATTACTGTATAATATCTCATATATGATAGATCTTTTCTATAGGACACCAGGACTAGGAGCTTAAAGCCAGGTTTCATCTGCAATCTAAAGCACAACTCCAATCCCCGATGCCAAAATATCAGTTGCTGTTAGCCTAGAAGAGGAGCAAAGATGCTGACAGGGAGTTAAACCTTGCTGTCTAAATTATGAGCAGTCTCAGGACTGATTCACACTTTGCTTTTTCCAACTTCAGCTCTTCAAAATGCTGGCTAGCATTCATCAATGTATAGGTTTCTTACTACTTGTACAAATATCCAAGCTCTTTAGAGATAATTTATGTTCAGAATCCACACAACTACACATTAGCATAAGAACTAACAAAACAGATTGGTTATGTTTACTTTTATGTTTTTGAGGAACTGGGGAAAACCTCAGGAGAAGCAGCAAGAGAAGTCAAAGAAACCAAAGAGCTCTTTTGCTTAAATTCAGATTCAATTTTTATTATGTAAGCAAAGTTTATTTTAAAAAAACCCTACTTTTTTAAAAAGAAATGGATCAGTAACTGTCTGGAGGCAGAGAGTAAATTAGACTGCTGAAGAAAACTGGCACCACAAAGCCTTTGAATTTTACTTTAGTGGAATATATGCTGTCTGACAAGACTCATTTAGTAAATTTTATTATAGCATGGTTTATACTTTAATAGAGGGTTTAGACTCTAAATTTTCTTATCTTGGAAACCATGCTTACCACTGACAATGTATTCAAAGATTTCCATCTATTTTATTTGGTTTAGAAACAATTTAGCAATTACTCAAAATAAAAGCATGGCATTTCAATATTTACAACTTTAAATGTTGAGCTACATTTCAAAAAGACAATCTTCTAACTTAAATCGCAAGCAGGTACTTGCAGTCTGTTCCGCTAAATCCAGTCATTTAAGGAGATCTAAAGTTCTTCAAGACAACAAATGAAAATATGTATTAACTAAAGCTGATTAAGATCTATAAAAACATATTTCCTTCAAAGACATACTCAAATATTAAATTTTTTGCTTATAATACTTCTCCTCTTGCCTTTTTCCCCAGACATACTACTTAGTGGTACTATCTCCCCATGATTAAAAATATTTCTCATAGAACTCAGGAAGGATAATATGAAATGTCAGTCTTACCTCCTGCAACTTGCTCTGAATCCACTGGCCAACAACTGCCAAACTATCACGAGGACAGATGGCCCAAATCATAGTGAGAAAGATGAGCGATAGAAAATCCAAGAAGTGAACCAGGCTGGCTTTCTCTGCCTGCAAACAGAAATTGTCCCGTTTTTATTCCTTACTGTCAGATGTTTCTTTAGAATTTAATAGAATATGGAAACATTTTAAAAATCACTGATTTTTTTTCTGTGCAGCCACAGGAACAGGGCAATCACAAGCTCGCCTGCTCACACAAAAAAAATCCAGTGGGATACCAGGTACTTTCAGTCTAGAACCCACACCAACTGCATAAATACAGCTGGAGCAAACACATTTTGGCTATCTCCCAATTCAAGAGATTCAAAGCTTGAGATAAGATGATGGGGCCGCATGCAGACAGAGTTCTTTAGTAAAAAGGCCACGAAACACCTCACTTGGAACGAAAAATCTATAATAAGACCAAGAAGACGGTTCTTCACATTAATTTGAGAAGAGATAGACATAATTTAGACAGGAATGCTAATGTGCTAAGGGGACACTAGGCATAATATATTTATTTTTTATTTTCTGTTGCATTCCTTTAATTTCAGAAACAAAAACGTCCTGAAGAAAGAAACTGGATTTTTCCTGTTTTTCAAAGCTCTAGTTGACATGCAATAAATTGACCTGAGCACTTACAAGCCGGATCACGCAATACTTTCATCTATGCCAGTTGGGCGGCACAGGTTCCATACAAACAAGAGAAGTTCTAACAAGTTAGTTGGCTCAACTGATCCCAAGAAACTAGGATGTGAACTGCCGCCTATCCAAAATCATACAAGACGCAGTAAAGCAATTCTCCTCTATTTTCATTGCCTTTAAAACGTATTTACCCATTTCCAGATTAGTTTTGCAATTTCAGCAGCATCTTTATGTTTACAGGCTTCTCATTACATCTTCTCAAACTGATGGACAGGTAATGAATACAATTTTTTAAAATGACATCCATAGAAAGAAAACAATCTGGACACAAAGAAGCATTTTCTAGTAAATCACCACAATTTAGAACAATACGAGCGATATTTCTACACCATCCTCTTTTTTCATAGTTGTACCTACAAAGCACAACAAAATTATTACATTCATTCTGTTCAAATGACAAAGAACTACAAATTTCATCACATCCATGTCAGGATATGGAAAAATTAAGTCTGTGAAAGCAACCATCTGTAAACGCAGAATCAAGCTCCAGGCATTCTAGAATTTGGCATTCTAAAACTGTGTGCTACTATAATAAAAATATCGCTAATTTTAGAATAATTTATTAAAGTATATTCACTTCTGTAGATATTAACAAGTGAAGGAGTAACAAACTGAGCGGCTGAGTGCCTCTAGTTCCTTATGTCTGTACTATAGGAGGAGAGGCACCTGCAGACAAAGTGCTAATTGACTGTTAATAGCGAGCCATAATCCATCTCTACCACTATGAAAAAAAACACTGGCAGACTTTGTGCTAACACTGACTACTACGGGACTTCTGACAGTTATTAAGTACTACATGAGTAATAAGGATATAGTGTAGCAGAACACTCTCATTTCAAACTCAACTTTTCATTAATTATAAAGAGTCACATTGAAAACTTTGGTTGGTAGTGATATGAAAAAATCTTAACTAAAGCAATTAGAGTTAATTTAAGAATTTTAGACAGCTTTCTTTAAATACTTACTGCATGTTCCAGCACAACATGAGCTATTTCATGTCCCAAAATGAAAGACAGCTGATGAATATCAGAAACTGCATTTAGCAATCCAGTGAAAACAAACACTTGCCCATTCTGTAAACAAAGAGAGAGTGAAAGTTAAGTAGAAGACACATAAATAAAAAGCTGTTTCACTAATAATAATTTTTGTATTGGGTTCAACTTACTGGAAGCACAAAAGCATTTACCCCTGGTTCATCTACCACGTGGATAACCCACTTGAGCGCCGCGACCTGTGGGATGTCCTTATTGCTTTCAGACAAATGGCCAACAACTCTCTCCACAACCTGATAGAGTGCGTCTGTCTCAGGTAACATTTTACTTTTGAATTCCTCCATCCACTAAAAAAAAAATTAAATTAATTGATTGCCATGCAGAACAAACACACACTAAAGGACTAATTGGTAAACTAATCTAGTGGCTATGCACAACTTCGTTAAATCAAAGTTACCATGTTTTTCTTTTATATAGGCAAACCAAACATTATTAGAGTTCAGGCTTTCAGACAGCCAAGTTAATGATTAATAAACTTAAAAGGAAGTAAACTGACCACAAATCAAAAATAAGACAGTATAAACTTCGTCCTACAGCCTCCCGTATCTGGTGTTTTCCTAACACAGAGTTAAGCTTGGCATCACAATTTGACAACCCGTTCTACACTGTCCTGAATTTCCATCTGAATTTACAATTTTTCTATCTCTGTGTATTTCTGTTGTATCTTACAAGGTGGGCAAATTTACACAAGAGATGTAATTTGAATTATCCTTGTACTACTTCTGTTCTGTTCTTATCTCACATTCTCTGTCAAACAGGAATATAGTGACATTTGTATATGGATTATCAAGTTTCACTGACTTCAGAAAAGAAAGTCACAGAACTCAAAGTTACAGAAATTAGTGTGATGGACAGTTTAAAAGAAAGAAATTCAAAGAAAAATTACCTGATCCAACGAAAAAAGATGTAGAAGAGAGGACCTCAAACAAGTGCCCAAGAATGCTCAAATCAGCACAGAAAACGAGATTGATCTCAGCGTACACCTATTAGCTATGCTTTGATTGCTTCTACCAGATATTTGTTGTTACACTACAATAACACAGCTAAAAATATTTGCTACATGCATGTAGCGTGCTCTTTAAGTATCACGTGCCCTGAGCAATCTGCTGTTGGAAAGGAACCCTTAAAAAGGGATAGGGGTAAGAGGAGGGAGTAACTGATGGAGCTGCTCTGCAGGGTTCTGAGCATGAAGTTCAAAACTCATGAAGAACGCCACAAGGTTTGTTTGCCCATCTCATTAACTGGACTATCTCATCACTAAAAAAAAGCATTAACAGCTTTAGAGTATTTTGAATTTTTCTTGAAAATCTTACCATATCGTATTCCAACTGTGACAGTTCCCTGAAGTGCTCTTTTCCAAATACCAACAGTCGAGCACGCCCAGTGATGGGTGTCTCCTCCAAGTGAGTAAAATAAAACATGACAAATAAAACTCCTAAGCTACTGACACCCAGGAGTATCTTCCATTTATTTTTTCTTGCACTTTCTTTAAAAAGTTCCCGTTTATTAGGAGGAAGTGCCTTCCACCAATTTCTTATGCTCCTGCAAGATACAAACAGTGTTAACTTTGGACACAGTTAAAAAGGAATTTGTCAGTGCCTGTCATTGTTGTATGCTCTATTACAGTCTCACCTCATGTCAGAGCTTATGGAAGGTTATACTGTAATTCGCTTCTACTCCATTTCTTCCCTCCCACAGAAGAAGGGATGCCCCTTCGTATCTTGGTTCATCTCCCTCTACCACATGCAAATGAGAATGAGAAGAGCAAAAGATACATCTAACACCTCTGAGAATGGAAACAACTTCTCATTGAGCAAGCTGTCAACCTAGGCCCCATTTCTACAAAATTCTGCACATATACTACAAATACACACATACTACAAATACACCTACCATTCTCCACAAACTCATGCACACATCTTTGCATAATGTGGTCTTACACTAAGAGAGGAAATAAGATAATATTTTACCTGCCAAGTATGATAGCAAATAATTTCTGAGCTGGCTTAACAATAATCCAGAATAGAGGAACTGGTGCAGCCTGAAATGATGGTGATGTGCGAAAAGACCTGATGATCTGAACATTCCAAGCAGAAAAATGCAGCAGGACTTGCCCTATAGAACTGATGTGGAGGGATGTGATCTTCTCCTCCAGTGGCCGAGAAGACTGGAAACCAAACCTTCCTAAACTGTGACGCGTATTCTTGTATACTTCTGTATTCGGAACATTCACAAGACACCTCAGTCCTTTACTGACGAAGTTTCTACAGGAGTCAGGGCTTCCAGTCAAAAAACAGTTTCTAGTATTTCCACTCAAATACAGCCTTTGGTGTCTATCTCGTGTACAATTGGCTTGAGTTCTGCAATGTCCTGCATAAGGCCTACAGAGATTATTGCACTTCCCCTGCTTGGTCAAAGAAACCAAATGTAAGAAAACACAGTTCCTGCCCGGCAACTTCAGACCATAGATGATATTCATAACTTCTCTGGTTGGTTACCCTGCAACAAAGAAAAAAAAACCAGAAGTATTAAGAAAACCACCCAATCACAAAACTCTGAAACATTACTTCATTTAATCTGAACAGATACCATGTATTTGTTCACCAACAGCTGCACTGCACAAAGTTACAACTGCATCCTGTTGCAGTTTTAAGCCACCGATCTGCTCTCGAGTGTGAGTCAATGTCTTAAATCACTGAGAATAAAGCAAAGTGCGATATTTCTCTTCTTTCACTTTTATTACCACAGACTAGAATGACCTGCCACAGCTGCACACACCCCGAGGAAAACCAGGACCTATCGAGCATTTTGCTAGTACTTTGCTCTTGAACGCAGGGAGCACAGCTGCCGCACCCGGCCTAGAAACGAAACGGCTCCACAGGGCGAAAC
>Ga0065711_1028911_pt1 | contig 38558 bp, 63 predicted proteins | sample Hoacrofraction12_FD_59098 | JGI IMG/M metagenome (GOLD analysis project Ga0065711, IMG submission 59098) | Hoatzin crop microbial communities from Cojedes, Venezuela - Epithelial fraction 12 v2 (version 2) | ecosystem: Host-associated > Birds > Digestive system > Esophagus > Crop | place...
GAGGAGGCCCCAGCAATGATGCGAGGGCTGGAACCCCTCTGCTGGGAGGAAAGGCTGGGAGAGCTGGGGCTGCTCAGCCTGGGGAAGAGAAGGCTGCGGGGAGACCTCAGAGCAGCTGCCAGGGCCTGGAGGGGCTGCGAGAGAGCTGGAGAGGGGCTTGTGACAAGGGCAGGGAGTGATGGGACAAGGGGTGATGGTTTTAAACTAAAAGAGGGGAGATTCAGACTAGATATAAGGCAGAAATTTTTTACAATGAGGGTGGTGAAACACTGGCACACGTTGCCCAGAGAGGTGGTCAATGCCCCATCCCTGGAAACATTCAAGGCCAGGTTGGACAGGGCTCTGAGCAACCTGATTCAGTCAAAGATGTCCCTGCTTATTGCAGGGGGTCTGGACTAGATGGTCTTTAAAGGTTCCTTCCAACCCAAACCATTCTACGATTCTATGCCCCACACACACAGTGTGTTTTGGTCCATCCTGGCAGTTATGTCCTGATGGGAGCAGCTCATGTGGCTTTTCTGGGGTCAGAAGATGGTGCTAAGCAGGGCCCAGTGCTTTGATCTGGCCAATAGAGTGGCGGACCCACCCTGGGTTTGCTGCACTTTACTTATGCAGGGCATTAACACTCAGTTAATACACTCTCAAAGATTCACCACTCATGGTGCCTTCACCAAAGAAAGGCCAGATTTCCTATAGACCTTCAAACCTCATAGCTCAAGAGCCAAGTTCCTCCAAGACCCACTAGACTTGGTCCATGATCCACCTGACCCTACTGACAAAGCTAGTGCTGTGAGCCTGCCTATGCCCAACACGCAGCTGGCATCTCAGCCTGCCTTGAGGACCTTCAGAAGTGAGCTGAAGGTTCAGATTTCTGGCCCAAACTGATCTGCCATCTCACTCAGCCCATCCTCCACCATAACAATCTCACCCACGAAAACCAACACCGGCCCTTTCAGTTGGCAGACTGACAACGTGAAACAGTGTGCTGTGAAACACGTTCAATATTTCTCCATCCTTCTCTGGACTACTCCTACACCAGCATCAGCTCGCTTGACATTGCAACGGCTGTAAAAACAGCAACCTACGGGTAACCGTTTCCAGAGGACCCGCAGGCCAACACAGTAAATCACCTCCCAAAATACACGTTCAACATTGCCAGCCTCAGGCTTTCCTGTGTTTATTCTGCAAGGATCATTCAAAACACCCTCGATCCATCAGAAGAAGGATTTCCTAGAAGACAACCTCTCAGGAACCCGAATGTCATGCATGGACTCACATCAGCACAGAATGAAGCCTCCGCCTGACCTGCTCGCCCTGTTGAAGGATGGTGCAGTTCCATAGCACAAGGGCTTCTAATGCTTGCAGTAGAACAGCTGCAGTATGGAAACAGTAGCTGTTTCCAAAACATGGCTACAAAGAGCTGGATATTTCGAATGAAATCGGTATGTTCCAGTCCTTTACTCGTGCTGTTGCTTGTACTTGTGGCAGTGGGAACCGGGAATTCCGTCTGCAGGGGGGTTGGGCCAAGTTTATCCCAACAAGCAGAGGGAGGGCTATGGTGGGACCAAAGAGGGGGAGCAGGGACCTCAGTGCCAGCAGCACCCACCATGGGCAGTCAGGAAGAAGCCTGGGTCCAAAGCCTTCGTGGAATTTTTCCCAAGTTGTTACCTCTACTGCCAGGTTAATATAGGCGCAAGCTTTGGCTAAACTCCTTGATCAGACCCTGCCCCAGGTTGGCTTGAGCCTAGCACAACCCAGGCAGCTCTTCAACTGAGGGAATATGCCCAGAGTCTCGCCGGCCCAACGGACCTGACCTGCTGCGCAATGGTCCCTGGGGATCTGCAGCCCACATTGGTGCTGCTCCCAGGGGCTCCAGGGGCTCCAGAGGAGCTGCCGGAGGCTGCCAGTGCCTGGAGCAGAGCCTGGGGCACTTCAGCATCCCAGGAAGGCAGAAAGGGACCTGCAGTACCCTGGACACAAGCATCACTCACTAACTGGGGACAGAAGGTGGCTCTGAATGGAAAATCAGTGCGGATTCAGACAAAAAAGCTGCTTAGAAACAATCCCAGGTTGGAGGGCAAGCAAGAAACACCAGTGTGAGAGTCACTGCTGATGTCTGCTTGCTCCAGACTGGGCTCTGCGGGGCTGTGCCACGGACTCTGCGCACCAGTGGAAGGGAAATTCATCCCTTGGGTGCCAGTTCAGCAGCTCCAACACTGCTGTGCGCAGCACAGGCTGGTGCCTGTCCTTACCTCACACATGTTCAACTGGAAGGTCCTGCGCTCCTTCTCCATCTCCTCGGCAATCTCCCCCCCGCTCACCTCGCTCCGCACCATGCCGTGCTGCTTCGCCAGCTCACGCTTCTCCTTCTCGATCTTGGCGCTCAAGGCAAGAGGAGAGACGCGTGAAAGGCTCTGCCTGACTGCTCACCGGTGGAGGCAGACAAAAACCAGCCTCTGAGTCCAGGCCTCAGGGTGAGGGAGCCCAGTGACTTACAGTTTGTTCTCGTAGTCCTTGCAGGCCTTCTCAAAGGGCTTCTTGAACTCCTGGGAAGAGCCAAAGGTGCCGTTTAATGACTGCGACCGGGACCTACTTCCTCAGGGTGCTGGGCCACCCTAGCAGACCCAGGACATGGCTGTCCGCAGGAGTGTCCTTCCCCAGGAAGATCCTCGCCTCTCCTCCGTGCACTCACCGGTGAAGTTCCGCTCGCGGGCACGTGCTTGCACGCACACGCAGATACACGCAGACTCCAACGCGCACACCGCACACACGGGCATCGCACAGGCACGTGCAGGGCAGTACCCAGCAACACCACCTTTCACAGACTCTCCGTTGCAAGGGCAGAAGGAATTGCTCAGACACGCACAAGCCAGAAAGTGTCAGCCAGGTTCTCACCCACGGAAGCCAGAACGTCGTGTTTAACTGAAACACCGCTCAGAAAGACAGCGGAAACCCCCCCAAAGCTGGCAATGCCAGCACAATCTGATTCTTCCCTGGAGATTCATTTAATGGTGAACTAGCCTTGCTGCTGAAAGGATGTTATTTGTTTCTCACCTGACTTCGTGTGACTTCAGGTTCTCTCCAGTGGTTACCATCTTGGTATGTTCATCTGGATTTGTCCATCAAACGCATTTACTCAGGTGACCCACGTTCTGCTCTGTTCTCACCACTTACTGCTCTGCAAACCTCTACGTCAGACAGAGCAAACCTGGCTGCAGGGGGCTTCGGGAGGTCTCTGGTCTAACCTCCCACCCAAGGCAGGGACAGCACTGACTTCAGATCAGGCTTTGTGCAGACAGATGTTGAAAAACCCCAAGGATGGAGAGCCCACAGCCTCTCTGGGGCCCTGTCCCGATGCCTCTCAGTCCCCCAAGGCAAGATTTCATTATTTATGTCAAGGCAGCACCTTGTCGGGACAAATCTTGCATTTATCTCTATTCTAACGAAAACGTCAAACAAATTCAGGTCAGTCTCTGCTTCCTGTTGGAAATATCTTCAGCTTAATAACGACTCCTTGACGGCAGCTGGTTTTTTTCCTCTCTCTCTGCCTGCTTTCTTGGTTCCCAATCTTCTTGACATCTTCCTTAACAATGAAAATAGTGGATTTTTCCCTTTTTATTTCATTTACTTCACAGCAGAAGTTCCACAATTTGCTCTCTCCTTCCACTTTCATGCTGCTGTATAGCACAAGCTTCCAAACAGATGCTGAAACACTCATAATTTGTTTCAGTATTTGGCAATTAGTTCTATGGAAGTGCCCAAACTCTGCCACAGTTTCCATCCCTCTTTCTGCAATCCTGTCCAAAACTGTCCCTCCAGTTTCCCAGAGTTCAGCTGTTTGCTCAAGGATCCCCAGCGCAGCTCTGACACAGCCCAGCTGCAAAACCCTCATCAAGCGTCTGAGGAAACTGCAGAGCTGGGAGAAAATCTAGCGCATGGAACCACACGAGATTAAAAAGGTAAAATTACAGAGTTCAGGCTGATGAAACAGGTTCATTAGGAGCTCAAAGATTCAAGAGGGAAAATACTGTCACAGGAAAATATAAAAGCCTAAGAGAAGAAAACACAGAGGGTTTGTCAGAGTACCAGCAGGTCTGGTGGAAGATGGCAACGGCCAATATTAAGAATCTGTTGCAGGGAGCAGCAGCTCTGTCCCTGCTCCTCCCGAGCTGGTCTGCCCGGCCAGGACGAGCACTCAGGTGTCTCGTCATGGTGCTGAGTGTATTAACACCAAGCTCATTAAATCCTAACAATCTTGTATGCGCATCAGCCAGTAAAGAATTGCTTTACTGCTTCAAGCCATATATACCCTGCTCGCAGAGTCTCTGTGCCCAAAACTACCCAGAGAGGGATGGTGCCAGGTCACCACTGGCAGCTGCTCCACCACATGAGATGCAGGCTACGATCAGCAATCCCTCGACAGCGACCTCGCTCAGCATCAGGATCAGTCCCAGCCTCTGAACCCCGAGCCCCTGTGGGCACGGACACCCCTCCGCAGGCAGAGGCACCCAGGGGCAATCACGCAGAGCTGACGCCCTGAGTACAGCCACGGGGACTTCGCGGTAGGGATGCGTGTGCAGGCTTACCAAGGACCATGATGACCTTCCCATTGGTTAAAAAAAGCAAAAATTAAATATGAGTTTGATGTTTTTCCTAAAACCTACACTGATGACCACTGCGAAACTCTCTGATATCTCTACAGCGCTGAAGATCAAATTGCATGGTCACGTCAGTACTCGCTGCTCTGCAGTCCCTGCGAGGTACCTGCAGCCAGCAGATCCACACTTCCACGCTCAGATTCCCACCAACACGCATGTGCTCGCACACATAGATGCATGAGCCACCGGGGGGTCGGTCGGTGGGGGTGGACCTCCCTAGGAGGTTGTCAGGGAGTTTGTGCAGTGGTAGCCAGGGAAGATACCAATATTTGGTGCATAACACTGATTTTTCCCCACCAGACTCCCTCGGGTTCAGCCAGGTGCTGCAGAGGGGCAGAGGTCCCGGCTAAGGGGCACCACCACCTTGCCCCGCGGCGCGAGGCAGCAGCACGCGGCACACGGAGGCGCAGGCAGACCTGCCCACCCAGCACCCATCCCTGCCCGCGGGACGAGACCCCACACCTGGCACCCGCTCTGCCTCCAGCCACTCGCTGACCCACCCCACCTCGGCACAGCCCTGGGACCCCGGCTTACCCCTTTGAGCTCTTTCATGTCACCCTTTATTAATGACTCCAGGGAAAAGTTAATGTTGTGGTACAAACTCTGCCACTGGAAAGGAAAGAGAGATCACGCCGCTAGCACCGCGCCCCTGCCCCGATCCTCGCGCAGAGAAAGCAGAGCTGTGTGTGAGCCCGCGGAGCAGCTCCTGTGGATAACATTCAGCAGAAAGCCTCCATCCTTGGAAATTACCAAGCCGGAAAAAGCCAGAGCCAGCCCGACTCAGTGCTGGTGAGCGCCTGGCTTCAGGCAGGATGGAGGGCCTCCAGGAGCCTCTTCTGAGCAGCGTCAGAGGTCTGCGCAGACGGCCCCAGCCATGCAGGCTGCGCCGCTGGCTCTGCAACCAGACGCCATGGCCCCCTGACTCCTTCTGGGGACGAGCGTGGGCCTCCAGGCTGTGGCCCAGAGCCTGCTGCTCTCCCTCAGGACCCCTGCCAGCATCCCCTTGCCAGCCAAGGGCCCCACTCCGATGTGCATGCCGGGACAGAGCTGCCTACCAGGCTCTGGAGAGCAGTCAGCAGCTCCCGGGAGAAGGCAGCAAAGGTGCTAAAGGCGCTGGCCAGCTGCTCCTCACCCTCCAGCTGGTAGTTGGCTGAGAACTTCTCCTGGGCAGCAATGTGGGCTTCGAGGTGGCTGATGAGCTCTAGGGGAACACAGATGGTCTCCGGCGAGTGCAGGGGGAAGGGTCAGGATGAGCATCCAACCCCTGCCTCCCTCCTGGGAGTCACCATGCCCAGTTCTGCTCACACACCGGAGCCGGCTCCTGTTGCCTCCTGCTGCCCCCACCACACCCAGCTGTAGACACCCCTGAGACCCACATTCACCTCTGTGGTCAACCTGACCTGCAGCAAGGACTCCCCTCATGCACCCATTGCCGTCTCCCCCCTCCTGAGGCTCCGTTCTGACCTTGTCCACAGCTGTGTTCCGCCTTGGCTGCTTTCCTCATCTTCTGTAGCACCGCTCGGTCAGCATCCAAGGCCTAGAAACACAGAGAAGATGGTCAATGACTACATCCATACACTCCTCTCCATAACCCACAGGGCTTAGCACAAGCTTCAGCATCCCCAAGCCAGCAGACAGGTGATGATCTAGTGGTAGTAGCCCATGTGTATCTTAAGTCTTTGCAAGCCTTCCTGATGTTTTTCTGGAACAAGTAGTCAAGCATTAAAAGAGAACTGGAAAACATATTAAAAAAAGGAACACGCAGCATTGACAGAAAATGTGGATTTCAGTGGCAAGAGACTGTTAGTTGCAAACTAACTGTGAGTTTCTGTTAGTTAAAAACTAAATTTCCATCCTGGGAGCAGGATAATTCCCAATACCAGATCCGACTGGCTGTGCTTTGCTTAGTTGGGCTTTGAAACCCTGCAAGGGTGGAGGTCACGTCTCTAGTGACCTCTTGCAGTGCTGCATCACCCTCTGCAGAAGAAACTTTTCTTAACGCCCAGCCTGAACTTTCCGAGCCACAAAGTAGATATTGCTGCACGTTGTATCATCTGATGCTGCCCGAAAAAGCTTGATGCCATTGCCTAGAACTGCCCTCGGATGAGCTGTGGGCTGCTGTTGGACACCCCCTCTTCACCCAGCTCTGCTTCTCTTTTAACATCCACTGACCTTCTCTGCTATCTCCATGTCGCTCCTGACTGGGGACAGTCTTCCAGGTGTGGGTGAATGGGTTTCACCGGACTGATGGGAGCCCTGACAGCTCCCACATCGCACTGGCCCAGCCGCAGGGAGTGACAGGGCTTCACTCTAAGGGTTGTCCTGACAGTGCCAGAGCTTGAAGACAGGGCATAGGCTTTTGAGATCCATGAACACTGATTTGTGGGAGCAGTTTTACAGCAATTTGGGAATGCAAAGAACAGCCCAAGGTGGACTTGCATGCTACAGCTAAGGCTGTTCAACAGCTGACCGGGCAGGTGGGTACCTGGGGAGGGGGAGTACCACCACTAGCTTTTTCCTCTGTTGTGCACTGTGGCAGCCAAGCCATGCAGCTGAACCCGGGTAGAAGAGGAAGATGTGAGTCCGGCTCTGCGTGGGTCAGCGCAGTCGAGACGGTGGCATGCAGGGGCATCGCCATAAACATTTAGGTACCCAAGGAGCAGTAGCGCTGGAAACTTATCTGCCTGCATAGTTCCAGAGTTCAGTGCAGCAGGGAGGTTGAGAACTTCAATTATGGACTTAGACCCCAAAACAGGAGTTGCCACCCACAACTCTTAGCACCTGCACCTTCTTGTCCAGCCCAGTTTGGGACTGAGGTTTTCCAGTCAAGCCCTCAAACAGAGACTCCTGGGGCAACTAACATAAGACCTCTAGGACCAGCAGGACTATGCTCACACCAAGCAATGCAAATCCAGGGAATCCAGTGTTACGGTTCAAAAAGATGCCCATGGGCCAAGGTCAGAAAGGCAGTGGTGGGACAGTTATCATGAGTGCTGCCGTGAGGTAGGCACAGTCTCGTCCTGGGCCACAGCTCCCTGCAGATGTCTGAGTTGCTGCATGTGGGATTCATCTCACTGACCTGAAGCATCCCTTCGCCCTTCTTCAGGTGAAGTGCCTCTTCCTTGCAGAGGCTCCACTGGGGCAGCTTTCCCAGTTCCAGATGTCTCTCATCTCTCTCCTCAATCCTACAGCAGACTTTTAGCCACACAGTTGGACTCGACCTCTTCCCTTCCCCACCTGCCCTTGTGCGTGGCACTGGGAGAGAGCAGTCTGGAGCCTGCTGCCACCGAGACCCTGATCTCCAGCCTCCCAGCAGCCTCCAGAGCCTCTCTTGCCCCTTGCTCCCCTCTGCTGCTGGAACCGACCTTGACGAGCATGGCTGCCTCCTTCCGAAACTGTCCCTGGAGCCTGCTCAGGTCCCTTGTGATGCCAGTCATGCTTACACTTCATCTTTTGCCAGAAATTCAGCTCTCCACACACAGATGCTCAAACCTCCCACATCCAGGGCCTTCCTCTTCCTCTCTCCTGACAATCCCCTCCCTGAAGGCATAACCTCGGTCCACAAGTGACCCATCCCCACCTTTGGGACAATTCCCTGCCTTCTGGGCCGATGTTTTCAGGCCAGGAGGCTTCCCTGCTTCAGAGGAGCAGCACCAGGGTGAAACCCCTCCGCCGTGTCCCCAAGGCCATCACCACCAGGCACCTCCACTGCGCCGGGCTGCCCCGGTCCGGCGAGCCCAGCTGCCAGCGGCAGCTCTCCCTCCAAGGGTCGTGACGTGTGTACGAGCACGGTCGCCGGCCACAACGCAGGAATTTGCCTCTCTGGTGCTAGGTGCAGGAAACCCCAAGCTCCCTTCCCTGCCTGTACTTCCACCTGCGTTCATCACCTCGTGGGCACGGATCCGGGTCTGCACGCAGCCGCGCTGTGCGACTTCCCCTTCGGGGACCTGCCGCCAGCTCCGGTCCTTCCTTGAGCCGAGCGCTTTCGCTGTGCCGCCCACGCTGCTGCCGGGCTCAGCACACACCGTGCTAGGACTCTCCTCGCTCGAGGACGGGCTCCTGCTGCGCTTTCTGCTCTCTCCCACACTGGTGCTGCTCTCCGCACCTGCTGACGGCTGTTTGCATGCACAAGGACTCTTCGCTGCACAAAGTTCCCCACACCATCAGTAAAAGCTGCTGGCTGAGCCGCTGCAGAAGTCACCGGGATTTCTGCCTTTCAGAGGTGAGACCAAGCAACAGAAGGACCCTGCGGCTCCAGCTCTTTCAGATCTGTTTTCATCCCTGTCTGAGATTTCCAGTGTGCTGCTCCCTTCTCACTAGTTTTCAAGAGTGCAGACAGACACAGATTGAGAGGGACCTCTGATCGTCTGCGTAGACACGGCATCAACAGTCACAGGACAACCTTGCACGCGCCCTTTGTGGGACTTTGCACCCTTTGTGCGGCTCAGCAGTCTCCAGAAAGACATCCAAGCTGCACTGCAAGACAATGGCGACCATTTGCTCCACCTGGGTCATGCACATCAGTAGTTCATTAAGTCACAGCTAAAATACTGCAACTAATTTATTTTTTCAGTTCAGCTTCAGCTCCCAGCTGCTGGCTTTCGCTTGCCCTTCTCCAGCACCAGTCAGAAGGAACGAAGTCGCAGGCGAGAGCCTGGTCAGCCTCACCTGGCTGCATGGCGAGAGCGTGTTGGGCTCAGGGAGAAGCAAGGCAGAGGCCAGCACTGATGCAGGCAGAGAGGACCTTCCTCTAGGACAGGCAGAGAGAGGAGGCACCTAGCTCCTGCTGACACCAGCACCCAAGAAGAGCAACTGGGGATAGGCGCGATGCTGGCGTTTCTCCTTGCCACCTGCTCAGTCCAGCCCTGATCTATAACCAGAGATGAAGGTGCCTCCTGCCCTACGCAACCGCTCGGCTCACACCACCGCTCCCCGCTTCCACTGCGGCAAATCCCCTGCGGGCTGCGCCGGGGGCTGCTGCCGCACAGCAGTGGGAGCGTGTCCCGAGTTCTGTGCCCGCTCCGACGCGCGAGTCCAAGCCAGGAGCTCTGCAGACACAGTTCAGCAGTGTTTCCCTCTAACCGCAGCTTCCTGATGTAGCAGCTCTGGTTGCTTTAAAGGACTGAAGTTTTAGCTTTCCTCGGGGTGCAAGTGATAGAGTAACAGTTGAAAATTAAGCAACACAAGGAAATTGCCCCATGAGCAGACGCTCCTGAGCAAGTCCTGGCCTCCGGAGGCCTAAGGACTGAGAAGAATAAAACCTCAGTGACCACCGCTGAGAAAACGATCTAGAGGAGCACAGCTCTACACCTGCTCCAGGGGTGCTTCAGGGCAGTGTGGCTGTCGCAGCCCTCAGACAGGCCCTGATAAAGTCCCGGGCACCATCCCCTCATCTGCTGAAACTACAAAGTCATGAGAAAGGTGCCACGGTGGTGGTGCAGTTTGGTGGCTCCCAGCACATTTACCAGACCTACCGGAGGAGGCACTGAGGGTCTTGAAGCCCTTGGACCACCATACGGAGAGCCCCACCACAGTGGCAACATCTTGTGGATACTTTCCATAGGGGGTCAGGACTTCGATTTGCGCAGGAACAGGACAGCGCGATGGTGACGCTATACTGGCCATAGTTCCCAGCTGAGTCCCGAGGTGGGTCTAGGTGGGCAGTGGGATGCCCTCCGTGGGAAGCCAGGCTGCTCCACCGAGCCGACCTTGCCCTCCCTCACGGTCTTCTCAGGGCATCAAGCTCTGCTGCTCAGTCCCTCAGGTGCCAGCAGCATGCAGCAACCCCTTCCCCTCCCCATCAGGGTATTCTGGCTTTTGCCATTGGTCAGAAAACAACGGCATTTGGCCCAAATAAGTCTTGCGTTGGCTGCTGCGCTCAGCAGCCAGCTCTCACCCCGGCTCTGTGAATTCTTGGAACCACTCATGCATTCAGCCTCCGAACACGCCACGTCAGCAGCTCCCAGAGCTCAGCTCTGGACAAGTGGGAAAACCGTCCCACTGCCCCCCAAGGACTTCCTTCAGTTTTTGTTTTGCTTTTCCTTTTACGCTGGTCTGGTCTGGTCTGTCCTCTCTTTGCCGCACAGTGTGAGCATGGTCCAAGCTGCAGCCTCCCCCCACAAATCTCTTCCCCCCTTGCTCTTGTCCCCACTGACTGACCCCTGTCACCCGGCCACCGCGACCTGGCACAGGTCCTCGCCAGATCTTTGCTTTGAGTGGTCTGCAAGCACCCAGAGATGCTCGCACCACTCTCCACTCACGGAGACAAACGATATGGCAGCGCCTAAGCCGAGGTGCATCTCCTGCGGGACCACAACACGGGCGGCCCCCCCAGCCCCTCGGGGTGCCGGCCCGTGGCCCCCGCCCCAGCTCACCTCCTCCAGGCTGCTGGCGGTGGCCTTGCAGCGGCCCATGTGGCTGGCGAAGGCAGAAGTGGTGGGCGAGCTGAGGTCCTCCTGCGCCTGCCACACGAAGTCGCACACGGAGATGAGGGCCGCCATGGTGCCGCGGCGAGGTGGCCCCAGGAAGGGGAACTGCCACGGGAGCCGCGGTCGCGCCGGGGCTGGGCAGGGGGCTGGGGCCACGCTGCTGCAGCAGCGAGGCAGGAGGCAGCCCCTCTCCCTGCACACCCACCCCCTGAAGAGGCACAGACCCCCTCGGGGTGCGCCCACTGACACACACCCGCGCACCCAGCAGCACGCCTGCGGCTCTGTGAGTGCACCCTGAAATATTTTGAGGAAGCTTGAGGCAGACACGCGCCGAGTCACAGGGAGCCCCAGCCTGGTGGCGAGGTGGAAAACGCAGCTGAGCACGGCTGCGAGAGCCAAGGAGCTGCCGACGGACGTGCGCTGGGCATGCCGGGGAGCACTGGGCTTGCTGGCATGGACGGGCCACTGCTGGGGTGCACCGGGTGTGCTGGGGTGCACTGGTCACTGCTGGGGTGTGGCGGTCACTGCTGGGGTGTGCTGGGATGGGGTGGTCGCTGCTGGGGTGCACTGAGTGTGCTGGGGTGCACTGGGCTTGCTGGCATGGACCGGTCACTGCTGGGGTGCACTGGTCACTGCTGGGGTGTGGCAGTCACTGCTGGGGTGCACTGGGTTTGCTGGGATGTGGTGGTCGCTGCTGGGGTGTACCAGGTATACTGGGGCACACCAGGTATACTGGGGCACACTGTCACTGCTGGGGTGCACTGGGTGTGCTGGGGTGCACTGGTCACTGCTGGGGTGCACTGGGCTTGCTGGGGTGCGCCGGGCACCGCTCGCAGAGGCCGCGTCCCGGTGACAGCCCTCGCATCCCTCTGGGGGTGAGGCAGCTCTGGGGGCAGCACCAGTGCCCAGGGCCCCCCTCCAGCCCCGCGCAGGGCTGCGGGACCCGAGCCCTCGCAGTCTGTCTCGCCCCCGCTGCACCCTGAGGGTCCCCTGCGGGGACAGGGCCCCCCGCTGCCATTCTGGGCCGCGCCAGCAGCCCTGGGGAGCACCAGCTCTGCCCCACACTCGCACCGGGCGTCACGTCCAGCCCGAGTCCTCATCCGCTCCTCCCCTGCCTGCCTGGCTCTGCCCAGCCAGGATTTCCCCGCTCCTGCCCGTTCAGAAGACGGCCAGGCAGCCGCCTTCTCTATAAAACCCCGTCGCCAGTTAATTTCTTTGGAAATGCAGCGGTCCCTCTGAACATCCCCTCCTGCATCAGGACGAGACCCCTCCGAAGGACCCTGTCCTGTCCAAGCTCAGGGTGAAGCACCTCCCCTCGAGATCAGAGCACCTCAGGGCTTGTCTGCGCAGAAGCCAGGAACTCGGGGGCACCAGAGACCACACTGAGAACCAGTCCCATTTGGTGTACACCAGCCCAACACCACAACGCAGATCCTCGCTGACGCCCCAGCGCGGGGCTACCCGGAGGGAGGGCGAAGGGGCACCAGCAAAGACTGCTTGCAGCAGGCTGGCCCCCAGCTCCCGAGAGCGGCTGCAGGCACAAGCAGCATGGGAGGGAGCAGCCAAGGAGCTTTTATTCCTGTGGAAATGGAGAGCCAAAATGACGTTTGAAGCAAGCCCGAATCCAGCGCAGCACACGCAGGAAAAGCTGTGAAGCAGCTTGTAATGAGTGAGAACCAGGAACTCTGCATCCTGGGGAGTGCTACCACGTCCAGAGCCAACTCCAAGAGCTGTTCCTGTGCTCTTGGCACGGCAGGAAGGTCATGGCTACCTTGGCTCTGCCATCTTTCTCCCTGTGGAGCCCCATTCAAAGGTTTTCCAGCTCCTGCCTCCACCGGGACCCTGCACCAGGCCTGCCTTCCCCCCATACAATGTGTTTTGAACAGGCAAAGGCCTGGGAAGTGCCAGGGGTTGTCAAGCTGGAGCATGGATGGCTCTGTATGTCCCCACCTCTACCAGAATCGCTTTCAATGGCAAGAGCTGGTTTCAGCTGCCATGTCTGTGTGGACAGCCCCAGCAGACCTTGTTTTCCCACCCTCCCACTCCAGTCCCACAAAGAGCAACTTTTTTCCCCAAAGTTGTAACTGTCCTTCAAGTTTTCCTTATTTAGTATGTTGGTTTCTTAGCCTCTCACGGGTACCTAGCATGAAACAGGACTCCCCAGAGACAGGCCACTTCCGCAGGTCTCTCCCTCTGAAGATTGCCTCCGCACCCGCGGTATTTCCTTCAACATTCCGGTCCAGTCTCAATTCCCGCAATCATCACCCCTGTCTTTGAGCAGTCCTGCGCTGGAGAGCATTTATCCATTGATGATCTTCTCGCTGATGTAGCCAGGCATGGTGTAGATCAAAAGAACCAGGAAGACTGTCAGAACAGCGACAATGAACAGCACGATGATGTATTTCTTGTACCGCTTCCAGATAAAGAACACAAAGGTCTTCATGGGATTCACAAACCAGTTGAAAGAAGTTTTTGGCCGGCTGGAGCAGGAAAGGAAGAACAGATAAGCACAGGCTCAAGCCACAGAGCAGCACGCTGGCCGCTCTGCTTTGGAGCTCTGCCACTCTCACGGGTCGCCAGCTCTTCCTGCTGCTTCCAGAGAGGATCACCCCAGGGACTGCAATAACTACAGCGCCCATGAAAGCGCTGGAGACAACAGGACCCGAGCCCCAGGACCACCCCAGGACCGCCCCCACAGAGCTGCTCTGCTCCCCTGTGACTAACGGGCACCTTCACATGGCTAAACCAGAGCTGCCCTTTCTGTACAAGTAATGTCATGGCATAGCTCCCTCTAGTACCTCCCTTGGATCAGCCCTGGCCCGGATGCCGTGGCCACAAGTCCTGTGGGACCCACCAGAGCCCTGGGAAGCCCCGCAGCCCCAGTCCTGCAGACCCCACCACCTACGGCCTCATGGATCGCGCTTGGCTTCCTGACAAGGAAATGCTCCCGCAGCTGCTGAAAACACGGCACTGCCCATCTCTGTGAAAGGTGACAACACAGATACTCACTTCGGCTTTTCCAGGGGTTCAGGCTCTTTTCGGCCCAAACCAGCAGGACTTTTCTCAGCTTCCTCCACAGTCAGCAGCTGGAACTCTGCTTCCACCTTACCCTGGAGAGGGAACAGATCTGAGCCACAGCCGCACGCGTTGCTCCGCAGACCAGCCTGCTGACCACCCGCCCGGCCAGGACCGATATTTTTCTCCCGGTTCCGCTCAGAGATGCTCAGAGCAATCGCCTTTTCTCTCCAGGCGTTAGCTACAGAGCCTCTCGCTTCGCAGCCAGTGGAAACCGTGGCCTGGGCAGAAGCTAACCGTTTGGCAGACAAGGCACTGTATCGTAACGCACGCCCCAGCTGTCTTGATTTGTCTGCAGCCTCCCACACTGGCACTGCGCAAAACTCGCTCTTGGGGACAAGCGGTGGTGCACTAGCAGGGCCCCCGGCAGCACGTCTGCCCTGGGACAGCTGGCGCCCGCCCGTCGCGGGTAGGCAGAGACCCTAGGACAAGCTTTTGCTGCTGTCCTGTCGGGTTGATGGGGAGCCACACGCCTTTTGCTGTGCTCCCCTCGCTGAGCACTGCTCTGCGCAAGACCCAGAGGAAGACATGAAGCTGGACACCCCCTGCAAAGCCACCGCAGCTGACACTTCTGGGCAGACGAAGTGCCAGATTTGCAGCAGATGGGACAAGTCTTCAGGACCCTGCACAAAGTCCCGAGCAGCTGGGCCGTTGCTGCCTCTGTAGGTTACGTCCGTGTGGGACAGGCTGCTGCGGGTAGGCAGAGGCAAAACACTGGCTCTCTGCTCACCCGTGCCTGCACCCTGCCTTACCGTCAGGAGGTACGTGTTCCCGCTGGGGTCTGTGAACTCCACGTCCTCTGGTTTGACTGAGCTGCTCCATTTCTTTTTCTTCTTCTTCTGTTTGTCCTCCCTCTTCTCTCTCTCCTCGTCTTCTTGATCTTTGAGTTTGATGAAAGGCCACCAGCCCCTCATGCGCTTGCTTCGGAAGATGGAGAAGCGAGGTGTTGCATTCTCCTTCGCCATCTTGACGGTGCAATGCTCTGAGCTCTTGGCCGCCCGCACCATGTCATGCAGCTTCAGCTCGATGGAGCCTGGAGGCACAGGGAAGGGGAGAGCTCATGGTGAAACCCTGAGGTCAGCCTCACGCACCGTTTGGCTTTCTGTCTCAGCTACGCTCCCAGCACCACGAGTAGGTCCCAGCTGCTGCAATGATCTAGCAGAGTCCTGCATGTTTGCAGGTGGAGAATCTGAAGCTCAGCATAAGACAGCACCAGCCCTAGAGTCAGAGACTAAGAAGCAGAAGCCACAGGTCTTGTCTCGTCTCTGATGTGGCCAGTTTGGTCTGCGTGTGGTACAGCGGGTTATTTTCACTCCTTTACTGTGTCTCACCCTGCTCTCCTCATGTGTTTAAGCTCCTCTTCCCCTCTCATTCCTGCAAATGTCAATGAAAAATTATAAAATCTGGAAAACTCTTTAAAGGTTTGAAGTCTGTTTTACATCTGAAACAGCCTCAGTTCATTTCCCTGCTTGGCCTTGCGCATCTGTCCTCCTTGGAAGGAGCTTCTGGCCCACTTTGGCACTGAGCCCTTGCAACAAATCAGTCCTAGCACGTACCGGTCTGTATTGGCAAAAGCACACCCAGCAACCAAAGGATGTGGGTGGCCTCCTCTGCTCAGCTCTGGTGAGACTGCATCTGGATACTGTGTCCAGTTTTGGGCCCCCAAAACAAGAAAGGTGTCAACTAACTAGAGAGAGTCCAGCAGCTGAGATGGTCAAGGCTAGAGTATGTGCCATAGCAGGACGGGTTGAGAGACCCATGCGTGTTCAGCTGTCCTGCAGCCGGGACCAATATTGCCACCAGCACATTGTTGAAGAGAGGAGCACCGGTGCACCAGAGAAGAGAGGTCAAGGGAGAGATCCTACTGCATCTCCCATGGCCTAAAGGAAGCTATGGAGCAGATGGAGCTAGGCTCCTCATAGAAGTGGACCATGAAAGTATGCAAGGCAATGGACACAAGCTGCTGCAAATAAAAAAATTTGAGAATGATGAGAATGGTGCAGCCAGGAAAAGGAGCCCAGAAGGGTGCTGGGAGCTCCAACCTTGGAAATACTCAAAACTCACGCAGACAAGGCCTGCTTGGAGCAGGAGGTTGCAGTACAGACTGCAGAAGCCCCTTCCTGCCTAGAAGTTCCTGAGATTGTACATGCCAGCAATGGCTGGGATTGCTGTCTAACACTTTCTTCAGTGCCTGAGTAGCATGGCTGAACCAGTCACCACAGCAGTGCCTCATGGAGGTAAAGCCCTTTAAATCCACCATGGAAGGCTGATGAATAAAGAGAGGTTTATCCTGCCCAAGAGGCAGCAGGGCAAAGCGGCTGCTCTTTCATGGGGAGGTCAAAGTTTGAAGAAGGGAGGGACAACTGAACAGGGTGCTACAAACTTGGGGATGGCAGTAGAAGCAAGAGACCATAGGTCTGGTTGCTGGGAAGCACCAGAGCAGCCGGGAAGCTCTGAGCCCCCAGGGATGGGATGCCGCAGATCACATCCAAATGGTCTCACAAAGGTTGCCAGTCCCTGCGCCCACAACATAAGCTCCTGGGAAAGCTGCTCTCTGGCCAAGTCTTTGGGACCTGCAGACCTGAGTAGGAGCAGGCAAAATGAGCAAATTTATCAGAAAGGTTGTGAGGAAGCAGACCCTGGAAGTTCTGTGGTGTGACAGGCCCTGAAAAAAGAACACCAAGGACTTGGGACAAGCACGCAAGCTCAACACGTCTGTGTAGGGGAGGTGCATATCTCCAGGTTCTGCCTACAGCTCACATGTGAAAAACCAGCCCAGGTGACTGCTGAGCGGAAGAGCCTGATCTGATGCCTCTGGTGTCACTTTTCGGAGAGCTGGGCCCCAGGGGAAACACTGTAATACTCCAGCAAGGCGAGGGACAGGTCATCCGACTTCCAGCAGGTCACATCATACCTAGAAAGTCATTAGCTGAAATCCTGTCATAATCCCAGACCTGGAGGACTAGGACAGCCGGTTCCCGAAACTCTGATTCCTCCACAGAGAAGACAGAGTCCTTCTTCTTGTAGGTGATCTCCTTCTCGGTCGGGAGATAGTTGAAGCGGAAGATGAGCCTCCAGTTGAAATTGCCCTCTCCGGTCAAGGAGTTAAAGTGAACATCCGTCTCCTGCTTGTCATGGTCAAGACCCTTTATCCAGCTGCAGGAGAAACTCAGTTATCTCCTACCCACTGTCAGCCAGCCCCAAAGGCAGAGCAGAAGGATGGAGGGGCTGAACCCCATCCCATGGGGTAGCAGGAAAGGAAGAGAGTCAGAGACCCAAACCGCACCACCACCTGATCAACATCTCTGGGGATACAGCAGTCCAGGCAGGGGACCGGAGTGGGGCACCTTGTGCTGAGGCAGCGAGGAGCAGAGGTTCGGAGGAGGCAGTGAGGGTGTGGGGCAGGGCAGGGAGCAGGACAGCAAGGCTCTGGCCTCCCTCCAGCTCCCACCAGACCTTTTCACGTAGATGTCGCTGGAAGGCTCTCCCGTTACTGGGTTGACATCATCAAGGATCACGTCCTCCGTGTTCCAGACAATCACACGCAGCTCGTAGCTGTGGGAAGGACACAGGGGTGAGAGAGACACACGCTCTCGCCCCCAGTGCCTGGGAGGACAGGTGGAGCCCACATCAGCAGAGCAGCAGGACTGGAACCCTCGTCGCACTGTGGTCCCCTGCTAGGGTTCCTCTGGCCAAGCACAACCCAGCAGTCTCGCTCCTACACACAAAGCTGTTTCTGGGGGGCTACAACCCCACAAGACAAACACCCACAGTCAAAACAGGCAGCTTCTGCAAAGCAAATCCCTGGTGTGTGGGAAACCCACCCAGCACCACTGGGCTGCAGAAGCACAGGAAGGCTTAGGCAGGAAGGGACCTCTGCAGTCCCTGCTCCAGCCTCTAACTTCATAGTAGATCAGATTGCTCAGGGCCTTGTTTGCATAAGTTTTGAATATCTCCAAGGCTGGATATCCCAGCAGCTTTCTGGGTCACTCCGTCCCTACCCCAAGGTAGCTGCACTCTCACTGGGAAAATGTTTTACTTTATCCAGTTGGAGCTTCCCTTCCTGCAGTTTGTGTCCATCATCTCTTGTCCTTTCACGTGCACCTCTGGGAAGAATCTGGACTATCCATCTCCATAGACTCATTAGAGCATAGAAAAAAGTGGATCTCCTTCAACTTCCCTTCTCCAGGCACCCAGAGGACATCTGTCCACTAGCCAAGACAGAGCTAGACGAGTAGCTCTGACCTGGGTTCCTATGACCTTCGTGTCCAGCCTTAGAGAGATGAACCCTGCCCTTCACAAACACTTGTGCAGCTGAAGTGCTTATGTCCCAGGAGACCGTCCCAAGGCCAGCGCTGAAGCAGAGAGGGCTGCATGCCAGGCTAGCACAGACCCTCAGCCTGTGCAGGACTCCGTGGCACATCGCACCAGGCACGGCGAAGGACCGTGACCCTCCACGCAGGCTCACCAGCCCCAGCCCCGCTCCCATGGGTGCTACCTGACAGGCAGTCGTGGCTTGATATTGACAGGCGGCGGTGCAGGGACGTCGTTTGGAAACATGTCAATCCACATGTGCAAGGAGCCCTGAGGAGAAAAGACAGCAGAGAGACTTCAAAAGACAGACCACACTCCAGCTCTTCAAGGAGCAAGGGCTTGGTCCCGCAAGGAAAGCTCTCACCAGAAAGCCACTGCTTGGCTCTCTCCATCCCCAGCACTTCAGAGTGACACATGACTGGATTTCAGTCAGGGAAAAAATTAGAACTACCAAAAATTGCTTATTTCCTTCCCCACCCTGCTCCCAAGAAAAACCACGTCAGCTGGACTGAGTCCAACAGAAACACCTGAGGTTTCAGAGGCAAATGTGTCGCTCTGTCTTAACCAGAAGCACGCGCTGATGCAGAGCTGCAGCATAACCAGGGAAACTAAAGAGCGGTGGGTCTGACCCTCCCCTCCCCACATGCACTTCCAGTGCTGCCCAAAGACAGACTGACTGCAGAGCTCTGCTCTGCCACAGACCTCCGGTACCTGAGGGAGCAGCAGATGTTCAGTGCAGGACATTGAAATGGCCGAGTTCAGATCACTGCACTGCATAAAACCGCGAAGCGATGTGTCTCCTCCAGCCAGCAGTTCTGTCGTGCCCCCAACGAGAAGCCAAGGGGGCAGAATGGGGCTCTTGCAGGGGAGCAAAGCAGCGGTGACAGGGGACAAAGCAGAGGAAGAGGCAGGGATAGGCCAGGACACTATCACCCACCATGGTGCATGGTGGCAGGGCTCAGAAGGCAGTGCAGGTCCCCTCCCACCCACAGAGTATCCTCATCAGAGCAGTTCTACATGGCCTGAGGAGACAGGAATGCCACCAGCATTGTGACCACAACATCAGTGGACAAAGGTCCCTTGAGAAAAGGGTGTTCAGAAGCACCATGAGAGGTCAGAGGGTGGATCTGAGCAAAGGACACCTGGGGCCAACAGTCCTCACTTCATAGCAGGGCCAGCCATCCACAGACACAGCTCCAGTTTCCCACCTAGCAAGGGGCAATGCATGGGATTCATGCCATGATGAGCAGCAAAAGGACAACAGGGGACCAGCCACGGGGCTGGGAACCAGCTGTCCCGACGGTCCTTCCCCAGAGCAGTGCCTAGGTTAGGCAAGGAAACACATCTCACCTGCACAAGCCCAGGGTTCTCCGGGTTGTACAGGGACCGGATCTCCACATGCTCTGGTACCAGCTTGTACCCGTATCTTGGCATCTCTTCCCAGTGCTGCAGGACGTACAAAGCCTTATGTTCATCATCCACTGAGCAGTTCTCATCTGTCACTCCTCTCTTGTTCCTCACAGAGGCCCCTGCAGCAGGACACAGCCAGGTAGAAGCTGAAGGCACCTGGCTGGCAAGAGCTACATCAAGACATTAGTCACGGGCACAAGTAAGGGAAGATGATGGACTGGGCAAACAAGCACCTCCCCAGAAACACCAAAATGGGGACAAGCAGGAGGGCGAGGATGAAGGGAATGAGTTCAGTATGTTCCAGTGATGAGGACACCTGTAGGCAGGAAGACAAACAATCTAAGAGAAACAAGAGGAAAAGGGCAAAAAAGAATTTACTATGGCCCTGGGAAAAGGATCCAGGGGACACCAAGCAGGATGTGACCCTCTGGGACAATTTCAGTCCCCATGTCTCTGTGGTAGTGCCAACAGATCCATGGATGAGAGGTTTTGCCCTAGAAGGGGTCCAGGAAAGCACCACTTCTCCCGTGGCAGTGATACGCAGCTGTGCTCTCCATTAATTAACAGTCTGTGCGATTAATTGATTCATTTGGCACAGTGAAGCCAAATAGCAGTTCAAGACCAAATCCTGCTGGTGGGGAGACAAGCAGGAACCACCAGGTGAGGACACAATGGCCCACCCAACTCTGGGTTTACAGAAAGCATCTGCCCTTCGGAGATCAGTCTGAGCCCAAAACCATCTCAAGAAGTGCCTGAGCACAGCAGAGGTTCACAGGGCACCAACTGGAGTCACAACCGAACCAGAGTTGGCTCTCAGGGGAACACCAGGAAAGCACCTCCCCACCTCCCCAGTGACCTGAGAAAAGGGGAAAAGGGCTTCTGGAGGCTCCTTGCCCGCTCCTGAGCAGCATTTCTTTCCCTGTCATGACATAACCCAAAGAGGCCAAAGGAAAGCTGAGGAACATCAGAACCAAGCAGGATGTAAAGGTGGCCGTACGCGTAGGCACCCTGCTCCGGGCAGGTCGGGCAGAGGGAGCACCCTTCCTACAGGCTGTACAGCATTGCCTTGCAGGACCCAACCATCCACCAGGGACCACAGCCACTCCATCTCCAGGCTGGACATGGCTGCACGGGTGTTGGCCACCGGAGGGAATGTGCACAGCATGGACAGGCCTGTGCTCGGGGAAGTTCTCCATCGCTGCTGGTGGAGGGCACAAAAAGTTGCTTGGACATCTGCAGCCCCGGCTCAGGGTTTGTAACTCCAACAAGGAGGAAAGAAAAATAGCAAAGGAGAAGCAGAAGCTGCTCGTGAGGAGGGAACCAACAGCAGTGAGGAGCAGTGGGGAGTCACCCAAGGCGCCCAAAGCAGAGAGCATCCCTGAAGGACAAAGACAGCTGAAAACAGGAAATAACACTGAAAAAGCACATCTCCCCCCGCCCCCCCAAAAAAAAAACCAACACATTAAAAAGGACGCCAGTGTCTTGCTGATGGCAGTCACAAGCAGACGGAGGTGCAGCTTTGTGCCAATGTCAGCGATCAGAATAAGCTACACCTTCTCCGGCCACACAAGCCGCCAAACCCCTGTACCCATCACTGCCATGCAAGCAGGGTTACTTTGCTCCAACCACCGCCTGGGAAGCTGCTCTGGGACCTAACGGCCCGGATCACATCTTCTCCTAATGCAACTCTGTCATCCACTGTAACCAGGCCACTGAGCACCGAGGGTGCTCGCCGCGGTGACGCAGAAAGCTGGGCCACGCAGGGGCAGCCAGCCTGGACGCCTCAGGGAAGAGGGGCTGGTGGGTTCCCAGACATCTCACCAGCACGCGCACTGCTAAGCACAGGCAGCGGCTTAAGGGAGCAGTCATTGTTCTCCAAGCCCTCCATACCTTCAGGGAAAGCCTCTGGAGGGACCTTGAATATTTTATTGTCCACTTTGACCTCCTCCCGTCTGTACTCTGCTGCAGGGAGAGAGTTTTTCTTGCACAAACTATCCAAGATCTGCGTGGGCTTGAAAGCGTCTCGCCAAATGTTGTAGCCTTTTCTGCATGGAAGGGAGAACATCGAGAACATTTTCAGCTTAGACACGACAGGTTTTTTTCCTAGGCTATGAAACACCTTGCCTTCCCAATGTCAAGTGAGCGCTTTTCTCACAGAACACCAATATGAAAGCATTAAAGGACTTTTTGCTACACGCAAAACACGTTAGTCCGCAGTAGGAATTCGAGCTATCACAGAAGCTGGTGGGAGTCTAAAGGAGACAGAGTTATCCGTGTAACCTGCAGTGAATCTGTGGGGCACCTGCTCAAAGGATACTGTGGGTGCAGGCTCCATCTTGCAAAACTGAAGGTGCTCAGCTACCCACTCCAACAAGAGGTGAGAAGCATGCGTCTCATGGCCCCAACACGTCGCACTGGTACCTACACGTCATACTGAGAAGCCACTCCACAGTTGGCCCTGTGCTTGCTGTAGAATCGATTCTCCAAGTCAATCTTGGTCTCCCCAATCAGATCATCAGATCCAACCAAGTCATGGTCGAATATTGCCACGGTGAGTTCTGATTCCATAGGAAAGGACACTGTCAGCTCTACAACTCTGGACAGAAGTAGACAGGGAGAGCACAATTAGCAAAGAGGATGGAAATGAACCACGTGCTCCGCTTTGATTATCCTACACATTTAAGAATTGTATTGACAACTCAAAGACCTCTGATAGAGTTTGGTTCTCAGCAGGTTCAGGGTGTGCAGTTTTCAGTGTGCGTGTTCAAACAAAGGAGTTGCTTTTCCAGGAACGCAAGCCCTTGGACAGAGGTCCTGGAGCTAGGGAAAAAGCTCTCCAATGCTCTGTTGTTGCTTGTCTTGCTATTTTGTCTGGTAAATCAAGCCCTTGGGAGTGTTTCCCTCCAAACCTAAAACACTTAAGGCTCCTCTGTCAGCTAGAAGCAAGAGACGTGCCTGGGACCTCTGTGCTACAGCACAAGATTCTCCAGCAGAAAGGAACAGAAGACCACACATGCTGAGCCACAGCCTGAGCCCCGGATTTGCGCTATTCCTATTAAATCTGCTAGATGAAAACTTCCCGCATACTCTCCAAACACAGGATTGAGCTGCTTTGGGATGTATCGCTCCTTTGTGTCCTTCTGCTCCCGCCCCACAGTCACCACCACGTAGGGGTCTGCCTTGCCATTGGGGTCTGCTGGAGACAGGTTCGTAGCCTGGAATACACAAGAGGTACGGCCATACATCAGCTGCAGAGAGCAACCTGCACCAGGAACGCCACACAGGCCTGGGACCACCCAAGCCCACGGGTCAGGTCCCTCCAGCAGCTGCCCCAGCAGTGAAACAGACACTTGTTCCCACACAAACCCCCACTGATATCTCCAGCTGCTGGCCCACCTACTTGCTCACCATCTCAAGGCAGATGAGAGGAGCTGAGAAATGCCCATCTGGATTTTTAGGACCTCCTGAAGCTACAAAGCATGGAAGACTCCCCACAGACAAGGTGTAGCTGACTTCCACTGGGCTGGCAAAGCCTTCAAGGCAGCATCCAGCTTTTCACAAGTGCCACTGCTCATATTTACTGAGCAGAGAATGGCAGGAGGTCCATAGGGAGGGACAGACCTCCAAGCATTACCGCCACCACCAGCAGAGACTTACCTTAACCACATAAACTCTTACAAGGACCTTGATGGGTCTGTTCCTTGGAACACCCTGGGAGACCCTGGGCTCTGTGCCAGCTTCCTCAGTTGGGTAGACATAGAAGGAGCCCTGCAGAAAAGACATGGCAAGTAACAATTAGGTACAAGAGAGAGTGCATCAGATGACATTGGAGCCACCAAGACCCGCTTCACCTGCCAACTGGAAAATCAGAGCTATTGCCCCATGCAGACCACAGTCACCCTGTGCCCACAGGGACAGTCCTTCCCAAAGGCACTGTCATGTCCACATGGCCCAGGCAGTCCCTGTTTGCAAGCCAGGCTGCAGGCTGTCAGACCACTGCCAGTTCCAGAAGATCGGAACATCTCCAGGCACTTTGGACTGCCAAAGGCAGGGGGCACCACGGGTTTTGTAGGGACCTTCTTAAATCAACTTCCGTAGTTGATATTTCAGAGTCTTCAAGAGCTGCTGGAGGGGAAGATGATGCCTCTTTTAAACAAGTTTTACTGATTTTAAAACCAGTGAAGGTCACTAATTCTTATTTGCACACTGAACACACGCAGAGGCCCCAACCAGAATAAGAGTCCTTTATGCTTCATGCTTTCTCCTTGCAAGAGCTAAAAAAATCTAAATCAGGTGCATTTATCAACTAAGAAAGGACCACAGTACGCCATTGCTTCAACAGGCACCAATGGTGCCTTGGCCATGCTGCACCGTGGCCTCACACCTACACGCACTCTCCAAGGCTTTGCTGGTGTCAGCATGCTCCAAAATACAGGTTGTCCCAAGGCTTTTCTTCCACATGCAGCACAAATGTCATTCAAATGACACAGTACCTTGTACTTCCCCACAAAATGTTCATCCTCGTTTCCATCTTCATCCTCATTTGCCCTGCCACGATGAAGGGGGAAAATACACAGCCAGTCTTCAAAATTATCAAACTCATTTTCCAGCTCAGAGTTGTAGATCTGAAATAAGTAGAAACTCATTTGGGGCCTTTTCCTGCTCTGTTAAATGGGACAAGAGACAGAAAGATCATCCTTTCCCTGCTTCAGCCGTTTCACCTGGTCCTGCTTTCTCCCTGTATTACTCAGGGCAGGGTGTTTTGGTTCTCCCTTATCCCCCAGGTCCACCGTCAGTCGCGCACACACGTCCCAGCGTGGCTCAGAGGTCTCACTAGCTGTTTCAAAGCCCAGCAACTATGGGGGCCCTGCACACACTGCAGGTTCGCCTCCGAGACTAATCCCCACTGCAGGGAGGTGAGCGGACATGGACAAACGGCCGGGGTTGAAAGAGCCCAGATCTGTCACCCCAGTAATCACCTGAAGGGTGGCAATGAGCTTCCTCTTGGGTCGAGCAGGTTCAGCTTCAGTTACTGCCTCATCTTCTGCTTCCATGTCAATGGAGGACGCATTTAAATTCCCTCCATCTAGAAACGGCAATAGGAGATTTGGAAATGCTCTGATCTCTCCATCATCTCAAGTGTCTGTCCATGAAATGACCCCAGCAACAGCTTTCGCCTTCAGCCAGGGCTTTGACCCGTGTCAGGGTAACTGGAGCTATGGCTGTCCGTAACGGGTGTCCTTACGACATCCCAGGGTTCCCAGCAAGGCATGGCTGGACAGGTGGGGGGAAAAAAACTGGCACAGACTTCCTGCATGGCTACTGTTTAGGATGGAAGTGGGCAAAGACCAAACAGAGGGAGGTGGCTGGACCAGCCTACAGATGCTGTCTGGGAAGGCACAAGTGAGAGCTAACCTTCCTCGGATGGACGCTTACTTGATGGACTTGTGGTTTGGGTGGATGTCTAACTGAAGCATCACTACCGCTTTGGGCACAGCACCACAGAATCACACAGAATCACAGCATGGTAGGGGTTGGAAGGGACCTCTGTGGATCGTCTAGTCCAAGCCCCTGCACAGGCAGCCGTGCACAGAGAGAGCACAGCTAGACCTTTCTCTGGGGCACCAGCAACCCAAGGACAGTGAGGGTGTGTCCTTGCCCCATTTCCCAAAGACCCCAGATCCCTCGGGCACTAATGGCATTGCAGGTGCCCTCCAGCCCTCTCCTTAAATAGGATTTACATCATTTCTATACTTACTGTCTCACCTCCCCAGGTCGCTGCTACCTCACTACCTAGTGACCCCTTACACCTCCGCAAACCTGAGCCTACAGCTGTAACACGGTTCTCAGATCATCTGATTATCATTACTGTTACCACGCAGTGAATCCTGTACCCCGGTGAGCACCCCACGTGCACGGAGCGATGCCCACCTCCTGGGCAGTTTTGCCTCTCCACCATCCTCTCCCTCCATCTCACCTTTGCTTCCTGCTCTCACCCTGACAATGCCATGATCCAGACGATTCTTCTGCAGGTTTTTGCTCACTCAGGAAGGCTCCTGCTTCAACACAATTTTCCCAACTCTTCTGTGGCAAGTTTGGTGTTTTCAACTTGAAATAGCATTTGTTAGGCCCTGCCAATGTTTCCAGCCTCTCTGCTCCCTTTTGTGTTGCTTTTGCTGAACATTGCAAAGCCGCCGTCTGCTCAGACCCAATTCCCACAAGCCCAGCACCCTCTGGGACAGGCTAAGTCCTGGCTCTCCACACAGAAGAGCTGGGTATTGCTAGAGGACTCACCTGCATCATTCAGGTCATCATTCTCAGTGTCTTCCTCGTCACTGCGTGTCTAAAATACACGTAAACAGTTACCCCACATGCCTGACAGCAAAGGGATCCATCCAAGCATGGGACACTGTCAAAGCTTGCCAGTCAGCAGTCAGCAACACCTCGGCTGAGATCGTTTAGCATTAACATCATTGCAGGAGGGTACCCAATGAGTGCCTTAACTACCTTTTCTTCTCCCCAGATCTTACTGATGGCTTTTTTGATTGGGATTTACGGGACACAGGGCAAGGAAGGAGATCTGGGGCAGACCTGCTCCCACAGCACATCCTGGGAAGACAGCCAGGAGAGAGTAAGCAGCATGAAAGCCCCTGCACTGCAGCTAAAGTCAGCAACGTCACATTTTCAGGAGTGCCTCAGCAAAAGCCCAGTCACATCCTCAACACCACTTGGGCACCCAGCCTCAAGGATGTTTCAACATCCCTCACCTGCTGAAATCAGTCCACCTGCTGCCTGCTTGATACCTGGCTACCTTAAGTGCTCTTGACAGACAAAAGCCCACATCTTCCTGCAGATCCATGCCAGGAGGGCTCCTGTGACACCCAGTGCTGCTGAAAACGTCCTCCTCAAGCCAGTGCAGCCACTCTTCCCCTCTGCTGGCAGCTGTCACAAAAGATTACCTGGTTATAGAGCTCCTTCAGGGACTCGTAGTACTTGGACCACCAATCCAGTTCTTCCAGCTCTGGTTTTTCCTCTTCATATTCATCCTTCTTCTTGACAAGCTTATTGATAGGAATTTTCTTCAAAGGAGACTTAAAATAGCAGAGAAAACGGTTCTGAGGGAGGAAACGACCGCCCAGGACACCCATGCACACCACCCTAGTGCCCTGGGAGCCCTTGGCAGAGGCTCAGCTTCCAGGCAGAGCACAGGAGGTGCAAAGCTACCTGGAGCCCCAGCATCATGCTTTGCTACAACAGCAGCAGATGTCAAGGCAGAAGGCATCACAGCCCTCCTCCCCGTGCCAGAGCCCAGACACGCCACAGCCCTGATGAACAGGCAGGGGAGAGGAGCATTTGGGTCCAGAGTAAAAACTGGTGGTTGAAACCTAACTCTGAACTCTCTTTTTTGTTTGTAACCTTCAGTCCTAAACTTCAGCGTTTGCTGGGCCCAACACACCACTCACCTTCACAAGACTCAGGGGGTGAGTGCTGGGACCTGGGTCACCAGCTGCCGGGCCAATGTCTGCCACAGTCTGAGAGGGAAGACGCTGGGATGAGACTTTCTGAGCTGAGAGAAAGAGAAAGAGCCTCATGTTTCCTGGCATTTATTTCTGCCCACTGCTTCCTACTTTTTGGCCAGTTGTTGGGAAAACCCTCCCTGTTACCCCACTATAGTGTGACTGCTTTTAAAGCTTTTGACAGCAGACCCTGCAAAAAGATTATTGGAAGTCCAAGCACAGTGCTGAGACTGGCCACCATCATCAACATGCTTGTTGCTGACTCCCAGGAATTCAGATTTATGAGATCTTCCTTCCCCACTCACAAATTACTACAGACCGATCAATCCTTTGCTTCTCACCCCTTGTGCCGCACTTATTTACGCACTTCCAGATCAGGAGCGCTGGCTGTTGCTGTCACAGAGCTATTTAGTGAATCCATCACCCAACGAACAGACCTCGACCCAACGATGTGAGAGAAGCGTAAACCTTTCAGCACTTTGTCCTAGTGGACCAGCTCCCTAAAGCTTGATGGAGGTCGCACTGGGGACAGCTCTCCAGCCCACCCAAGCAGACGGTTGAAACAGGTGAATACAAGAGTCCTTCCCAGGCTAAACATCTCTGATTCCAGACACAGACTTCCCACAGAGGTAAGTTATTGCCTGGTATCTAGCCCCAGTTAAATGTCCTGCTGGACTAAGATGTCTTCACAAGCCATTCTCCCTCCTCCAGTTCCTACCAATGATGTAAGGCAAACAGTGCCTGGGAAAGACACCCCAGGGACACGCCACATCCACAGGTGAACAGTCCTGCCGGTGTGATGGGGAGGCGAATGTCAAGCTAACCTCGGAGAAAACAGTCTGTGAACTGCCCTTTGCGATCCCCAGAGAGGGATGCCAGCCCTTACACAGCACTCCATCGCTTGGCTGCTGCCGCTTCCCAAAGACCAGGCTGGAGCAGAGTGCTACAGACTGGAATCACACCCTGCCTCCAGCCCTAGCCTGCTCCACGCTGTGCTTTTGCTGAGCATCTTACGGGTCTTGGAGAGGACTTTGCTGCCTGGCTAAGGAGGGAGCGGAAGGGCCAGGGATCTCCGCCACTGGTGGAACCTGCCTCCACAATGACCTCACCAAATGCTCACCTTTGGGCATGTCTTCTGGTTCCTCCTCCAGCTCTCTGGGAGAGAACTTCATCACGTCGGACACGACGTGGGTACCCACCAGCACAGTGTGCCCAAACGCCCTCTTTTCCACCACGAAGATGCTGAGGGGAGGGTGCAGGTAGACCTGCTCCGGGAGTTCCTGCAAAAGACCCAGGCACAGGGTTCGCAGGAGCAAGGGAGGTACCCACAGCAGCCGCACCACACGCAGGGAGGTCTGACGGCAACTGGCAGCTCTGCCCAGCAACCAAAGCCTGGCAGCAACAGGTGATGGCTGCGACTGCTCTTGGCGGGCAATTTCACAAAGGTTCTGATCTGCAGCTGAACCACATGGCCACAGGAGAGCAAAGCCCCGGGCACAGCTCCCCTGCTGTCACCTTGCCCTTGCCCCAGGCAGACAGACAGTCCATGGACACATGATGGCCACGGTGCACCCTGGCATGGCAGGACCCCCCCTTACTACTCACCACATCCACGTATTTGACCAGCTCGGTGAAGCTGGGGTTCTCTTTGTAGGCCACAATCACCTCTGACTCCACCTTCTTACCAGCACATTCAATGATCACCTGGGGCTGATCCACCTCGAACAAGTTCACCCGCTTCAGGTCCCGCAGGCCCCAGAACAGGATCTGAAGCACAACATGAAGCCGCGGGGCTGCTCGAGACATGGCAGGCATGGCACGGCCACGCAGCCTGCACCCCGCCCGGACCCGCCACCCCCCTCCAGGACACAGACCCCGAGAGAGCCGTGAGGCCACCCTCCCAGCCCAGCCACCCAACACCCCTGGCTGTCAAACTGCTGAGACGGCTTCTCCCTCACGTCGAGCACCTCCATTTTTGGCATCTGCTCCGGCCCCAGAGGCACATCTGAGCTCCCAGCCCGGCTCCCTCCCCAGCCCTGCCCTCTGCACAGCCCAGCCGTGCTGCCCACCCGCGGCAGCCCCGCGGGACACGGCCCGGCGGAAGGCAGCGCACCTCTATGCGAAACTCCTTCAGCGCCGGGCGGATGCCCTCAGGGATGATGAACCGTCCAGCACGGGGGTCTCCCAGGTAGTGGGGCTCCTTGGGCTCCACGTCCTCGGGCACCGATGGCTGAACAGGCAGAGCCAGGGCACACCAGGCAATGAGAGCCATTTCTACTCCGTGCCATGCCCCTCTCCCTCCCCTCCTGACCTGTGCTCACAGGCTCTGCCCCTGCAGCCTCCCCTCAGCTGAAAGCCAGATGTGGTTTTCAACAGGGAACCCTCTGGTCGGCCCCAGGCAACCAGCTCCTCACCCACACAGCTCTCCCCAGAGACCTGGCAACCACGTGCAGCTTCCTACAAGCCAACTACCTCCAGATAGCCACTGTAATCCAACTCAATCAGCTCAAAAGTGGCAATGAGCTCTCCTGCTGCTTTGGTGCCTTTGTAGAAGTCGAAGAACTGCAGGGCAGGTCTGGTGTATGGCTCATCAACCAGCTTCACCTGTGGGACAGCAAAGGCCTGGCCGAGGAACTCGTGGGAGCCCTGTGGGAAGGTGGGGAATGGGTCAAAGCATCCCACTGTTATCTCACCACCCCAGAGGAAAGACCACCACTAACTCCAGCTGATCAGGGACAGCACAAGACCGCTCTTCCACCCTTACCATCCTCTGCTTTGATATCCCCTGCTCCATCCAGAGCTAGGAGCAGATGAGATGCACCTGCAGCAGCTCCTCTTAACTCCCAGTCCACCTCCACGCAGAACTGGGCAAACGGCCTGGGAGCATGCCCCAGAGGACATCAAAGCTAGGCCAGGTTGCTCAGAGCCTCCTCGAGCCAGGGTCTGAGTGTCTCCAAGGACGGATATGCCACAGGCTCTCTGAGCTCCAGGCCCAGCATTTGAACTCTCTTTGGGTGAAAACATCTTCCTTATATCAAGTTGGATTTTTCTCTTGTTCCAACTTGTGTTCGTTGCCTGTCATCCTGCCCCTGGGTACCTCCAAGAGAAGTCTGACTCCACCTTTTCCACCCTCTCCCACCAGGCTGTGATAAGGCACGGCCCTTGCCTCACCTTCTCCAGGCTGAACGTTCCCACCCTCCTCACTCTGTCCTGTGCTCCAACCCCAGCCACCTCAACGGCCTCCTCTGGACTCACTCGCGTATGTCAGTGTCCGTCTTGTACTGGGACCCAAGAAACGGACCCAGAAAAGCTGCTGAGCTACACAGGACAACACGGTGCAAGCTACGCCATTACCCTTACAGCAATGAAGAGGCGAGGAGTGTGACTTCAAAGCACTAATGAAGAGAGCAGAGGGAGGGCTGAGGAAGGGATGAAGGAACAGCCCTAGGAGGCACCTTGCTGGCTACGAGCCCTCTGCAACAGGAGCCTGCCGAGGGAAGGGGCAGGCAGCTGGGAGAGGCGCAGTGCTTCTCCGAGAGGAGAGATCCTGAAGCCACCGAGCGCTCGCCAGGCCCTGGATCAGCTCACCCCCGAGCCATCTGCACGCCGCAGCCAGCAGCTCCGCCCCAGCTCACGGCAGAAGTCTGCAGAGAGTCTCAACCCCAGCCACAGCCCCCAGGACTCACCACCACCCGTGGATCAGGATCAAGCTGAGTCATGGAAACCAAACAGAGATGCGGCTCCTAATTGCCGGCTCGCAGCACCCACCCAGGGCTCCTCTGCCCTCCCTGTCCTGGAAACGACAGCAGCAGGGCAGCACGGCCATACTCACAAATTTATTGTGGCTGAAAAGGTTGATTATAACGATGGGGGTCTCTATTTTCAGCTCCTCTTTTTTCCCATCAATAATGAGCTGGTCGAACAGCAGTAACTCATTCCACATGGGGCTCAGTGTCTCCTCCAGCATCTACAGACAGAGACAGGAGGCCTGAGTGGACCACAGCCAGCGGGAGCAACCCACACGCGCGTTGTAAAGAGAGCGAGGAAGCACGGGCTGATCCCCTTTCCCATGCAGCTGCACACAGCTGGCACCTGGCAGGCGGGGAGATGGCAAAAGCAGAAAATCAGCGCTTGGGGCCAACTAACACATGCCAATCAACCTTTGAGACCATGCTCAATGAGACGTTCCCTGAACATACTCACACCACCCAGAGCAGACAAACACCTCGTGCCTGGAGTTACAGAATTTCCAGGAGGACTGCCACAGCACTGGCCTTCAACATATCAGTGAGGACACCATGATTTTTCTTTCCCCGAGTCCCCAAGAAGGCAAAGGCAAGAGTTCAAGTGGTCTCACCCTGGTGCTCTGGCAATGAGTCGAAAAGACCACTCTCACAAACGGATCTGAAAGGCCATTGTCATCTGCAGGAAGGATCCCTCGAGCCTGATACAGATGGGCTCGGAGCTGGAAATAGCTGAAATCTGGTAAGAAAAAGGAGAAGAGAGGCCCCAGTTCCCCAATCCAGCCCTGTCTGAGGCCAAAAAATGCATGAAGAAGAGGGCCAGCCAGGTAGGAGTGGGCACATCCTGCAAGGAATGGGTACAACTCCTGGGGCACTCCCTGAGTGGTTGTCAGAGGGCCAGCACATCTTGAAAGGTTTGGCCAAGCCAGGCGAGCTCAGCATGCTCGGCAGACGGCTCTGGGAAGGACACGACACGTGAAGTGTGCAGTGACCGCGTGCCCACTGCCAGTCTGCCAGCACGTTCGGTGTCTATGCAGCACTCCTCCTGCCTGCTGCTCCAGCTGTGAGTGTGCAAACAAGTCCTCGTGAGAGCAAACCGGACCTGCCTGGCCCAGTCCTGTCTTGGAGATCACATGGAGATGGTAGATCAGGCCCTACTCCTCGGACACCAATCCCGAGGCAGGACCTCGCTGCTCTCCTGCTGGCGGTTAAGCCACGGAAAGTGGCATCTGCACTCACCATCCCTGCGGAGCCGGCTGGGAGGACTGTACGCCGAGAGCTGGGCTATCTCCTGGCCACTCTCAGAGAGGTACCTGAACTCCTCAGGCAGCTCCACCAAACAGTTCTTCGCATATTTGGTTACCCCAAGCCACATGTAGACTTCCAGTTTGGCAAAGATCTCCCCAGTGTGTACGCCAGGGACCTGAAAGCACAGGAGGTTTGGCAGGCTTCCCATCTCAGCCATGCCCCCTTCAGATCCAGGGGATGACCCAAGAGCACGGGAGACAGCACACCACGTTGGCAGAGGCACGGGGCAGTGGCAGAGCGAGAGCTGTGTTTTCTCGTGCACTCCAGGATTTCAGGAAGGAGGGCTGGCAGCAAGGGGGGAGAAGCAGCATGCAGCAAGCAAGAGCACACAGTTTTGGTATAAACCCTACCTTCATAAAGACAGTCTGGATCTTAGCACAGTCCTTGCCTCTCTCCTCTTCTACTACCGAGTAGAGGATGTTCTGTGCAGGAACCCTTGCATAGGCCACACGCCTGTTGTTGCTGAGCATCCAGAGCAGGACATCAGGGAGGGTGCACTGGGGCTGGAGAGAGGAACGAGAGGAACGTCACAGCAGAGAACAGCACATATCTTGTCCTCCCTCCACCGACACAGTGAAAGCTTTGTCTCCTCACGGGGGGGACTGCTGGCTGCATGGCGCTCTGGAGACCCAGAAGCAAATGAAGGGCCTGACACTGGGCACGTACTTCTGAGAGTCTCAGCCCTGCAATATGGCTCTGCAGGTTTCTCAGAGGGGTCCCTGATCCGTCTTGTTTTTCGTTACGAACACCAGCAGGATGCCCCATGCCACGCTGGTAAGAGGGAGCCCCTAGGAGACTGGAGAAGTGGCATTTCCCCCCACACCTTTGACAGGAGCCCGCGTGCTGATCCAGGGGAAGGAACTGCATTAGCTCTCCGGGTTGAGAGCAAGACTTGCAATAAAGCAAATGCACAGATGGAAGAAATTACTTCTGATGAACTCTAAGTCATCTCAGTTTCCCTGCCACCAGTGTTTGCACTTGTACTTGGTACTTGCACTTGCAGTTTTCAGGACACAAGCAGCTGAAGCAATTTATTACTGATCCAAACCAAGGCCGCCAGCTTCCAAGCAGGGACTAAAAGTGGCAAGTGCACGTGCAGGGCTGACTGCAGAGACAGCAACGCTCCCACCCGACCACGGCAAGTGGAACAGGAGGAGGTTCCCCTCTGCCCGGGGGACCAGCTGCAGCCACCCTGCGAGGCTGGGGCCAGAGGACAGCTTCTCCTCCTGGTCACGTGAGGGCTGACACCTTGGTCCTGCTGCAGCCTACCCGCTCCTAGCCAAAGGTGTGCAAACGCCCCGACTTCACTTAGCGCAAGACTTCTCCAAACTGCAACAACATCTGTCCCCCTGACTCCAGCAAACATTGCATTCTGGTTTACACTACACAAAGGCAGTGCCCTTCCAGAGTCACATAAAACAGAGCCAGTGGAACTCTGAAAACAGAGAGTCTCTGCTACGGCTGAGAGACCTTGCTTCAACGCCAGTGTGAATTTGCAGACAGTGTCCAGGGTCAGTCTGCGGCGCGGACGCCGGCAGCACGGGCCAGCCTGTTTTCCCAGGCAGGCTCCCGGCGGCAGGACGGCCTCGGGCTGGCCAGGCGGAGAGGCACGGTGGCCTGGCGCTGGCCCGGCTCTGCCTCCAACCCACGGCCGAGCTGCCTGGAGCCCCGCTCTGCCACCAGCAGCCCTGCAAGGCTGCCGAGCCTCATCCCTCCTAAGAGCTGTTGCACGACACGTGGTAACTCCCAGCAGCTGGAACTTGGGATTTCACACAGCAAGGACGGACAGCCGAGGAACAGCCCCAGCTCAGGCTAGCAGGAGCCCTGCAGCCAGCCCGGCGCCCTCGCCCTGCCCGTGCCCTCTCCTACTCAGAAACGGGGTGCCCTGGGAGCAGCTGTACCTCTTTAGCCATGAAGCGCAGTTTCGTCAGGACCTTCCTTGTCTCCTTCACCGACTCCCTGACGTGGGTTCGCGTCAGCCACCGCCTCAGGCGGAGCGCCTGCTTGGCGCACAGGATCTGAGCAGAGAGCACAGCTGGCACAGCCCTGGCCGGGACCCACGCGTGCCCCACCGGCCGCCCTCACAGAGGCTCTGGGGGCAGCACCCATGTGCTGGTCACACCCCCCCTGCCCCACCGTGCCCCGACCTCCACCATGGCTCACTCCGCAGCTGCGGAGAGCAAACCTCCATCAGCCTGGCACCAGCCATTTAGTGAAGGGTGCCAAGAACTGGAGACTCCAGTAACTCAGCAGCTCTGCCAATAGCCAGCCCGTAACAGAAGCCCATGAGCATCATTTGGGGTAGAAAGATGCACAAGGGATAAACATTTTAGAAGCTGTGGGTCTAAGGCTCCAGACAGCGCCTGGGAGAGGCTTTGCGCAAGGTGCAACCTGGGGTCACATTCACACGGGAATACGAAGACACAGGAAACCAGAAGACAGGGCTGGGCTTCCAAGTCTGTTAGTTGACAGTGTGCACATCTGACGAGAGACGTGGGGATGAACCAAAACTAATAACGAAATCCAGAAGGAATTCAGGGTGCAAACCCAGTATGACTGGCAAGGCCAGAAAACTCATCTCCTGGGCTGGTCCTCTCTTTCAGAGAGTCTCAGACTGGCCAGAGTACCTTCACCATAGCTCAGGTGTGCAGGGAGGCAAAGGGAAGGGAGCTGGGACCCAGACATGTCTAAATTTTATTTCCTGCTGCTCTCATTGCATTTTGGTCAGCCTTTCAAAGCTTTGTAGTCTCGTGGTGACTGTGACCATAGCCATGCTCTGCTGCACTGTGACGGAGGGTACCTGTGCTCTCCTTCAGCTAGCTGCCCTTGTCTGCAGGATTATGAGTGCCCAGGTGTTGCCTTCTCCAGGCACAGGCAGATGGATGGCTGTTGCAGATCTGCTGGATGGACACCCAGCCTATGGATTGGGTTTCCAGGGGCAGTGGGTCTCAGTGAGCTCCCCAAAACTGCCTGCAGGAACAGCCTGCACCAAAAGACCTCCAGCGACACGCATGTGCTCAGCCACGCGTGCCCCACCGGAGAGGAAGGACGGCATCAAGGCAAAGTATCTGCAGGAAACACGGCCGGTCCCTGCCTCTGTTTCCCGTGCTGGAAGTTGTACTGCTCTGCGCAGAAGCGGGAGATGCTGCAGTAAAAGCCTGTGACTGGCACCGCGAGTCTTAGCCCCAGGTTTCCTTCTCAGCATCAACTCCAGCTGGTCCTCCAGAAGCATCGCCCGGAGCGGGGGTCACACGGGCTCCCACCACCACCACCGCCACGCCCCGCAGCTTACGACATTGCGCATCAGGTATTTCGTCCGGCGTCTGTCCAGGCTGTTCGGATGTGCCATTGTTTTTCTCTCCGCGCTGAGTGAATATTGCCTGCAAGGAGGGGAGCAGCACAGGCTCTGCAGCCCCTGCACGCAGCAGGCAGAGCAGAGCTCACCGCAGGGGTACAAGCTCCAAATCCCTGGTGCCAATCCAGATGCCTCAGAAACCCCCCTCTCTGCAATGCCCTCTCCTCTGCAAGCTTTTTGACTTGGAAGGCGCACTGGGGCTTGCTCAGCACCCGAGGCTGCCTCTCCGCTGTCACCATCACAGGGCTGGGGACCGACACGTGTGTCAGACCCCACTGGGCAGTCACAGCGACTGAAACACCAGCCTCTTGCCTGCACGACTGAAGAGAGTGCAGGAAATGTCCTAACATTTAGGAAACTCCCAGGGGTCCAGGAACATCGAGGCTGTGGGCTGTGACCCCTGTGCTTCCCAGGACTGGAAGGTCCTTTCCCAAGGTTGTCCTGGTTTTCCTCCACTCATCTGCCTCAAGAGGACAAGCGCAGGCTGTGCACAGCCCGGGAAGAACACGATACAACCTCCTCACCTGAAAACAAGAAACCTTAGGAGATCAGGGACATGCTCACCTGCATCCAGCTACAAATTCCTCCAGCACCTCTCTGAGCCGCTCTTCCGCTTTAGCCTTTGGCCTTCTCATGAGCTTCTCCACAGCGTCCAGCCCCTGCTCCTGTGGGAAAGCGTAATGTTCAGGGAGCTCGCACAAGGCTGCGGGGTCAGGGTGAAGCACTGCAAGGATGTGTTTGCCACCAGTGGCTGGTGCCCTTCTGCAGCGCTGTGCTGCTGGTCAGCCCTGTGCTGCTGGGGACTGGAGCCTGGGGATGACCGTAATGCTGGTTACAGCACGTGCATCTCGGTCCTTGATCAGCCCCTGAAACACACTGGGCAAGCTCTGCTTTCCGATTTCTAAACCCAGAAGTGAAAGATGAAGCCCTGGGAAGAGACTGCACCCCCCGACGACAGCCCGAGGCCGAGTCTGCTCGCAGCAGCAGCGTCTCCCCAGTGCACACACAGCTCGGGACAGGCGGCAGAGGAGCTTTTTGCCACGGACGTCGCGTCACTCATGCCTGCAGCAGACCCTGCCAGGCTGTGGCACGGCGCGGGCGGTGGATCTGCACTCGCTGCCCGGCCCCCGCGTCTGAAGGGCGGGTGGGACGGAGCCCTGCGAGAGACGTGGGCTCGCATCGGGGGCAAAGGCGTTTGAGGCAGACACAGACCAACCGCCTGCGCTACAGGGCGAGCACAGCAGGAAGGACCGTGCCGCAGACAGACACCCCGAGCACGCTACCAGGCGCTCTGCCAGCTTGACAACCCAGTTGGAAACGCAGAGTCTCCAGGTGTGATCCTCCCAGTAGCTCCACACGTACACGCAGGGTTTCTCATGCGCCATGGGCAGGCAGCTGTACGACCTACGGGGAGCAGGCACAGGAGGTCACGGCTGCTGTTTGCAGCAAGCACACGCCATGTCACAACACAGCACTCGCGCACCCAGCACAGGGAGCAGCGCCTGGGCTCTGTCTTCCTCGCTGAGAACCAGCTGTTTTGGGGTTCCACAGACATGGACGCAAGCTGCTGGGTCTGCCTTGGCCACCCCAAACTCGCGCGCAGGGTTTCGAGCACCGGCAGCAGCACGCGCCCGGCTGGATGAGGCTGGTGGGAGCAGGGGACGCTGCCCAGATTTCTGGCTGCTATGGGACTGGGTGGTAGCAGGCACAGGGCTCGCAGAGCGCAGACACCAAGACACTGCCAGGCCTGTGGGACAAACCAGGCAGCATTCCCAGAATATCATCAGAGAGCTTCTGCTTGTGTCTCGCCTGCCCCGCACAGGGCAGCATATGCTGGAGTACTCCTCTCCTTCCTCCCCACTGGAGTCAAGCCCTCAGGACGCTGCTTGTTAACCAGAGCAGGGGCTGCTGTTACTAATGGGTCACAGCTTCCCTGGGACCTTGTCCTTGGCCGCCTGCACACAGCAAGCAGGCACCGTAGGCCAATGGGCCATGGCGAGCTGCAGGGTCGCAAAGAGGAGAAACACCCGCGCAGCCCTCGCATTGCTGAGCAGAGCTCTAATAACACCTGGAATAACCAACCTGGGAAGCTGGGGCAGGACCAGGGCAGGTGGGAAAGAAGGACGAAGAAGACTCACCTGTCATACTCCATGGGCTCTGGTCTCTGGCTGTTCGTCACCGACTTGTTCAGTGCTGCTGAAGCTGGGGCCAGCACTTCAATGTCCGGCTCACTATCAGAACCAGGGTCCAGCAAAGGCTGCTTTTCTTCTTTCACTTCTCCCTTTTCCACTTTTCTCCAGGCTTTGGTCACAGCCTCTTCAGCCTTGCCATAGTTTCCTTGAAGTTAAGCATTAAAGAGTAAACAGGTAAGTGGGATCACTGTTAAACAAGTTTGCTAGCTTGCAAAATCAGACAGCAATCATCCTGCCAAGAGAAGCACATGGGCACACACTGCTTTTGGAACTAGCAGTTCAGTAGATCCAACCGTCAGAGCATCACATGGACAACCAGGAGGTCTGAGAGAGAGCTGGGCAATTGCAAGGAAGTCCTTGTCTGTGCCTTCAAGTTCCACCAGCTCCGCCGAGGGCCTGCTAACTGCCGCCTGCACCCCTGCACTGGGGTCAGCAGCACTCACTCAGGAAGACAGTTAGAATGTACCCTCGGCAAGTTTGCTGATGACACCAAACTGGGAGGTGTGGTAGATACACCAGCAGGCTGTGCTGCCATTCAGCGTGACCTGGATAGGCTGG
>Ga0065711_1028912_pt1 | contig 38558 bp, 27 predicted proteins | sample Hoacrofraction12_FD_59098 | JGI IMG/M metagenome (GOLD analysis project Ga0065711, IMG submission 59098) | Hoatzin crop microbial communities from Cojedes, Venezuela - Epithelial fraction 12 v2 (version 2) | ecosystem: Host-associated > Birds > Digestive system > Esophagus > Crop | place...
AAAAAAAAAAAAAAAAAAAAAAAAGATGTTCCTATAAATAAATGAAAGCTTCCAGCTATTACAACATAGCAAAGACACAGTCTTTCTCCCCTTAAAATTAAGCAGTTTTCCTGTCAATTTGTTTGTTATTAAACCTAAGTCACCACTTACTGCTGATCTACAGCCAGTTTGCAGAACCAATAATAAACCAATAATGTCTCTCCAACATCAACCACACATAAGTAGTGCTGTATATTCACTGCAGCAGCAACATTTTCTAAGTTAAATAATTTTACCCTTACCTTGAGAAGAATATCTTTGGCGGAACACTCAATAAAGAGTGCTTCTTCTTCTAACAAAGGATTCTCTTTCCCTAGCAGAATTCCTGCTTCTATGGCAGCACCAATGGGAATAACTTCATCTGGAGGAATTGAGTTCAGTAATTCCACAGCTGGGAAAATGTCTTTGATCAGCTGCTGTAGCTTTGGGATCCGAGCAGACCCACCACACAGGACTACCTGGAAAACATGCCTTAATGATTTCAAATCTTTCTTCTGACAGATAAAACAGACAGGTCACAACCTGCAATACAGAAACGCAAACCGCTTTGGGATATTTTATCATCTGTAGCTGTTAAAAGAAAAATTCATGCTGTCTTTGCTCAACTTCTGTTACTTTTGTATTTGAAATTAAAGGAAATAGCTTGCAAGTTTGAAATAGCATCTTGAAAAAATGTCTCGTACAGTAAGCATCAGCTAGATGAAGCAGTTTATGTAAAACTGAGGAATTCATCATAAAATACGTCAGGTTGGAAGTCATCTAGTCCAGCCTCCTGCCCAGAGTAGGTCCAGTTACAACAGGCTGCTCAGGACCTCATCTCCACAGATACAGATTCCACAGGCTCTGTGGGCTTTTGTTTCAGTGTTTGATCACCCTCACACTGCAGATTCTTTTCTTGTTATCTGAAATGTCCCCTCAGTGCTCCCTGCCACTCACCCTTCCATTATGCACCTACAGGAAGGAGTAAGTCAGGTTTTGTCTCATGTACGCCTTCCTACTAGGAAATTATAGGCACCAGCAGCCTCCCCTGAGCCTCCTCTTCCTATGGGTGAGCAAACCCAGCTCTCTTGGCCTCTCGTTGTACATCGTTCGCTCCAGCCCCAAACCATCTTGGTAGCCCTCCAACCGGACTGGCTCCAGCAGGGCAGTACCATTCATCTCCCGTGAAGCCCAAAAATGATGAGATCGTACCTGGACACTCTGTCCAAGCACCAAAGAGAGAAACAAACGCTCTCCTCCACCCAAGGCTACACCCTTGCCGTTACAGCCCAGCACGCAACTGGCCACCTTTGCTGCAGAGGCACACTGCTGACTGCTATTGAACTTATTGTCTCCTAGAATCCCCACGTCTCTTCCTGCAAAGCTGCTTTCTAGCAACCACTAGCCTGTCCTGCTGCACAGGATTATTCCATCCCAGACTCTACACTCATCTCTGTTGATCTTAGCGATGTTCTTCTCCACTGGACTAGACGGCCATTGTAGGTCCCTTCCAACTGAAATGTTCTATTTTATCATCTCATTTCTCTCGCCTTTTTCAACCCTGCAAACAGCAGCCTTGACCTACAGTGGTATTCATTGCTCCCCTCACTTTGGCACTGTCTGCAAACTTGCTGAGAGCACATGCTACTCCATCATCCACGTTATTAATAGAGACATTAAATGGTATTAGCCCCAGTATCAAATCCCAAGAGATGTTATTGACAACCAGCCATCAGCTACTGATCTTGCACAGAAAAAAAAACTTAAACTCCTCTTCTTATTACAGTAACTTTGTGGAGATCAACCAGATCTGGAAACAAAGCTAATGCCCACTTTTCGTCATGTAACACGTAACTGAAGTGTTGTAAATTAGGTTCATTTATTTTCACATTTAAAGTGCTCCTGCCCCCCTCCCCCCAAAAGCATTAAAGCCTGAGAGGACAGCACATTGGCCACTTTAAGATTACTGCCACCAGAAAACAAGCAACGTTCTCTGAACAACGGCCTAGGACACCTCATACTCCTACCAGTGAAACTCAGATGTGACACAGCAAACACTAATGAAGAGTCTGAAATAGCCCCAAGTATCAGCTAACTTTTGCTGCAGAAGTTACATGCCAATTCCACCAGCGATCAATGCAGCACTATTTGCCACGCACAGGTGCACAGGCATTGAGATGAAGTTACTCTCTTCTATCAAAGCAAAAAAGACATTTGAATGTTTCCTACTTTACTCACCATCTCTGGCATTACAAACACTCTATGGTTCGGCATCTATGTGCTCCTACGTTTTTTAAGCTAACAAGAACGAACACAGCCAACAAGTAGACACTAAGAGAGTTGTTCAACTCCTAAGACAAAAACAGCTGAAACTCGGCCTTTCTTCAGAGGTGTCAGCAAACCCTATCCAATGCTCAGTAAGGCAGAGGAAAGTCTATGTACTAAACTTAAAGAAGGTACTCCTCAGCTCTACCCAGAGTTACACAAACACACCAAATAGGACACAAATCCTCTACTCAATATGCAGTAGTAAAAACTGCATCGCTGACTCTACCTTATACTTCAGGTAACCAAAATCAATGCAAAGCTAGGAGTTCTAAGGAGGCTACACACCTTGTTGGATCTGAGCCAAAAATTCTTGAACACATGATAAAATTATCTCAATCTGCAAGGAAAACAGGCCCCATAAATATATTTCTTGTGGAATTAAAAAGCGTACTACAGACAAATGATTTCTACTATTACCTTATTAATATCATCTGCTGTAAATCCAACTTGCTGCAAGAGCCTTTTAATCGCTTCTACACATTTACTAAAAAGCGAAGAACAGATAAGTTCAAATCTGGCCCTAGAAGAAAAGCAAAAAAAGAAAATTCAAGAAATGTCATCTCATCTATTAGAGACAAATACTTGAAATGGAAGAACACCCATTTTTAGAACATACTTTGGTTCTCTAGCTATACCTGGTACTAAGGGAGATTTTTTATTTTTAATCATCTTCCTCAATATTAATCTCAGATAAGTGATTTTTTTTGTTCTTGTGAAAATATCTGTGCTATTGATTCCATCACTAGCACCTACATGGAATGCACATTCATTCGTCTTCGGTGTACTCTAGGAAAAAACCAGTGTTGTTCTCCTGACAAAAATGAGTATTCTTGTGTTGACTCATATCTGAGAAAAAGCAGCAAAAATCCTGGAACGTCTTCATCATCTTTAAAATGGAGACACAAAGACTCAAATGTGCCTCTTGAATTTCCAGAGGTAAATCAAGCTGCGTCCTGATTTGCCAGCAGGCAGTAGGTTAAGCAAACTGAAAAATAAACTTGTGCTTGCTTCGGGCTGTTTCAAGCCTGAAGAGGAACTTCTACTTGTACAAAAACAGCAAGTCAAATTCTGCAACACTAGTCCACAGGACCAGCATCCTTACCTAAAACTGAGCCAAACAAGTTACACACTTGAAAAGACACTGTGCCTTATTTTACCAGGTCAACTGCTGCAGCAGTGGATGCACAGCTCCAGAATTGAGAAGTGTATTTCATTTTGCTAAAGCTGCTGCTGACTGCAAGAGCAGTCAAAATTAGCTAAACATCTCACTAAAAGATCATCCCAAGAGAGAAAAGACTTAGGGTAGAACACAGCCATATGAACAAAAAGAGAAAACATCTTTTTACTTCAGCTATCAAATAGAGGCAACACCAAGATTTCCATGACTCCTATCATTCTGGAGCTCATTTTGACGAAGAGAGTCCAAAAGCCTTATTTCCTTTGCGGAAAAAAAAACCAACAACAAAAACACTAATAGGGGGAAACGCCCTCCCACCTCCCACATATTCCCTTCTCCTCAACAATCAGACCCCGAAGATGGGGTGTCCCTGTGCCTTTTAGCATTTTATTTTCTAACCATTAGGGCAACACTGTCAGTGTCACTACCCTAACTACTACAGATCACACCATAACAGAACCATCAACATGAAACAAAGCTGAGAGCAAGCAAGCTGGTCTTCTATCTTCCGTTTCTAAAATTAACAGCACCAAAAAAAAAAATTAAAAAAAAAAAAATCAAAGCTTATTGATTATACCACCTAGAAATATTTCAAGCACAGTTTTATGTAAAAGCAGTAGCTTCAAGATTTTCTTTACCTGGACACATTACAATCAAAATCCAATCCATCATACAATGAATCTACAAAACAGTTCGCGCTTCCCAGGGTTGATAGCGAGTGCTTTGCAACATCAGCACTGTTCATTAACTTCATCATGGCCCTGGGATTTCCTCTAATATCATGTTTACAAGACCTACATTTAAAAAGAAAAGAAGAGATATTAGTTTAGAAAGGCAGGCATTTGAGTGATAACACTGACCTTCCAAAAGGAAAACCAGGTTAAAGCTATTGAACTTTTTTTCTGTAGACAGTACTATCTACAACGCCATCACTGAAAGCTCACAAACAAAAAAAGCGTCTATTTCAATTTCAACTAAAGAATGCTCTCTAGAGGCACCCTGAACATCAGTGTTTACCATATGGATTTAAGCCTTTCTGAACAGTCTCTCAGCTGAACAAATCCTGTACGTGACTGCAAGAACACCAAGAGAAGGTCTGCAAGTTAACCATTTTTAACCACAGATGAAGAAATAGAACACCGAACATCAGACGTGTCAACAGAACAGCAACCGACCACCTCAAGATCACTTGAGCTAATGGCAATGCATTTGTTCGCTTTTGTTCATCACAGGATAATGCACCACACAGACTGCAGTCTGATGGCCCAAGCCTCACCACAGTCCTTCCTGCCAACAACAAACACAACCCACACCGGTGAACTCCCTGCCACCCCAAAGGCTTGTGACTGAATGGATGCAAGCAGCCAGCAGTCACGTACATCACAAAACAAGCGCAGTTCACAGCCGAGCCCTTATAGTTCAACACTGACTTCAGGCAAGGTCTATCCAAGACCAAGTACTCCCCAGCCTTCCTCCTCAGCCCCCAACAGCTGACTGTTCCTTTAACAACTTTACCCAAGCCATTTAAGATGCAGTCTGCTCAATCTGACAAACTAATACGAATTTTTGAAAAGCAAGTATCAGATAACAAAGTTCCTGTCCTAACAGCAACATGCTTGGAATTCGAAACCTACCTCTGGAATTCAGAAGCTAAGTGTTGTGCTAGAGCTTCCGTGAAGCAAACTCCACCAATGCTATCATCTGTGTTTGTAGCAAGCACACGATACATTCCACTGTTTACTTCTATGATTGTGATAGAAAGCGATGTTCCACCAAGTTTATAAACCAACACATTGCTGCCATAGTGGAAAAAAACAAGAAGAAAGTAATATTAATACAAGTCATCTAGAATTATGTTTCCTTTGACACACTTTCTAAATCATGACCACCATATAATGTATTGCAGATTTTGATAAGTTCTGTCATGAGAATTTGACTTGGGGTGTTTGTATTTAATACATCTTAGTACCACTGACTACTTGACAATGTTCCCTGAAGGACAGAATTAGCCTATTTCATACAATGCTCTTCCTACAACACAACTGAGAATTGAACATTACACTCAAGATTATAGGCAAGACTTCTACAAGAAGGGTAAAAAAAAACCCACAAACCAATCAAGAAGAAAAAAGACAAGACATCTGTCTGCACCAACAGCAGTCTTTGCTATTTTGAAACTCTTGTGAATTATCTGAATATTCATATGGTAAACCCAACGCACCTACTGAACTCAGGAACTTGGCTTTAGTTCTTCCAGCATATGTAAAACGACCCCAGCTTCCACAATTAAAAAACAGCTATGCCAAAATCTGTTCAAGAAGGGATGCATTCTTCTTCAAGCCTATCAGCTCATTAAAAAGCAAGACAGAATCTGGGGACAAATTTTAAAGACAATTCTAAAAAAAAATTAAAACCAGAACAAAAGGATTGAAATCACTACAGATTTACAACTTCTAGCTTGTTATTGGCTTTATTGAGAGAAAAAAGAAAAACAATTTTGTATTGACTGCTAAGGCAACACAGAATTCCCTCATTTAAGATTTCTCAGGATTTAAGTACAACAGCTTAAATTTAAGAAGTAAAATATTAGGATTTTACCTTTTCCCACTGGGTGAATCTTGGCCAATTCCATAAGCCAGGAGCGCTGCAGACGGTTCATGAATTAATCTCATAACATTAAATCCAGCCGCTGCAGCTGCTTCCCTGTGATAAGACATAAAAGTATCTCATTTTATTTAATGATTTCACTATAGTCACACAAGCTATTAAGATTTCATCTGAACTACACACACCACCAGTTCAGAACTTGGTTACAGCATGGTATTACCAAAGTGAAGTGACTGGAAAAGAAAGGTACCAAGATGTTCAGTTGCTACTGTGTTTTTCAGGTAGTTGGATCTGCTGTGTGCTTACTGTCAGAGAAAACACTGATGAATTGGTGTACACACCTCATCAAAAACCATGCGCACCTCCCTTCCTCCTCCCAAATATAAGATGAAAAACCTCACCCTCAAACTAACTTGGTAACTTATCTTCAGGTGTGGCATTAAAAGTTATCGGTACATTATTTCACCAGATATCATGCTAGGAAAATTGCTTTATTTCCAAGTATTTCCAGTATTCCATTATTTTTCCACACCTCACTTCTCACATTTTCTTTACAGGTTTTCTTGAAACTTCAGTAACACTGGGACATGCTCTGCAAGTCGTTTCCTCCACTCTGAAGTTATTTAGGAACTTGCATGCCGAAGCAATAGAATATTTCACTATACATACTGCAAATACCCAGCTCACTAATGTTTTATGTCCAACTTTAAGTGTGCTTTAAGTATTTCATAATAGTTCAACATAAGGACTTCTACATATCAGAAAGCAGGAACAGATGCTGCCAGTTACACACAGCTTTAAGTCTACTTGTGTTTTCATATAGAGGGACTTCTACAGTGGGACTTCTTCCAAACAGAACTTCTAATCAGAATAATGGTGTGTATTCTGTATCTGCTCTCTGACAAAACAGACGTCCATAAAGTCACGTAACGCCACTTGGTTTGGCAAGTATTGTTGTACGAAGGGATGGAAGTTATGGAGGAGGGCTGAGAAATTATCTGAGTTTCAAAGCGGACACTGAAGAGCCACTAGAAATAACACATCTGAAACAACGCTCTATCCTCGACGATACCAAAACTCCCTCCCACTTCAGCTGATTCAGAATTTTATTTTGGCTACAACAGTGAAGTCCACAAAAAGTCAGGATTTTTATCTCCTACTTTCACATTTTCCCAATTCAAATAGCATCCCTGTGTTGTGACTGGCAGCTGCAAGCTGAAGTCCAGCAGAATTGCCACTGCTGATCTGCCAGCCGGTCTGCTTCAGGCGTGTTAAATAACAGAAAAAGCTTAATCCTCTTACCCAAGGGCGTTTTTCTGATTCTCTCCAAAATCAAACGGTACGGTGATAACAACATCATTTACATCCGAACCCAATGCAGACTGAGCTGTTTCTGTTTATAAACATAGGCAGAACATGTTGATTAAAAGCAAAAAAATATACCACATCTTAAAAATATGAGGACAGCTTAAAAAACTAAAACACATTACGATCTTAGTTATTATATACCTTTCATTTTACTGAAAATCAGTTTTGCCACATCTTCTGGGTTAATAAGTTTATTATCTATTTCATACTGAAGTTTCCCATTCTTCTCAATTATCTGCAAGCAAAGCCAACATACCTTTGTTAGACACTCAATGTGGTTATTAACAAAAAGTAATGTTTACTTTAGTTTCTGTTCAAAGTTAAAAGAACTGGACTGTGTAAATACTTTCTGCATTAGTACTCTTCTACAAGAGAATAAATGGTTCCAAGCTGCTCAAAGATCACAGAAAGCCCTTGTATTACCCAACAGACATGATGGTGACATTCATTCAGACTTAAAAGTCTCCAGACTTCCTTTTCCTATTAAGTTGTCCTCAGTACAAAAGCAAGGTTTAGAACAAAAGCACTTGCCTGCTTACATTCCATAAGAAAAAATAACAAATGATCTACAAAAGCCTGTCAACACAAGCAATCAAAAACCAGAGAAAAAGTCATTCCTTCTTTGGGAATGTACTTCCCAGGGTGATTTTTCTCATTCTGCCAAAAAGTTTTCTAGTGACAAGGACAGTATTATCCAAATTAAATGCTGAGATTAAATCACGCTATTAAGCATTTTTATCACCAGAAGCTGCACCATGAGCCTCTTCCACCAGCACTAAGAAATACCACAACACTATGATCCCAACATATTAAGAATTATCCCTTTTGAGAAGATCCAAAAGACATACATGTGTTTTCCGCTGGACTATATTATGATGGCAGAACACGGTTAAGTTCTCTACTTTATAAAAAGACAAACATTCTATACAGTAGCACATGGATGTCATATAACAAGAGCTGATCACTACGGAACACAAAAAACGTGGTGTGGCCCGAATGATGCCAAGCAGAACAGTGTAAAATGATACAAGTTATTCTGCAAGCAACAAAAACCCCTAGATCATACTCACTGAGCATTTGCTTTCTGCAATGTACTTCTCTGCCTGTGGGTCACCAGGGCTGTTGAGACAAATTTAAAACAACAGAAATAAATCATATGCTCAAGAGTAACTGCATAAAATTCTCTTGCTGATATTCCTTATAACATCTACAGCACAAGAAGCTACACGTCAACCAAAATCCTCGTTTCCACTCTATGGACACATTTACACAGAAGAAGAAAAGCCAACAGTTCTGACTGCTGGTACCCTTCAATCCCCTCTCCCCAGACTAATGATTGAAAAAACATCTACTAGTTAGTGAAAAGGGAAAGCAAAAACCAACACGCTGTTTTAACCTGCTATCCCCAATAATCACTATAAAAGATTTCAGTGACACTTCTGTTGCATTGGCTGAAATAACGTGAAGCAAGAAGCTGACCATCCTTAATTTTGAAGTTAAGCATCTGAAAAGTGCTGAGAAATACATCAGGTGGGGGCATCATCTTGTCAACTCCTTTCTGCAGAGGAGCTGTAACACACAGCCAGGTTATCACTGGGAAGTTTCGCCGCATCCCTGATGTTAGACCTAAACTAGCAAGTTTAGCTCTGGTGTCACTGCAACTGCCAGCGCAAACGGCCGCAGCTCCACCGGCTGAAGAATCGCGACAGGGATCACACTGATGTGTTTCACCGCTGTAACAAGAGGCAACACAAAGCTTCATGCACCTAAAACCACAGTGGACTTTAGTCACAGGAAAACACCCAGTCACAAGAAGACATTTTAGTTAAGAAGCTTAAATATATATCAAAAGCTTTTATGCAACTTGTTAATAAATTTCACAGGCAAACTCAGATACAAAATACTACACATCTCTAGCCTTGGAATGAAATGTAGGGTAACAAGTTGGTAATAGATAGAATTTCCAAGATGTGACATACTGTCCTGTCAGCGCCAGGTTAACTTCGTTACTACCACACCAGATTAAAACACGCCCCAAACACCAGCGCGGAGGCAGCGCCTCACCGACCGCTCTAGGGGGCGAACCGCAGCCCTCCCCTCCCCCGGCAGCTCACCTTCGCCCCAGCACCTGCTTCACTTTCACCACAGTGCTCGCGATGTTCCTTATCCTACCCTGCTTAGCAGCTAAGCCAACCACCTGGAATGCAAAAAAATAAATTAAAAAACCCAAGGCCACGGGCAACAGCCAGAGCTCCGCTCCCTCCGCACGCCCTCACCTCCTCGCTCTCCGAGAAAGCCACCACCGCAGGAGTGACCCGGTCCCCGGCGTCGTTGGCGACCACGTCGGCGCGGCCATCCTGCGGACAGAGGCACCGGCCGTCAGCCCGGCAGCGGCCCCGAGGGGAACGGGGACGGCCCGGGCCCTCCGCCCGCCCCGGCCCCTCAGCCCGGGCCCTCCGCCCCGCTCTCACCTTGTACACAGCGGCGCAGGCGCAGGTAGCGCCCAGGTGGACACCGATGGCCGCCATCACCCCCTCCCGCCCCGCGAGCGCTCCCGCCGCCCCACAATGCACCACGATCCCAACCAACCCCGCTCCCCTCTTCTTCCAGGCCACCAATCAAAACCCGCGTCTCGGACAAACGGCCAATGAGAAAAATCGAGCGGTGGGCGTCACCGCGCATGGCAACGGGGCAGGGGCCGCGCCGCTGAGGGGAGGTGGCGCGGCAGAGCGCTGCGCCTGCGCGAGGCCGGCTCGGTGACCCGAGAGGGCCCAAGCGTCGCGACAGTCGGGAGCAAAATGGCGAAGTGGTTGGTGCTGGCGCCTTCTCGCCGTTTAACGGGTTTTAATTAATTTAATGGGTGTTTATCCCAGCGCCGTGGCTGTTGGTGAGGCGGTTCGAGCCCAAGTGCTGACTCTGCGTGATCCAGCCAGGCAAAAGCAATGTCTGGGAGCAGAGCTCGAAGTCGCAGCGTGTTGGGAAAATCCCCCTTACCTCAGGGGGGAAAGAAAAGGAGATTATTTGTAAATCCCTCTTACCTCAGGGGGTGAAAGAAAAGGAGATTATTTGTAATCAGCCCCGAGGGAATGAAGTTAATGTTGTCCACACAGAGTTCACTTCGTGGCAGCAGAGCCGCCGCCGCAGTGATGTTACCGGGAAGCGGCAAAGGAATTCACTCTCTAAAAGTGAAGTTTGGAGTTTTAGCAAGTGGGCTGACACCCGTAAATGTAAAATTTCCACCTACTAGAGTGATTGCAATGAAACCAAAGTAGATCCTTGCTGTTTTGAGAAGACAGGAAAGCTCTAAGATAAAGAGGCTCCTAAATAACGCTGCTTAAACGAACTTGACTTGCTGTTTTGGAGGGGGATAGGAAAGCTCTAAGATAGACTCCTAAATGATGTTGTTTGGACAGCTCGGCCTTGGGAGGACGGATGCACCAAGCTACAGAGGTAAAGAGGCACCAAGAGGGCAGCAAGACCAGAGCAAAACAACCTGGAAGGACACGGTATACTGATCGTAGAACTGAGTTTGCGCAGAAACAAAGGTCGACCAGCGAACACGGTGATGAGGAGTACAAGCCTTCATCTTAAGACCCCCAAAGACCACCCGAGGACACTAAGAGACATGTGTGAAAGACATTAACATGTGCTAATTAGTTCTTGGAAAAGTTATGAATGTGCTAAGCATTTCTCAGAAATATAACCAATATGTATATTGTGATTGTATTTAACCTGAAATGACAGGGTGTTTGGCGCGCACGTTTGAAGGAGGGATCCCCCATGTGCCCAGTGCCATAATAAAGAATACCTGCTTAATAGTCTTAAAAGTCTTCCGACTATTGAGTCTTCAATTCCAGCTTTTCAGTGCATCAGGGCGTACTTTATTGCAGCGCTGGATGCGCAGGGGATAGCTCCGCCCAAATGTGTATGCTGAAACGACACAGTTGCTAGGTATTTATGCTATGTTAATATACTTATTCATTACATTCCTGAGGAATGCTTATCATATTCATATTTTTTCTGGGAACTCATTAGCATATGTTAGTGTTTTTCGCGCGTGTCTGTTGGCACCTCTGGGTGGTCGTCGGGGGTCTTCAGATAAAGGCTCATACTCTTCATCACAGTGATCTCTGCTTCTGCACAAGCTCAGTGTTAAGATCACATATACCGTGTCCTTCAAGGTTGCTTCGTTACAGTCTGACGGTCACTTTGTAGCTTCCTTATCTTCATGGTCCTGCGCATCTGCTCTCCCAAGACCGAGCTGTCTAAGTGGGGTTATTCAGGAGTCTCTTACCTTACAACCTTCCCAATTACTCACAAAGAACCAAGACTTGCTTTGGTTTTAATTAATCTGTTGTGCAATGATTCTGAGACCTAAAGTGATAACTTTTATCTACGTCCACAACACCTGCTGCATTCGCTACCTTCACAGGTATCAGTGAGGGCTCCTCTGGTTCCGCGTGGCCCCGAGGTGGGCGCTGCGAAGCTCTGCGTGTGCGTTGCGGGGAGCGGGTCGCCTCGCATGCGCAGCCTCTCGCTGTGACAGTGAAGGTGCTTCTGCGGGTTGGGGTGCTCGTTTGCCTCTTGTGTCCGTGGGGAGTCTGAGTGCCGTGCACTACCATCTCACTGCATTGTTCTGAAGTAAACGTCCTTATCCCTGCTTTATATCTGATACGAAGTGTTTAAAGGAACAAACCGAGATCGCACAGAGGTGAAAGGAGTTATCCACAAAGATTTTGTGTTGCAGAGCTGATCCTGGGCTTCCTAAGCCACGGGACAATCTTCCTTTCAGTAACCAACCTTGCTGAGGTCTGACCAAAGCTGGAGCTCAGACTGCCGGGAGCACGTGCTCAGGAGAGGATCACAGTGTTGATAAAGGTGAAACTTGTACAGCTGAAAACAATACCTTTGAAGCGTGTCCAAATTGTAGCTCCTTTCTGGCTCCTCTTGTAAACGGAGAAGAGAAGAAGGGCAGAGGTGAGCAGGAGAGGCCTGTGGGGACTGGAGAAAGGTATTGTAGAAGAAAGTGATAATAGAAGTGATGCTTTTGTCAAAGGCAAAGATGGAGGGAGTCTGAGAAGAGACACTGAGGATAGGAGGGTGAAGGAGAACAGAAGCCCCGGGTACAAAAACCATCCAAGAACAGTTTTCCTGTGCTTTCCCCCAAATCCTAAGACCAATTGCACCATTTATGATGATAGACCGGTATGTGCAGTCTGTGTTCCCAAAAGTTCTTGTGGCCTCACTGCTATCATCTACACAGCTAAGCACATCTGCGGTTATTTTCCAGTTGTTGTTATGCCATCGACACGTCAGGATGGACACACAGAAGTTCTGCTTATCTGAACTAAAGCAGTTAATGCCCTTTCCAGGTGTAAGCAAATCTGCGTGGAACCAGGCAAGAAGTGCGTTGGCAAGGGTTTGTGGCAGCCAGCAGTGCCTGTTGAGGAGTGAAAAGACCCGTCTGTGTGTGCCCTTCCTATCTTTCTGGGTGGCGTCCTCAGTTAATGGGGAACTCCGAGGTTGCACTGAGCTTGTGTGAGCTGAGTGATGGGGCGAGCAACCCACTGTGAAGTAAAAGTGGGAGAGGCTGCCCTGCTTGCTATGGCAGTTCTGTAAGTGAAAGCCTTTAGTATGCTTGTTCATTAAAGGTGGGGTTGAAGAGACGAACACTGATCTGAGCAGCAATGTTAAAGAATTTCTCATACCATTTTTGGGTTACTCTAGGCTTGCTTCTTTATTCACAACTCAGAGTTGGGCCATCACCTCAGTGAGTGGCAACTCTGTGCCACATCTTAAGACCTTATATACCTTTTTTAACACAATTAGACAACAGGTAAAGGCCACCACAAATTTCCACCATGCCCTCTGTTCTCAATTTCTTCTAAAAAGTCCATTAATCTTCTCCATCAGCATGTTCTGCAAAGTTTTGCTTCTGATCTCAGAGTCCATCAGTCCATCTCGCAAGGTACCATCTGGTCTTTCATCCTTCTCCTGTGGAAAGTGTCTCGGTGTTCTGTTGTACATATATTTCGAAATACGCTATTCTTATCTATTCCTCAATCTATCTATGTCTGCACTTACCCAACCTTAATCAAATCTATTCACTTACCGTTCCATTTGTCTTTATCTACTGAGTAACGTGGCTGGGGATTAGGCCAGCCATGGAAAGGGCTGTACATGGGACAAATGAGCCGTCTTGCATTGTGCGGCTGTTTACACCTGTGATTACACAGCTGTGATGTCTTATCATTAATCCTATTCCTATTCTACTTCTTCTATAATAACTATTGAATTCTATCTCTATGGTTTAATTAATCTATTTCAACTTAGCTCTTAACCTGTAGTTTTCAACAAGCAACCTGGATTCAGGATGCAAGAGAATTTCATCTTTCACACCTCCAGGAGAGCTATCCCTCTCAGTCAGGAGGAGGAGGGAAATCTAGCCCCAGCCTGACTGGAGTCCTGCACATCTCAAGGTACCTGCATCAAACAAGCCCACCATCCTCCCCGTGCAACAAACTCACCTCTGATTTAGCCACGTACTCTGCTGAAACCTCTTAGTATTATTTCCCAGCTGACAAACCAGTGGCACAAACCTTCACAGCATCGGAGCTGCCCCTTCTTCTCCCAGTCTGTGGTGCGTCTCAGCCATCCAGAAACCAGACCTGCCACTGTCAGACCAGCTGTTAGCACAGTACGGCGTGAGCTCACCCAAGCTCCTTCTGTACCGGGAGCTCGCAAAATGGAGCATTTCTGAATGCAAAAATGGATCCCTGTCTGTAGCAGGCGGACTGCAGGAAAATCACAGAGATTACGGCAAAAAGGCAGTAACATCTGCTGAGTTATTTAGAGTGGAACCAAGCATCTTTATTGAACAACAGACTGTTTTGTGGCTGGTAAATAATATATACTCTAAAATGTCCCTTGGGGTGAGGAAAGATGGATGAGAGAACTTCTTTTAATTATCTTGTGCGTGTTCTGACTTAATTCTCAGGAAATTGAGCTCCGAGGAGGCTGGAGACAGCAGCTGCAAGACCTGTGATCGTCTCTGGCCCGGGGAGGTGAACGGGGCCAGTGGAGTCGATTCTTGGGAAAACTGCGCGAGAGCCTGGCTGCGGAGGGAGCTGGACAGTGGTTCTCCAGGTGGCACTTCCCTCTGGGCTTTGAAAACAGCCTCTTCCCCAAGACAGCGGTGTGAGACTGTACGGTCCTACTGGAGATGCTTCCATCCCCATCACTTGCCTGCATAAAAGCATCCAGGAGATTTTTTTTCTTTGCTCCTCAGACTCGTTACCTAAATTGCCTGAAAGAATTGCGGTGTTTATTTTGGGGCACAGGGATACACCCTGTTGGGAGGTGTGACTGTGTATCACCCCCAAAGCTGCTGGGTTTTGGGGGAGGCTGTAGGCTATTTCAGGGTTTGCTGTAGCACTTGCCACCCAGTACAAAAGGCACATGATAGAGTTGATTTCGGTATCCTCATTGCGTCATAGTCACAGTACGCAAGTAATAGGGAAGAGGAAAGTTCAGTTAGTGGATCAGATTAATTAAATAATTGTATTAATTTTTAATAAGCTGAACAGAATGTTTTTGTGGGTCGAAGGTCAGGGCTCACTGCTATGGAGTCTTCCCACAGCAGCCCAAAAAAGAATTACGAAGAAAGGTTGGCAGGCAAACCTGTTGAGAGGCTGATGTTAATGCCTGTAGGTGGCATAGATGCAGCATGTAATTGCGATGCTACAGCTCTGCAACGTTTGGTCTGTTTGGCAGCTCAGCAGGTTTGCAGTAAAGTGGAAGCCAGATTTTTTTTTTTTAACTTACACCAGAGTGCTTATTAGAGATTATCCCAAGATTGTTTTATATTTTAGATGACATGAAGCATACTAAAGTCTATTTGGTTTTGCTTGTAAGTCAAAAATGTTAGGTTTTCTTTCTCTTTTTTCTTCAAAAAGCTTTGAGTTCCTGCAAAATAAACCATCCTTTATTGCACTCCACATCACAAACTTGAGTCACAAAGTAGGAAGAATCCGTTTTTCTTATACCTCAAAACAACCAAACCTCCAACCTGTACCGGGGATGTTGATCTGTGTTCACAAGCTGCTGACCCACGCTGAAGGATCCCGAGGGAATCAGCCGAAGACTCCAGCTGGCACAGTTTGTCTGAAAGCAACATTGTCCAGAAGATACAAACCTCTTCCAAGTTACTTGGGTGCAGTTCTTCTCTGCCGCCATTCAGCCAATTGCAGATTATTCTTGACCGGAGTAAGGAGGCACTAATGGCTAATGAAACACAGCAAACGTATTTCATAGATAGAACTGAGAACAAGCACAAGTCACCATTGACAAGGCTTTGTTGGCTATTATGAAAATCAAATATGTATTATTTTCTTTAGGGTGAGAATAAGCATGTGCCACAGAAAATTGCATGTATAGTCTGTGTTAATAAAACAAATACATAATATTCTCATCACCGTTTCAAGAATTGTTGTAGACAGTATCAGGCACTATCATCTTTAGGCACATCTATGATGGTCGTGGTTGGCTGAACAACTTATTTTTATTATCAAGTCTGAGAACTTTTAAACATACATACAAATAATTTTTTTTCCAATGAAAATAATGGAAAAATCTTTACATAACTTCCTTTTAAAATTTTGGCCTTTTTCCTGTCCATGTCCCAGATTTTCTGTCTCCTAAATGGTGTCAGATTCACTTTGCAGGAATGTTGAAGGGTTTTAATAATAGATAGGAAGTGTACTGAGATCTCTGGCTGGAGGATGCTCTGTAAACATAAAAAGTTATGGCTAATCATGCAGAAGTAAGTTATGACTTGAATTGCAAAGGGTGCCATGAGGCAACCTCAGCACTTTCCAAGCAAGCTCCGTGGTAAAATATGCCTGAAATTCATGTTTGTGCTCTGAGTGGAAAACCTTGTGTTCACTGAGCACTGGCATGAAGCCTGAACTCTGTAGGGCAAGTTCAGCACAAAGCTGAGCGGTTTAAACCAGCAGTTTCAGAAGAGCTGACTGCCCAAATAGGGCGGGACCAGCATCGGGTCAATTACTGACAGATGTCTTATTTTTAGGCAAAAAGCTGATTTAGGGGTGAGGGTGCCAGCGTGAAACAAGAAGTTCATTCTGTGCACCGTCAGAGATTTACTGTGAGACCTTGAGGAAGTGATATAATTTTACTGTTTCTTGAGTTCTGCATCGGAAAAAGAAAGAAACCAGCCAAGAGTAGCGTGTTCCCTTCCTCCCAAGAGTGTTATGAGGATAACTACATTAATTAGTGGCCTGCTTGGAGGTGAGCATAATAGGCCGGAGTAGCTAGAACATAGCTCTTCCTTATCTCTGCTGACCAGTCCTGGTCAGTATCATGTCAACTAAATTGATTTTTGCAGAAGGTGATTAAACACAATTAAATGTCCATGATAAAACCACCGCGAAGACAAGCTTTACTGAACTGAGATCAAAGTGGTGATAGATTCTCAGCTCCTTTTATTAAAAAAGTGTTAATAGGATCCACGCAGAGCTAGCAGAACGATTTCCTTTCCCACAAACCCACCGTTATCTGTAAAGCTAAAAGATGAAATTAGAGTTCTTATTTTTTAAACTACAGAACAGTCAGCTTTTTATTTTTTTTGAGTGTTAATGATCCCTGTCTTTAGGTAACTTGTTAACATTCCTTTGGCAGCTTTACCAGTTTCTGCTGTTCAGCTTAAGGTTTTTATTTTCTTATTGTAATACATAAAGAATTTTTGGACAGATTTTCCAGTTCACTCAAAAGAAATTCAGATTTTGCTGTGGACACCATGGCTGGTCAGCAGCTGTGGGTATGCAAAAGGAAAAGAGCAGCATCTGGAACCATTCTCCTTTGTTTTAAGTTCTGAGAAAGTCCTAATTAAATGACAGAATTTCTGTTCGATAAAAATCTCCGTCCATCTGCACTCACGGGCATTAATTCAAATCCAGTAATGACAATAATGATGATAATTACGAATAACAGAGGACGGTCCCGCGGCCTGTGTGAAGCGAATTTGGAGGATCTGGGTTTTAATTTTTGCCATGTATGGCTGCAGGTTGCTGGACAGCTGTTGAAATCAGCGGGACTCTTTCCAGCAGCTTCCCTGGCCATTGACCAGGGCCCTAAATGGCCTAATACAGCACGGGAACATTGACATAGCTGTTGGCAGCTCATCAGCTGATGACTGAATAGATACGCTGAGATCCCCTTCCACCTTTCCAGAGCGAAACTGGGAAAGGCCGGGGGTGCAGCGGAGGGAGGCTGCGCTGCTGATAAACAGGCAGCCGCACTCTTCTCCCTTGGTGACGGCTTTAGGGCTTCAGAGGTATTTCAGGCACCCAGTATGTTTTACTGCGTGGTGTTCTGGTTTTAATGACCTGGGTCCAGATAGCTGCCTCTAAAAGAGCAGCTGTCACTTCTGTGGAAAGCCGCATGTGTTTATGGAGACGGAAAGATTTCTCACTTAGGGCAGACCTGGGGTCCGGGCAGCTGGGACATGTTCTGTCGACTGATCCTACCGCAGGAGCTTTGTGCAATCAGGCAGTTTGTGCTGTAAAACCTCATCAGTCTCATAAGTCTCATCAATCTTAATCAGTCGTGCTGCAGGGACTCCTCACCTCTTCGGAAACGGGAGGGGAATTCCTGAGGTCTTCACAGAAGAGCTGCTGCAGAAGACACACTGCTTTCTGGTAGCGCACAAGGGACAGGTCCCACTCCACCGAGAAGCCACTTTTGGCCAGCTTCAGCACAGCCTTAGCACAGCAGACATACCTGCAGCTCCACTTTCTCCCATGGACCTACCCTTTGAAGAAAGTCATGCGCTAGATTTTCAGCTCTGGATTTTCCCAGGTTATCATTTGGGGATTTTCCCGGACTGTTCTCGTGCCCAGAGGTTATTCCTCTGAGTGCTGCTCAACCACAGACCAAAAAACCAAGATCTGCTCGAAGAACTTACAGTCATAACAAAAGTGAAAAGTGAAGAAACGAGCCAAACCAACAGGAATTCCCTGGGTTGCGGAGAAACAGTGAATCAGTCTGCCCAGAAGATATGCAGAGGTTTCAGCAGCTCAGCCTCCTCCGCCTGTGCTGAAGAGTGCTTATCCACCACAGGTCCTGGGGGGACAGATGAGATAGGTGGAGGTGGAAGCTCTCATCCTTGATTTAGAACCACAGGTGGTCTCTTTGCCTGCACTATGCTGTAAAAGCTAGTAGGAAAACCCCACTGCTCTCAATGGGGTGCGTTCTACCGTGGAGAGGAGTGCTTCACTGGTGTATCGCCTTACTCACTAATTCATTTAATTGCACATTCATTATGTTTACTCATGTGACCAAGACAATCCAAGGCTTACTTTCAGGATTTATTATAGCTATAAAATTAAACTAAACATTGCCAAATAGTAATAACATCATTCAGTATCACCTTGAGAATCAATTATTTGCACATTATCAAGATCGTTTATGAGCAAGTCTGGCACTGCTGTGCCCACCGCTTTGCCGTGTGTTTTACCCCATGGAAGAGGGAGTCCTGTGGTCTTAGCAAGTGACTTGTGGCAGTCAACACCCCTGACTTCTGGGTGCCTTCTGCTGCCGCGGGCTTCTAGCGGTGTGAAAGCATTCCCCACTTTCATAGAATCGTAGAATCATAGAATCGTTAAGGTTGGTATAGACCTCGAAGATCATCAAGTCCAACTATCACCCCAACACCACCGTGCCTGCTAAACCATGTCCCGCAATGCCATGTCCACACGTTTTTTGAACACCTCCAGGGTTGGTGACTCCACCACTTCCCTGGGCAGCCTGTTCCAATGGCTGATGACTCTTTCAGGAAATAATTTTTTCCTAATATCCAATCTAAACCTCTCCTGACACAACTTGAGGCCATTGCCTCTCGTCCTATCGCTAGTTACCTGGGAGAAGAGACCAACACCTGCCTCAGTACAACCTCCTTTCAGGTAGTTGTAGACAGCAAGAAGGTCTCCCCTCAGCCTCTTCCAGACTAAACAGCCCCAGCTCCCTCAGCCGCTCCTCGTAAGACTTGTTCTCCAAACCCTTCACCAGCATCATTGCTCTTCTTTACAGTATCCGCTCTCTCTTGTCTTGGTGTTAACTCCCTGTCCTGTGTTTTTCGGTGCTGTTACTGTGGAGCCACCAGGAACATATCCACAAAAATCGTTGCTGAAGTCACTTGCACGGTGGTGCCCATGTGTCCCTGCTAAAGATCTGTGAAAAGTTGAAGGTGGCAGATACTTGCCTTGGTGAGCTCAGTTAAGGTACGTTGAGGTTTTAAAGCAAATTGCTGGGCTTTGGGGTCTCATTGTCTAGTCGGATTCGTTTATCCCTCTGGGTCCCTGCCCGCAGACGCTTTCTGTTCTTTAGCCTTTCTAAACCTAAGCAGAAAGGGAAATAAATAGTGCTGTAGTCCTTCCTTCCCTCTTCTCATCTACTTACAGCTTAGGCCAGGAAAAGTAAAGAGTCTGGGGCTTAGTTTGGGGCTTAGGCTTTCATCCTAGCCAGAGCAGTCTTTGTTGGAGGCCTGTCCGGATGACTCACGCGTGCGGATGGGCTCTTTCCCAGCGCTGCTGTGAAGGAGGAGCAGAGCCGACTCCTTCAGAGAGAGGTTGTTTGTTCAAGCTGAGCAGCTCTTAACAAAGACTGCAGAGTTTTCAGTGACTCGAATAAATGAAATCTCTTCTCCCTCTTCAGTTAATCACGCCTTGCTTTCTTTTTGTACGTCAAAAACCTGCTTGCTCTCCGCATACTCAGACAGTTTTTCATGGCAGATAAAAACTGAATGTAGGACACAAACAGCCAGTGCCATGGACTGAATGAAGCCTCGGTTTGCAGTGCCTTCGTGTCTTGTGGATCTGCTGGTTTTGTCCTAGTAAAGCTCAAGAGTTGGCATAAGCTTTTCTCACAGCTGGGCACTTCACATGATTCATTCTCAGTGAGGTTTCTCTGGTGTGTAGAAAGATTTATTCTACAGCCTTCCTCCTGGGGAGGGGGAGGCAGTGGAGATCCCCAATCTATGGGGAAAGAAGTGAGACAGAGGAGCTAGTGCCACCACCTCTAGACATGTCATGGACTAGCAAAGCCCTGGTCTTGGCTTTAAAGACTTGGAGCTTCGGACGGATCACTAGAGGGCACAGGACTGCAGGCCCATGTCATTTGGGGTGCAGCAGGTCCTCTCCCCAACTCCGCCACCCTCTGCATTACAGCAATCATTCTGCAGGATCTGCGTGAACTGGGTGATTTTTTGTCTCCTGCAGCACAGAGGACTTAAGGACAACACAAAAACTTACGTGCTCTCTAAAGCATCTCTCACATTCTTTCCTCTTGCAGAAAGGAAACTGGACTTAAAATCCATGGAGCTCTCCAGGAGGATGAGAGAGGCTGAGCTCTGGAAGTGCTGACAGTCTGGGGAGAAGTGAGCGGGGTCTGTATGGAGAAAGCAGAGCTTGTGAGCCGGATTGAGGAGCTGGTCCCGAAGTGTACGTGCAGAAACCCCAGATCAGACTGTTAGCTGACACCACCATCAAGCACATACTCATCACAAGTACTGTCTAAAGGGATGGTTGGGAGTTTTGTTAGAAATTGCTTTTGTAGCACCCTAGCAGTGCAAGGCATTTTTCGAACACTTTCAGAAAAGGTCACTAACAGACATACAATCATTAATTATTTACCTTGCAATAGGTGAGCGGAGGTCCCAATATGGCAAGACCTGTACATACACACACACAGACACACACGCAGACACAGAGAAGCTGGTTTCCTACTTTATTCTCTGAGGACATGGTGTAAATAAAGCCAGACAAAATCCATAAATAAATAAAATGTAAGGGCTCTGCCTTATTACCAGTGAAGTCAAGGGTCTCTCACTGATGATACTGAGAGCAGATTTAGCCGTGGGGTATTCCTGGGGCACGTGGTACTGCGGGGTGGAGACAGGGAAGGAGGGAAATGCCAAAACACAGTGGAAGTGAAACTTATGTGCCCTGGCTTAGCTGAAGCACCAGGTCCAGGTCTGAGCTAATTCACAGATGGCAGAAATGGGCGTCCTGAGAGGCGCTTTCAGCCCATCAGTTTATGGAGCGCTGGTGAGTCCCTCACACGCAGAGATCTCACTTTCAGACATGTAGTCTAGCACAGATGGATCCTGTCCTACGTCTTCTATTGCTTTCTCTCTCTTTCAGCATAGGTAGGCAAGTGAGTAGCAGTACAGATAAAAATTGCAGCTATTAGTCAGAAAACGCTAACCAAAACTAACCAGCCTAGAGCCTGTGTTGCTAGGAAACAATCTGCCTCTTACTACGCATTGCTACCATTTGTATGCATCCACTCTTCTGATTTTCTTATTAATATTCTTTGCCTCAGACCCAGTAAAAAATTTCCGCTACAAGCTGGCACAGAATCCAGTCCTCTCCAGGTCCCACGATGGCTTAATTTAACCTCAGATCGCCGGCACAAGTGGCTTCAGTTATTTCGTTTTAGCCTGGCGGAAAACTGGCAGAATTCACCTGCCCGTTTGTGCCCATACGCAAACAGGCACAGCGGAGCTTTGGAGGACGGAGCGGCGTGTGCTGCCTTCTGGTTTCCCACCCTCTCCTGGAGGCTCCTTCCTTTCAGCGATGCTGTTGCCTCTTATATGTCTTCAAGGAACTGACCTGCCTGCTTGTGACTGTCCAACCATATCCAGAGGGAAACCTAGGAAAAAAAAATTAATCCTGCTAAAATTATTTTTCTTAGGACAAGCTACACTGATGGAAGTACCTTTAACCTGCGTTTTTATATCAATGCTAGGGAGCTCTAGTGATTTACTATATTTGAATTTAAGTCAATGTAGTTAAATCAATACCCAGCCGGCGCGGAGATTAGGTTCCCCATTGATCTGAAGCATGCCTGACACTGTTAGAGTTTGTAATTTACAAGCACAAGATATATTGATGTGAGGCAGCTTTAAATCTCTCTGGCCGTGCTGCAAGAGCTGCATCGGAGCTCTGCTCCCATTTAGGCTGGGAGTTGGAGGGCGATTTCTGATGATGCATTCCCAGTTTGCTGATGGTTGCTGGTACGTGAGGTCTCCTGACAAAACACAACATGTGACTTCTTCCCAGTGCACCTCTGTCAGAAGAATGAAGTTAAGCAAAAATAATGGTTTTTTGCTTTTTTTGTGTGTTTTTTCTGGTGAGTTTGTTTAAAGCATTCATTATGCTGACGAGTTTAGGAAGGGGCTCTGTCTGCAGTGCCATCAGCAGTATGGGAGTGCCAGAATCTTGGTCCATGCAGGGTGAGGAGAGCACTGACCAGCAGAAGTCGCAGTCTGATCACTAGCTGCTAACTCTGATCAGCTGCAGCCAGAAATCACATCACCTTATAATCTCATACAGAAATGTTTGGCACCAGCTGCAACTTCCACAGGCAGCTCGTTGGCCACAAATCCATCTGGGCTTTCCTGGAAGGCTCTTGCCTTTCATCTTAACAGTGAAGGAAGGAGGCAGGGTCTCTGCGGATAACCCTGTCCATTACACATTACTGAATATGTCAGAATTCTGGAAAAAACATTCAGAGAGGGTGTTTTTCAAAAATCTGAATGTAAGGCAAAAAGGACAGCACTGAAGTGTTGCACCTTGCACATGTAATATCGTAGTGGATGGAAGAGTCAGTATGGCATAAACGTACGAACATGTTCCCTTGTGGATATTATTCCATAACCCATAGATTTTTGCTGTTTGGGAATAATTCTTGAACAAGCCTGCAGTTTCCTTTGCTTGTTGTCTTTGTAGCAGTTTGCCACGAATACTCAGTCTAGTGCACTTGAAGCTATCGTAAACAAAAACTTATGCGCTTTAGACCTGCTCTAAATACATCTCTTCCCACCTTGGTGTATTATACTTTGCCAAAATCTATAGATATCCAAGGGCCTTGTCACCTCATTTTACTAAACTGTTGCTTTCAGAGGATTTCAGCAGAATTTGAGCTCTCAACTCCCTTGTGCTTGTTTTGGCATTCTTCAAATCCCTTGCATCAGGGATTTGCATGATGGATGGCAGCACAACTAGAAAATCCCACTACTCCAGTACATTCTGCTGGTTTAGAGGAATTGTTTGACATGTATACAGGTAGAGCCTGTGGAGATTAATTTTAAGTACAGAAAATGAAGGCGCAGGAAGGTCAGCAGAAGGCCACGGTACAACTCCTAAAAGGAAAGCAGAGGGCTTCTTCTTTGTGTTTCTACCTCAGAAAGCCCCTGTCTACCTGTGAGAGTGACCAGAATCCCTTCCAACCCCACCAGAAGGGAACGTGCCATCTCCTCTCCTGGGTTGCACTGCCCAGGGACCCTCATACCGTGAAAGGTGTAGGTGGCAGCAGGAGAGGTTATGACACACTGTGTCCTGAGTGAACAGCTTCAGCGTTGACAGGCAGGATCTGAGCTGGTCCCAAAGCCTGAGACTGGCAGCAGATCCCTTAATGGCAGGAAGAAACCTCCCTCTGGTAACTTACAGAGTCATAGAATCATGGAATCATCAAGGTTGGAATAGATCTCTAAGATCATAAAGTCCAACTATCACCCCAACACCACCATGCCTGCTAAACCATGCCCTGAAGTGCCACATCTACACATTTTTTGAACACCTCCAGGGACGAGGACTCCACCACCTCCCTGGGCAGCCTGTTCCAATGTCTGACCACTCTTCCAGTGAGGAAATTTTTCCTAATATCCAATCTAATCCTCCCCTGATGCAACTTGAGGCAGTTTCTTCTCATCCTACCACTAGTTAGTTGGGAGAAGAGACCAACCTCCTTTCAGGTAGTTGTAGAGAGCAAGAAGGTCCCCCCTCAGCCTCTTCCAGACTAAACAGCCCCAGCTCCCTCAGCCACTCCTCACCAGACTTGTTCTCCAGACCCCCCACCAGCCTCCTTGCCCTTCTCTGGACACCCTCCAGCCCCTCGATGTCCTTCTTGTAGTGAAGGGCCCAAAACAGCACTCGAGGTGCAGCCTCACCAGTGCCGAGTACAGGGGCAAGATCACCTCCCTGCTCCTGCTGGCCACACTATTCCTGATCCAAGCCAGGATGCCATTGGCCTTCTTGGCCACTTGGGCACACTGCTGGCTCATGTTCAGCTGGGTATCGATGAGCACCTCAAGGTCCTTTTCTGCTGGGCAGCTTTCCAGTCACTCCTCCCCAGTCATGTAGTGTTGCATGGGGTTGTTGTGACTGAAGTGCAGGACCCATCCTGGAAAAAGTGAGAAGTTTCTACTAGCTGGAGGAGCAAAATAAACCAAGATGCAATACTTGGGAAAGAAGCTAGTTCATGCATTGGAAGCCCTTGAAATATGCTGTTACTTTTGTAGCTCAGTGCCACATCAAACACTGGTAGAAAGAGGACTCGGATTGCAGTTGGTTAAATGCAATGGTAAAAATGGTAAAAAGCAAACATGGAGTATGTTACAAATTAACAGATGCCTAAAAATTCACATCTGAACCTTGGAGCCTTGTCTTGTCTGGAAAACCTGGACTTCAATCACTTGAGTGAGCATAGGTCTCTAGTGCCATCTGGGATGCCCTGGGATGCCCTGTGAGACTTCCAGCTGGGCTGGAAGGATGTGCATCTCCTGGAGGTCCTGTGTCATATCTGCCTACACGGGGCGTCTCAGCCAAGAGAGTTTGAAATGGCTGTAGATACATGTGCTGAGGTCACTCAGTCGAGCCCGTCTTGTTTGGTTTTGCAGTGAATTTTCAGTATTTCCTGTCACAAATATAGGTAGACAGATAGATGGATGGATAATTATATATATATTCGTAAGTTATCTGGTTAATGTTACTTGTCTCTCGGATGTGCTCTGTCGCAGCAGTTAAATCCATATTCCTAATTCCTTCCACCTTGTTAAGAAGCATTTCATAAAAGAGCAGAGTATTAACTTTAGGGATGTGCCCAAACACACCTTACTGGAAACCTTCCTGTCTGCCTCTGTTTTCCTCCCATGTACATCTGGAGAAGATATTCTGTGTTTCCTATGAAAAACACCGTTTGATTTTGCAGTGAGGTGTACAACTGTGTACAAAATACACAAATTTGTATTTCATTGCCAAAGCATTTCAATAGATGGGTTAAGCTGTGTTGCCTAAAGTTTGCAAAGCACCAGAGTTTTCCTTGTGGCCAAGAATATATATTTATGTAAGTATATGCAATTCTATCTAGTTATTTAGATCCTGGTTCAAGACCTCTTGCCTGCTCAGCTGTGACTTGCTTGCCTGTGGAGTGACCGTGGAGCCAGGTGTGCACAGAAGGCTAGACCTGCAGTTGCCATGAGCCAAATGAGCTCAGCAGAGCCCAAACAATTTCCGTCGTCCCATGGCTTGGTGGGGGTTCCTAGGCACAGTCGTTTGGAGGGAAAGGCACTCAAGTCACACACATGCTTCAGTGGCCGTTTTAAAATTGGGAAGCAAAATATTCAGTCTGGACAAAAGATGGGAGCGGAAATGTTTCGCGTCGCAGGTGGGACTCCCGCACCCGATGAACTGGTGCAGAAATAGCTGCCACCAGCCCACGGCGTTCTGGAGCTGTCTCGCTCTGTAAGCCGACATTTGCTGATGCCAGCAAACTCAGCAGCCCAAAAAACTATTTTTTTCCCTACTGCTGAGACCACCATTTCACAGGCTCTGGCACAAGAGGTGCCTTCTGTCTCCCAACATCACATGCCAAGAAAAAGCCTTTTGTCCGCCTACAATAGAGCTAGAGGCAGAGAGGGAAGTTGTGAAACGCCAGTTACTGCTGCTGGCGAGCCAGCCAGAAAGGAGGGTGCTGCCAAAAGGACACAGGCTGGGATCTGACCTCCCTTTCTGTCCTCACGGCTACTGTGTATGGGTGAAGCTGTCACTTGTAGGGAGCGCCGGAGCCGAGCTGAGTGCTGGGCCGAGCCAAGAACTCCTTGGAAGTTAACAGAATTGCTGGTGCCGGGGCAGAGATCCGGGTCCGTGTCGGAAACGTAGACAATGCTTCCCCTCAGTCTTTCTACTGAGGGATTTCTGCCACTTGGGGAATTGCCATGGATCTCAAAATGCAGCTATGAAATCAGCTATCCCAAAAAATAAGCTATCCCAAATTAAATAATATCCTGGAGGAGGGGGGCAATAGGATGAGGGTGGCACTGGGCAGCTTTCAGCCTGGCATCTTTCTTATTTGCTAAAATCTACCTTCTTAATAGTCCTTGCCTGTGCCTGCCCTCTCTCTCTGTGCAACATCAGCTCTGGAGTGTCAGAGCAGCAGGACGAGGTGCCTTTGGGCGTAGGAGATGTGTTGGTCCCCTCCTGCTCCTCTGCCCCGCAGCCGCCCGTGCTCAGTGCGGCTAGGTCTGGTGGGACGCCGGTGGGGTGATCCTCTGTGTCTGCTGCGGGGGGTGCGGAGCAGGAGAGGGGTGCAGCGTGGGACACCGGCATGGCGCGGTGATGAAGGATCTGTTCCCTCCCTGCTAAAGGGAGCTCACTGTCTCCTCCCTGCTGGAGGCTGCACAGGGCCGTAGGCACGTGCCACTGCATTGCTGATAACTCCTGGGGTAAGTCTTCAGACTCTCTTTTACAAGCCCAGGGGCTCTGAGACATGTTTTTAAAGAGGAATCTGCAATTCCAGCATTTTCATGTGCCTCTGGGAGCCAGGAGCTTTAACCACAGCAGTACCAACTCCTTCATCCAGCCTGAAAGAACCCCACAACTGCTTGACTCGGCTCTTTCACACCTAAATCCCACTACAGATTGCCGTTCCCTCCCATCTTTAGAAGACATTTTGCTGCAATAAGATTTTCAAAGTTGCTCCTGAAATTTGGCTGTTCTTTTCACGTTTGAGGCATGTGAATTAAATGACCAGGTTTTCCAAGCCTGCAGCACCTTGAACACGCCTGTGACTTTTGTTCTTGCCAAACATTTGTTCTTGAAGGTAGAGTCAAACACGGCTGTGGTTTATCTGCTTATATTGCTGTGAAGTGAAGGGTGGGTGTGAGGGGGGAGCAGCTATTTGAAATCATTTTCATGGAAACCGGAGCAGTCTGCGAGAGCAAGACAGCTGTTAGATGCATCGTGGGCACTGAGATGGGAATTCCTGCCCGTTTCATCAGGCAGCCAGCTGCGCCCGGCAAAACCAACCCCGGCAAGTCAAGCGGTGGAAAGCTGCACCTGTGAGCTGCGTATGCGCCTGTCATGGGGCTGGGAAGAAAAAAAAAAAAAGTTTAAAGACTCGATCAAACAAATGAAACCTGAAGTGTGGAAGCTGTATGGAGGTTAACGGGCGATAGCTCCATCACGGACCATCTTGGAGGCTCAGCTGAGAGAGGACCCAGCGCATCGCGGTGAGGAGCCATCTGTGCTTGGGGAAATTTCCGAATGTCTTCAAGAACAACCCTCTGTTAAAACTTCTGTAGCTGGGCTGCCATTCCCACCACCCGAAGTTCTGGGTAATTAGCTGTAAGGATGTTACAGTGATGCCTTTGGATCGTCGCCGGTGAGGGCTCAGCAAGGAGCCGAGGCAGTGAAATGCCTGCAGAGCCGCGGTGCAGAGGCAGTAGCAAACCCTACCATCTGTGTTTAGCTGGGGCACTGTAAGCAAACACTGAACAAGTGCGTTGCATACACACACACACACGTATTTCAGCCTGTCAGTCAGAAACTGCCTGTGCTGCATACGAGGGCAGGCAGGCAGCCCGGCACTGAGGGGCAGCCCCCTCCACCAGCTGCCCATGCTGAGTCAGGTCAGCAGGTGGTACCCAGCTTTTGCTGTCGGACCTGAGTGTGTCGATCTGATGGTTGATTGCTGTGGTTCCTGGACTCGGTGAATGAAGTCTGTTAAGAAGTCACCTGCTTCTACTTGAGATGGATTTTATGCAGTCACAAACTGGATGACTCCAAACTGGGAGGAGTGGTTGATATGCCGAAGGATCGTGCTGCAATCCAGACAGACTGGAGAAATGGGCCAACGGGAACCTCATGAAGTTCAACAAGGGGAAGCACAAAGTCATGCATATAGGAAGGAACAGCCCCGTGCACCAGTACATGCTGGGGGACCATCCAGCTGGAAAGCAGCTTGGCGGAAAAGGACCATAGTGGAGACCAAGCTGAATATGAGCCAGCAATGTGCCCTTACAGCAAAGAAGGCAAATGGTATCCTGGGCTGCACTAGAAAATGTATTGCCAGCAGGTTGAGGCAGGTGATCCTTCCCCTCTACTCTGCTCTTGTGAGACCCCACCTGGAGTACTTTGTCCATTACTGGGCTCTCCAGTATAAGAGAGATGTGGACATACTGGAGAGAGTCCAGCGAAAGACCACAAAGATGATAAAGGGACTGGAACATCTCTCCTATGAGGAAAGGATGAGAAAGCTGGGACTGTTCATCCTGGAGAAGAGAAGGCTCTGGGGCAATCTTACCATTGCATATAAATATCTAAAAAGGGAGGGTGCAAAGAGGACGGAGCCAGGCTCTGGTCAGTGGTGCCCAGTGACAGGACCAGAGGCAATGGGCACAAACTGAGACACAGGAGGTTCCCTCTGAACACCAGGAAACACTTTGTCACTGGGAGGGTGACCAAGCACTGGCACAGGTTGCCCAGGGAGGTCGTGGAGTCTCCATCATTGGAGATATTCAAAAGCCATGGTCCTGGGCAACCAGCTCTAGGTGACCCTGCTTGAGCAGGAGGTTGGACCAGATGACCTCCAAAGGTCCCTTCCAACCTCACCTTTCTGCAATCCTGTGATCTTTTTTCTTAATTAAATACAGGTTCTTGGCCACAGGCATGACTGTCCATTTTCCCAAGCATCAAGCAAGAATGTCACAGAGTAAACAAAGCCAAGTGGTGTGCAGACATAGCCAAAATTAAATTGAAAGTAGCAAAAAGATTGAGGACCCTGTTTGGATTAATCACCTAGCTCTGGTCAAAGCCTTCGCAAAGGCACATTTCATTTAGAGTTTTTAAAAATAGGCTCCCAAAAAAGAAAGGTCATTTACCAAAGTAATCATTTTGTGAGATGATAATTGCTTTGGTAGGTTCTTTTTTTCCACAAAAATGTTCTTAGCAAGGAAGATGACTTCTTTATACAGAGAAAAAAGAGGAGTTTGTCTTCATGTAAATAAAATGTTAACATTTTTTGAAGTGTTTCTACAAAACACCCAAAGGTTTACAGGGAAATGCAAAGCAAAATGCAATTATACATTTTTAAAATATCTTACTATGTTGCCCATTTAAATTGACTCTGGTTTTACTACTTAGGAATCCCTGCTGTGCTGAGATGAAGACCAGGTTTTGTTCAGCAAGCATACAAAGAACAATATATGGCTGAAATCTTATATGATGATGTATTTTCAAGCCTCTGTGAGGGAAGAAGGGAATACAAGTAATTCTCCCTGCATCAGAAATTTCAGAGTGAGATTTCATGGCCAGTATGTGACACAGGGTACCTGGCATGGTTCCTCATGGCTCTCAGATCTCATGTCCTTCTGCTAGCCATGGAGACTTGGTCAGTAAAGGACTCACAGAGTCAAAGGAATTGGGTGAATTTATATTGAGAGGTAATTGTCACATTGTAATTAGCACAGTCAAGCAGAAAACAGCAATTTTAAGGGTGAGAGGTAGTGACGGTGCCTTGAAGTTAAATAGCACTAATGATTTTTTTTAGGTGGATATGGGGAGGGTTCAAAGAAGAGATCAGTGGGAATGAAAAGAACCTGGAAGCCCACCTTTCCTGCTCCCAGACATCACTCCCTTGTTTTAGGTGCCCCATTTCTCCTCTTTATCCATGCCCAAAATGAGATTCCCAGTCCCCAAGGACAGGACTGTGCCACCGCCATGGGTGCTGTGCCGTCCTCCGGCTGCAACATGCGGGCTTCCTCCGTTTGCCTGTATTTGCATGCTGTAGAGGCAGAATTACACAATGATGGGTTGCATCTGCATAACGAAGAGCCCATTCCCAGCACAGAAGGCCACAGAGCAGATTTCCTCTCTCCATGATCCTAATTAGCCATCTGTGGTGTGCAATGGGAAGGGGGCTTGGCTCAGCCGGCGGAGCAGGAGAGGGACAGCCAGAGAACGATCCCCCCGGTCCAGGCTCGCTCAGCATTGCTGTTTACACCAGAGCGGAGCCTGCCCGTTGCTGCGGGGAGCAGTAACACAGCTGCAGACCAGCAAAGGGAAGGCTGAGACCTCCTTGCCTTTCCCACGCCAGTTAGGCAGAAGCTGAAAAAATCAGAGTTGTTTGAGAAAATCCCCACTGGGAAAGTGGCATTTGGCTCCTCCGTTTCCAGAAAGGCATCTGGCAGTCTGCTGCATCCATATGCCAACCTGTGCAAGCAGAGCAGTCATCCCGCAACCAGCCGGGAGGATGGAGGATGGCTCCAGGGCACTGGATCAGGCCATGAGGGTCCAGAGATGCACCTGCTGCATCTAGGATATGTTTCCAGGCTGAAGAAGCATGGCCAGCAGGGCGAGGGAGGGGATTATGCCCCTCTGTTCTTCTCTGGTGAGACCACCCCGGGAGTCCTGCGTCCAGCTCTGGAGCCCCCAGCACAGGACAGACATGGACCTGGTGGATTGGGGCCACGCGAGGTCACAAAAATGGTCAGAGGGATGAACACTTCTGCTATGAGGACAGGCTGAGAGAGTTGGGGCTGTTCAGCTTAGTGTCAGTGGGTGAGAGTGAAAAATGGAAAACTGCTACAAACGTATAATGTATATTGTGAAGGCTCGTTGTGTGACTGAGAAAAAAGCAGAAAGTAAATGAAGCTGATCAGTTACCAAGTGTCAATTATATTAAAATGTTCTTCTGGCTCAGAAGCTTTAAGTGTCATTAGCACATGAAAGGACATTTTAGAACAATAATATGCTTTTTAGTCTTGAATCCTTTAAATTGCAGCAGAAGAGGTTCTACTCCTGTCTCAAGGACAACTTGTGCTCAGACAGAAGTTTTATTTCAATTGCTGTTAAGCCAGCTATAAGAACAAGGCTCTAAATCCACCTCAGAAACTAGCAGCACTTGTTATAAAAGGACTGATTTATTAAACAGCCTCCAGATTTTCCCAGCTTTCACTGATGGAAGCAACCTGCCCAGCTGGAAGGTAGCTAAGTAAACTGCATCATCTCCATTGCGCCCGTTTCAGCAGCAGAATCAAGACTTGGTTTACAAAAGCTTCTGGCTCATCCCAGGCCCAGGACTTGGGTTTGGTATGAATATTATTTGCATGGCCAAAACCAGAAAACCTGAAGAATGACTTTCTTTAACATGAGGAGCACATGCATGCATCCAGCCATCTCTGTGAATCAGCCTGGGTTTAATTCTGCAGTAAGATGGCACAATGTGTTGAAAAGGGCTTTAGTTTAGCCCTTCGTTTCCAGCCTTCCGTAATCTCACCAGCCGGGTTTACTTCCTGCCCGTGTTCTTTCCCAGCTACTCTGTGGTCAGCATGAATCCCTTAGGTAGATAAGCATTCTCACAGCTGCCCCAGATGGTAACCCTTCCTGGGAAGACAGAGAGGGGCGTACTCGGTGCCCACCTCCAGCCGATCGTTTATTCCTGTTGGGTTTTGGGTGTTCCAAGGCAGGAGGTTTTCACAGCCTCCTGGGAGCAAGATTTTGGAGTGTACTGAACAGGCCCACTCAAGACCTTCAGAATTCAGCTTTCCACTGGAATGCTAATTGTTTTTTGGACAAAAAGGGACATTTTTTGTTGAATGCTTGAGCTGTAGAGTTAGTTGTAATTCCGCAAGCATCAGGCATTGTGATTAAGTCTTAAAAGTGTCAAAACATTTAGAAATTTCAGAAAATTAGTTAAACCCTCAAAAAGTTTTCTGCACTTTTGAAAAGAACTGGTCTACTATTAAATAAATTCTTTTGCTAATCAGCCTAAATTTTTCCTATCTAGAAACATAGGCTCTGCCATAACTGGATGAATCTGACTGTTCCTCTAACCCAGTCACCTTCCCTCAGTGATGCCTAATAGCAGGTACAAAAGGAGATGAAATAAACTCTGAAGTTATTAGGGAGTGCTTTTAGGGAGTGTTTTGACTACCATAATCAGCTTCTTTTGTAACCTCAATTCCTATGCTTCTCAAATAAACACAGAGCATCTTATCTTCTTGCTTATCTTACTGGTTTCTTGTTGCATGTCCAGCTGAGCTCTTTAAGCCTTTCCTCATGAGCTAGTCCCTCTGCTTTCCACATTGCTCTTCTCTGAGCATTCTTCTATTAAGCCCCATCTAAGTAGTTCCAAGTTGATTCTAGCTGTATTTCATGGTTTAGGTACAGTCTCTTCACATCCTACTCATCTTTTTCTATAGGACATATACATTGTGTGTATATCAAAAGTGTATATGAAATAGGGGAAGCCAGAAGCTCAGCTGAAGTTTGGGCAGTCTGAAAGGAGGTAGAGGAGATATCAGGAGACTGGATTTAATTCCTATGATCACCCTTTCAGATCCCCATAATTTGAAGGCAGTGGAGCTCCACTGAACATCAGCTGAACCAGCTCAGATTTAACCTAAAATTTACTTTGGTGCAATGAATGTATCCCTTCTGCAGGCAGCACAGAGGCAGAGGACACAAGCTGGGGCTTGTGGCAGGATGAGGAAGAGGAGATGCTGGGGATCACCAAGCTATGGCCAACACCCACCAGACAGATGTGGGTTTGGGAGACGTGTAGACAGTCGGTGCTACTGTAGGGACACAATGATGAGGAAAGAAAGCACAACATAGAAGTGCAAAACAGGATGACCTGCTGTAAAACTGGCTCCTGCAAAGTAAGATAATCAGCTAGGCTTAGTCCCTGCTGCAAGTGAGGGGGGCCTGGGCTAGATCTGACCCAATGTCCTGCTGAGAAGAGAGTATAATATCAGCCACGTGAAGGAAAACTTTCTCTTGAAGGAATAAGACTGAAGACAGGTCAAGAGTTGGCTGAAATTCACCTTCTCCATTTACTCGACATGTCCAGCTTGCTGAGGCGTTAAGCCAGTACATTTCATCTCATCATTAATTTATGAGCAAATTCAGGAGGAATAAAGCGAGTTGTGTCACTTGTCCTAATAATATCTCATCGCATATAAAAATGTGGTTAGCATGCTTGGTTGATTGGTGCAAGGAAATGTTCTTGAATGAAATAAACCTTGAATCGTGTCTTTAGCATTGGTTAGAGTGATGGGGATAAGCCAAAACCAAATAGCACCAAGCTATGAGGAGATTGGGCCCAGGTCTGACTGCTGGGACTCATGGTTGTCACCTCTTAGATGTCACCACCACTTCATTTTGGATGTTCTTGGCTTGTGAATATTTCTCATGTTGTCTTTAAGCTCAGGACAAGACTCAAGGGATAACTACCCTTGCCCTGATAATTTCTTTTACAGTTACAATGGAACATTTAACTCTTTTTGTTGACTGGAAAAGCATCTCTGTGGCTCTCAGCACGCAGGCACTGAATGTCTTCCCTCCTCAGAGGTAATACAAGCAGACACCTGATTTTTAAAACAACCCCTTTTCACACAGGCATGCATCTGTACTGCATGGTGCCTTTAAGCGATCGTGACTCGCTGGTGCAGCTAGCCTTTGCATAGACTGGCATCCCTGTAAACTCACAAGGAATTCAGAAAGAGCTGAAGAAAGGCTAGCATGGCCAACTGAAATCCTGGAAACAACTGAATGCAGGTTGTTGGCTGACTGACTTGCTGAAACAATTATTTTAATTCTAAGGACACCTTACTGTGTAATTAAAGATGTATCGGATCGCCTGAAGCCTTAGTTGTGCATCACTTTGAAGTTACGGTTCTCATCGAAACACCGAACACTGTTCCCACATAAAAGAAGTTATTCCTTTGATTGGTTAGTCCTGCCTCTTGGTCTGACCTCTCACAGCCATGAAACCTGTCTGGTGTGTGCCCAGTGCCATCTATACTGCTCAGCTGGCCCCTAGGCATGGGTCTGAACCTAGCCTGGTGTCTGTCCACAACCGAAGTCTCAGCCACTGTGGTCTACAAAGCCTTTTTTGCAACCAATACCCAGGTTTTTCTGGGCATGCTGAGAGTACCTGAGCTCCTTTGTTTAATACAGCAATGGCGAAATGACTTTATCAATATTCGCATGTGCTAAGATATCAAGTACCCAAGTGGTACCAAATGTAGCCCAATCACAGGATAATACATAAACACTTCAAAATGTAGAGCTAAGTTTAAAGGATAACACAGAAAAACTTCCTAGAGGATTTTATTAGTTTCTCTCAGACATTTTTGTGAAGCCTAAGGATTGGTAAAGGGAAATGTACTTAGAAGGGTCTTGCTCTACAAGAAGTAAGGAAGTCTCTAAACTTTTGTTTATGTCTAGACTCAAAGAGATCTTCTTCCGAGGATCTGAAGATTTCAGTAGTTTCTTGAAAATATTTTGCCTGTGCCTGTTGTCCTGCCAGGGCCCAGGACTGAACGGAGGCACAAGAAATCCCATAGGAGAGCTTGTTCTGTGACACAGGGCCACCCTCTCATCCTCAGCAGGTCTGTAAAACTCAAATAGTTATCCAGGCTTGCGGGTACTTCTTCAGCTTCTGAAATTCCCAGGTCTGAGAGACTGATCCTATCAGTCTTCCAGTATTGTGATACTGGAACAACTCACAATGCTTAACATCCGTGAGACAGAGAAGCACCATTACCTACCTTCGATAAATTAGAAACTGAGGGAAAGAAGCACCCAAGGTCAGATCCAGTAAGGAAATGAAGTGATTTAAAAGTTACGAGGGAAAAACCCACCTGAACATTTACCTACCTGCTGCCCAAAGCAGAGCCCAAAACTTTCAGACAGGCACCCACAGTGCTGTGCAGAAGAACAGGGCATCCAGGTCGGTGCAAACAGGATCCATCTGCAATGGACCCACTTCCAGAGGAATCCATGTCCACCCCGACGGGTGCAAAGCAAGGAGAAGTTGCTGCATATCAGCACAGCCAGTCTTTGGTCTCCTGGTACTTGCTGAAGGGGAATACTGACATCGGTGCTGATGCTTTCACCTCTCAAGTGAAGCAAGATGGACCCCAAACCAAAATCATCCTCTTCCATGACTATAATACAGATAATACACTTCACCTGAAGGATTTTTAGTTTTTCAGCACATTTCCCCCTCTGAGTTTGCTTTCCCCACTACCAGATCCTCTCCTAATATTTTCAAGCTTTTCTGGTTCACCAGGCACATCTTTCTCACTCCAGGAGCCGTATGGTCTTCACCCCACGCTGGTAGTATTTGCAAACCAGGGAGTGATACAGGACAGCAAGAGCCCCTGCAGCACAAAGTGAATTGCTACTCAAGCTGGAGGCCGCTGTGGGCCTTTGAAAACCCAGTACCAGCCGTTGAGACAAGCTGATGTACAAGACACGTCGATTAGGAAGGGGTACAAAGAGAACTGTGAGGTTAAAGGGGGTTGAGAGACCTGGGATTGTTTTCCTTTGGGCACTGACAATTGACACAACAGGAATTTAACCCTCAACCTTCTGCACTTTGATTCCAGATGAGCTACTGGAAACAGGAGTTTCACTTATATCGCATTTTTGCTCTGTGTCAAGCTTTACAGGAAGATGAAAGGCACAGTTACAGGGAGGGTATGATGAGCATCTAACAACATCTGACAACAAACCAGGCTAGAAAAGTAAATGGAAGAGTATGGGTTTGTTGGGAAAGGCTGAAACACACGATTTCTCTTGAGATGCTATTAGCAAGTAGATGCTGCGTTTGAATTTGGAGATCTTTTGTACCAGCAGCTTAAAAGCAAAGAAGAGCAATCCCTTGACCTCAGGAGTTTATAACCTTTTGTAAAGAGATGGGATATGTATAGTGGGTGGAAAAAGAAGTTATTACTCTCCTTCTTTCTACAGATGGAGATAGAGATCAAATAACATCTCCACTATTGCACAGGAAGCCTGGGGCAGCAGAAAAAGGAAGGTATTGGGATTTTCTGGAGACAGATGCTCTAACCACAAACTCTCCCTCCTTCCCTCACTGCCCACATATTTTTGTTCTAACAGCCAACATCAAGCCACCACACGCTGAAAAAGGAAACGTCTCCCAGTGGCAGACGAGTGTTAGTGGGATGCTTCCCCAGTTTTCCCTGGGGAGCGGAGGGGGCCGGGAGGAGCAGCGGGTGGCTTTGCGAGGAGCTGGGAGAGGCGATGCAGGGTGGTGGGCAGTGAGCCGTGCAGCTGGAGGAGGAGCTGTGGGGCAGATCCTACCTGTGCCGTAGGACGGGACGTGGGGTGACCGCACAGCACCCTGTCTGCTCCTCACTGACCAAAGCAGCCACTCATTTTCCCTTCTTAGCGATGAACAGCCCAGCCAGAGCCTGAAAGCACACTTTTGATCTGAGTCAGTGACAGACGAGTGATTTGGGGTTTTACCACTGATAAATGTCTGAGCAGCGTAATCAGAGCCAGTTATACTATTGTTATGATGACACTGATACACAAGTTGGTGCTGTTATGGCTGGGGAGCTCGGGCTACATTATCTTTTTGCCTCTTTCGCCAGGTAACTTGAGGCCGCGGCACTACTGACTGAGGACCGCCTGATGCTGTAGCGTCCGCTCCTGTAACCATAGCCCGCCGGGGTCGTGGGGCTATTGTGAGGGCTTTGTTTAGCTGCCGACAGCTCCGAGGACCAGCGTGCAAGGGTTGCAAGCGTTTTTGTTCTGTCTGTGCTGCTTTGCCTTGCAGACAATAGGAGCGGGCGGCAGCGAGGAGACCGTGGGCTGACTTCAGTGGAGGACAGAGCAGGAGGTGTAGTGCCCCACTTCTGAATGCTCCTGACAGCAGAAGAGGGGGTGCTCTCTCTAAGGAAGGCTGGAATGACATCATGCCCGGGCTTTCATTTTGGGTGCTCTTCTGGATGTGAATGCAGCCTGTTGATTATGCAGATGTGGAAAGCAGGCTAAGCGGATCCGATAACCTGTCATCCAAGATGCATCCTTTCCCTTGCTCAGCCCTGCTCACCTGCTTTGGAAACGCACACGAAAACACTCCGTGCGACCAGCCCAACGCAAGCCCTCTAGCCATGGAAGAGGAGAAGACCGAGGCGCGCTCAGCGGTGTGCCTGCAGCCATCTGCAATAGCAGCCAGCAGCGTCAAACACGGGGGAGAGAAGGACAGCAAGGAGATGTTCAAAGCCATCAGATCCTCTGAAAAACACAGCCGCGCAAGCACCAATTCCAGCAATCACATTGCTGCTCAGTCAGCGTCTGCTGCCACAGAGTCATCGGCGTTTGCTGCTCGCGAGCTGAGCCATGATGTTATTGCACTCTGTACGCACATCCCCAGACCGTCCATCATCCACGTGCCAAAGGTGAGTGCTCTAGAAGTCGCTATGCAACAAGGTAAGAGAATTGGCTCGCCTTCGCAAAGTATGAAAAGGGTGGGGAAAAAAATCTGTAGGAGCATTTATCTGCTATTGATCGGCATGCAGTCAAGAAGGGACTAATATCTGTTCTCACTAAAATAATGTGACAGCTGTTGCTTTCCTGCACTGTTATCAGAAGCCTTTGGGGGATGTTTGTAATAATACCGGGCACTTTTATAGTACGTTTCATTCGGTCATCTTCCTGTCTTTTGGTAATCCTCACTTATTCTGGACCTGATCCAAAATCCCTTCAAACGGACAAGCAGGGTTTTTTCCGCTGAGTAGAGCGAGCGCTGTGTTTTTGCCGCTGCAGCCAGGTGCCTTGAGGCTGCGGAACCAGTGACTGCAGAATTATTTTTCCATCCTTTTTTTAGCTTATGTGTGCTTGGAGGCAACAGTAAGGTTTTGAGTACAGTTTTGGTGAGTTCAGTTTGGTTTTGCCTGAACAGGAAGATCACAAAGTTGGGTATTTTACTGTCGGTACTACTCAAATAGTACTACTACTAGTACTGTCGGTACTACTTCAGGACAAGGGGCAATGGGCACAAACTGAGGCACAGGAAGTTCCGTCTGAACATGAGGAAGAACTTCTTCCCTCTGAGGGTGACAGAGCACTGGAACAGGCTGCCCAGGGAGGTTGTGGAGTCTCCTTCT
>Ga0065711_1028913_pt1 | contig 38553 bp, 29 predicted proteins | sample Hoacrofraction12_FD_59098 | JGI IMG/M metagenome (GOLD analysis project Ga0065711, IMG submission 59098) | Hoatzin crop microbial communities from Cojedes, Venezuela - Epithelial fraction 12 v2 (version 2) | ecosystem: Host-associated > Birds > Digestive system > Esophagus > Crop | place...
TGGGTAGGGAAGGTATATTAGTGAAGTTGGGGGGGAGGGTGAGGGTTATACAGCAGAAGGGAGTTAATAGACATAGCATTCCCTTTCCCTTATTCTAAAATGGCAATGGGAGCCTGCGTAGATTGTTTCAGCTGCTTCACATTGCATTAGAATTAACGTGGAGGGAGAGAAGGAAAGTAAGTGGGCAAATACGGCTTTTCTAAAGACAAGTTGATAAAGCCAAAACGATAGATTACTGGTGGGAGACAGAATGAATATGAAGTAATTGTTTCAGAAGGTGTCATAACTTGCCATTCAATACCATTGTTATTTTCATAAAATGTCAGTTTCTAAAGTAACATGACTACCCCACTTTCTGCCAATCAAAGGCAAACAAAAACCTCAACCCAGAATACCCCCAGTGTTATGTGGCACTTACTGACAAATGAAGTGTGCTTATTTGGGCACGCGGTTGCTAAATCACCGTCAAATGTGTGGCATTAGATTATGGCAGTCTGGACCATATCTAAACATTGGTTTTGACGAACAAGCCTTATCTTTTCACTGTATTGTCTGTAGGACATAAAGATGAAACTGCCTGATGTTGCAAGTACTGGGTATGAGAAGACACATATATCGTATACGCATGCTTTACACCATGTGATTTTTACTGTCTTCCACATATGCACATTTTTATTTCTCCATCATTGGGTTGGGCGCATACACTTGTGAATGAATGTTTGTTACCATGCTGTTTTCCATTGCGTTGGCTGTGAAATCCACTGAAAGAAAATAGGAAGAAAATATTTTTTTTTAATGCAAATAATCCATTCTGTACATACTCTTTTTTTAGGAAGAGAGAAAGGGGAAGAAACTTGCTTTGACAAGTCAAGACTTGTTTTTATTTTATGGTCTGTGTGATGGAAACCCACAATTATCTGCTGCTAAAAGCCATTTTCAGACAGTGAACTGCAAGCAAGTTAATAGTAATAACTTTAAATTGCCAAAAGGTGTATTGTGACACTGTTACATTTGTTCCACTTAATACCATTATATTAAGTTTTCCATTGACAGTTCTCTGTTTGCATATAGGTGTTTCCCAGGTGTTTGTCCTGTATATATAAATTTCTAGTTTGGGAAGGGGAAGTTGAGCTATTTTCACAGGTTTGTAAGAAAGCCTCTTGCTTTAAATATGCTCATTAAAGAAATTGTCTCTCTTATTAGAGGAACTTTAAAAAAAAAAAGAAAAAAAGAGAAGAAAAGAAAAGAATGAGGGGGTCAGGAGTTGAACTGGAGCAGCTGTAGCAGTTGAGTCCTTATAAGGAAGCATCCAGTATAAGCCCTTGTGTTGCACACACATCTGTGTGCTTTTAATTAATGAAAATACTTGAGGCTTCCTACTAACCCAAGTTTACATTCCCAATATTTGTTTCTGAACTGTGAAATGCAGAGAGATAAGCAATGCTGTCATCTCAAGAATGCTAACTGGTGTAGCTGCCCTTATGTCCGTTTCTCAGGTAAAATTAGAAATAGAGCACAAATACATTTGGTAGGCTACGGACAATCTCTCAGTTGAAGGGCAGATGGATTAAGTATTTATACAAAATATGCATATCAGCATCTCTGAGCTAATCATTTGCATCACGTTGGGTGTTCACAGTGAAGAATGCAAGGCTGAGCTGAGAGCCCAAGGTATGGTCTCTTCTTTTAGCAAGAAGATGCGTACATACCTCCATTTGTATTTCATAATTCAATTCTTGAGAAGTACATTTTTATTTTTGTTAATGACAGGTGATGTTGCTAGGGGCACTTCTGCCAAATATAAAATCAGTGCCTCTTGCATGTAGTGGGATCAGCCTGATGTATCCCATTAAGAATAATTTACAGTGCCATCCTGCTTGTATAATTTAGAGTAGAACCCCGCAGATGTGTAAATAGAGATAGCATATTGAAGTTCTAAATAACTCTTGTATCTTGGATTCAGAAACAGTCACTGAATATAGGATGCAAGCTTTAATTTTATTTTTCTTTAATATATGGTTAAAGCAAAAATGTCTTATAAAATATTCTTAAGTTTTGTAGATAAAGTGTAAATGTTACTGTATTATGTGCTAATTGTGGCAAAGTTTTACATTCCCATTCTAGTCTGGTTTTTACAATAAAATTAATTTTACAAAAAGCACTTTTCTATTTTTATGTACTGACATGCAATAAATTGATACATTAAAAGTGCTGTTAATGTCTTGTCCTAGTTTTTGGCCTGTCTTCAGTATGTGTACAGGGGTATTTCTGTATGCGTGGTGACTGATCCACCTCAAGGTATCATTTTCAGTTCCTTACTAGAACCAGAGCACATGGAACAGACGTCTGCATTGTTAGATGCAGCAATTGTGGAAAGCTATTACAGCAGGGAAAAATTATATTACAAATATCTATCTCTAAGCTTTGTCACGTGCCCCACCTTTCTCGGGGACTGAGAGATGGTCTAAACATTAGGTCAGTTAGGAAACATTTTGAAGTGTTGCTGACTAGTTTTGCCACCTGTTGCTGGTAATATTTTAAATGTCAATTTTAAATGCTATAATGCCACACTGGCAGGTTTATAGTTAATTCATGTAGTTGCAGGATAGAAGTGAAACCTAATCCAAAGGCAGCAGACTTGCTGCCTCTTAAAAAAGATCAAGTTTAGATAGGTAAGATGGTGAGGAAATAGTGAACCACTGGATAAACAAAATTATTTGCTCAGAAGATACTGAACATGCCTAAGCTTTAAATCTTTTGTTGGACCTTATTCAGTGTCTTAATTTTAGACTTTTTACAGAGTTCTGTCTCTGTAAGTAGACAAGGAAGATACACAGAGTATTTTCTGGGAATGTTTTGAAAACTTTAATGTGATTAATTTGTTATGCTTTAGCTTGGGCGGGGGCAGAATAACTCTCCTGTGCCTTGAAAAACAGCAATTTTTCTTTCTCAGAAAGGCAATACAGTCTTAAGAGCAGACCTGGGTTTAATGTATTACAGAACATGGTTTCACTCATAATAATTGGAGATACATCTTTAATAATCTTCAGCAATGTGCTGCATAATGCGAAGCTGCAAGGTTGCTGACATAAAATCTAAGCGTGTTCACATACCAAGTTTGGAGAGACATTGCTGCTAATTTTGACGAGCAACTAAGGAATGGATTTTACTGCTTGAAGGCAAAAAGAAAGGAAGTTCTACAGCTGTTTTGCGTTATGCTTACGTCTGGTGTGGGCTAATTATTTACAAAAATTCAAAGGCAAAGGTCAGGCAGAGAACCCTTCCATTTCTGTCTTTGAGGGCTCGGGGACACTGTAGCAATTAGATACAGCTATGAAGAAATCACACTGATTTGAAAATACTTGGATCCCTGTCCTGTGCCCTCTATTAAAGGTCTGCAGCCTGTAGCAGCAGAAGAGTGGCCACTCCCACACGAAGGGCTATGGCTCCTGGTTTATTTTGCTACCATATATATGCTTTTTTAGCCCATCTGTGCAAAATCCGTGAAGTTGCACAGTGTCGAAGAGGTGCAGAAATGCAATGCTCCGTGTTGCTGGATAGCCAAGCCAGTGAGACTATAAGAGAAGTGAGCTACAGCTGTATGACAGAGCTGCTTTTTCCCTGTGCAGTAAGAAGGAATCGCTGTAACATCGGGGGTGGCGAGGAAGGGGAGGAGGCTGGCATTAAGCTGCCGTGGTATATTAATCTTGTGATTTCTTTTTATATTTTATCTGTTTTTAAAATTATTTTATATTTCTTGTTGGTTCTACTGCATACTTTGAGAGACACCTATAATAACTGCTTCTCTTTCCTGTGCCATTTGCTAGTCTCTTTGAAAGCACTGTAATAACCATGTAAAAAGTAATGATGAATGATGGCTGCAAGTCAGCTGTACATTTACTTTGTGTAGTATGCATGCCAGATTTGGACCCAAATTGTCTAGGTGTCGAGAGAAAGTGTTAGACAAGGAATAAATTGAGCATGGCATATCTAAGATGTGCAGAGACACTCGTGTTATCCTAGGCAATTTTGAAATTAAAAGGCAAAGAGAAAAGAATGCCTGTTTTGCTTCAGAAAAATCTCGTAGGAGTTTTTTTTTTTTCCTTTTAACAAGGTAATATATCATATAAGGCTTTAACTGTTTGTATAACATGCCCTTTACTTGCAAGGTATTCAACAGCTTCCTAAAATTTGGAATAAAAGGATGTAAGATACGCAGCCACAGGAGCACAGCATCCACAAATACAGTGATTTTTGGACCCATATGTGAGACAGGAACAACCTGGTTTTACTACTATGGAAGTTGTAGTTAGTGGCTGAAAGAACTAATCGAGTGTCTTTGAAGGGAGTGTTCTGTCACAGGGCTATCTGTGAATACTCTTAATACAGATAGTTGTAATTGCAGAAAACTGTCATATATGATTTATTCTGATCTCCTCGAAAATAATCCATCCATTTTGTCCATCTTCAGAAAGGACTTCAAATGAAGTGTACTTAAAATGGAACCTTTGCTTATTCTTTGCTCCTCTATCTGCTCTGCACTGTCTTGTGTAGTAAGGCAAGCTATGGTGGCCTCTTTCTTTTTGTAATAACCGCAAGGACCAGTTCCGTTTTGTGGCTACCTCAGAAGTAACTGAAGTTGGACCTTTGCCACTGGAGGCATACTTTCAGTATGGCCATCGACATTTGCCTGGATCTCTGGGTTGCAGCATCTGCACAGCCTCCCTTTTAAAAACAGAACATTTGTTTTTAAGTAAACTTCTACATTTCATGAGTAAATTGGGTTTTTATCCAAGTCTTCATATTCGAATCATCTGCTTCTCTTTTGTATGTTAAGCTTCACTATAAGATTTTACACCCCCTTGAAGGAGACACTTTTTGTGGTTGAAGTACAGTACTGGATTTCAGGAAATCAAGAGTTCAGTTTTTGGTTCAACCACAAATTTCCTGTGTGATTTCTTACTATAAAAAATATACGTTACTATGAATTTTCAGGTTAACAGGACCCGTCTTGATCATTTAATCTGATACTCTGCATAACGGAAATGAAAAAAATTAATTGCTTGCAGAAATTACAGCGTTTGTTTCTGCTGTAACATCTTGTAAGGTTTAACCAGACTTGATTTTGTTCAAGAATCCGTTTCCCCTAGTGAAACTTTCTCACCATTAAGAGTCTTCAGTGGTAATTGTTGGGGTTTTTTCTTCTTATTTTGAGTTTTACCTAAAAGTTTACTCTTTTTCTCAAACGTGAAAGACTTGGTTAAGTAAAATTCTTAGACTAGCCAAGGCATTTTTTAATAGTTTTCCTCGGCTAAATTAAAGAGGTCACTTAGTCAGTTGACGGGAGTGATCAGCATAGCTCAAATCAGTTGACGGGACTGTTCAACATAGCTCATTCTTTGGGTTAAAGAGGCACTAAATGGTTTGATTCACTGTGTGTGTGTGGATCAGCTGTACTGTGCATGCAAAATAGGACCATATTTTCAGAATACCTTTATTAGAAGGGTTTATTCCTATTTGCTTCCTGAGTTAGTTGGCCAGGACTAGTTTTCTGCAGCTTAATGCAGCAGCATTTTCTTTTCTAGAAACAGTTTGGAAAATGCTGATTTGAACTGAGCTTGAGGTGGTCACTTGTTGCCCTAAGGTTTTACTGCATGCCTGTGTAGCACAGCATGTGTGTCTTGAGCGACAGTTAAGATGGTACAAACTTTTGCAAAAGGGTTTTCAGAGAAGCTGGCCAGCAGAAGCAGGCTGCTAACCACAAACAGAATACCCTTTCCGTCATGAGTTCTTTAGACCTCTCATATTCATTTTGGATTTTTCTTCTGAACCCTTTCCACTGTTCAGTTTTAGCAGTCATAACTATATGCAAACAGATTTGTCAATATAAAAGCACGGTTACAGTTACCTCCTGTTTTTATTTAATAGTTTGCTGCAGCATATCTATCCAAATATTACACTTCTGTTTCAACAACAAAGTTCCACTGAGAGCTCGTGTTCAGCTGGAGTCAACACCCTCCCATGTCTGCTAATGAAAGGCTAATCTGAGCACTCCTTAGTATGACTAAGAGAAGAAGAAACTGCACGTGTGTTAATCTCATTGACTGCTTTAAGCAGGTTAAGGACTACTTTGCGGCTCTGCCAGCAGGAGGAATCATAAGGACAGTATGTTATGACAAGACATAGTGGCAAGCATCAAGGAACCGACTCCACACCCTAGGCTCTGCAACTAGCATGGTTTTCTTTGTTTAAGTCATCTTTCTGAGTTTTTACTTCAATGTAATTAGTAGTCTGCAATTTACCAAAGCTTCATTTGATTGTGTTAAAATGGAAGTTGTTCAATTAAGTGTATTTCTAGGCAATTAATGTTGTTTTTCATGATTGATCCCTCACTGTCATTATTTATTTTTCCGCTATGTTTTTGTCATCACAAAAGTTGTTTAAAATCATATTTTCTTTCAAATAACTAACTGCTTATGAAACTATAGAACAACACAAGGTTGCGTACAGAGTGATCCCTTTGATACCCAGCTAGAAATATCTGCTGAATTCAACAATTTGCCATGTGTGGGCTGTTCTGATTTACCTCATCTCCCCTTTGAAATTCTCATTTATCAGAATGATAAGCAAGACAAAGACAGATGTCTTACAGAAGTCCTCTGTGTCACCACAATTATTTTGTCAGCTCAGATAATGACCCCATTTAAAGAAGGTGTGGAGGCCGGGAACAGCTTATTTTCTCTAGAAGTGGCTAGAGTGATGCTAATTGTATACCTGTCTGTTATTTTCTTATATGTTAATGACCGCAGAGACCTCGCTGGCAAATTGTTTCTCGGTATTCCTGGATAGCTCGTTATAATTTTTATTCTCTCACTTGCTTTCATTTTCTTAAATAGCACTTTTTTTCCAACTGTCATGTTATTTTATTTTAGGAACACAGTCAGTACTAGGCTGGTAATGTTCTGATGTCTAGTGATACTTCAAGGCATGTCTGCGTAGTTCTATTAATTGCTTATTCTGTTCCAAACAACCTGCCTTAGTTCATCTAAATTTCCTTCAAAATGCTGTCCCATTTACACTTTAACTTAGCCTTGAAAACAGGTACAGAAGCAGTAGGGTATTCTGCCTTTGTTCCACCCTGCACCGATTTCTGTATCATTTCCTATGTACATGCCTTCTGGGGGCAAGTGAAGATACATGGTATCATTTTTTTTCCTCTGCATTTACGAAAAGAATTACTTGTCTGTGCAGGGTATTGGGTGGTTGCTAGAGGTGGCAAAGAAAGGAAAAGAATGCCTTGCATCACAACGGAAGATGGTAAAGCTTATAATAACCCTCAATTTCTCATAGTCTTAAGAAATAGAAGTGGGAGAGGCTACGGAAGTTGTTACTTTATTGCTGCTCCTTCTTCCTTCTCCTTCCCAACGGAATCGGCTTGATCTCAACTAATCTGACAAGTGTTGCCACCAGGAGTCATTGTACAGTATTCAGACAGACCTGTAGAAGTTGTCTCTCTTGCAAAGATAAAGTTTACTTACATGGTAGAAAAATTTAGGTTCCAGCAGGGGGGCTGATTTTAGCCCTAATTGCGATGCTTTTTGATCTTTTTTTTCTGTCCTAGACCACTGAAACTTTTAACAAAGGAGTAAAACTTTAATTTTGTGTGACTAGTAAAATCTCAAAAAGATGAGCTTAAGCCAGACACTTGGGATTCACCTGAAAAACTTTAGTATGCATGTTTAAAGTTGGGTTTTTTTTAAATATCCCATCCTCTAGTTTTCACCCCTTCTAGTTCTCCCACCCACTCCAAGTTTCCTTTCCCCGCTTCTCTGTGTCCCCTTTTGCATTAATCCAAGTCCTTGAATTCTGTAGAGAAACTATATTTATTAGACAAGTTTAATAAAAAGTCATCCCTTCTCATAGAATCATAGAATCATAGAATCATAGAATCATTAAGGTTGGAAAAGACCTCTGAGATCGTCAAGTCCAACCGTCAACCCAGCGCCACCATTCATATTATCATGATGAACTGAACTGCAGAATCTGCAACTTCGTACATCCGAGAGACCAATAATTTGTTACTCCTACCTGAGAATATGTTTCACTATCACGTTTAGGAAACAACAGAAATTTTTGTTTGTATAGGTTGCCCCCTCTGTAGGCATATAGGCACTTTAGATACGAATAGATAGACATTAATATATACAATATATATGTGTGATATATATATATATGTATATACACATTACATCTATGTACCTACACACACACACAGAGGCACGTGCATTGTCGTATGTGAATGTCTTTTAAGTAGCACTGGATAAATGGTGCCAGGAAACTTAACATTGTCTCTGCACTTCTAGATAACGCTTAATAGATTTATCACTAGCGGTACTGGCTATGCCTAAATATAAAGACAGTGGGAAACGGTAATAGCAAGCTGCCATGTAAATAAATAGTTGAAAGTGAAAGGAGGAAGGTAGATTGAGCAAGCAGCTCATGAGAAAGTATTCATTTCCAAAATGCAGCACAGAAGGAAGAAAACTAAACGGAGACAGAATCTCAGACCTCCACTCTGTACATTAAGTTTAATGGTTCTATCGACGGCTTCATATGACAGGAAATGATCTGGGCGTTTTGTTCACATATTCTGGATGCCCTTAGTTTCAGAGAGCAACTGGTAGCATGGATTGCACCTCGGAAGGGGACAGCTGAACTCTCCCTCTGGCTGTAGTGAGGAAAGAGCAGCGATGAAATCCGTGGACTGTGTGCACGTCATCCCGCAGAAGGATACCGCCTCCTCTCCCTCTGCCCCCCCCGGTGCTGCTGCAGGCGCCACGGGACTCTTTTCTGTCGCATTCCTGTGGCTGGCGATGCTCCTGTCCTTTTGCCTTGCAGCAGCGTCTCTTTACCATGTTATCACCCTGAAAACAGAATTAGAAGCTCTGCGCAGCGAGCTGATCTACAGGGTCCAGGCAAGGTCTCTGCTAGACCGGCCACCTGTGTCCCCTGATGAAAGTAAAGCGGGTGCCCCTGTTTCTTCCTTCCTGCAAGCGTCTGCAGCTGGCGCCAGGCAGGTAAGCTGGAGGGGTGGTTTTCGGCTTGCAGGGGATGAGCAAATGTGAGGCTGCTTTCCCTGACTGTCGCTTCTGCCTGTTAGGAGAACAGGCTTCCTGGTCCTGGCCCGACTGGAAGCGTCCGAAAGGAAATCTGGGATGGGAGCAGAGACAGGGGGAGAAGGTCTGTTGTCCATGCAGAAGAAACAGGTAAATAGCACCCGGTGGAACGGGTTGAATGCCACATTTGGATGCCACCGTTGGATGCTGTCTTGAGGAAAGCAGCAGTGATTTACTTATATCTTCTCCTGCCAGCCGATCCCTGCTCCCAGACCCCATTAAGGTTTTTACAATTATTGCTGAATGAATGGTGCTGACTGTAGGTACATTCTCTTCATGGTTGCCATGCTGTTTAAGGTACCAGATATTCATGCTATCTGCGGGTTGAACTTTGAACATTAGATCCCGAGTCTGCTTCTCCTAACGGAGATATTTACCGATGCTGCGGTAGGGCTGACTAAGGCGACTTTAAATTCTTCAGATTGTAAATTGCTCAATTCTAAATCCATCATTCTCAGTTCAGTGTAATGCCTAACTTGTTTCTCTCTGACCAGTATTACAGAGGGAAAGCTAGTATAAAAATGCCAAGTCATTTTTCTGGGAAAACATGCTTGTCCTAAAAGGGAGAAGTAACAAGAAAGATCCTTAACTTTAGGGAAGTAGGAGCTTTCAAAGAGAAAGGCTGGCTTGTACCTGTCAAAAGAGGCAGAGTACATGGAATTCAGAAGCTTAGCATCATTTCTGCACTATAACAATCTATTAATATAATTAGCAAAATTAATAAAGGCATGCCTATCCAGTAAGATTTTTTTATCATGGCCTTTTTAAAAGGTGCTCCAGAGAACACTGAAGACTGTCTTCCATAGAAAACATCTGATGTGTATTATAATGTTGGAATATTAATGGGGTATATTTGTTTCTTTTGGGAATAAAATGGCCACACTTGTTTCTTTTTCTCTTTCCAGACATGACGATACCTGATTGATAGGATGAAATACAGAATTTTATTATAACAGTTTGCATACATACTGTAATTGTACCGAGTAACTAAAAATGTTCCTGAGTTGCTAAATCTGTTCAATCCTCTTACAGATACTTTTAGATTATTTTAACTGACGAAAACCAATATCTTAAATTATTAATGGATGAAGTTAAAATGGAGTAATTTGTAGGTAAAGACTAAATCAGACTTTGCTTAAAACGTGCTTTTCGTTGACTATTAATGTGAAATGTATTTCACTTAAGCTTCAACAAGCTAAATGAAATTTATGTTCTAGAGTATAATCGGTGTAATTACCTCCAAGTCTCACAAAAGAGAGTATTCATTTAGGACATCACCCAAGATCCGTAGGTTTAAATGAGGTTGATTTTATTTCATTAGCAATCTTTGGTTCGGGGTCTTGGCTAAGAGTGATTTCACAAACAGGACTGAGGATAAGATGGCTTGAATTTTATTTCTTGTAACCTGTTTCCTATCATGGGAGCCACAGAGCTCCCCTGATCTCCCCACCCTAGCATGCCCCAAATGAAAAATAGTGACCTTTTATACCTAAAGCACAAGTATCTTCAAAAATCAGGAGATGTCTTTTTTGAAATTAATTTTATAGCATCAATACTCTGCCAGTTACCCAGTTCCCTTCCCAGTAGCTTTAATCTTTATTCTTATTGCTATTTGAGGGTGTATGAGGGTGTATGGGAGAGAGGAAGGTTTTGGGGTCCTTAGCTGTGCTTCTGGCAGACATAAGATTCTTCTCATCAGGTAGCCACCTCTGATTATACCTATTTATCTTTCTTCACATAGATTTCTAATCAAGCTACTTCTTTCCGTAAGCTTTTTTTTTAAAGATAGATCTGGCTTTAAAATTATTTAGGATGGATAACAGACAGAGAATACGAACATTCATTTAAAAGGGAAATCTGCCTAGGTTGACCTACTACAAAACTGTTTTCTAACACTGCCATCATATTTTTTTTCTATATTAAAAAAAAGTAAATTACACATCTTGCATTTATGTAAAAGGTAATCTGTTAGACAGGGTTACCTTTTTGCCTACTATAATTACAATGAGTTAAACTTGTCAGAGTTCAGCAAGATGTTACATTTTCTCAGACTTCACTGATGACCATGAACCTACCAGTCAATGTTAAACTTTGTTTTAGCAGAGTGAGTGAGATAAGAGAACCCGATGTTTTTCATGGTGCTGAATTCTGTCTGTTACGTGGTCCCATACACACAATTCCTAGCCCTGCATTTTGATCTTCTCGCATCCATTTCTGGGTACCGGAAACCTGTCAGCCTCCAAATCATGCTGCAGATGCACTGCACTCATTCTGGTACGATGGCAGAGAAGTTACAGTATTGAGTGGAGTGCCTTGTTCTTGTGCTATTTCTGTTTGCTTCAACAGGGTCTCAAAGTAGAGTCTGGTCTCATACTTAATCGTTGACCCATAATTTCACTTTAACATGAACCAATTCATTAGAAGGTAAATACTTGAAAATGTCACAATTGCTCCTCATCAGAGAGCAGAAGTAAAATATAGAACCATTTTTTTTTTGTTATAAATAAAGCTGTGGTTTGATTCTGTTTTATTTTTAAATTTAAATTCTTAATTTCCAGAAATGGATGACCCATGATTCTTTTTTGACCCAGCACAGCCCTTCATGTACACGTGGAATTTCCGATTTTTTTTTCTGTTTGCTTGATGTTGTGTTCACAAAAGTGGCCATGAATTAGAATTTTAATTTAAATGACAACTGAGGGAAAATGGATCTAACATAATGTTGTTCTTTCATATTTTTATGGAGTATGCATTTGTCTGTGTTCATCCGGAAAACTATTAGTCATCAGTAGTTTTATGTGCATTTCGTGTCTTGAGAAAATTTCCAGCTCAAGTAGTTTCAAGAGATGGGTTTCAAGCATCAGTTCCAAATACAGCTCTATGGTTAGCAGTCAGAACCAGAGTTCTTGATACAAGGAGTAGGAGTTAATGGGTGATTTTGAAAGGTACATATTATTAATATGCAGGCAGATAGATCATCTAACCACTTCTGGCAAGTGTCATATCAGGACATAAAATAACAGATACATTGTTTCTTATTTACCTGTCTTTTTATAAATTTTGCCTGTAGGGGAACATTGCTACACAACAAAAACCTTTCCTGAATTTTATACCCTGGTCACAATTATCAATTGCCTTGCCTGCATGTTTCTCTCTAAGTTGTATGTGTGCTTGCGTCCAGGAACAAGATATAGGTCCCACTGCCTGAGCCAGTTCAGTGTACGAATGTCAATTGTCATTTACACACTCTCTTCTGTGCCTCATGCTGATCATTACTGTGGGATTCTGATTCCCCTGGCCAACCAGGGAGGTGAGCACCAGGCCTTCTGTAAACTCAAATTCAGGCAATGTTCTGCTGTGATCAGAAGGGAGCATCCATGCACCGTATTTACTGTGGTGTGTTGAGGTTATCCGTCTCAACCAGTCTGACTGCATGTATGGAAGGAAGTGAGGGGAAATTCTAAGGTATTCCACAAAGCAGTGAAACAGGTTAACCTGGAATGTGACTTGGCTTTTTTTTTTTTACTAGTGGTTCCCAGGTTCTGTCCCAGTATCAGTTGTGCCCACGGGAAATAACTACTGCCATGAAAGCATGGCGTAGAAGTTGTGAGAATTTTGCCATTGTTCTTGGTATAATTGCCTTACTGGCAAATTGGTGCATTTGTTGGTTAGAAGTGTTTTGACTTTGTATGTTGTTGTTTGAGATCTCTGTGAGAGAGGGATAACATGAACTTTTACAAGTGGACTTGACTTCAGCGATCTTTGACTCAAGAAACCTAGCCTTTTGTTACTAGTCTAAACAAACGCCACATACAAAATTCCCCCACCGAATATTCAAAATACTTCTTATTTTATTATTTGAAGAGGGGAAACATAAGAGTTCTCTTAATAAAAAAAAGAGAAAGGCCTACTTCTTGAAAAGACATGTTATTCTTTTTTGTTTCTGCTGACAACAAGTTAACTGAAAAGGAAGTAGGCCCTTGTATGTGAAACGATAGAACAGTGCTTGATACAATGCTTGCAATTTTACATGAAAAATTCTGCAATGAATGATTCAGTGTTGCATGTTATGCAGAACACTATGCAATCAAAAATACACAAAATAGGCTCTAACTTTTAAAAACAATATTCTGCCTTATACTGTATAATAGAAGTCCGCATAAAGTCATCTTAGTTCTTAGTAAATGATTTCCTTGTTGTTCTGATTGGAACTTGTTGCTGGTAATTCTGTTAAGGTCAGAAGAATGCTACCAATTCCTTGAAGACACTTGTTAGCTCTGAGTCATATCTGTAACTGTGACCAAGCCATTTTAATGCAGGAACTGAACAAATCTGCCATATAAAGACTTCATTAAAAATCACCAAATTAACCAGTCTATAAAAATGCACAAGCAAAAAGTTAAAGATCTCTTGTGATGAGAAATGAAGAAGTTGAGGGAAAAGAACTGCAAATTGTTCAAGAATATGTATATAATTTATAAACTGAATTACGTAGTGTTTAAGTATGTTTCAGGAATTCTACAGAGAACAGATCTAGACCAAAGAAAGAACCTAAACAAGCAGGTCTGTTTCTTTAAGCTCAGGGGTTTTGCTCGTTTTTATTTCAGCAAAAATTGAGATGTCTCAGGCCTCATATATCGAAACTTCAAACTTTGTTCATGAGTTCAGAGATAAAAAACTTGAAATTTTGTTTGGAACGATTATGAGGTTAGACTGCAAATTACTAAAATGATTGAGCAAGTTAAATAATACAAAAATTTGCATGGGAGAGCAAATTTTATTTTACCAATATCAGATCTTAAATCATGCAAATATGCAGAAGGCTGTGTTCCCATCCTGCTGCAAAAGCTTGCTTTCTTTTAGAAATTGTGGTTACATTGCTCAACTGGTGGAGAACACATCCTTTCATGTGCTGGCTGTGGTTTATAAAGGCATCTGGAGTCACTAACTTCTTCAGAATTCGCTGTTCTGTTCATGGAAGAAGAGATTCTGAAATGTTCTTCTTCCTAACCACACCCTGCAGAGCAGTTAAAATCAGAAAAAAAAACCTCATCAAAGCAAAGCTATTACATGAACTCACAAGAGGATGAGGCACACTATTATTCTAGATACACTTTGTTTTATACAGCTAGGCCACATGGTGACACTCAGTCTAGATATTTTTACACATTTTTAAGACATATTTTATGAATCCTGTATTCTGTTTGCATTATTAATTATTCAAAAATACTTTAGACTGCAAACCTGATGCTCAGGTTTGATTTACGCTAGGCTGAAAGGCATTCAGGTAGAGCTTTTGATTTATTCTGCTCAGTACTGATAGTAACTATTCAACCCATATTTTGTTATACATAAATGCTTGACATTGTAATTCAGGTAAGATTTGGGTCCTTCCTGGAATAGAATTGCTAACATTTCTTAACAATGTTAAATTTTTACTGAAAATCCCTGTTAATTTACCATGAAAATATACTCTGTATATCCATATCCCCTCTTTAATGGTAGTGTTGTTTACTCTGAACTTATTAATTACTGAATTTTAAGCATGTAGGTAGTTCCACTGAGATCAAAGTGAAGTGCTTGTATCTACTGTAAATAGTCGTGTCTCAGTCATGGCTTCTGAACATTTTTTTGAAGCACGTTGTTGTTCCATCCCTCAAACACTTTTTTAGATATTATTTGTCCTTTGCGTCTTTAGGTAAAATGGCCACTGTGCTAATCTCTGTTCTCTTTGTTGTCATGAATGAGACTGCTGTATCCGTATTTCTCCATTAAGAGCAAGCTTACTATATTCCATGGAGCCTTATTTCTATCTGCATACACTGAAAAAAGAGACAGTGAGATTTTTTTAGAAAATATATCTAGAGTTGGTTTGTGTTTTAAGAAGATGGAAAAGATCTCAAAATGTACTGAACTTGCTGATTTTAATCACTGTGTAGCAGTTCTCAGCAATGATGACCAGTATTTTAATGCTGCAAATAACTGAAACATAAATATAGATTTACAAATTGTGAATCAGGATACTTTCAAGAATGTCAATGAAGTTTGCAGAGCATGCTTAACAAGAGTTGCTAAAGTAGCCATAACTTTCACTGCTTATGGACACGACGCGTTGGTACCCAGCTGAACAGCAGCTGGTTAGTGTGAGCCATAAGAAACCCTCTCGCTTGGTTAGTGGAAAATCCAGTGGCCACGCTAGAGAGTTCTTTTAGAAGCAGGAATGAGAATTTTGATTTAGATTACTGAAATACTAGGGAATCAGAAAATTCCATTCACTAGGAAGGCACTTTGCTCCAAAGGAGAGTAAACGAATACCTTGTGAAATAAATTGCCTGATGTGCTTTGTTGTGCGACTCTGGAAAATCACATTTTGATTTTAATTGGAAGCTTCTTTTCCAGAAAATTCTGTCACTCACAAGTGTGATAGAAAAATGACTGAAGTGTGATAGAAAAATGACTGAAGTGTGATACGTTTTTTGATTTTGTGTTGGCTTGTTCATTCTATTCCTTATCAGAAGGCAGGGAACTCAGATGCCTTTAAGTCCTCGGTCTCAAAATCTATAGATTTTGGCACATGAGTGATGACTATTGGTAGAACTCAACGACACAATCCTGTGTAGAAGATGCGAGCTGGCAGGATTGCATTCCCAGTAACGTAGGTAGGGCTTGTAGGTTGTGTGATTATTGTGACACTGGAGGGTTCCCCGACGTGTGCTTCAATCTTTGCTGCTAGTTGGCACGGCTGAGTGCTGGTGAGCATCCAGCCCTCTTCTAGCAGCTTCAGGCAGACCCTCTTGGAAAGGAGACTTAGATACAGAGAGAGGCCGCTTTCTGCTCAGATCCTCTCACTACCTGCCGTGCAGCAAGAGGTTTGTGCTGCTGGGCACTTGGTTGCACACATGAGTATGGCTGGCAGGTGTAGGAACAGGATCCCATGGAGCAGGGCACTGCCCGTTATAGCAAGAGAGGCCAAATCTGACCTGCAACCTTCTGACTTGAAAAGAGGTAAACAAAAATGGAGATGTAGCAATTTATGGCAGAATTTTCTTCTCTTGACTCTGAGTATTGTTTTCTGTCAAGTGCAGTAAATATTGCTACTCTGTTTCCCAGCCTTCAAAGTAGCACTCGAACCAGATGTTTTCATTAAAATCTGCTCTAAGCAAATGCAGCTATACTTTTGTTTTCTTTTATCCTGTTCCCTGACATTTATGCCTAGCAGATTTTTTTACAAGATCTTTGTTTCACTTACGAGCCTATATTTTAACATACCACAATGTTTTTCTTTGATCGAACTCCTAGTTTCTCATTAGTGTCACCAAGCTCTACAGTTCTGAGTAATGCATCAGTTTTGACAGATACTAAGCTATTTGTTATGTGTGCATTAATTTGCTAACAGTCATCTCTGTAACTTCTCTCTTAGTGTCAGTATAGATTGACTGAGTGTGCATATCTGAAAACATGTTGAAAGTACATATATATATGGACTTTGGGAATTTATTTTGAAAGTACCATGTAACCAGTATATATGACTAATTTTTTACAGCAACTATGACCGGCAACTAATTTCTTGAAATTATATAGTAAACATCATTAGAAAATCTGATATCTGTCATAGCTGGTAGGGTTGGGGGTTTTTTTGAGCTTCTGCTTAGAAAATTAACAAGGCTAATTGATCTGATGATTCCTAGCTCATTCAACTTGCTACATTTTACAATTATATTAGGACCAGAGATTACAACAAGCAAGTATTACTCGTGCTACTGTCTCAGATCTCTTGCTTAGTTGACTGAACTCTGAAAGTTATCTACTAGGTTTTGTGGTATGAATTTTGTTTTGGCATGTCTGAGTAAGATCTGCATTAAAATCAATAGTTTATGTTTTCAAATGAGTGGTGAGACTGAGAGAAGATTTTTTCCACGTCCTTTCTTTTTTTTTTAAGTAGTTTCAAAAGCGTGCTCTGTTCTACTACAGATTTATATTTCTTCTATTACAAAATGCTTTCACTTTGCAGTGCTGCAGGCCTGCTTGCAACTGATTGCTGACAGCAAAAGCGATATCCAACAGAAAGGTAAGAATATGTTCCATGATTTATAGCTAACTATTCCATGTATTAACTCTCCAGTCCAATTTTATCTAACTGCAAAGAAATAACTGAGTTAAGTCACTGAATTTAAAAAAAAAATTAAAAAGAGAGCCCTGCATCTGGACAGCTCTTGCAAATATCCTCTTTTCAGCAGGGAAGTCCAGCTGGTGAGACTGTAAGCCTTGACTAGAAGTCAGCTTTGTTGATTTTTGTCATATGAAAACGAAGAAAGTAACTTTTCTTTCTGGATACTCCAAAATTATTGTTTCTTTCAGATGATTCAAGCATTGTCCCTTGGCTTCTGAGCTTTAAACGTGGAACAGCTCTGGAAGAACAAGGAAATAAAATAGTGATCAAAGAAACAGGATATTTTTTCATATATGGCCAGGTGAGAAAGATCAATTCACTTCAGCATCTGACTTTTTAAGGGATTTTTAATGTCTCCATACAGTATGTTTCAAGCCTGCACCTCTTCATTCTGCAGGTTTTATATACAGATACAACATTTGCTATGGGACACCTAATACAGAGGAAGAAGGCCCACGTGTTTGGTGATGATCTCAGCTTGGTGACATTGTTTCGTTGCATCCAAAATATGCCACAGTCTTATCCGAATAATTCTTGTTATACTGCTGGTAAACATCTAAGTTTTCTTTTCTTTGTTTGCGAACAAACTGTATCAAGTAGAATCTGTAGCGCTGGGTGATTAAGTATTGTGGCAGTTGTAAAGAAAATGAACTGCATTCATGGATCTGGTTAATTGCAGAATTACAGAATAATTTCAAAAAATACGGTTTTGGATAAAGTATTGGCAGTTGGAGGGTATGCATGTAACTTTGGTGACCTGCACAATTACCCTGTCTCCATTGACTGTATAATGTGGTTAGATACTTTTGTGCTTTCGGTTAGATGCCTGAAGCAGGCACGTAGTGTCTTTATTGAAGAACTCAGTTTAACTTAGGGGTTGAATTCCACGTTTAGTTATCCCAATATTTAGGAGATATCATCTGCTTTAAAACAGCATGTATGAATTTTAGTCATCCAATTTTTGCATACCCTACTGTGGGATTTCCAAAGGTATTTCTTATTAGTTTAATTCTCTACTCCTTCTAATGGCTACTGCAGTTTTACTCTTCGGTTAGATGAAAAATAGTTAATTCCTATAAAGGAGGTCTTTCTGACTGTGCAAATCAGAAACATCACAAGAAAGATCAACTGAAATATTTAATGCAAGTCCAGCAGGCTGAATGCTCGATATACATGTGTATTCTTGCAGTAGCATTTAAGCAATTATTGTCGAGGCCTATTAGACCTCATTCAGTAGCTCTCATCTGTCTGTCTTTCCCCCTTAATGGTGGATTTGAGGCTTTTCTCTTTTGTTATTTTCCAGCAAGACTTCTGTGAATAAAATATATCTTTTTTTGCAATGCCTCATAAAAAAAGTAGATGACATTGAGTGATGGAGTTGACTGTTGACAAGTAATGATGTTAAACGAATGGGATGGGGAAGGAAGCTAAATTTTTTTCCAAACAAAAATAAATTAGTTACTTCCTCCTGGCAATTGAGGCTGTCCAAACATTTTCTTTAACTTTCTGTCCCTCCACCCACACGTTCTGGCATCATAATCACCTTCAATTTCATCTATCCTCTTATTTCACCCTTGTATTACTCCTCCCATTTCTTAACTAGGAGCTCTGCTCCATCCTGCCGCTCCGCAGTTCCTGCTTCCCAAATTCCCACCCTTCTGCTTTCACCTGGAAAACCAAATCTCATGCTGTTGAGCATGTGTCGCAGCAGATGTCAGATGTGCTCTCAGCTCAGTGACTGCAACTTGAAGGCGAGATGATTTCGGTTATCACATCAGCTGATGTGTGGCTGGCAGGAAGCAAACTTTTGTGCTCTGCAGTTGCAGTGGATCAGCTGATGTCTGGTAACTTCATTTGGTCGGTAAAACTCATGAGACCTCCTCCAGAAGTGTGGGAGCAGAGTGGTCTAGGACCAGCAATAACCAGTGCTGACTTTGACAATCACATCACCATAACGTGAAGAATCTGGGTACACCACTGTTATGAAGTTTTGCAGTGTTTGCTGAAATGAACTGTGTGCTGAATGCTGAGTACAGAGTGGAAAGTAGATCCAGCTCCACAGAGGTCGTTAAGTGTGAGCTTTGGGTAGGCTGCAATTTCTAAGATTGCGCCTAAAGGTAAAAAAGCACTCATCACAAGTAACAAGCCATGCTTATATTTGTAAGATGTCGTGTAATGACTTTTTGAATACTGTTTATGAAAATAATGTATTTGAAATATTAATTTAAAAATATTCCAAATCTTTTGCCAGGCATTGCAAAATTAGAAGAAGGGGATGAACTTCAACTTACAATACCACGAAGAAGGGCCAAAATATCCTTGGATGGAGATGGTACTTTTTTTGGTGCAGTTAGACTCCTCTGAAGCCCTTGATTTCTGTTATGCTTAATGCAGTTTTCTTCTTTTCCTATGCCTTTGTCAGAAAAAATACTGAATTGTAATAAAGCTGCCAATTCCATCTCTCCCCATCCACCACCAACTTCTGAGAACTTTTCTTCGGTTTAATAAGCGAACCCAAAACAGAAAACGCACCAGACATACTTGTGAGATATAACCATCATGTGATTAACAGAAAACCGATTGATTTTAGACAATGGGAGCACTAAATAACAACTGTGAAGCAATGTTTTTTTGGCTTTGAAACAATTTATTGTCCATCAGACAAATCAAATGAGCTGGCCATAAAATACAGCATAAACAGGACCATTGATTATCAAATTATTATCCATAATTGAAAAGGAAAACTAAAACACAAGTACATCTTACATTTGCTTTATTCCATCAATAAAATATTTGCAGTATAACATATGGGGAGTAAACAACAAACAGTACATTCCTCGTAACAAAATGGAGGTGTTAGATAGATTCTGAGGTGTTTTTTTTTTTTTTTTGACACCGAGATTTTGGGGAGGAAGAAGTCTAAATGTATGGGATAATGAAAACAAACCCCTCAGAAATATATAGAATAGTAGCCACTGACTTGCTGCTTCCCTGTGAACAAATGATGTATAAATTACTAAAATCTATTAGTATTTACTGATTAGAACTAATTTTACTGGAAAAAGCACAGGTAAGATGCTTCAGCAGATGAATCTTCAAAGCGTTGCTACTCATCAAGGAATACGTATCTACTTCTATGTAAGCAATGGAGGCATAGAAAGATACACAGTGAGATTAGATACAATGCAGTTGGTAGAATTGGATTTCTGGCTTCATAATTTCTGCAGTCATATATAGATGTGTGTATATATACAGTATATATATGTATATGTATATGTATATATAGGAAAGTATGTACACACACAGATATAAGCCTTTGACATTTCGGCATAGAATGTTATCTTCCTTTGAATACTTTATCCAATGGAAATATTAGTACATATGTATTTTTTATTTCTATTGCTTTTTGCTACGATCCATTCTATGCAATGTAGTAAAAAGAAAAATCCAATAAGCCTGGAACCAGCCATACGACTAAGCAAATACATTTGTATCCCAGAAATCTAGGCTCAATCCCTACGTTAACTATAGGCTTTTTCTGCTGTTTGGAATATATTGCTCAACTCTGTTTTACAAAAAAAATCAGACCTGTAGAAAGACTAAATAGATGTATTTTTTATTTGATCTTGTCTGTCTACTCTGTTCAGCAGATACAATTTATGTCTTTTTTACCTCAAGAATCCATGTGTATTGTGTAGTCAAGGTAATAGTGTGGTAATAGTGTGGTCAAGACTTCTAGGAGCTATTGTAATACAAACATTGAATACTTATTCCACTGATCTTCAAAGAAGTGTTGAAGTAGTAAAGGAATAGATAAAATAATATAACCAACCAGTAATGAACTGTACTTCATCTGAAAATACTTTTTAGGGGTTGAGAATTGTGTCGTATAATCTCATTTAGTAAAGAAAAGACACTTTGTATGTTCTGTCTCCTCGTCTGTTTTTATAAATCGTGCTGATTTGATCAAGTTCTCATGGTGATAGACAACAAATAAAAGAGATTTGGAGCTAGGAATTACAGACTATGGTAAACTACCGAAACAATGAATTCAACTTATCTGGGCTTCAAGAAGACATTTCAGCAAGAAGCATATGTGTGTTGGATTACCACATCATTATTATTATTATTACTACTACTACTACTACTATTATTTGATTTTGATGTGCTAAGTTAGCCAAAAATGCATTTTAAATCCTCTACAAGAACCCTCAGTTTAGCCAAAGGTTGTGTGAAGCTGCATGTAGAGAAAACAATTGTTAGCATGCAGTGAGTTGTCTGTTATTACTGACATACATTAGAGATGCCCAAAATCTCTCATCCGAAGCTTGTTGATTTTAGCGTTGTCAGCTTATAGAAAAAAAATGTTGTTACTATTGCTTTCCCAGAGACTTGATGGCTAGAGTTGCAAATTTAACTTCTAGTAAGTCTGTTTCCCCAGTGGTTTCAGTGGGCTTGTGTGTGCTTAGCTTAAGCCAGTTCTGAAGGTGCTTGGCACCTTGGAAGGTGTAGCTTTGATATAAACAGACACAGTGTAATAATTTAAACTTAGAGCACATAGCAAAAATTTTGTGGAGCTAAATCCATTGTCATCACTGCCCTTTTACCTCGCCATATTTCTTCCTTCTGCTGCTGGCAAATGTGGACAGCACAGAACTTTGGGGTTTGGAGTATGGTGTGGCTTGGATGAAAACTTTTATCTTCTGGACTAAAAGATTTCAAAAGAATTCCCTTCCTTTAGTAGCACAAAACTGAACTTCAAGTTTCTTCACAAAATATGTGGATCATGAGAACTCCCGCATGTGTGCAGAGAGGGCAAGTTAACAGATCGTTCAGATATTTCTTCTGACAAAGCTGGCTATTTTGTTGTTGTTGGGTTAGTTTTTTGCTGGCTTCATGAGAAAACTTGTCTTCTCAAAATTAATCTGCTTCTGCACAAGGTTGAGTTTTAACAGATCAGCATTTTCTGACCAAAGCAGGAAGAAAAGGAGAACACCTCATTCCTGATGGTTCTGCTAACAAACTGGTGATGCAGGAGGTCGCAAGGACCACAATCATGCTTATGCTTCAGTTATTGGGAGTTACCAAAACTTTCTGCATTTGACAGATGTTATTTAAAGAAGTGTGATAGGTAATAAGTGGGTTCATACCGCATTTTACATTCTTATCAAGGACATCTAGTGTTTAAGATAGGTTCCTGCAAATGCAGCAAACTGTGCAAATACTCTGGTTCTTTTTTGTGTGGTGTTAAGCAGCAGCATGGCAAACATAAGAGACTTGAACATTTTCTTTCGTGAAGAAGCGTGAGCTTGTATCGCTCTTTCTTTTTCAATACCGTGCAGTTGGCAGATATATAGCTGCTTTGAAACATGTAATTTGTATCTTAAACATGAAAATATGTCCGTTATATGACGTGCAGTCACGCACCCTACCGATATACAGAGCATACTCATTACAAGGCTCTCCCAACCCTGTTTCTCTAATTTCTCGGCATTTCCCATTGTAAGACCTTAATTTCAGTTGTCCCACAATTTAGCCAAGTTTACACCACTGTATCTCTGGTTTATGTATAAGATGAATTGCCTTGGATAACTTCTCCCAAAGTTCTACTCTTATAAAGATGGGGGTAGGACAAATGCATAGTTTGGATTTAATTTTAATGATTTGGCTACTTTTTCTTTGGAAAGATCTAGAGATTCTGTGCTTTGAAAGAAGAAATTTGTGTAATGTGGGATTTGCTTTGTTTTAATTGGGATTTTCTTTCTTCCTTTCTTTCCTGTGCACTCATAGTTTTACAAGGTGTATGCTTTTGAAGAATATTTTATGCTTTCTTATGTTAAGCATATTCTATCTCTATGGAACTTTCAAAAGGGAGAGGAAAATATTCCTAGTAGTTTCGTCTCTTGGCTGAGTCCATGGATTAGCACCGTCAGTAAGATCTAAGGTTGTTTTTCAAGGTCAGTCCAAGCAGGAGTGAGAAGGAACTTGATGCAAACACAGGGAAGAAGGAAGCTAAATATTTGATGTAGAAAGGATCTCATGGAGTTTGTAGATTACACAGAGCCTAGGGGTGATGAGGAAAACAAACCACATTTGGAACTGGACTGCAGAAATTGGAGAGACCCTAACTAAGATTTGATTGCTTGTGAGGTGGAGAGAAATGCAAGGGCATGAAATAGACTGGCTGTAAAAAGCCTGGGAACTCAAGGAGATTGGGCAAAGGCAGCAGCTTTGTGGAAAAAGGGCAAAGGGTTCCTGGGGGAAAGCAAGATAAACACAAATCCACAGTGAGCCCTGTAAGAGCCAAAGACTCACAGCATATTGCTCTGTATTAACAGGAGCATCACCAGTAGATTAAGGGAAGGGTTTTTTTCCCCTTTTCTTGGCGCCTTTCAGAGTGTATTTGGGATACTGTGTCCTGGTTTGGACACACTATGCTCCAAATACAAGAAGAATGGTGAGAAACTTGAGGGGGTCCATTTGCAATGCAATGGGGTGGTCGGAGAGGAGCACACACCTGCCCTACTAGGAGGGGCTGAGGGAAATGGGTTTGTCCAGCCTGAAGAAGAGGCTCAGGGGTCCTAATAGCAGGCTTCCAATACCAGTTAGGAGGTTGTCAAGAAAAATCATACCCTTTGAGAGATCCACGCTGGTGTGAGAAGAGACAATGAGCACAAAGCAAACTGGGAAGTTTGTGCTTGATATAAGGAAAAAAATTACCATGGTGTCACGGTCTGTTTGGATCTCTCAAATTTACAGGTCAACATATTCTGTAAATTAAAGCTCATTTTATGAGCTCATTAGGGAACAAAACAAACATGACAAACAAAGGTTCAATGCCCTTTGTACAGACTAGTCTAACATGTGAATTCACTAATTCGTCACTTAAGTCACGAGGTTTCTAACTCACAAGCTCTCTAACTCATAAGTCGCAACTCATAACTTGTAATTCACACACCTATGGGCAAAAGAGTTAGCTAGCTGATGAGAAGAGCGCTCATCCTTCCTCCTACATCATGGTGCAGGCATCCCCTGTTTCACACTGGGAAGCATGAAAGCCTCAGAAGTGCAGCTGCTGTTGGATCTGCTTCAAAAGTTTTTTTGGGTAAGTGGATGTATTTATTCCTTCCAGCTTGGAATTTTGGTCTACACCATTTCCATGAGTTAGCAGATTATGAAGAAACTGCGAGACAACCAATATGCAAGGACGATGGCTGCAGAAGACAGCAAGCTGCAGGTGCTAATGGCTGCATAACGACCTTTAGCCCTTTCTGGCCACCGTGTCCTGTCTATGTGTTGTCTTTGCTTTGACCTAATGGTGCTGATCCCAGCATACATCAGGCCTTAACATGAGCTGTGTGTTAGCCAAAATCTGTGTAGGAATTGAGTGAAGAGTCACACCATGGGGACAGTCAGCCACTGAATCAGGTTGCCCAGAGGGGCTGTGAAAAATCTGTTCCTGCAGATTTCCAAGACCTTAATGGATAAAACCCTGAGCAACATGGTCCAAACTCAGTGCTGAGCCTGTTTTGAGCAGGCTGGAGTACAGACATCCCAAATAATCCCTGTCCCCTGGCTGGTTCTATGGTGAGAAACCAGGAGACGTGGGGGCAGAGAAAGGACTAAGACTGGTGGGAACAGGTCAAAAAGGGTCCTGCTGGGGAAGGAATGGTGTTCATTTCCTGATTGCAAATGAAACGTGGGTTCCTCAGGGTGTGCTTCAACAGTTATCAGCAAACATTGATGTAATGCACAGGGCAGGTTCCAGTTAAGCACAGCAAGCTGCTGTCAGTCATCAAATGCTGCATGACCTGAAACTCATGAGTGTAAAATGAATCAAGCCACGTGGCCCAGTAATAAACTTCGTTCACTCACTTGCAAGTTTTCTTTGGCTTTCCTCCTCCTCCCCCACTTCCCTCCTTCTTATCTCAATGGATAGGAGACACTTACTTCATCCTGTGGAAAATCACAGAATCACAGAATCACAAAATGGTAGGGTTTGGAAAGGACCTCTGTGGGTCATCTAGTCCAACCCTCCTGCCGAAGCAGGGTCACCTACAGCAGGCGGCACAGTAACTTGTCCAGGCGGGTCGTGAATATCTCCAGAGAAGGAGAATCCACAGCCTCCCTGGGCAGCCTGTTCCAGTGCTCCGTCACCCTCAGAGTGAAGAAATTCTTCCTCATATTCTGACGGAACTTCCTGTGCTTCACTTTGTGCCTATTGCCCCTTGTCCTGTCACTGGACACCACTGAAAAGAGTTTGGCCCCATCCTCCTGACACCCACCCTTCAGATATTTGTAAGCATTTATGAGGTCCCCTCGCAGCCTTCTCTTCTTCAGGCTGAACAAGCCCAGCTCCCTCAACCTCTCCTCGTAGGAGAGATGATGTATTGATGGAAGTGATTTAAGCTGGGGGCCAGACTAATTTTCAGAAATATTGGAAGGAAGAAGTAAATGAGGCAGAACATGCAAAAAGAGAAACTATGATGTCCTATTTAAATCAGAATTGTATTCCTTTTCCGTCTGTGAAAGCTGGTTGAAAAGCCATGTTTACTTTCTACAAATTTTGCGTTTTTTTCCTTTCTTTGAATCTGGATGTGTTTCAGATTTGACTTAAAACCATTTCTCCCAACACATTTTTGGCAAACTGAAGTCTTCCAAAACCTACCTCTAATCCTGATGAATGTTAGTTATTCCAATAGCTGCAGGAAACCCTGTATCCCAATGTGCGGGAGAGTTCCCTTTCCGGACTGAGCTCAGGGCACTTGCCTTACAGAGTTTCTTAGCCTAGGAATGAGTCTTGACGGGCTCCTTTGAATCCGAAGACTGCCACTTTCTGTGTCCCCAGCCAGTAAGTCAAGGGAAGTGATTCTGATCCTCTACTCCATCTGGTGAGATCCCACCTGGAGTCCCACGTCCAGCTCTGGAGCACTCAGCACAAGAAGGACATGGACCTGTTGGAGCAGGTCCAGAGAAGGCTACAAAGATGATCCAAGGGCTGGAGCACCTCTCCTGTGCCGAAAGGCTGAGAGAGTTGGGGTTTTTCAGCCTGGAGGAGACAAAGCTCCAGGGAGACCTTATAGCAGCCTTCCAGTACCTGAAGGGGGCCTGTAGGAAAGATGGGGACAATCTTTTTAACAGGGCTTGTTGTGACAGGACAAGGAGTAATGGCTTTAATCTGAAAGAGAGTAGATTTAGACTAGATATAAGGAAGAAATTTTTTATGATAGGGTGGTGAAACACTGGAACAGGTTGCCCAGAGAGGTAGTGGGGGCCCCATCCCTGGAAACATTCAAGGCCAGGTTGGACAGGGCTCTGAGCAACCTGATCTGGTTGAAAATGTCCCTGCTCATTGCAGGGGCAGTTGGGCTAGATGACCTCTAAAGGTCCCTTCCAACCCAAACTATTCTATGATTCTATGATTCTTAGTACCCACTCGGAAGTCTGAGTTCCCTCCAGACATCACTTTGAATTTGGTAACAGTTCCTTCAGTCTGAAATCTTTTAAACAGAACATGCTGAGCTCCACGAACTGACGTTTTTGATGAAGCTGTGTTTTGTCTGAAGATTTCCAAGCTGCTCTAGTCTTTACCGCAGAGTTCCTTAAACCGGATTTTTCGCAGGTGGTCACTGATTGAATGTTCCTCATTTTCTGTCTGACTGACTGATGTCCTTGTGGTCTCATTTGCAGAAGTGTTGAAACTCACAACTGAAAGTGATATTAGCAGGAGCTGTGCTTTGAATATATGGAGGGCTGTATAATTCTGCTTAGAAATACTACAGCAACAAATATTCTGGAAAAGCCCTGGGGGAAGTAAATTCCAATCTGGAGGCAAACTTAATTAAGAATGTGCAGTCAGCCAAGAGCTATGCTTTGGAAAAAGCGAGAGGAAAAGTTCTTAAATCATTGCGTGGGTGCTGGACGTTGTGTGCACTCAGTGTGGTAGAAATATTAATGGACAGGTCAATGTGAGGTTATATAAAGTAATTTCTGTTACAGGTGCAAGGAAGTAGAACTGATATTACAAAGAATTCTGGCCCATCTTCACTGTGAGTATTTAACTTTCCATTGGAAGATTTGGTGGGGGTTGGAGACAGAGGACCTCCAGAGGCCTGTTCCTATTTCCTGCGCTGAAAAAAGAAGTTCCACTCCCCACAAACCTCATAGAAACTACTACATGTAGCTGTGGAAGGGGTGGTGACAGCTCTACCTGTGCTTAGACAGCGTTTGTCTCCCCGTTAAGGGAACTAGAAAGCAACCACTTCATAGTCCTGACACCACTGGAGAGCAAACCTAGCACTTTTCAAGCAGGAAGAGTAAGGGGAAAGTTTTGCCAGAGGACAGCGGGTAAGCAGTGTCTGGCAGCAGACTGCTGGCTCAGGGTTTCATACCTAGCTTTGTCCTCTGAATGAGCAGGTCACAAGGATGACAGAGATATGAAAAGCTATACAACCCTGTTTCACAATAATCAGTTCATTGATTTTGGTTCTTTTTCTCAGAGAGGCAACTTGCCACCTCACGCCACCCCAAGAAGGGGACAGAAAGAGCAAAGTGAGTGGGTGGGGTGAAGCAGCAGTGTTGGATGCTGTGGCAGGAGAAGGGGGTGAGCAATAGCTGTGCGGGAGCAGGGTGTAAAGGCGAGGTAACAGCAAGACGGCTTCTGTGCTGCTGCTGCCTGTCCTCTGCTGTCTCAGTTGCTCCACGCAAACTTTCAGTCCTGTGCTAGTCTGGTATTTAATCACGACTGGTAATTTTTTTTGAGCAAAAGTTTGTGATGGGTCATGCTTATGTCCCTGTTGAATTATCAGTTGCAATTACCAGCGCCAAAATTACCAGTCCCAGCACTGAACCTGTAAAACAATACTGAAGATGCTCTATTGAGATGCTATACTGGAAGTGTGAGTCAGGGCTGATGCAAACAAGCTGAGCAGGCTGATGAGAAATGAGGTTGAGACCAACATTCTTCATCTGTAAAACGACGACAATACACTTTCATACCTGTCACGCTGCCAGAAACAGATCTTCCTTCATCGGTGGAAGCAGTGAGCAGTGGTAACGGGAGAAGCGCATAGTCTGCTACTTTTTGCATCGCTCATTTCCTTTCTTTCTTTACTTGTTCTGTTCAGAATCCTTTTTTCCTGCTCTCTTTGGCCTTGTTCTCTCTCTCATTCGCCATCACTGTACTCAGAACATGCAAAAAAACCAAACCAAACCAAACCAAAACAAAACCCTACAACAAAACCCAAAACTCCTAGAACAACCAAGAGTTTTTAAAGCAGAAAAGCAGATAGTTTGGATTTCCTCCCTCGTTAATTTTTGGTGGATAACCCCACACAATCCCCATCCTCATTTTCAGGGAGCTGGAGCCCGGCACAGCCCGAGGGCACAGCCGCCCATTCCCAGCAGTGCCCACATCAAGCGCTGTTCGGGCAGCGTTTGCATCTCAGCACGAAAGGAGCTAGCAGCAAAAAGTCCTCTCCCCTCTAAACTGAGTGTATCACTTCTGACACTGCAAGTGGAAAAGAGAAAAAGATTAAAAAAAAAAGGAAAAGAGAAAACGGAAGAAAAAGCTTCTGGAGCACCAGTGCCAATGAAGTAATCTTTTATGCCTGTGAATTAACGGTAAGCCCAAGTGGTTTCTTATGTATTGCATTTACTTTTGAGAAGCAAACACACAGACAAACAAGCTAACAAAAAACCTGCTTCGTTGAACGTCCTTTGTTTTGTCTAAGGGAAGAGAAACATTTCTGCTTTATTACTTAACCTGCAGTACTTAGTACAAAGAGTTTGAAAGTGAGCACAGTCGACATAACGGAGCCCGGACAAAACGAGTGATCGTGAACAGCACAGAAATGGGTCTTTCATTCTAGGCCCAATGTCAGAAAAACTGTAGGTTTTAACCTTTTCAGAATTTTGGTCACTATGCTAGTACAGATCAGGCCCGCCTTATCATTAACTCTCACCTCTCTCTGTTTGCGTACCTAAGTTTACACACTCTCAATGTGTTTGTCTGACAGGAAGCTTCCCCTGGTTTGAGAAATTTATACATTTATTCATCCATACACTTCTAGGTTAAATGGATTCTTCTGCAAACTCTGAGCAGCTGAATGCTTTATTGTGTTTTTCTTGTTATGCAGGTTGAAAAAGTGGGGCAGAAAGAAGAATATTCTTTCTGTCATTTAGAAGCCAATGCTCTGAGATGTTTCCAATAAATCCATTTTCCTCACCTTGATTTAACAGCATAATGATGAGAAGAAAAATCAGTACTTATTTTGCCACAACTGTCTTACTTTTTTTGAAGGCATTACTTGTATGCCTGTAGCTATCCTCACCTTTTCATTGGTTTCTAATATACATTTCATATTAGCTGCAAACCTCTTTTCTGGTAAAACAGGAACAATACAAATCCCACCCCTTCAGTACTACTGTCTAATTCACAGCTTCTAGAGCTGATGTGTTGTTTTAGTCTCCTCAAATATTTGCTTCTTTGAAGACGGTGATTGCTTATGTATATTCATTAGCTTTGTCCATAAAGAAATTGAACTAAAACCGATCGTTTGGTATGCACAAGCTGCTGGTCCGTGAAGAAGAGCCGAGCAGAATGGCGACATTACGCACCACTGTGGCTAACCACTGCCTTACTGCTCCATTTTCTTACCCTGCTGGTTACGAATGTGGCAGATTACACTGGCTTTCTTTAAACACCCAGGACAAGGTTCTGCTGACTTAATTAAGACATCTGTAATGAGGACACCTCCACATTTTGAGGAAATCATCTGGAACCCCACTGTAGTCCATGGGGAGAAACACACACTTCTGTATCGGTTTGTCTCTTCCTAAAGCAAATGATTCATGGGTTGGGTGAATCATGCTGCAAATTACCTTTTCTTTTTCCTCCGTGACTGTAAGACCCTGAAGTTACCACCTCACACAATGTAGCTATCCAAATTTAGTTTCTAATCTCACTCTTGATTACTGCAGAAGCTGGGAATCACAAAAAGGAGCATGCCATTTCGTTACACAGCTTCCCATACAGGAAGGGAACAGGACTATTGCTGAAAGTTTTACTTGTTGCAGTAAGAAAGGTGAAGACTAAGAAAGGAAAAAGAAAGACTATTGTGTTATACACCAATGTTAGGCTCATGTGTAGTAAAATTATTGTATTATGCTCAAGTGCAGAGGGAGAAGTGTGATTTTATTAGAATTGATGGGTTAAAACAAACTACTGACTTGGAGATTAAAAGCGTTGAGACAAGTTTTGCAGGAAGGAAAAGCAACAACAGCCTCAAAATCAGCAACAATGGCATGTAAAATAAATGAAAGAGGATAGTCTTTACAGCATTATTTGTAACTTGGCATGAATTCAAATATTTAAAGGTGACCTGTCGTGGTTTAGCCCAGTCAGCAACAAAGCATCATATGGCTGCTTGCTCACTCCTCCCCTCTGGTGGAATAGAGAGGAGAATTGGAAAAAAAAAGTCAAAACTTGGGGGTTGGCATAAAAACAGCTTAACAGAACAGAAAATTAAGAGAAAAATGACAAAAATAACACTATTAAAAGAACATACAAAGCGAGTGATAATGCGATTTCTCACCTCCTGGAATGAGATGTCCAGCCCCTTCCCGAGCAGTGATCCCCCTGCCCTAGCCAGCTCCCCCAGTTACATACTGGGTGTGGTGTCACATGGTATGTACTATCTCCCCAACCAGCCTGGGTCCACTATCCGGGCTGTATCCCCTCACAGCTTCCTGTGAAAATTAACTTTATCCTGGTTGAAACCAGCACCTTATCCACCCCTTATTCTATACCATCTATGTCATGCCCAGGTCCCACACTTTCCAATTAATCACCACCACTTTTCCTGTCTTTGCTATTTATATATACACATATGTATGTATGCACACATACAGAGATATCCTTCCTTTAGTCTACAGGCCATCACTCTAAAGTGTCCATTGGGTTCATTTAATCCCTGACTTTGGGTTCCATCTGTTGTAACAGTCTTTCAGGGCAGGAGAGGTGATGCGTGGTGTTGGGTGGTTGCATGCTGCATCTGGAACTCATGGCTGGTGTATTTGACAGGGCCCATGCCCATGGTCTGCAGGTTGAAGTTATCGATCTTGTGAAAACTGCTGGGCAGCAGTTGCTGAAGCCTTAGTTCCATCACTGCTGCACTTTGTTCAGTTTTATGAAAATCCATCCTTCATTAATTTGGGTGATTCTTACTGTAATACCATTGATATGACATATAGCAACTATAGTAGTGATGACTTACAGTGACAGAGTTATTTAGCAATTAACATCATACTTTTTAATTTATTGGCTATTGTCATCCAGAATCAAATCCCCATGAGGTACACTTCGGACTTCGCCATCCTTCCACATCACCCACCAAGTGCACCCAGGTCCTTGAGCAAAAACAATCCCATGGATGGGTTTGCTTTGCCTAAGGCAGGACTAACCCAGGCTGTCTTCCCTAACAGATTCTTCATGTGCACTACTGGGACCTTATCCCCTTTCACAGTACATGGAAGTTTTGATTGCACAGGACCAGCTCAATTGGCGGATCCCCTGCTGTTAACTAATCAGGTGGCTTTTGCTAAATGTGTATCCCAGTGTTTGGAGGTCCTACCCCCAGTGCTCTCAGCATAGTTTTTAGCAGTCCATTGTACTGTTCAATTTTCCCAGAGGCTGCTGCATGACAAGGGATGGGATACACCCACTCAATGCCATGCTCTTTGGCCCAGGTGGCTGTGAGGTTGTTTAGGAAAGGAGTCCTGTTGTCTGACTCAGTTCTTTCTGGGGTACCATGTTGCTGTAGGATTTGTTTTTCAAGGCCCAGGACATTGTTCCAAGCAGTGTCATGTTGTACTGAGTTTGTGTGGCAAGGTTTTAGTAGCAGGGGGACTACAGGGGTGGCTTCTGTGAGAAGCTGCGAGAAGCTTCCCCTACGTCCGACAGAGCCAACGCCAGCCAGCTCCAAGAAGGACCCACCACTGGCCAAGGCCAAGCCCATAAGTGGCAGTGGTAGCACTTCTGTGGCAATATATTTAAGAAAGGAATAAAACTGCACGATGGCATCTTGCAGCAGGAGAGAGGAGTGTGAACTCTGCAGACACCAAGGCCAGTGAAGGAGGGGGAAGGAGGTGCTCCAGGTGCCAGAGCAGAGGATCCCCTGCAGCCTGTGGTGAAAGACCATGGTGAGGCAGGCTGTTCCCCTGCAGCCCGTGGAGATCCACTGTTGAGCAGATATCCACCTGCAGCCCATGGAAGGCCCCACACCAGAGCAGGTGGATGTCTGAAGGAGGCTGTGACCCTGTGGGAAACTTGTGCTGGAGCAGGCTCCTGCCAGGACCTGTGGAACCACAGAGAGAGGAGTCCATGCCAGAGCAGATATGCTAGCAGGACTGGTGACCCTGTGGGGGACCCATGCTGGAGCACCCTGTTCCTGAAGGACTGCACCCCGTGGAAGGGACCCATGCTGGGGCAGTTTGTGAACTGCAGTCTGTGGAAAGGACTAACATTGAAGAATTTTGTGGAGGACTGTCTCCCGTGAGAGGGAACCCACGTTGGAGCAGGGACAGAGTGTGAGGAGTCCTTCTTCTTCTGAGGAGGAAGCAGCAGAGACGTGTGATGAATTGACCGCAGCCCCCATCCCCTGTCCCCCTACACTCATCACGGGGAGGAGGTAGAGATAACTTTGGAGTAAAGTTAAGCCTGGGAAGAAGAAAGAGGTGGGGGGAAGGTGTTTTAAGATTTAGGGGTTTGTTTCTGATTACGCTACTCTAATTTGATTGGTAATAAATTCAGCTAATTTCCCCAAGTTGAGTCTGCTTTGCCCATGACGGTAGTTGGTGAGTGACCTCTCCCAGTCTGTATCTCAACCCATGAGCCTTTTGTCATATCATGTCTCATCACTAACACAAAATAACCACTGTCTCTTTCTTGTTGGTGGTGGTGTTGTTTGTTTGTTTGTTTTGTGTGCTTGTTTTGTTTTGCTGTTGAGGTAGTCTTCTGTCAGCCAGGTGAGCACAAAGGGACTCGGCTTGTAAAATTGGCAGGGAGAGGGAGATTTGTCTAGGAGTTGATGCAGTTGCTTAAGCTTGATCCTTAATATAAATGGTGTGCCTTCATGAATGTATTTTGTACCCAGCAACATTTAAAAATCAGATAGCGTCTACTGCACCTTGCTAAACATAATTATATTTTCTATTCTAGATCCTGCCATATATGACAAGAAGCTAAGAGCCTCCCTCCAACTCTGTGTCTTTGTGTCAGGCTGTGGGAAGGTAACTGCTTAATAAACTTGATATGTTTTTGACCTAAGCACAGTTCTAGAAGGTTTATGATTAAAGCCAGACACTGAATCCTCCCATTGTATCTTACTGTGATTTCCACAGTTTATTCATGCAAAGCTGCTCCAGAGTATCTGCTGTCTCTGATTATGGTGTAACAGATCATCCTAAGAGGAATAAATTGCAGGAGACACTATAATGTTCAGTTCTACAGACAGTTTCTGAATTTAAAGCGCATACTTCAATCATACGGATAGTAGAATACTCATTCTCTAAAGCCAGTTTCTGAAACCATCACAGCTCTAAGGGTTGTTTTCCCAACAAAAAAATACTCAGATGTCACAGCGAAAAAACCTGCTCAAGTACTTTAAATAAAGTCAGGATCAAAGCAATTTATTGGTTTATTAAAACCGTATAGTTAACTAGCCATCAATTTTTTTTTCTCTTTTTGGATCAATATCAGCAATACAGCAGACAACCCACAGCAGCAGACACTTACATAATGTTAATTTGTACCTTCAGATTTCTAAATACCACTTCTAACTCATCCCAAGAAGTTCTAACCCCCCTCTCAGTGAGAGTCCCCACCAACCATGGGGGACCGCAAGCTCACCCCCCACCCCAGGACTGGGTCTGCCTTCAGTGAGGCACGTGGGTGCCCTGGTGTGGTGGTGTTCCCCATGCTGCACCCTGCACCCGCTGACCCACGTACCAGTGGGGAGGCTGCTATGAGAACCTCCACACCCTGGTGGGGCAGGTGACCTGTTACCCCTCTCTAGCTCTGCCCCCTCACCCCCATTTCCCACTCCCAGGACAAATTTTCCTGCTTCTTGTATACTGCTTTGCAAGCTGACTGCTGCTGCTGCATCAGAAACCTCTTTGGGAGTTGCTGGTTTCTTTTGGGTTTGGCTGATGATTGCTTTCTTCTTTAGCATAATTGGATGGATCTGGGCACTGCCCTCGTTCCCCATCCTGCCCCCAAGCTGACTTCCACTCTCCTGTTGTATCAGCTGTTGTTACCCAGGCTGTTTTGTAAAGAAAGGAAGCACACAAGCATTCTCAACTACTCGTATGGTAGTTTACATATGAAAATCAGTTTATCTGAGTTCCTCCATTCCTTTTAAATATCGGACCACCTCCACAGGTGCAACAGTTTCTCCCTTTTTCTTTCCCCATTTTTGTTTTTGTTTCATTTTATTCATTAATTTTTTCTCTTTTTGGACATAATCACAAATCCCAATCATGTCAGACATGCATTAAGAGTTACAGTATTGCTTTACCTTGGCTTTGCAGACAAACAGGGCCTTTTCTTCTGCTTAGCAAGAAAGGTACGGGTCTCAAGTACAGTTTGGGGGTATGTCCAGCAGTGGTGAGTTCTGCCTCTGTGCCTGTCTACTTGTCCCTGTCACAGAAGGTAACACCCACCAAAGAAGGTAGCACCCTCTCCTTCAATCCTGTTACAAAATCATTTCGCCTACTCCAGCTGCACCCCACTCAGTTGAGCTGTCATGCATTTACTCAACCCATAGATTCAGATCTAACTTCAACTGCTCACTCACCCAGCTGCAAAAAACTTCCCTGGGAGCAGGCTCAGATCAGTGCCTCTGCACAGGCGGTTAGGAACTGCATCTGCACACCCTCTGAACTGGCTGCATTACCCCAAAAAACACTTTTTGTGAAGTCCTGGGACGAGACACCCGCAAACATCATGAAAACCAAACATGAGGCCAACGTACAGAAAGCCACCAAAAGCATGATTCAGATGAAACACAAGTAATTTCAGTCCCAGTACATGATTCATCTTAAGTCCACATAACTATTTAGGCAGCCCAAACAGCAGCAGATTTTGTAGGCTTCCAAATCCCCATGGGTAAAGCTCCTTCATATCGAAAGTTCTGCCAATGCACATAACCCGAGGCAGCTAAAGGGCATGTTTCAGTACTTATCTCAAGCTTAAATCTGTTTGACATTCATAAACCAGTCCCCCCCTACTGATGAAAGCCCAGAGTATGACACAATTCCATTCCAAAATCTGGCCACAAGAGGAGGAAGTGGTGGCCTGACCTTATTATATACAATAGCTTGGTGGTTAGTGCACTTGCTGAAGAAGCAGGGCAGCTGGGGTTCAGTGCTCTCATGTGCCTGGGAGGGGAATCAGATGTATACTTCTAGAATCATAGAATCATGGATCAGTTTGAGTTGGAAGGGACCTTAAAGATCATCTAGTTCCAACCCCCCTGCCATGGGGTTACTCAAAGCCCCATCCAACCTGACCTCAAACACTGCCAGGGAGGGGACATCCACAACTTCTCTGGGCAACTTGTTCCAGTGCCTCACCACCCTCCCCATAAAGAAATCCTTTCTTATATCTAATCTAAATCTACCCTCTTTTAGTTTAAAGCCATTACCCCTTGTTCCACCACTACATGCCCTTGTACATGTTCACCTCCAGATTTCTTGTAGGCCCCATTCAGGTACAGGAAAGCTGCTGTAAGTTCTCCCTGGAACCTTCTTTTCTACCTCAGGTCTCCTCTCTAATCATGCCTGCTCTGCAGGGAAAGAGCAAGACAGTCCCTCACAGCTGATGGAAGGATTTAGCTGTGGATGTGAGGGCAGAGGTTGGGATGGTGAAACTCAGTCTTACGTGAATAGCTAAGTCAGTGATTTAGAGAAGTGCGGAAGTCCTGGTTGATAGTTCGCAATGCTATGGTAATGCTTATAGGCAAGCTTAATATTTACTGCTGACTGCTGCAAACCTCACTGCACTCTGCCTACCTGTGTCTACCACTTTGCTGTGGTGATGCTGATCTTCTCTCAGGTGCGGGTGGTGAGGTCTTAAGATACTTTTGGTATGATTTGCTTTAGCTTTCAACTTTAGAATCAAAACATTTCCTACACTTTATTCATTCAATCCAAGTAAAATTCAGGGAGATGTTTATTTCAAGGAAATTCACAGAACTCTTAATCTCCAAATGCTTGAACTGGTACAGCTACCACTGGCTTATAGCTAAACTAAAATGAAGAAATGAAGAGAGCACGTTTACATTTTTTATATGAGAAACAGCTTGTATCTGGTAGTGGAAACGTATTTATTTATTTTTCATTAGGAATCAGAATTTATTAAGTTGCACTTGTGATGGGCTTTGTTTCTTTCAAAGACTGATCTCCTTGTCTTTTGATAGTAAAACATCAGAGGAAGAATTTTTCCAAGCAAAATCTGTCTTGTGTAAATTCCAGAAATCCTTTTCACTGCAACTGCATATTCACTGTTTTGTTTAGCATGGGTACCTACATATTCACAATCAGACATAGAATTATAGAATCATTTAGATTGGAAAAGACCCTTAAGATCATCACGTCTAACTGTAAACCTAACACTGCCAAGTCCATCGTGACCCTAAGCACCACATCTACACGTCTTTTAAACACTTCCAGGGGTGGTGACTCCACCACTTCCCTGGGCAGCCTGTTCCAATGCCTGACCACTCTTTCAGTAAAAAAATTTTTCCTGATATCCAATCTAAATCTCTCCTGATGCAACTTGAGGCCATTTCCTCTTCTCCTATCACTAGTTACCTTGGAGAAGAGACCAACACCTGCCTCACTACAACCTTCTTTCAGGTAGCTGTAGAGAGCAATAAGGTCTCCCCTCAGCCTCCTCTTCTCCAGACTGAACAATCTCAGTTCCCTCAGCCACTCCTCATAAGACTTGTTCTCTAGACCCCTCACCAGCCTTGTTGCCCTTCTCTGGACACACTCCAGCACCTCAATGTCCTTCTTGTAGTGAAGGGCCCAAAACTGAACACAGGATTCGATCTGCAGCCTCACCAGTGCTGGGTGCAGGGGCACGATCACCTCCCTGCTCCTGCTGGCCACACTATTCCCGCTACAAGCCAGGATGCCATTGGCCTTCTTGGCCACCTGGGCACACTGCTGGCTCATGTTCAGCTGGCTGTTGACCAACAGCCCCAGGTCCTGTACCACCAGGCAGCTTACAAGCCTCTCCTCCCCAAGCCTGTAGCATTGCTTGGGGTTGTTGTGACCCAGGAACCGGCACATAGCCTTACATACACACACTTGCACACACCCACATAACAACACTTTAGTAATCACATGTATAAACACTCTCACACGCACTGATACAGTCACACTCTCACACCGTCATGCTCTCACAGACACTCACACTCACTCAAACTCACTTCAACACACAGATACACTCACACAATCACACAAACTCTCGCACTCACTCTCACAGCATCACTAAGTCTCACACTTGGCTCACATTCACACATGCTAATGCTCACACTCTCACAGTCATGTGCTCACTTTCCCTCACTGACACTTTCACACACACCAGAACACTCACTCATTATACACATGTAATCTTAGGAATAGTCACAGGTTGAACAGAAGCAGCTCACTACGCCAGATGTTAGGTGATGCTGGGTACGGCTGCTGACTCTGGCAGCTCAGGCCCAGGACTCCCTCCTGCCTGGCCCTTGGAGCCCGGCCTGGTGAGCCTGGGACCCTCAGGTCTCTGCCCTAGGCTGAGGGATGGAGCTGCTGCTTTCCCCCTTGCAGGTTCAACCAGAAGCAAAGACGAGGGCGTATCCATCCAGTTTCCATAGTTTCACCACGCTCCTCAAAATAATGGGCCCAGGTCTGCTATAAAATTCACTGGAAGCATGGGAGTTATTGGTAAGAGCTTCAGCCTCTTGCACAATTTCATCTGTCTTTCTCTCTTTTACTGCACTTGCTCTGCCTTCACCTTTAGCTGAGACTTCTCTTTTCAAGACTGTGTATTACCCAATACAGGTTCTCTGCAACAACAGGAATGGATCTCAGAAAAGAATCCTCAATGACATTAATTAAGAGGCTAATTTAAAAAAAAAAAAAAAAAAAAAAAAAAAA
>Ga0065711_1001876_pt1 | contig 38552 bp, 21 predicted proteins | sample Hoacrofraction12_FD_59098 | JGI IMG/M metagenome (GOLD analysis project Ga0065711, IMG submission 59098) | Hoatzin crop microbial communities from Cojedes, Venezuela - Epithelial fraction 12 v2 (version 2) | ecosystem: Host-associated > Birds > Digestive system > Esophagus > Crop | place...
CTAGAAGCTCTGCTAAGGCACAGGGAGGACAGGGAGGTGATTCGAGACAGCCAGCATGGCTCCACCAAGGGCAAGTCCTGCCTGACCAACCTAGTGGTGTTCTATGGTGGAGTGACTGAATCAGTGGACAAGGGAAAAGCAACAGATATGATTTATCTGGACTTCTGTAAAGCCTTCAACATGGTCCCCCAAAGTATCCTTCTCTCTAAATTGGGAAGATATGGATTTGATGGGTGGACTCTCTGGTGGGTAAGGAATCGTTTGGAATGTCACATCCAGAGGGCAGTGGTCAATGGCTTGATATCCAAATGAAAGTCAGTGACAAGTGGTGTCCCTCAGGGGTCTGTACTGGGACAGGTGCTCTTTAATATTTTCATCAATGATACAGACAACGAGATCGAATGCACCCTCAGCAAGTTTGCAGACGACACCAAGATGAGTGGGACAGTTGACACACCAGAATGACAAGATGCCATCCAGAGGGACCTGGACAAGATGGAGAGGTAAGCCTGTGTGAAGCTCTCGAGGTTCAACAACACCAAGTGCAAGGTCCTGCATCTGGATTGGGGCAACCCCCGCTATCAATACAGGCTGGGGAATGAAGGGATTGAGAGTAGGCCTGCTGAGAAGGACTTGGGGATACTGGTGGATAAAAAGCTGGACATGAGCCGGCAATGTGCGCTTGCAGCCCAGAAGGCCAACCATATCCTGCGCTGCATCAAAAGAAGCGTGGGCAGCAGGTCAAAGGAGGTGATTCTGCCCCTCTACTCTGCTCTAGTGAGATCTCACCTGGAGTTCCGTGTTCAGCTCTGGAGAGCTCCACATAAGAAGGACACAGAGCTGTTGGAGTGGGTCCAGAGGAGGACGGCGAAAATGATTCGAGGGTTGGAACACCTCTCCTATGAGGAGAGGTTGAGAGAGTTGGGGCTGTTCAGCCTGGGGAAGAGAAGGCTGCGGGGAGACCTTATTGCAGCCTTTCAGTACCTGAAGGGGGCCTATAGGAAAGACGGGGACAATATTTTCAGCAAGGGCTGTTGTGACAGGACAAGGAGTAATGGTTTTAAACCAAGGGAGAGTAGATTTAGACTGGATATAAGGCAGAAATTTTTTACAGTAAGGGTGGTGAAACATTGGAGTGGGTTGTTGTAGTCGATGGCCTTGCTGGACTTGTCAATGCAAGATGAGAGACATGCTCTGACTCAGGCACCAAGAACCGAAGTTAACAAATGGAGCAATTAACTTACGCTTATCTTGTCAGACAGAAGTAAGGTGGGATAGCCCATCACTGTAAATCAAGTGATCTGTGGGGTAAGGTGGAGGCCGTGCAGCCAGAGGTTGCTTTGGATAAAGAACAGATGGCCCACGGATGAACATACCAAGGTGTCTGCTCCATAGGCGTGTCAAACTGCAGAGTCCTGCTTGTGACAACACAATATTCCGTGCCAAGAGCCAATGAGCACACAATAATTGACTTAGTCCCACCTCACAAAAATATTTTCAAACGTTTAAAAATTGGCCCTTGAAATCTCTCTTTGGAAGGAGGAGCCAAGAAAGAACCTTACCTGATGGACGGGTTGACGGGTCTGAACCTCTCTTCCGCCACAAGAAGGGATGCCTTTTTGGAAAGAGTCGCTCCTCTGACTTTGTCAGATGTATCCCCAGGAACACATTGTTAACTAAAGTACTAATCCATTACCTTTGAGCTCAACTTTTGTAGATAGTGCATTTATCAACGGCAATCCCGAATCTGTGATAACTGTCGCTTGAATAAATTACCTATTGTTTCAACTTTGTGAAACTGTTTCAGTCAAAGTCCTTGGAGGGGCTCTGACAGACAAGTTGAATCTGATAAGTGGCTACACACTTAACCCTTTGACATAAACCATTGACCAAATCTGGGACTAGGAGTAGATCCAGCCACACCTTGGCTCCTCTCTGAGAGTGAGTTTAGAACGTAAGAGGATTCAGCTCTGAACCTCATGCCTCAATGGAAGAGCTTTCCTTTTACCGATTATCAGACTGCTTTACCCCTTTTAACATGACAGTTGCCCAGAGAGGTAGTGGAGGACCCATTCCTAGAAACATTCAAGGCCAAGCTGAAGGGGGCTTTGAGCAAATTGATCTAGTTGAAGATGTCCCTGCTCATTGAAGGGGTGTTGGGCTAGATGACCTCTAAAGGTCTCTTCCAACCCAAAGCATTCTATAATCCTAGAATCATACTTTCATACATAGATTTTACTGTATGAAAACCCCCATAGACGTCTGCTGTCACATCTCAAACATTACATTTCAAATTGGATATAAATCCATTGAAATTTTATATTCAAATCATTAAAATGCAAAGAAACAAAATTAGTGCAAGATAATACTTCTTCAAGTCTTTTAGAAATCTGCTGTTGTTTGCAGCCAGTTTAATGTACAAGGAATGCATATGGGGTCTAATCTGTTCTTTCTAGACTTTGACACAAATACTGATTTAAAATACTAGTTCAGATTTTATACTAATGCTGCTATGGAACTGCAGGCATAAACTATATACTACACGTGGCTCTTTTCAATACTTTGCAGCCTATATCTTAAAATATTTGAAGACGTATGTTTGCAAAGCCATATGTTTTTCTAAGAGTTAATTTACTTCACTGTGCTTGAGTCAGCAGCATTCACTGTTTTGTAATTTCCAGGTAGGAAAAGAGGGAAACAAAGCTGTTCAAACATTTTCTGACATGATGGGATTTTTTCATTTAAAAATGCACAAGCAAATGCTTTGCACAGAAGTTATTGTTTAAACTGTTAAGGATCTGACAGTATTAGGGGAAGTTTAAAAGCTCTCCCTCTTTCTCATCAGTTTTCTGCTTGATTGCCTATCCCAAGTCAAGCCTTAGGTATCCATACTTAGGAGCTTCAGGTAGGCGACCTTTGAAAAGCCTCATCATACAAAATGTGCCAGGTTTGCTATCCAAGAACTGGTTCCATTTGAGTTCTATGGACAATGCAATATTTTAAAATTAAATTACTTTTTTGTGTGTGTATTGCCATCCATCCACTGTTTTGAGAAACCTAATGGCTTATGTCTCTTAAATTAAAAAATGAAAAACTTTCACTAGTCTTTATCGGCCATTGGTTTGACTATTATCAAATATAAGTTTCTTGTAACCTCACAGTGAGATTGGTACCAAAAAAGATCTTTAGAACTACGGAGAAAATAAAAAGTTTGTAATGCCAAACCTATATGTCATTAGGGTCACATGCACAAATTTCCTCTTTTGTAATAGTTTTCTTTGAAACGTGAAGAAGGAATTTTGAGCAGTATGTGAAAATGACAACTTTCCATTCAAAGAGCAGTGGGTTACTTCTAAGTTCTTTAAAACAAAACAAAAAGACATTACTGAGAATTAACAGAATTTAGTTACACAGCATTTCACAGAATCACAGAATCATAGAATGACTGAGGTTGGAAGGGACCTCTGGAGGTCCTCTGGTCCAAGCATCCTGCTCAAGCAGGGCTGCCTAGTGTCTAGAGTTGCCTGAGCCCATGTCCGGATGGCTTTTGAATATCTCCAAGTACGGAGTTTCCATAACCTCCCTGGAATACCTATGTCAGTGCTCAGACATTCTCACAGTGAAAAAAAAGTTTTGTCATGTTGAGATGGAGCCTCCTGTGTTTCAGTTTGTGCCCAGTGTCTCTTGCCCTGTCACTGGGCACCACTGAGAAGAGCCTGGCTCAGCTGTCTTTACATCTTCCTTACAGATATTTATATATACTGATGAGTTCCCCCCCCCCAAGCCTTCTCTTCTCCAGGCTGAATAGTCCCAGATGTTCCAGTGTTTCTTCACAGGAGAGATGCTCCAGTCCCTCAATTGTCTTTGTGGCCCTTTGTCGTACTCTCTCCAGTGTGTCCACGCCTCTCTAGTAATGGGGAGGCCAGAAATAGTACTTTCTGTTAACACAGACTTTCTCTTTGACATAGGAAGGGTTTAATGTTTCTTCACTATGTGTTGTTTTAGAATTGGATTTTGGACAAAGATAAAACAAAATAAGCTTAGGTGGCAAAATGTGGCCTTAAAATTTTCTTTCCTGAGACAGCTTGGCTGCTGGTCACTGAAATCTGCTTTATGTTCACAATCAGTTTACCTTTTCTTAACACATTGTCGTACATCCACACTGGTATCACCTCTCAGCCCCTCTAGATTGAGTTCTTGAAACTAAATTAGCTTTGGCTAAGTTTTGTGCTAACCTGCCTAGAAGGAAATCTGCAGTAGTAAGTAAAAATAAATTTCATATTGAAGGAAGGGGTTAAAAGGGATTTTAATAGAAGTGGCATTACCTAATATTTGCTGTGCATTTAAAAAACTGATAGTGCTTATCTATTGTCTAAATTAACTGAAACAGAGAGTCTTGCATCTCGATACAAAGGGGTTGGTTCCTGATAGGGGCTGGGGGTCGCCTAGAACTGGTCAAGACTGACCCTGCTGTATGGATGGGAGCCAGAAGAGAACTGAGTTTGTGCAGAAACAAAGGTCAATCAGCGGACACCGTGATGAAGAGGATGGGTCTTCATCTAGGGACCCCCAACGAACACCACTAGGAGACACTGTGCGAGCACAGCTGGGAGGAGTCTATGGAAATTACTTCTTGGAACTAATCATAATATGGAAATTATTTCTTGGAACTGATTTTGATATGAAATGAGGATATATGCATATGTATAGGCGTATTGGGAAATCTAAAGTACATGTAATATTTGATTGTATAAATTGAAGAGACAAGTTGCTGCTCAGCACACACGACTTTGGTGGGACTACCCCTCGTGCTGCCCAGCGCCGAATAAACATACCTACTTTACAATCTTACAGATTGTGGGGTCTGTTTTCTGCACGTCAGTATTAATATTTGGAAAAACCTTGTAAAGTACTACCTGGTTCTGTTAGCTGTAAATCAGCTACTGCCAAAATATCCCCAAACGAGTGGTTTAGCTGTCTCAACAGTGTAAAGGCACTAGAGGAGTGTGCATTTTGAAAATGTGTACAGAAGGTATTGTCACAGAGCATGAAAACAAATGGTATTATTTGTTCTTTCCTCTTTCCCTCCCCCTCAGCTGTCTGTAATAAGTGACACTTTAGACAACATGTTTTTCAAAGGTCTAAATACTGTAAACATGAAAAAGTATGCCCATTGAACACTAAGTGCCATTACTCACTTCAGGAGAAGTCTCTCAACGTGTAAACATATAAAAACCAGCAATTCAGCTTCAGAGTTTTAATAAGGTCTCCTACATAAACGTGATGATAGAAGATCATAATGTTCATTATCTGTAACACCAAAACATGCGAATAGAAAGATCTTGCAGTAACATTCCCTGATTGACCAGAAATGTTCATCACTCATCTCAGACCATGGGCAGTTTCAGTAAGGTTGGCACACTACTAAGAACAGGCAGAGTGTTGACAGTAAAGCTGCAGGTTTCATAGCACCTGCAGATTTCCATATCTGCATGGAAAATTCTTAAATAGATGATCCAGCTTCATTTAGGACGTTTTGTATTTCAAGAGCATTAAAGACCTCAAAAGAATTACAGATCTTATCCTCTTCAGGTAGACTTTAAAATACAGTCCTGAGTAAATCAAGCCAGTACATAACTTTGCTATAAAACAAGGAAGGGAGATGAGATGTATTACATGCATTGTCACTCAATAATTTGGAGAATTTCTATAACTGTGAAAAGAGCATTTCTGGGTGTGAAGCTTAGTGAGGAGCTTGTAACTACTTCTGAACTTTTATCTTTCTCTTTCACTTTTTGTTTTTCAGTTTTATTCTTGGGTTGGTGAGGGAAGAAGGATATCCTCCAACTTTATGAACATTGCTCTTCTCACTAATTTCCACAAGCTCCTTCCATAGTCAACAGAGAAAAGAAGAGAGAGACACTTGCTAGAGGGTTTTACTTCTGAAATGTGTCTCTAGGCCTGTTCAGTTCTTTGTTCAAGAGTGTGTAGGAGAAAAAAAAGAAACACCATTGTCTTTTTCTGTCAAAAGATTCATTGTACTTGAAAATAGGGCCAAGATTCATCACATTTCAAAACCCTCAACCTGCTTTCTTTGTAGTTAATGTAGAAATACCACTGCTTTCAGCAGGAACAGATTTTCCGTCCTTCTTGCTCCAGAAATGTATCTGCCCCCCCACCCCCAATTAAACATTTTATTAGGTATGCAATTAAGAACAATTCTTCTGAAAAACATATATGTCTGACTGTTTAAGACGAAATAAAGTGTCACTGAGCTTCAGAACTATTCTACTTTTTGGCCTTAGAGTGCCAAGTCAAAATATCAAGCTCATAAATCAGTATTTTTTCCTGCCTTCATATTTGGATTGCTAGGTATCACAATGGAGTAGAAAAATGGCAGTGTCATTCACAGTAATCACTACCATCTTACCTCTAATTAAATACTATGGAATAGTGTAGAGATGAGATTTATGAGAATATCATACAGACAATTTCACTAGATATCACAAACACCACAGACTAGCGCTCTTATTCTGTATTTATTCTGTCATATACTAATGGTGCAAAATAAACTACTTCCAAGGTATGAAGAGATTTAAAGGAAAATAAGTCTACAACATGTATTATATGAAAGTTTTTAATGAGATTACTATTCACTTACGCTTCATATTGCCCCTCTGATTTTTCAGCAGAATTCCATGTAGAGATTGACCTAAAAGCTGGAAATACAATCTGACTTTGATATTTAGATTATAATAGCAAATGACTACATCTGAGAGCTTTAGAAAAGTGTTTTCAATATAATTGTCACCTGATGCTCTGCAGAATAAAGGAAGGGAATGAAGATTAGAATAGGAGTAGTTAAATTATGCAAAAAAATAGCAATTTATTATCTTAGGAAGGAATAAAAATCATAGATCCTCATTATTTTTAAGTATACCAAAACTTCTAAATTTGGCATAATAAGGACCAAAAAACTGTACTATAGTACCTGCAGACATTGCTGGGTTTAGCTCCTGAGGAACAGTGTCGTTTCTTCAGTCCTATGTATTTCTCTAACAATTAGTAATACTAAAAAAATGCTTTTTATGCTGGAAGGTAAAAAGTTTTTTTAAAACTTTTATGTCTACTGGTATTTGAATTTCTGTGTTGATATGAAGACCTTAACTGAATATCACGCATGTATTTAATAGCATTTGAATACTGGTGCTGCTGAGGAACTGTTCCAATTATCAAAATTTTAGCCTATTTGACCATCTGAAATACACTGCAGATGGATCAGAAAAGTCAGGAGCCTGAGTTTCTTATCCAGACAACAGGTAAGCAATTAACCACACTGAAATTAGACTCCCTGAATATAAATTTGAAGATGTAGTCAAAACTGCTCTGTAAAAGTGAGAGGAATGCTGGACGGTCAAAATCATATATCTTTATTATGCAATAACCAAAAGGTAGTAAAACGACCAGGTTCTGACAAGAGAGGGAACAGATGCAAGTAAAAAGGGATTAAGGAGATGTATGGAGCTAAAAGATCCGCAACTCACGACAGGTGACTCCGGGAAAGTGACAAGGTAACAATTGCTTCAGGGACTGCTGAAAGTAGAGCCGGGCATTTAAGAATGTCACTTTATACATATGAATCATTTCAGTAGACTTGTCCACATGATTCATTCCAATTTTCATTCTACAATATACATTATAAGCGCATGTATCTATGTGTATGTACTGTTCATATTCTATGTTGTTCTACAGTTGCTTCAGTGATTACTATGTATTGGTATATAAATTCAGCTCTCAGTATGTTTAAAGTGAAAGAAAGGAATCTGAAAGAAAACAAACCAAAAAATGTCATTCTGCTTGCAAAACTCAGGTGTTCATTTAGTATTTACTGATGTTTCCCTTCCTCCATGGTTTTTTAATGGAGCCAAGAAGTCTTGCTCGTATCCAGACTATCAAGGCAAGCATCAGTGTAACAAGCTCCACGAAGACTCTGAAAGTCATTCCTATTTTCACCTACTAAGGAGAAAAAGTACAAAATATTTCAAGGAAAGGCTACGACTTTGAGTCCACATGAAGCTTTTGGAATTTCTATTCTTTGATCTGGGCACTGGTTATTCCAGGGAAAATTGTGCTTAGGTGAGCTAGTGGATTAAAGCCATGCACTGCAGGTAGCTTCTAGAAGGTTATCTTTTTTTTTCCGAAGGGTACCAAACTTGCTTTGGCATCTGGACATAGAACAAATATTTGATTACTTTATGCTATAAAAGCTTAAAGAATACTTAGCCTTGATTTTAAAAATAAAACTAAAACCTATGTATTTATCTTCTATTTGCGTTACTTTTATACGTTATTAATAACATAAAGTAGTGAACAGGGCACATTGCTTTGCATATCTCTATTCATGGACAACATGGTGTATTATTTGTCATCAGACTGCATAGTGTGCTGTTATTTTTCAGAATGTTTTAATTCACACGAAAGTGATTCAAATCACGCTCCTGAATTTTAGTTACAGATATGTTTATATGCTGAAATAGTAGATTACAGAATACATGGCAAACTACTGCAAATTTCAGATTACGAAGTGAATGAAATTGAGCATCAACAATAACCGATTAACAAATGCAAATGGAAAAGTTTGGAAACACTTTTATATTACATTTTTTTTAATTTCTGTCCAACTACAGACTTGGTAAATCTATACAATTTTGAAAACTCTGTCTGTGTGTGTGTTACCTTTGCAAGGGAAAATTCGACCTATCAAGTTCTGTATTTTCTTGTTTTTTTCATTAATGAAGATGTAATATACATAAAGGTATTTTTATACACATGTAAAGTGTTTGATTTTGAGTGATATGATACGAAGAAGTCCTATGAAAGAAAACATCATCAGCTAGAGCTATGAGTATGTTTCAATGTTTATTGAAATTCTCAGTAAAAACTATTTCTAGGCTGCAAGTAGATCTACATGGAAAAAAAGAATTAGTTGCATTTACAAATGATATCTAAACAGATAAGCGTGTGGAAACTCTGGTGCCAGGTTGGACGAGGCAAACAAGACATGTTTTCTTCATTATATAATTCAGTTTCACATTTGTAGAACTCCAATTATATTATAAAACACAAATTTGAAATGTGTTTTTCATTTGACTTTTCTAAAACAAAAATAAGGATTTTCAGATTGCTTTCATAACTTGTACAGAAATAAAAGCTGTTTTCTACATTTGTAAATCAAGTAGAGAGATGAGTCATTATTCAGATCTTTGGTTCAGATACCCGTGACAAGTTTGGAGATATTTTGTAAAGCTTACCTGAAACTGTCTATGCTTTTTTGGTTGGCAAATTTAGCTACAAATTTTCTCATACTGAAGTATCTATTTTAGTTCTTATAATACCATTATAAGTCATGTTGAAAATCCTACAAAAATAATATTTGTTTTTGTTATTTAATACTAGATTTATAATTTTTTATGAGGACAAGATGAACCCTTTAAAAGAACAACTTGCTTAAACCTCCAGCAGTTTGGGATTTTTCCCCTAGTTCAATGTCAATATGTTTCATTATTTGTTTGCTCTTAAAATCTCTAGATGTGTCTTGCCCCACTACATCCCTTCCCAGTCCTACTTTTCTTTGGCAGTCTGTGCTAAGCTGGAATTGCAGAGACTGGTGTCACCTCACCACAGAACATGAGCAACGAGGCTGGTGAAGGGTCTAGAGAACAAGTCTGATGAGGAGCGGCTGAAGAAATGGGGGCTGTTTAGTCTGGAGAAGAGGATGCTGAGGGGAGACCCTATTGCTCTCTACAACTACCTGAAAGGAGGTTGTAGTGAGGCAGGTGTTGGTCTCCCAAGTAACTAGCAATAGGAAGCGAGGCAATGGCCTCAAGTTGCGCCAGGGAAGGTTTAGATTATATATTAGGATAAATTTCTTTACTGAAAGATTGGTCAGGCATTGGAACAGGCTGCCCAGGGAAGTGGTGGTGTCATCATCCCTGGAGGTGTTCAAAAAACATGTAGATATGACACTTCAGGACGTGGTTTAGCAGGCATGGTGGTGTTGGGTGGATGGCTGGACTTGATGATCTCAGAGGTCTTTTCCAACCTATGATTCCATGATTCTAGGATTCTATGTGGAATTAGTCTGGGTTTAGATCAGCACAAAAGACTGTGACATAGCCAAATGTCATGCACTTTTGCTTATCTTGTAAAGTCATTCAATCTGGTTTTATATTCTCTTGTTAGGGAAAAGTACGGTTAGGTGAAAATGGTGGCTGAGGAAAAATGACTACATATTTTTGCCTTATGGTGTACAATAGTATAGTCATGATCACAAACCGTTATTTTTATTTCTATCTGTCTAGTAGGTTATAAAAGGACATACAGGGCTGTGCAGTTAGAAGAGAGAGGGAAAAAATTGTTTGGGTTTTTTTTAGAAAGAAGGCTATAGGAAATTTTATTTCAGGGGATTGTAAGGGAATATGTTTAACTGTACCATAAGAATAAAAATGTTACCGTATTTAAGGAAATCTTTCTACTGACATTAAGATTATACTGCCTAAACGTGGGGACAGATTTTTTACTTCACCTGATATCTTCTGGGTGCAGCAGAGCAGGGCTGCAGAGGAGTTAGTTATGGCTCACAGATTGCAGGGACAGTGTTACAGTGACCTTGGGGCTTGGCAGAGTTTGAAGCAGCATATGAAGTATATGAGCTAGAGACGTCTCCTGGAAAACGAATGGCGCTGCTTTGCCAATACCCTTAGCTTTCACCAGCACAGCCCCCTGTAAAAATGCTTGGAGAGAACTTGTGCTCCAACAGCCGGTGTCCACGTCTGCCTTCACCAGGTGGGAAGACCCTGGACCATTAGCAGTCACCATGTGGGGAGAGGGAGCAGCTTTCTAGCTCTGTGCTGTCAGAGCAAAGTGAGGTCTCTCCCTTCCAGGAGACCTCAGACATGCTGCCTAATGCCAGTCCTCAGTATTAGAGCTGTGTGGGATGTGAAATTATTAATAACAAAATAGAAATCATTAACAAACTTACTTTTCATTTTAGGGAAAAAGAGAAAAAGCTAGACAAAGTAGAAATAGACTTGAGTCAACAGCAGAAATTAACAGTAACATACTTCATTCAATTTTATATTTCCTGTCATTCTCTCTCATTTTTTTCCAGTGCTTTCTCTGCAGATTTTCCATCCCACTGGATTGTGATATAGTTATATATGTGTTTCTGATTTTACATTATATCACACTGACAGTTCATAAAGCGCAAAATACCAGTGAGGTATTTTCCTAGGACGTTTTAGCTTTGTTCTGACTTTGAGTGGAATGAAATACGTTCTGTTAAAAAGGGAATTTATGGAGGTAATCACGTGGAGTGATCTCTTTCAACAGAACTCTTAATTTCACACCTTGTTCTTGTTCATATATGAAGTAAACCTTTACTAAAGAGATGTGTTTGTCAAAGAACTGGAACCTTTTCTGCCAAGGCACCTAAATTGTCATTGTGTACATATATGTAGGGTACAGAATCAATAATAAAAACGTGAAACCTTGTCAGTTTGGCTCACAGATGTCCCTGACTGGGCTAGGACATGGAATAAGTTCAATGACTATGTATCTTTCTCTTTCACAATTACGTTTCCAAGCTGTAAATTACTCTGTGTATGTATTTTTGTAGAAGTCTCCTGGTATGTGCATTTTACACTAATTTCCTTCTCTTTTTCTCTTACTTGTATTTATCTGAAGACAAACCAGATATCTGTGTATTTAGGTATGTCACAGAAGAGTAGAAAGATACATATATTGTTTTCGCGCTTCTGTACCAGGGGCAGCTGCCTAAGGGCTGGCAGGCGGCTGCGGGGCGGCCTCTGTGAGAAGCGGCCGGGGCTGCCCCGTGCCGGACAGGGCTGGTTCCAGCTGGCTCCAACGGCCCCGCCGCAGGGCACGGCCCAGCCTGGCAGTCGCCATGGGGGTACCTGGGAGGGTCTGGGTAAGGAAGGGCAAAACACCACATGGAGAGAGGAACAACACAGGCAACACCGAAGTCAACAGAGGATGAAGAGGTGCCCAGTTTTACTCTTTGTATAGCAACCTATGCATATACATAAACACACATTTTTTCTAATTTCTACTTTTCTGGAATATTTCTCAAAAATTGAGTGTAATCACGTTCTCAGTGAAAATGATAATTTCTGACAACACAGACCCTTTTGTGCTACTGAAAAGACAGGATTCTTACAATTTGAACCTGAGCGATTTTCTGTAAGGAGCTATTACCTGGAAAGGTGAATTTATAAGTTTTTTCATTCAGCTTGTAACTTCAGCTAAGCGCTTCAAAACGTCTTTACCTTTGAATACCTAAGCAGTCCTACTGACTGTGATGGCTTTTGGTTTAGACACTAAAGCACATCACAACCTGTAATACATGTTGTAAGCACTACCACTTTTCAACTAAAATTGCTTTCATCAAGCAGACCAGTGTTTTCACCTGTATCTTTAAATATTATTATGCCAGTTTGCCTATTGTACAGACAAAGAGGCTTAATTAAGTAATCTGTGAATCATAATGTTTAGCTTCATGCATACAGACTGCCCACCTGAAACTGATAATAGGATTTACGGTTTGATATATAATACTAAATATTAATGTTACATATAAGTGCTGTTTGATATATTATTTTCTCTGTAATCAGATTTGATTGCTGTATTTTTCCTTTCTTACAAGTCCTTGTAAGAAACATCTTTTGTATGAAAGCCTACATGCACCTAAATTAAAGTGAACTTTAAGTGTGCTTTTTCAATGTCTGATTATAGAATCACTACAGAACATGTTACAGAAATTAAACAAATTATGACACTTTTTAGTGGAAGAAGAAAATATTCTCAAATGTTCTTCTCTGTTTATGTCATGGTCCATACCAATAAAATAGTTTTAATCTCATACATATTTTGCGTGCTTTAGACAATGTGACTTGCCAGGTAAAATATACCTAGACAAACAAACAAAAATAATTATCTTTTTTTGTTTTCCTGAACTTGCTCTCTTAATTACTACAGTAGAACAAACGAAATTAGACTGTTCAATCTTTGGCTTAATAAATTAATAACTTACTGTTCTGTGGCAGTGTGTACTGGACTTCTCAAAATAAAAGCATGAGATAAACAAAAATTGTAGCTGACGTTATAACTGGGCAAGTATTCTTTTGTGACACTCATATCATGGATTCTGGTGCCATATATTTTAACAATTACCATGATACAGATATACATTTAGCATTTGGTTCCACATGTATGTTACAATACCACCATCAGTCTTTGGTGTAGTTTGAAAGTACCATATAAAATGAGTAAAGATGCTAAAAAATATTAAGTATGTAACACAGTAACTGTTAGTGTGTTTAGAAATCGGATAAATAGGATACTGCATTACAATGTAGGCAATAGACATTGACTCTTAAGGGGTTGTTCTCACATACGCTGTAATGTACATTAATTCTTTATGATGCAATGATAAAATGAAAGGGACTCTGAAATTTAATCATTTTGAGAGGGACAAAGTGACTTGTGTTTTAAAATTAGTTCTGGTTGCCTTGGCAGGAATTTACTTCCAGCTGTTCCTTGGAAAAAGACCTGAATAAGAATGCGATTTGAATTATAGGTGGTCTTAATTTATAAAGTATATAGATCTTATCTACAGTAATAATTTCACTTATCTTTTCAGAGTTAAATCTGGTGTGATATGGTTGGGTTAATGTTTATGCCAAGATAGGTAGTATAGGCACTGAAATCAGGTATCATGACACTATGATAAGGTCAAGCCTGTAGAGAATTTTGACCCCAACTGGAAATATGCAGGCAATTCTTTGTGTTTCCTCATGCAATATGTGAATAGTTATATTTCACTAAAAAGATTTGGCATTAGATGCAAAATAAAAATTCATTCTTTCATAGAAGAAATCCAGCTGGTAATTCAAAGATTAGAACCCTAAACAATAGATTCAAACCCTGGTGATAAAAAAGTGACTGGCTGGTTTGCCAGTGAAACAGTAAAGGGAGGCAAGAGTTTTCCATAATCTTAGCTGTTCATAGGCTATATATAAGAGTTTGGGAAGAATTGTGTTTATGGAATTATACATTTAAAATTAGTTAATTTTCAACAAGATTTAGATTAAAATAGCTATATCATCCTTGAAGGTGACAACGTAACCTGTAAATTTAATTGTTGAATTTTAAAACTCTTCTTTAAGACACCTACAAAGAAATAATGCATAATTCATTAGGGTTACTGAAAGATGATAAAGTTTACTTACGTTGTGCAATTTTTTTAATTTTTTTTTTGTAGTGCTTGCATTAAAAATGGGGTCATTCTAATCTCAGCTATAAAAAAAGAAAATCCAGCTAGTGAATTGTATGTATTACCGTCTCAGGCCAATGCACTGCAACATGGATTGACATGACAGTGGTAGAGAATTCAGATTCTTTTTTTTCTCCCTTTGTTACATATGTGTCAATCGAGGTTAGAGTAGGACTTACATGAAGGTTGGCTGGGTCTAATTTCACGAGGGAAGTATTCAGTAGCCACATGGAGCAGCAACATTTTGTGACATTTGGAGATGCAACACCAGGAGAGCCCCTTCCAACTGGTCACTGACTCATATAGACCACATCATTGGGTTTTGTTAGCATGATGCCAATGGGGAGGTCTTTGCTGTACGACTTGATGTCTTCTCGGTAGAGCAGAGGGGTTACCTGGTCATCCTTGACAGACATCCTCCTACTGCAATCTGCAGGCTGGATAGAACTCAGACAGTGGGCTCTCTGATAGTTCCTGGCCCTGGGAGATATCCAGTTCTGGAATGATCGGACAGCTATTCTGTTCCTTTCTGTGTAGAAGGCAGGTTAATTCACTGTTTCAAATGACTATACAGTAAAGTTCTATCTTCAGACTTTGGATGACTGCCTTAAACACTGTCAACAGCAACACATTTCAGTTGTAATGTAGTTAGGGGTAGCTGTGCTTCCTTTAGGATGAAAAAAATACCCACCCCAAAAAACCTGTCTTTATTCATCTTCTTTGCATTGTCTTCTAATGTGGTCCATGTAGTTGTTTTGTGCTTTGTATTACAAATTGTTTGACTCAGGACTGCATCCTAATGCCACTCTTTAAAAAGTAGATTTTCATTATTCAACAAGGTATAAACAACAGCCGTATTGGCTTGACCTTGGCTGGACACCAGGCGTCCACTGAGTTGCTCTGTCATTCTCTCTCCTCAGCCGGACAGGGGGAGAAAATATGATGAAAAGCTTCTAGGTCAGGATAAGTGGAAGGACAGTTACCATTACAGGCAAAACTGACTCAGCTTGGGGAAATTAGTTTAATTTGTTGTCAGTTAATAACAGAGTAAGAGAGTGCTAAAAAAAAAAACAACTAACTAAAAACACCTTGCCCTCACACCTCCCTTCTTCACAGGCTCACTTTCACTCAACTCGTTTTCCTCCTCATGCTTCCCCACCCAGAGCAGCATAGGTGGACAGGGAATGGGGGTTGTGGTCACTTCATAACACTTCATCTCTGTCACTCTTTTCTCCTCACACTTCTCCCTTCCTCCAGTGTGGGGTCCTGCCCATGTGATACAGTCCTTCACAAACTTCTCCAGCTTGGGTTCTTCCCACAGGCTGCAGTTCTTCAAGAACTGCTCCAACAAGGGTCCTTTCCACCAGGTGCAGTAATTCAGGAATGCGCTGGTCTGACGTGGGTCCCCCATGAAGTCACATGTCCTGCCAAAAAACTTGCTCCTGCGTGGGCTCTACTCCACAGGCTGCAGCTCCTACCAGAAGTTTGCTCCAGCACAGGCTCTCCGCAGACTTCATGTTCCTTCAGGTTACATCCACCTACTCTGGTGTGGGGTCCTGCAAGGGCTGCAGGGTTGCTAGCTGTTCCACTGTAGTCCTCCATGGGCTGCAGCAGAACAACCTGTATCACCATGGGCTGAGGAATTTCTGCTCCAGTGCCTGGAGCACCTCCTCCCCCTCCTTATTCACTGACCTTGTTTTCTGCAGAGTTGTTTCTCTCACATATCCTCACTCCTCTCTCCCAGCTGCTGTGCTTTTTACCCTTTCTTCTATATGTTATCACAGAGACGCTACCAACATCTCTGACTGGAACCAGCTCTATCCAACATCAGGGCAGCTCCTAGTGTCTGCTCATGGAAGACACTCCTGCAGCCCTCTACCCACTACCAAAACCTTACCACCTAAACTCAATACAATAGTGCAGGTAGAAATCTGTGCGCCAGCCCCAGAATTTACCAGATGTTACCTTGCAGCAAACTGATGTATCCTGGGATTATATTGTCGAGGTAGAGATTGTGCTGTGAATAGATTCTGTTCTCAGATATCTGGTTGAACTGACAGGCAAGAAATTATAGTAAATAAGTGCTGTTTTTGATGGAACATTCAATAACCTCATGCAAATTTCTTCCTGTCTTGTTGGAATTTGAGGAAGAACACTGACACTACAGAGAGGCTCAGAAACACACCAGGTTAAAACAAGTAATAGGTGTTTTAGGCCCATGACAAGAAAGAAGAATTTCTGAAAAGAACATACCCAATATGTTTTCTACAGCTTAGTGGAAATTCCTTTAGAAACTATCTGATAATCAAACAACCAATTTCTTCAGGAAAATATGTAGTTATCTTAAATACGATAAATGCTAAGTCACAGTAAATTGATCTAAATTTCTCTGCCAAAACACTACAATATCAAATGCTGATAAATATTTGAAAATTAGTATGTCATTAAGAATATAAATGTAATTAGAAATCTTTAAGCCAAGGGGGAATTTCTAAAATATCAGGAAAACAGGCTTACTAGAATATTAAAGCTGATGCAATCTTAGCAAAGTTAACAAACACCTACCAGTGACACAATTTCCTTACATTTCTAAATCATGATATTATGTCTAAATGATTTTATTAGGTAAGTGGAGAGCTTAAATAAGAGAACAGTCTTAAGGGGGCAAGATTACTATTATTTCTTTTAAAATGTAGAGTAGCAGCTAAACCCCTAAGGTGAGATTTTGAACAGTCATATCTCCTATGTGTAATTATCTCATAGCACATCTCTGTTGGAACTACTAAGTCACTTATTTTAAGGGAGACATCTATGTGGGCTGCCTGTCTGTTGTAAAGGATGTTTGTGTCACAAGAGAAAAGCTTTTAAAAACAAACCAAAAAGAAGAAAGGCTATCAAATGCTTCAGGTGTTTTGTATTTTAATTATTCTATTTGTAAAAATCAAAAGACAGATTTTTCCCCTTTTCCATACTTCACTCATCCTTTGTTTTTTGGTGGGGTGAGGGGTGTGTGTGTGTGTGCATGTATAGAGTTTTCTTTTTTTTCCTACTGCTTCCTGTGCCACTTTTTTTGTCTATGTTAAGCACAGACAGTTCCCTTTCTTCCCAGAAATGTCAGAAATGTCACTACTGTATTTACATCTTTCTTCCAGTGTGTCAGCTTCTGCAAGTAACTGCAGTTCTCTGCTCTTCACAGAGGATTGAGTACTACTAGCAGTAGTATAACAATTGCAATCCTTCCCCATCTATTCTCCATTAATAATATTACTCTTATTTTACAGTAAAAAAAAATTAATACGTATAGCTTTGTTAGCATTTTTACCTACTGTATAGTCTCTTAAATGTGATAGAAAAACAGCATCTTATACTTCAGGAACTGAACGATAAAACACACACTCTTTCCATGAAAACAATCCAGTGCAAGCATGAAAGTCATGAAAAAGAAACCAAGGATATAGCAAAATAAATAACAAAAATAAAGCCTCTTCAGAAGATCACATTAAATACACAAGACATATGATAGGTAAACATTTATCTTCTGTAATGCTGTCCTTTAACTGTACTTTGGGAATTAAATATGCACATCTCAAATTTCTGTTCTTATAAATGAGACTGGTGGTTAGAATATGCTTTTCACACCTTTCAGAAGGACTATATGTTGTGTTTTTTCCTGGCTGTAGTGCACTAGGTGAGATGGTGAGATGTAGTTTGGAGGAAGGCTTTTGATCAGAGGAGGGACTGGGGACTAGACATAACATAAAAAGAGAACATTCATTTGTGACTACTTCAGATTTTAACTGATTTTTTCCATATAAGAGTGTTCAGCAAAAAAATAACTTTCCTATGAAATTTAATTCAAGAAAAAATATATTCAGTACAAACTTACTTTTGTTTCAACTTGATTGCATAAAATACTTCTGATAAAAATACTTCAGATGATTATTACAGATGGGACTGTTCCAGTTTTCTCAGCAGATCTCTCCTTTGCATGCAGCAGTGCTTCCCCACTCTTTTAGATGTCCAAACACACACCACAGAGATCATAGAGTATCAGCCAATTCTTTCTCTACTCACTTAGCACTTTAGTCCTTTCCTCAGTGGACAGTGGGTTCCTCTCCCGAGTAGTCTGTCACAAAGAATGAAATCTGCTTTACCTTGTTTTGTTTTTCTGTGAAGAAGAACAGTGGGAGGGATTGCTGTAGAAACTTCTTAGCTAAATGCATGTTTCTGCTCTTTGCAACGTATTTTGCCGCATTTTTCTTGCCATGATTTCCTTATGTCTTGATTTTTCTCTGAAATGTTTATACTTGTAAAAGCAAAGGAAAGAAAGTATGATTTTTTTCCATGGCACTGCAGGCTATTACAATACAGCCTACCACTGTCATTGAAAAATCTAACTAGCTGTCAAAAATACAAAGGTTCCCCAACAGTGATCTAAGAAATTCAGTACAAACACATCTGCACAGAGTAAAATCAAGAAACAAAGTCTCATTTAAGCCTTCAGAAAAGAGGAAATGCTAAATGGTACCGACACGTTGATACAGTCATCTCTGGAGACACGAATTCATTCCATGTGAAAGTTAAAATCGATTTAAGATATTTAAAGCATGAAACCTTTTCAAGACTTGTAGATCATCATCTTCATAGGTAACCATCATTATAATTTCTCCTTTGGATGAAAGCTGTAACAAATGATCTCTGGGGCTGGGTATACTGCAGTTCAATTCTTTGGTGCTCATGTGGTACCGTTAAGGATTCCTATGACATATTCCACCTGATCAAAATCAGTTAGTGTTCTCATTCATTGGTAGGGAAGTTAATACTGATATGAATATGAATGCAATAGTAGTAGTACCAGCAGAAGTCTCAGCATCATGCCTGTGTCTAAGTATGGATAATGGAGAGTTAAAAAGGTGATAGAAATGTTATTTAGAGTATTTCAGAAAATTCAGCTAAAAAATCCAGTCACAAGAACATGAAAGACAGGAATTTTCTCACTTGCTCTCCTCAAGGATTAAATGTATCGAGCCTTTTAAGATGCAAACACCTAACTGTTCACCTGAACTACTTAGCAAATTAATAATCAATTTCAAGTCATTTTGCCTAATCACGGTTCATGGAAAAATAGATTTTTCTGGACATGTTTCTTTAAACCAATGAAAAATAAATATGTGTTATTTCCATTCTGATATTTCTCTGTACTCTACAAGACAAAACTCTTCCTGGTCTCTTTGAAGGTGTCTTCAGTGCAAGTTGACCCAAACTAGAATTTCTGCATTAGATCGTAAAATAAATTACCAAGAACAGTTTGAAAAAGGCAGATACACTGTGATTTGGAGGAACAAACCTTAGGAGTTTGTTATTCACACAGTGTTGTTAAACACTAAAAGAGAGAAAAAATTTAGTTTTAATACATGATGCTGATCAGCATGCATTAAACTTGTCTACCTTTTACAGAACAATAATGTTCATAATGATGTAGTGAAGTGGTTGATGACAGGACAGCTCAAAAACACTTCGATGATAATGCAGTGACCTAACCACTTCATATCAGGTTTCAAATGACTCATAACGATCAACAAAAAAAATCAGGGAGAGTTTTGGAGTGTTCTTTTTTTCCATTTTAGATTATTTTTGAGCCGATATCCTTTTGACTTTCACTTGTGAAAAGGGAATTAGAAGCATAAAGCATTCCAGTCACCATCAAAAAACTAACAGAAGAGCAAATCTCTACATTAATGATACAAGTTTCAGTTACACATTGATATATTCTGTTAGCTGAGACACTAATTGGAAAGACTATAACATACAAGCTTCTTTTTTGAACCTGGAATCCACTAACTAAAATTTTAGAATAAATGTGACTTACGAAATCATTTAATCTCCCAATATAACATTATTTTACGTATGTTTTCCTATTACTTCTTTTTAAAGGCTCTTGAGTTTCTGCTTTGTTAAAAGGCAATACTTTTTATGTTACATTTTCCAATTAAAATTTACTATTGTCCTTTAAATAAAATAGTGATTGGTAAAATAATTTAAATCACACAAAAATATTTCTTTACCAAGAATGTCCACATTTCTCATATAATTTGTTTAGAACTGAACAAAACTAGGTCAGGCTGTGGTTATTACCTTCTGATGAGTGCACAGCAATGCTGAGGAACAGAAATTAGTTTTTAATGAAAAAGAGATAATTCCAGCACAATATTTCAGACTCTACATGTTTGGACTGTACTACAGAGATAAATCTTTTTTTGTCTCAAAAAAAATAAGGCAGAACAGTCAGAAAAAATGAAATCTGTCATTCACAAAAAGAATTGATGCTAGAAGCTGTCAGTGAAGAGGTGACTGACCTCCTCTATGCCTTGCCTTGCTTAACAACATCCCCTAGCAACGACAGATTATTAGCACATATCATCAGATAGGAAAGAATCATGGACAACCAGATGCTAATCAGTTTTGCATCAAGTCAGAGGTGTATGAACCTTCAAGACTGTTTTTTTTTATTTGGATCAAGTCGTAAGTCCCGAGTTGTCTTTTTCGTTAAGTATTTCACTCACTGTTTTTTAAAACTTTCATTTTAATTAATTGCCCTTTTAATTGCTCATGTAAACACATTGTGTGAACAAATTCTGTCTAAATTCTCCTAAGACTTTGTATTTTATTTCTGAGGCCATGCAACTCTCTTCCGTGGCCCTCTACAGTCATTACTTCATGTATGAGGTTGTCATACTTCTTTTATTTGAGACCCTTGAATGTGTGACTCCAGAAATTCAGTTATATACTTCAGTTTCTACCTGTTCTTGCAAAGTTAGCCAGGCATCTCCTTCCTGCGTGCAGGAGGTGCAGAAGGTTGTACCAGACTCCTTGACTGGATATGCAGAGTTGCCTTTGCAGGTTCCCAAACCTTGTGGAAGTTATTGATCAAAAGGGAAGTTCCACTTACGCATTAAAACCAAAGTTAGTTTTTGTTTTTTCTTTTTAAAAAGGCAAAAAAAGCAAGTTAGTTTTAATACTGTTTGAAGTCAAGAGGTAAGAACTGCAGACAAAAAATTCTGATGGGGTCTTCCCTGACAGTCTTGGGCTAATGCTGTGAATTAGTGCCTCTGACTGAGTAGAGCTGTGTGACTTGGCTCCAGCAAAGGGAAAGGCATCAGGGTCTGTGGCAGGCAAGGATGTACTCGATCCAGAGAGGATATCAGAAGTGCATGTAGCCCAGTCATTTTGAAATGAAAGCATCATCTCTCCATATAAGTGTGTCTGTCCAAGACTGGGCACTGTACTTCCCCCTGTGTAGTCTAATGGGCTTTCTCCTCTAGAACATTTATCTTTCCTGAAGACTACTGACTTTCTGTCTCTAACCACCTTGAAAAAATGTAATCTTTCATCCTATGAGTGAGGTGCCTTAGTTTTCTTCATTTCTGTGATAAAATACATTTTTTGAAATTCAGTACTGTTAACTCATTGTTATAAGTGATCACAAATAGTTTGTTTTCTCTTAGATTTGAAGAAAATCCTCTACTTTCTTTGAAAATATGTAACAGTAAGGACTAATTCTTATGTTTAATTTCCAAGGCTTTTTGCCTATAAAGTAGTTAAAGAAAATGGATACACAAATCATACTAATACAGTCACCAGTGTATTTTAATAATTCAGAAATACCTTATTTAATTCTGAAGAAAATTGTAGGAATTGAATGATATAACGTGCTTCTCTACTACATACAAAAAAAAATCTTTATTAGTTTCCATAACCACATTTTATAGTCATGAGCAACATTTATGTCTTATCTGTATTTAAATGTGATGAATACATTTGAATATAGATACAACATACCAACTGATTTGTTGCACTGCAAGTAAGAGAAAAAGAATTATTAACACCTCATGGCTATAATATTAGAAAATAGTACAAGTAATAAGGAGCAGTATCAGCTGAAGAACTCAGTCTGTCTGTTGCACAATCACAAGTTGCTATATTGCATCTAATATTTGTAGTTGTGTTTCTCTCCAACATGTGAAATACAGGTACATTTGACTTTCCCTGGGACTGACTGGGCTTACCTTGTCAGAATTCAGAGTTCAGAAACTGAATGCTGCTGCTTAACTGAAACAGGACATTTCTGCTTTAAGAGCCAAGGACTAATTCTCAGCTCATTAACTCACTCATGCAAATTAGACTGTCCAGTCTTACTTTGTGGACACCCTGGCTTTCTATCACTAGTCAGAATGTTTGATAGCCATAGCAAATGACTGCACAGACCTTGTAGAATAAAACTCCAAACACATAATTCAGTTCTTCAGCTGGAACATGATCGATAGAGGTTAAAAAGAGAGAGAGAGAGAGAGAGAAAAGAAACCTCTGGCTGTATCCTTGCCTGAATGTTTTCGTACATTTGAATGTTTTTCATACTTTGGTGATGTCAGATAGGATCTTCTCAATATCTTGGCAAACTGGACATCCTTATGAAGCCTTTCACTCCCCTTCTCCCCCTGCATGGTCACTGTCCTTGTTGATGTTGCACAAATCCTCTCTCCATCCAGGCTTTTTTGCCCTAGGAACAGCTAGAAGTTTCCTGAAGTTCCAGTGTTAATACTGATTCTTCTTGATTTTCTTTCTGGAAAGATGATTCTCTTCAAACGTTGGACAAGAGATTGGTGAAAAAAGGAAAAGCGAAAGCTTGTTATTCACAATGCATGCACATTGTGCTGTGTGGCCTGTGATCTAAAGGTCTTGTAAAAAATATATCATCATGCAGTTAAGGAACATATGCCTCATTGTATGCACAAGATAGCAGAATTAAGTTGGACATAGAACCTAAAGGGAAATTTAAGCATTTGATATTATAATTTGACATTGATATGATAATTTTTAAATGGCATTACTTATATGTTAGTGTACTATTCATTTTTCTCTTTTATACTTACATGATTCCTTTCAAAAAGAAGAAAAATTCTGGATACTCACTTGTATGGGTCAGTAGCCTGGAGGAAAGGTATCTGCACTGTATATTTTACGTCTCTATATCAGATGTTCTAAATAACCTTCTTTTTGTACCTTCCCATTTCTCTCCTCATTACTGATAGAGGCAAATTATATTTCTGATTTTTCTTTCCTTATGTAATACTTAAACTGAGAACATAAAGATGCCCCAGGTGAAGAACATTCAGAAGGCTCATGATGGTGTTGCTTTTGTAATATATATTTAAATTACAAACCACAGAGATAATTCCCAGATACAGAGGCGAATAAGGTATTGTTTGATATTGCTAGTAAGGTTTAGATGCTTGCTTTACTCTACTGGAGTGACAGATACTGTCTTTTTGAGTGGCCACCTGTGGATCAGCAGAGATAGTTATAGCAACTTTAATATTTTAAAATTCCTCACTCTTCAAAAAAACTGACCCCCCCCATTTTGTTTTATATAACGAGATTGGTCATGCTACATCGAGTCAATAATTTCCTAAGATAGGAAACCATCTTAATATTACTCTTGCAGTAGCTCAGCTTCTGTCCCTTTGTAATTAAAAGCTTGCTGTTTAATTAGCAGGTTTCAATGCATTTTATTAGTGAATTACTGATTAAGAAATGTACAAACTGTTTATGTTATTTTGTTGGTAACAAATACTTAGTGCATTGTTAACCTGACAAAATGTCTCTAGGGTGCTGATACTGAAATTCTGTTCTTACTCATTCCAGCCCACAACAACTGCAATTGTGTTGTACAAAATTATTTTAGCTGATAGAGGCTCTGGGCACTGAGAGCTGTGATTGGCAGTAGCAAGCATGTGTGTGCGAGGAAGTGAAGAGCATGTCATGTTGTTGTCAAGGGGTCTGCCTTGGGACAACGTGCAAGCACAGAGCAGGCTTGTATTTCTTTACCTTTCTTTCGTGTAACTTCTGCCACAAAATAACTGGAATACACAGAGATGAACATGCTTCTAACCTGGAAACTTTATGAGACTGATGAACTTTAATTGTGGGAACACGATAAAGGCGGGAAGTTTCTTTACTTCCTGTAATGACAATTGAATCATAGAATGAATTATAGAATTCTTTGGGTTTAGAGGGACCTTTAGAGGTCATCTAGCCCTCCCTCCTTGCAGTGAGCAGGGACATCTTCAACTGGACCATGTTGCTCAAAGCCCCGTCCAGCCTGGCCTTGAATGCTTCCAGGGATGGGGCCTCCACTACTGCTCTGAACAACCCACTCCAGTGTTTCACCACCTGCGTTGCAAAACATTTCTGCCTTATATCTAGCCTAAATTTACCGTCGCTCAGTTTAAAGCCATTACTCCTCGTTCTGTCACAACAGGCCTTGCGAAAATGATTATCCCCATCTTTCCTATAGGCCCCCTTCAGGTACTGGAAGGCCACAATAAGGTCTCCTCCGAGCCTTCTCTTCTCCAGGCTGAACAGCCCTAACTCTCTTAGCTTTTCCTCCCAGGAGAGCTGTTCCATCCCTCTGATCATTTTTTTGGCCCTTCTCTGGACCTGCTCCAAAAGGTCCAACTGAGTTACAGTTTATTGTGTCTTGAACACCAACACATTAGAAACTCACCTCTGCTTAGCTACAAAATGTTGGTCTGTGAAAACTGAACCTGCATGAAGCTTGCTCTAGGAAATGCTGGTAAGAAATGAGAATTTCATTTAATGAATGAGATTTCATCTTCTTCTTCTTCTTTGTCTTTCGTAGGAACTTAGTATTTCATGCAACTGTTTAGAATTAGAGATTCACTTAGGTCTTTTGAACACCTACAGGATACTTCAGAAAAGCTTAAAGTAGAGGAGTTAAATAGACCACAGGTAGAACTAATATTAATTTGGGCTTAATAACAAAATCCTAGGCAAAATTAACCTTCTTTTCTAATTGAGATACAGCGAAGCAGTATGAACTTAATTTTAGATGTGTATATTCTAAGACAACATGATTTGTTAGAGTGTTGAGCATTCACAATAAGGTAAAAGTATATCTTCATCAGTGTTCTTTAGGACATCTCAGGTCAGTGCAATGCTGACATACTTTTTGATCCTATTAACTCCAAGAGTGAAGTCTTGTCAGCTTCAGCCTTGTTCACGAAAGCATTTAAACACATTGAACCTTAGGCACCTTAGTTGTCCGATCACCTTCAACGGGCTTTCAACTATCTTGAAACAGACATGGATGTTTTCACAGCACTTTATTAAGCTGGCTTTAAAATCTGTAAATTTACTCCAATTTACTCACTGTAAAGAAGTTTAGGATTAACATATCAGTTTATAGTGAGTCTGTGCTGATGCCGAGTATAAAGTTTATTAGGTTGGTGTTAAGCTTATGCTACATTCAATTTTGGAAGCTTGACAAAATTGCTGAGCTTCTAATCAAAATACTCTTCAAAAGCTCCCTTGAAGCTCTAGTTTATTCAGAAATATTAAAGCAGTGCACTTTGAAAGTCAACTGAAGTTACATGAAGGACCATATATTCATTCTGCAAAGTAGCTTCACTGCCTTATTTCTGTGAGGTGCATTAAAAAAAAAGAGGTTTGGGAACCATTGGTTTCCAAATCTCTGGAGACAGTGTTGATGTTCAGTGTGATAGTGATGAAAATCCAGTGTGAAGAGAGGTGTCTTGGCCCACAAAGCTTCTGAGGATGGGTTTCTGCCAGGCAGCCATCTCGGTGTGCTGCCTGTCCGTGGCCACAACACTGAGAGTCTTGTAATGAGTTGGGAAGAGACATAAATGGCTTTTTGGATTTGCCTGCCATATCAAACACTTGGCTAGAGTAGAGCATTTAAAATAAGCTGGCTTCTGGTATGCATCCTGTATATCATGGTACTTTCGTTAAACCAACCGGAAATACTTCTTTCTGAAGACACTTTTTTAGTACCTGCACCTATACACACTGAAAGTTGAATCTTTCCTGGCCATTTGCTTTTGAAACCCTCGCTCTTATTGAACACTGAGTTTAATTCAAATAAATCATTTTAAATTTTCTGTTGTCAGACAAGTTATTCGCCTCCCACTTGGTAAATAATAGCCTCGCTTGTGTTCCGTGAACTCCTTGGTGTGATCCAGCATTTATGTTATAGGAGGGAGGTCATTATCATGTCACACTATGCTACCCCATTGGAGTTATTTCTTCAAAAGAGCAAATATCTGTGTAACCACTTGTGCAGGAAGATATTTTTGCCATATGTACATGTTATCTCTGAGAACTATGCTTAAGTCACCGCGACTGACATATACCACTTCTGCTGTTGCTGAACTCAAATGACAGCAGAAAAAGTGAGTGACTACTTTTATACTTCGACCTTCAGTTCCAGCACTCTTGCAGCAAAATGAGGTCTGGAACATTCCATAACTGTCCAAACATGCGCAAAGTACTGAAACAGTAGTAAACATAAATTAACCATCTAGATAAATACAGCTTGTACCTCAGAATGATGAAAAGTGCCAGATAATTGGAGGCAGGACTAGCGAAATAACTGTTCCCATCATGTCCCTTTATCTCCAAGAATATCACTAAAAGGTACAATTGTTCTTGTCAATCACACCTTTGTCTCAATTTGACTAAAACCTTCCACCTACATTAGAAATCCATTAGACAGGCTGCTTTTATGACAGATTTATTACTCAAGGAGAGGGGTGGTTTCACCTTTTTTATCAAATCGTTCTTTTGACTCTGTTTTTATGTCTATTTTACATGGCAGCCTGAGGCCACTGAGCTTCCTGTGTGCAATAATTTACAGCAACTCAAACAGGAACAAATAAAATACATACTTACTATGAATAACTTATGACATTTCTTCAACTTGTTTTGTCAGACCTCTGACTAAAGATGGCAAGACAAATGTTTGGTTATGAGGGCATCATGAAGATCTGTAATTGCAGGCAACAAAAAGAAATCAGATCCAACCCTGACAGATGAGTTGAAATGCTTAAGTTATTGAAAAAGAATTCTGTTCCTGGGTACAGGATGAGAGAGTGTTATAAACTAGTATTTGAACAATGGAAGTCTGTATGGACCAGTGATTCTGGGCATCTAATGTTAGGGAATTTAAAAATTAATAGAGTCTCAGAGAGAATATTTCATTTTTTGAAAACTGGGTTTCATGAGTATTTCAAGCCTAATACCATAGAGTACCTTGGAAACAAGGTTGTCTTGGTTTTGTTTTTGTTTTCTAACGAAAAGTGACTGGAAAAGTAATCTTTTAAGTTACTTCAAAATATGACCACAATTAAAAAAAAGTCTTTAAACACTTTTGAAAAACATGCCATTGTATATTTTACAAGAAAGAAAAAAATAATAGAACTAGAATTAAGAAAATGTCTGAAAGACTAGCAAGCTACATCCTCTCATGGATATCCTCTCATCCAACTAACAGTTACTAAAAGAGATTCTGCGTAAGTGATGACCTGCTTTTTATAGATTTTTAAGTAATATTCAAGAAAGAGAAATTTACATTTCCAAATATGACTATACCCATAAAACTTTAGGTGTGATGATAACGAACTCAGAATAAATAGTAGTATGTATTTTCTACAATGAATAGCAAACTATTAGCAATATGCTTCTGAAGAAGTGTTATAGAGTAATTTCTAGAAAACTGTTTCTTGTGCAGAGATAAATCTCAGACTAATAAATGATTTATCATAAGAATTTCAGAGCTATACTGACAATGTTAAAAATCTGTGAACGACATCGTAGGTCCATCCAGATCCCAGTGTCTAGTGCCAGTCTATACAGTGGACACCCAGATGGCATCAGTGGAAGGTCTTATATCAGCTCAGACCCAGCACTACGCAGATGTAGCTGTAGTGGACTAGTGCCTAAGGTCTTTAGCTGGCCTGTCTGCCTAGTATGTTCCATGGCATGTGGATATATGAGACTGGCGAAGGTGACTCAGTAATTTCTGTGATGCACTTTTACTGTCTGTGGCCCAGATGTTTGCTTGGCATTTGTTAGCTAATGCTTGACAATGAAGCTGCAAATCTTTCCTTCAGAAATATTGATAGTTGATCATAAACCACAATGGTAGTTTGATTATTTGCGGAATGGAACAAGGGAAAGAGAACAACCAAATTCACCAAAGAGAAAACATTAGCAAATTAAAAATTGTTTGTAATGTTGTGTTTTATTTGAAAAGTAATTCCAAGTAACAAAATGATCACTGGGGATAACTTACGATGCTGCATTTGCCTTTTTTTAGATTACGGTTTCTGGAAAGTCATGTGATGTGATGGTTTGAAATTAATCCATACTTTGTATAAGCTGGGTGGTAGAGGGTTTTTTTCTAAAGAAAAGGATTAGTTAATAAAAAGAAATATTTTTATGTGGTACGTAAAAGAACTTTCATTTTTACTGAAATGAAATGTAGCATTACAAATTCACCTGCAACTAAACTTTTATTTTAGAAGATTGCCACAGTATCTCTGAAAACTCTGTTTGAGCTAACACCTCTTTTTCTTTATTTCACGTTTGTCACTGTGCCTCCTGCAGACCACAGAAAGGTGGAGAAAATAAAGAACATTGAATATGAAAAAAACTAATTACATGGCTTACATGTCATCAAAATATTTTGTCAAAGATGCCGAAAAAACAACCTAGATGTTTTTCCTGAACACCAGTAGTTCAATGGCAACGAAGAAACTTTGGAAAGAGCAGTTTCTTTCAAATAGAAAGGTAACTTTCAGCTTATTGTGCAGTTATTAAACTTTGTAGATATATGTTGGCTGGGAGGGAACCACTGAAGTGTTCAAGTGGCTTTCTTTCAAAATAGCTGAGGTATTACCTGGTGAGGTAATAAGAGGAATGTATAATTTTATAGGGTCATGCCCTTCTGATTGAACTATTTACGGATGTGGATCAGTATGAAGTGGAACGACAGATATTTAGAATGGTAAAATGATCTTCCATCTTTCCCTTTTGTATCATACTTGTTGCCTGTGCACTTTTTTTCTCCTGGAAGGTTTTTGTCTGTTTTTTTCAACATATGCCTTTCGAAATCCTTGATTTTTTCTGTACGTGTCTCTTGTTTTCTACGAAATTACAAATGCTTTGTAAAATTTTCTTTCTTCCACATCAATACTTCAAATGAGTGAGGTGCTTGGGAGGAGCTGTTTGCAAGAGCTGTTTTGAACCTGAGTCAGTTGCGAAATCGTTTCTGAAATGCATTGTGTGAATACATGCTTTGGGAGGAACCGGATAAAAGTTATTGCTTAGCGGCTTGGGATACAAGCTCACGCTTAGCTGTCTAAGCTCTTTCCTTTCTCCTGCCTGATATAAACACTATTCCACACTTTCATTGTCAGTGTCTCTTTTTTTCTCTTGTCCGAAACACAAAGCATTTCAAATCAATAACCAGGATCTGTATTTTCTTTCTGAATGCATCCTTTTATTTCAGTGCCTCTGTTAGCTCCTATGATTGGAAAAATATACGTTTTTGTAACTCAGGCTTTTCAAGCTATATTTTTGTCTGTCTCTGATACCTTTCTTCTTTTGGTACTTGTACTGTTTTTTGAATTTGAGGATTTTACTGTGCTGATTTGAGTGCAGTTACCCTGATTTACATAAGAGAAACAGAAAAGAGGGTTCATTTTTGGAAGCCTGTAAAAAGCGAAGACTTTCCTTCTGTGTTCACAATTCATTTGCAACCTCAAACCAATTAGCTTAAGACAACTTTAAGCATGTGAAAAATATTATTAAACCAAACGATGTTAGCTTGTACAGAATTTGTCTTTGTTTTTTTTTTCATGAGCACATTAGATAGATTCTTTGTATTTAATGAAAAAAATACTTTTGCCTTGTTTGGCAAGAAGGAAAATCTATCTAATAAAGACAAATCAAACTGACTATAAATCCTCACAGAGTTGCTATTCAATTCCTGTTATTTAATTTCTTAATGACAAAAGTGGTCATATTTTGGAGGTTGTAGTGTAAGATTTTTTGATTTTCCTCTGGAGCAATGGTCTTGATTAAATTTAAGCAGAAATTTCCTAGAATATGTACTCCTATCCCCAGTATGGATTTACAGTGGGAATGATTTCAGTCATCTTTCAAACATGAACCAAGTTCTCTCCCCATCTAAACCTTATAATCTCAGGCAGTTTAAAAACATTTTTGAAGTTGTTAGACTATATCAGAACTATTAGAAGTGCTTAACTTCTTTTCAGTACAGATCCTTACCAGCATCTTATAGCCCAGTCCAAGAAAACAGTTTTATGAGATTATTTGCACATATGCACCCAAACATTAGTGTGTAAGTCATATCTGTTTTGTAACTTTTAAAATTTGTCAGTATAAAATCTTATTCTCAGGTAATGAAGAAAATACTCATAACATGTTACCTCAATGTTATGCTAAATATAATTTTGTTAATATTTATTATCAATGAGAATAAATCTAATGTGCGTTTTTATTCTGAATACAATGGAAAAGTAATAGAATTTTACAAGTTGATTCTCTTTTCCCCAAAATTCACTTTGCAATGAAGTTAAAGCTGAAATATCAGCGCCTTTGACTAAGCACTTTTTGCCTTCCAGCACAGTAAAAGTAACATTTTTTATTATTTCTGTTTCAGTGATCCCTAGGGACTTGCCTGCATGATTTGAATTTTTCTGCATACATGGTAAGAAACAATCTCTATTCGAAATATTGCTGTGTAAGTTACTGAAGGTGATACAAAATAAGTGAGTGACATTAAGAAAGAATGATGAACAATACTCTTGCTAAAAAAGGAAATTTTTTTATTTCATGAAGTATGTGCATCCAGCTTTGTACGATAAGAGTTGCATGTTCACCTAAGTAATCCGTATGAACTCACTGAAATGTGATTTCATTTTTAACACAGAGGTAAATATTCCTTTCCCTTTCTTTTTGAACTTTTTTTTCTATTGACAGTATGCATGTATCCTACCAGTCAGCTCTTCTAAAAGATATATTTCTTACTGTGATCTTCAGCAGTTAAACATGGATTGACATGACCATTGTTAGATGTTCCTTACGTTGATTCCTTGAAGAACTGGAGTCCTGTTCTTGAGGTTGTTAATGTGAATATGGGAAAATTGAAAATAAAAAAGCTATAGAAAATGAACATTAAAATTCAGCCTTCTGAGATATGACGGCTTCACACTGGTGTAATCTGGAGTTCCATCTATCACTAAAACTGTGTTTAACAGTGCCATTATAAATATAAAGCTTTCCTCATATATATGGAAAAATGCTTTGTGCATTAAAGGCCATTTAATGAAGGTTTCTTCTCTCTGTTCAGAAGGTACTTAGAACTGTGTGATTCCATAAATTATTTAAAACTTTATGAGCTCATTATCAAAAGCAGTAATAATTACAGAAAAGTGAACAAGCACCTCAGTTTTGATATTTTACTTCATTGCAGAACATTAGGAAACTGAGGAAATTTACAATAATCTATAAATGGAAATTTCTATTCTAAGGAAGTTATAATTTGTACTCTTCTTCCCTAATATTTTAATAATTTCCTTGTTTCTCTATTGCATGTTTCACAGATCTCCATGGAGAGGATCAAGAGTTGTTCATTAGCTCTAAGTTTTACAAGAGTTTTTCGTGTTTCAGATGGGCAGATTTATATATAAGTATTTTCCATGAGTGAACAATTGAAAACGTGCTTGCAAAAATGAGATTCGTAAAGGCATTTATAAAGCAAAAGGAATATATATCGAAGTGAAAGAACAAACTGAATATGATTTCTGATGCTTAAAAACCAAGTACCATTTTTATTCATAATGGACTGAAATAGGTGAGGTACTTGCGGAGTAATATAAGATAAAAGTTGTTTGAAAATGGCACACCTGGAATAGCTGATATTCGTAAGAAGTAATGGTTTGGTAAAGTGATGAGATGCTCAAGAGCAGCCATTTTTATTATCTATTTGCTACCACTGATTCACAACAGTAAAAGGATGTAACCTCTCTAACTAAACATAGTAGATCAAAACTTTAGCTAATATTTCTTTCTAGAATTGCTCAAACCTGTCTGATCTTATTTCTTGGCCAGTTAGAATAAAAAAATGTTAATTCCTTCTTTGTCCTCTTGCCTATGACAATTTTCCTTGATTCTTCTTGCATTGTCAATCACTTTCTAAAACCTAACTTAATACCTGATTTTATTAATTATCTCACAAAAAGAACTGCTAAAGTCCAGGATTCTTGAGTCATCTGCTTGTATCGCCACAGATCCTCACTATTTTGTAAAAATGATTTGTTTTGAAACATTTGTGTTGTCACTTTACACAATATATTGAAACTTATTAAATAAGGTAAAAAATATCCAGAAAACATATCCTTAAAGTTGAGCTGTGATTAATATTTAACTAAATGAAAAATGAGTCAGTAGTGTCAGAACATCAACAAGCTAGTTAGAAATGCTGGCCAATCATTAAATCACCAAATTCCTCAGAAATATAACCAAACTTCATAGTGCCTAAAAAGGCTTGTAAAATGCTGTCTGTCTATTTGATTACAAATTCCAACTCAACAATGTTCCTAAATGTAATTAATTTAATAGCTTGGAGCCTATTACATATTTTAACTATGAAATTTAATTATTCTCTGACGTATGAACCTCAGTCCTGAGGCCAATTATAAAACTTCCTTTCAACATGTCTACTCTTGCGTGATGGTTAAAGACCTCCCTCCCTCGTTACTCCCTAGAATTAATAAAATGTATATTTTAGGCTACAGTCTCCACAGACAGATTTTACTGTCTCCTGTTTATCAAAAAAGTACAAACATCTAGTTTATGTCCCAGCTCGGGATTTTTAAACATGGAACACAGCAATAGTTAGCAATAGTTTTCTGGAACAACAGTAGCTATTTTTTAATCCTAGTATGTTTTTCTTCTGGTGCTTCCTGAGGGTGAACTTGTCTCTCTGTTACCCCATGCATGTCTGCACACACTTGTATCAGTGCTTTCTAGAATCAAGGAACGTGAGAAAGCTGCAGTGCCCACCCAGGCTGTAGGAACAAAATGTGAAGATGTAAAAGAAAGGGCAAGTGAAATTCTGAAGGTCATGAGAGAAGAGGTGTTGATGTAGGGTGGTGATAACAAATTCTGTAACTTAGTTCTTGCAACCTGGTAACTGAATTGCGGACAAAATATTGTATGAAAGGTCAAGAGCTGCAGCTATATGGGTAGGTTAAAATAAAGAAACAACTGGGAATTGTGATAGTTTGGAAATGGAACTAGATAAACGGTCAAGCAAGTGCAAAAAATTATATAGTGCGGAATACTTTTCTGCTTGTGAGCTAGCTGATTTTCTGTCTTGAAAGAATTAAAAAAAAAAGATGGAGCAAAGTATTCTGTTGGCTGGGACAGGCTTGAAGGATCTGAGCACTTGTGTATGCAACCTTGCCTACTTTTTAAAGCTGTGATTACGTCCAGTCCTTGTAGAAGTTCTGTGTACTTTCAACATAGTTTCTAGTTCAGTGGTGCTTGTTCTTTAGTATACAATTTATAAAATGTACAAGAGGTTTTTAAGAAAAATAGTGATCTTTTTCTTTATCGTTCAATACAAATGAGCCCTTAATAGCTGGCATAGGAGATCCTTATAATGTTAGACATTTGCATTTAGATGTACGATTTCTGCCTGCTGCAAGACACATCTTAATAAAAGTACTTTATTATTATGGTGTTTATACTTCTCCGTTGGCTTTTGAGAATCTTTCAGGAAAAAAACAATTACTAACTGAAAGCAACAGCACAGTGTGGTCAAATAACAAAATAACCTAATAGTAATATGAAAATCCAACAGACTATCAATGCAGCTATAGTAAGTGCCATCAGAAAACAAAATAGTATACTTTTCTTGAGAGGAAGCCATTGACGTATTTCGCATATACACAAAGCAGCAAAAGTTTTAGGTCCCTATATGGAAAGATGAAGATTCTGATATTTGATTGTGGGTTTTTTGTATTTGTTTTTTTTTTTTAAATTATAGGCCAGAATCTTGAAAGTGAGTGGATGTATAATTACATTTATGCAACTGAGGAGACTGGCGCTTGCATTAAAATGGCAAGCAAAGTGACAGGTATCATACTGAAGAACTCCATGCATTTAACGTAGTTTCAGAGATGCAGTGATGAAATCTGATAAATGTTCTTTTACATATTTATATGCTTTTTACAAGGCAAAAAGAATTGCAGATAATTGATAAATAGTCTTTTACTATTTCTACAGTCTTTTATTATTTCTACAGTTCCATCTTGCTGACAATTTCCTACTGAGTGTGCCTGCTAGTGTCACTGTCCTGAGTTTCTGCCCTCACTGCTGCTCTTTCACATTATAGCAGTTTGTGGCAATAGGGTTCATTTCCATATGCACAGTTGGCTTGTGGAGTCAAGTGTATAACTGCATGGTGCACTTGTTTAGCATACTCTGTCACTGTGAGATATTCCACAGAAAAAATAAAAATCTGTATAGTCCTGTGCAAGAGAAAAATAGATTTCTACTCACTGTAAAAATCCACTTTTAATTCATTTGTGTTTTATTATTATTTATGGCTTTCTGTGGTTTCTCTCCTTCTGACATTTAAAACTGTTATACCTGATTCAGGAAATCCCACAGATATGTTCTTGACATCATGGCTCACGATTGTCACTAATATCCATCTGTCTAAGTTGATAGTTACTAAAATCCACAACTGCATACACTTTCCGGCTATCACCAGACAATGAAAACCATGTATTTTTGAGATGGAACATGTGTTCATTACCATGATAAACCACAGATGTAGTGCCATTTCAGTGCATTGAAATTGTAGCAGATTGATAGTATTGATGATGGACGCATGAACAGAATGTGAGATCTTTGCCTCTCCTATCTCTGTGGTATGGGTTGATTTTGACTGGCTGCCAGATGCCCACCCAGCTGCTCTCAACTGAATGGGGAAAAAAATAAGATGAAAAAACTCATGGATTGAGATGAAGGAGGGGACATCACTCACCGGTTACTATCACTGGAAAAACCGACTTGGCTTAATTAAAGGGGAAGATTAATTTTATTTATGGCCAATTTAAAATAGAGTTGGAAGGTGAGAAACAAAGGCAGAAACTAAAATGCTTTCCCACCACCCTTCCTTATTCCCAGGCTCAATCTCTCTCCCTCATTCCTGACTCCTCTGCCTCGCCTTCCCCTGACCAGCACAGAGGGATGCGGAATGAGGGATTGTGGTCAGACCATAACAGCTCCTCTCCACTGCTCCTTCCTTCTCATACCTTTCCCCTGCTCCGGTGTGGGATCTCCAAGGGCTGCAGTGCTTCAGGATGAACATGCTCCACTGTGGAGTCATCTCCCCATGGGCCACAGTTCCTCCAGAGAATATGTACATGCTCTGGCCTAGGGTCCTCCATGGGCTGCAGTGTGGATATCTGCTCTCGTGTGGTCCTCTCCACGGGCTGCAGGCAAATACCCGCTCCACCATGGTCTCTCTAGGGGCTGCAGGATAATCTCTACTCTAGCATGTGGGGCATGTCCTTACCCTCCTTCTCTCACCTTTGTGCTCACAGGGCTGTTTCTGACACTTTTTTCCTCACTCCTCACTGCTGGGCAGCATTTTGCCCTTGCTTATGCTTTCCCAGGGGTGCCAACATCCACACCCAATATGACCTGTTAAGGAAGAAAGATTGATCAGAAGATCTTGCTTTCCCTCACTGCATGAAATGAGTATTTGCAGGGCCCTATTGACAAGGAAAATCTAGAATAGTAGTTTTAATTACAGAAGACTGGTGAGGTTCCTGTGTTACCTACACCAGTTTAGCTGATGGCATACTGCTATGGGGTTAGCTAGACCACAGCGAAATGTATGTGACTTTTGCCTGTGGCAAAATACCTAGGATGAAACAGAGAATTGCCAAGGAAGGAAATGAAATAGAAGTCAAGCTTGGGTTTTCACTTAGAATAAAATTTAAAAGATTTTGCAAATGAATCAAATATTAGAAAGGGTGACTTTTGGACTAGGTGTTAATCAGCTGACAAGAACAATGATTTTCGGTTAAACTAAAGATATGTGTGGTTGTAAGGCTGTAAGGATCAGATAAGAGAAAAAGGAAGTGCTTTTTGAATTAAATTAATAACTCAATGATTCACAGTACAGGTTAGATTTCCTTGTTTAGAGAAAAATAAGACGAAAAAGTCTGAGAATGCCTGCTGATGCTGCTGTAATTCTTGAAGTGCTATCTCTGTGTTTTGATGTCATATAGGAATATCCCATGTTGCTCCTGTCTTTACATTTTTCTTGATTTAACTGGAAATTCTCATGAATAAAAGATGAAGTCAGATATGAGGGAGAAATTTGTACCTCAGCTAACAGCTGAGGTCAAGACCAATGTTCTTACAGTATTATTTTTCTCCTATAAATTCAATCAACTTTTTGGATTAGTTATGTCAGACTTAGTAATTGTATAAAGTTTCGTAGACTTCAGTCAGACTCTGGATGGGCATAGGAGGCCAGCTTTAGCCTTGAATGCCAAGGTTTTTATTTCAGTTAGGTAAATTAATTTTGTAAGAAATTAGACTGGGATAAACATCAAAAGAATTTCAGTGAATCATCTTATTTTCACTTCTTTTTTTTTAAACCCCATGAAAGTAGTGACAAAGCCAAAGCAATTGCCTTGTGGAGGTTTTCTGGTTTTTTTTTTTTTGGTTTGTTTTGTTTTCGTTTTTCCTAAATCAATCTGGAGAGAAGAAAATGTTAATGTTCTTGCTGCCCCAACCCCCGTCCCCTCATCTCAAAGTGAACTAAGTAACTAGCTAACTAAACCCGTGGAGATTGAAGTGTTCAATGTTTTAAAAATATATGCAATATAATTTTTAACATGTCTGTTCTATGACTCTGGTCAAATGTGCTAATCAACAGGAAAATGCATCAATAATCTTCTTGTTCTTGTTTTGCCTTTCAAATTATTTCATCTTTTTTTTACTCTGAAATTACCATCTGAAGGAAGATGATACTCACCTCAGTGATCTCCTGTTGTCACTTTCTCTCCTACTATTTACTCACTTTCCTACTACTATTTTCATATAATGAAGACTGGGTCTCAGCTGATGCTGAAGCATCTGAAGATACATCTCTGCTAATCAGAACTTGAATGTTTAATGTTTGTACAACTGGAAAGGTGAAGTTCTAAAGATTATTTTGATTAATATGTGTGCTTGAAGTGCCCTGGTTTTCATGTGGGAGAAATGAATTTCTGCAGTTTTTAACTTTGTAGTTTCATTCCAGTGTACTTTTTAGTTTCTTGATGGAATGCATGGACCAAAGAGAAAGTGATTTTTTTCTCTAGAATATATTAAAACATATGGAGGTATTTGGCTCCAATAAACACACAAGAAGCACATATTATCTGCAGATGACAACACACATCTAGAATGTTTTGAAATGTTTGTCAACACCTGAAGCCGGATTCAGATGACAATACAGAGTAAATGTAAAATATAGTAGTTTTTGTGATGACTCGGTAAAGGAACACTCTCACTCTAGAAAAAGAGCGATTTATGTTTCTTTCATGATAGTCCACCTGAATGCGCAGTAGACAAGTTCTAATACAAATCATAAAATTACTGTGAACAAGTCAATAACCCGATGACCACAAATATGAACAACCCAGTAAAGAATTAATTGAATACCGCTATTACTGTGAACAAAACAAGGTGATACCAAGGGCAAAGCTTCTTTGGCAGAATCAACACTCAAATATTCAAGCCACATCTTTCTGATTAAAAGTCTTGAACTGGCTAGACAAGTAATCTAGGCTACAAAAGATCTTAAATCTTACTCTGAAGTGATTCAAAGTACCTGTCTGCTTCTTAACTTCAGCAATTATTTTTCACGTAGGATTTTTCTTCCAGAACAGAAATGCTTAAGCCTGAGTTTAGGTCTGTGATCTTCAAATATTAAAAGTGAACAAAAAAATAAAAATCCTGTAAACGGAATATCAGTCTTCTATACTTGTGAAGGCTTTCCTTACCACAGTACCTAATTAACTGTGATGTTGCATACATATCACAGAATCACACAATCACAGAATGGTAGGGGTTGGAAGGGACCTCTGTGGGTCATCTAGTCCAATCCTCCTGCCGAAGCAGGGTCACCTACAGTAGGCTGCACAGGACCTTGTCCAGGTGGGTCTTGAATATCTCCAGAGAAGGAGACTCCACAACCTCCCTGGGCAGCCTGTTCCAG
>Ga0065711_1028914_pt1 | contig 38551 bp, 33 predicted proteins | sample Hoacrofraction12_FD_59098 | JGI IMG/M metagenome (GOLD analysis project Ga0065711, IMG submission 59098) | Hoatzin crop microbial communities from Cojedes, Venezuela - Epithelial fraction 12 v2 (version 2) | ecosystem: Host-associated > Birds > Digestive system > Esophagus > Crop | place...
CTTTTATTTTATTTTATTTTATTTTATTTTATTTTATTTTATTTTATTTTATTTTATTTTATTTTATTTTATTTTATTTTATTTTATTTTATTTTTAAGGCATTAAACTCATTCCAAACCCCACCGTTATCCCACGCAGGCTCAGAAAGACTCTTAGAGTTTGCCTTGAAAACGTGTGCAATTGTCAGGTCTCTGCTTTGTGTTTCCTTTTGTTGTCTTTTCTTTGGAGCCAGTGGTAGTGAATCTGCCGTGCTGCTCTTCAGGCACCAGCGCGAGGGATTAGAAAGATTTTATTTCTGAACCTGCCTGTTGGGGGTATCAGGGAATCAGTCCCGGGTGCTGTGGATGAAACTCCTGTGGTTCAGTGAAAAATCTGGAGTTGTGACCCCAAAACTTCCACACATCTCTGCACTTAGAGGCCTTCTTTTCTCTTTCTTTGGAGATCAGATGGAATATTGTGTGTGTGTGTGTGTGCTGCTGCCTGGTACTTAGTGAGATATTATAATTTTGTTTTTTTCCTTTTTTTTGGGGGTCTACATTCTATCATAACTGGAATCTTCTCAGTAGAAATAATTTATCATTTTCCATTTTGCTTTTTTTTTTTTAATAAATCCATTCAGTACAATAAAAGCCAAGTAAAATGCTGTCTTTAAATAAAAAAGTTCCTTCAGTGCAAACTACTTTTTAACCTAATAATATTCTTGATACAGTTTGTAAATCCAGCTGCGTCACAGGTTCCTTGCTCAGTAGTTTGCCGCTGTCCTCCAGATATACTCAGACCTGCAAAGTAGTTCATTCCCTTATTATGGGAGAAGGAAGGAGCTGGAGGAGACAGTAATGGAATTGTCCCACTCTCGTGAATTCCAATTTCCTGTGCCCACGCACCTCCGGCTCGAAAGCCACCTTGGGGAAAGTGGCAATTTCTCTCTTGACAGGGCTATATTTGGAGGCAGCCGCGATTCGGAGATATTTCAGAGCTGCATGCCCAGCCCCATTCCCCCCAGGAAAACGCAGCGAATGGGAAGAGTGGCCCCATGTCCTGCGGTGCTGGCAGAGCCCGGCCGAGCCCTGGGACCCGCGGGGAGGTGGCAGTGGCACTGCCTGGCAAAGCTACGGGTGCCTCCAGCGCTGCTTTGCTGGTCACCAGTGCCACTTCACGGTCTCGTCCTAGCGCTGTCAGACCAACAGCAGCATGGGGCTTAATGCTCCAAACCTGGGTGTGATGGCCAAAGGGAGAAGTTAGAGCAGGCTTAGGAATAGGAGATGTTTATCGTGCAGCAGGAATAGTCACTGCCTTTCCAAAGGGACAGGAGAGGATGGCGACGAGCTTGGGTACTCCAGGACAGAGGTTGGAGCTGCCTGGGGCTGCCGGGCTCTGCCTCCCAGCCCCTATCAAGGGGATCAGTTATAATCCTGCAGAATGATGCCAAGAGGAGTGCAGAATATCTGCTTGGGAAACAACTTGAGAGCCCATAAAAATGATAAATTAAAACCGAGTGCCCCCGCTGCCAGGCTCCTGCTCCCCTCGCTGGCGCAGACCCCTTAGACCACCATTGCCTGGGATGAGCGGGCAGGTGGGACTCTCCCAAGCCAGCTCTCAGACAGCTGCAAATATCTCCTTCCTACCTGGGTTAGGAGGAGATTGCTCAGGATCCACTGTCGGAGCTGATTTTCTCCAGTGTAACAATATCTAAATTTGAGCCACTTCTCCCTCCCCACCCTGCTCCCCGGCCTCCAGCCATGGTGAAGCAGCTTGATTTACACCCTGTTTACCAGCCTGATGTCTCGTAGTGGGCTTTTGCTGTATTTCCCCATCTTCTCGCATTCTCATTCTGCCAGTTACTTCTTTTGTTGGTTTGCTCTCCTCCTCTTTTCTTTAACGCCACGTGTGCCGGGAAGCCAAGTTAACCTTTCCAGTAATAACCGAGACTAACCCAGAGCTCTTGTTGTTCTTGACACAGTGTATTGTAACAGTACAGTAATGTGGTGTTGTGTTAGTTGTGAAGTTCACCACCTGGAGCTTAACAGATGTCTGTATTTCCCAAGATGTTGGTATTGTTTAGATCTTTACTGCAATAATTAGAAATGATACTGTGTGATAGGGGGCATGGGCTTTGCACCTGGATAATTATCCACCAGCAACACTCCCCTCCTCTGCGGAACTGCGCAGGTCGGGTTAAATAAATGGCGTTTATGGAATAGCAAGAAAATGGTTTGTCTGTTCAGAAAGGTCCCTGCCCACCTAGACGCAGTAGGTGTTTATCTCTGGTCCTCGGACAGCATGCCAGCTTGCGCGTGGCTCGTCTCGCGGCGGTGGCTGCGTTGCACTGATACCCGCGGCCGGCATGCGGCGGCCGGCGAGGCACGCGGTGGCACGAGCTGGAAACAGGGCTGCCAGACCCCCTCCGGACAAAGCGAACGGGGAGGGATGAAATGTTTATTAATGGTAATTTTCTAAGGCTGCGAGAGCAGCAGCCAGAGCCGTTTGGCTGCGGGGGTGTGGGCTGGGAAAGGTGGAAAGGAGCTTTGGGGTGGGGAGAGGGGGGATGCGAAGGGGGAGAAGCCTTGGCAGAGACACGAGCAATTAGCAGCCCTGCTTCTAAGGTCATGCACTGGCTAATCCAGGTACAGGAGCCCTGCACAGGGGACATTTTACAGCCTTTCTCTAAATCCTCTCTCTGTTCTAACGGCGTCGGTGCTATTCTGTAGGATTTGGAATTACCTGTCAATCAAAGCTAAAGAAAAATTTGAATTCCAGTGTAATTATTCGTAAGTAAATCCACCGCAAGAAAAGGCAGAAACATTGACATTTTTCTTTTTAAATGTGAATTATACATAAACGTAGAAGTAAGTGATCCAGTTACGACGGTGTTTCTTTCTGAGATGATAAGTTGGTTCATAAAAATAGGTCCTGTTCCTAACCTAATTGTATTCAAACGTTTTAGTTAATTTGCTACTCATAATTTAGCATAATGTGATCGAGATATCTTGACTTTATGGAGATTTATGCAGATTCTGAGATATCTGACAAAGTCTTATGAGTGAGTCAGCAGCTACCAGTCTGCTTTTTGTAAGCACTCAATAGATTCAGCATGAAAATTCATTTTATAGACCTTTTCATTGATGTTGTGCTTTAGCACTCAGGTACACATCACCTAAAGCACACTGTGGATCAGAAAGTGAATATTAATACTGCCTTTCATTTGATGACACTGAAGCAGAATTTTGGGTGTTCCAAACCCCTACAGAATAAAACTGCTGAGTGATTTGTCTCTCTGGTCCCTGGGCTGTAAGGGAAGGGTCTGTCTCTATGGAAAAAACAAAACTTCTCTGATTCTTGAGCATGCTGTTATGAAGCAGGGAGCCCAGGAAACCATTAAATCTATGGATTTGATTGCAATGTTATTGGCTATTGACAAAGTGAATTCTATTTCCAGACAAAATTTAATCTGCTAAACTCAGTTTTCCCTGAGGGCAACCCAAACCTGTGCTTCGTGGCTTCATTCTGCCCAACTCTTTTGCTTGGAGTAATGTATCAAACTGTACATTTGCTCAGCAGCACTAAATATCAAGCCATGTAGTTCTTACAGCTCAATAATTTTCATAACCAGTTGATCATCTAATTATGAGACTAATATTACACTCTGACATATTCAAGACAGTCCTTTCCACTTCAATCTGCATTATAATGCCTCCTTGAAAATTGTACTGAATTATATACTCAGCCTTGGCATTTCTTCATTAGAGATTAGGTGAGTAAATGAGTTTATCTCTAGGAACATTCGGGGTCTAAAGAGCATGTGTCATCCCTGAGGCAGCCGAACACGGGAAGGAGTCGAACAGTGAAATCTACGCTTTGATAAGCTTGTCTAAATGGAGGATCGTTATTTTCTAATCGCGAAGGCTGACTGATCAGTTTTGCTTGGTATATTTTTGGATCGTTTTTCAGGGCTCTGACAGCCAAAGTGCTGAATTTTGTTCTCTCTCCAGTTTATTGCAAAGAACATAAGATGACTGAATTACTTCTCTTTCAAAGACCACCGCTAACTCAATGGCCTGTATTTTTAAGCCATTGTTAGTAAAATCTGTCCCAAACATCTGAGCTCTAATTGAGCTTTCAGATACTTTGGGGACTTTTAAGATCAACAGAAACAAAAATTGTTGTTTTAATTTAAATTTAATTTAAATTTCCCTACAGGGAAAACATTCTTTAGCAGCACAATAGTCCCAGCTCACCTCATCCCTGATGCCATAAGGCTGAGTATAGCGCATGTCCCACGGAAGATGTTTAACGGATGTAAGATGACGGGAGCCCTGCCGTGTATTAAAAATGGTAACATGCCAGCAAGAAAAAAGGAAAAAAAAAAAAGACAGCATGTTGCTGTAATCGGTCTAGAATTTATCATCTTTGGAGTTGGAAAGTGAGGGTGCATTGACTTCAGAAAGACGCAGAGAAGTGACTTGACGTGCCTCTCCGCTCTCCTCCTCCCCGCTGCAGAAGCACAGTGTAAGCCCTACTATTCAGATTACTCCCGCTTCCGCCTCCTGATCCACCAGATGTGCACCAGCCACTACCTGGATTTGTTCATCACTGGAGTGATCGGCCTCAACGTGATCACCATGGCCATGGAGCATTACCAGCAGCCAAAGGTACTGGGGCAGAGAGGGGGGAAAAGCCGGTGGGGGGATGTGCTCAGCGTGGTGGGATGTGCTGATGGGCAGAGTTAAGGCCAGTTTTGCTGTTAGACCTCAAGGCCTGCCATTCACCATGCCCTTTGCCCCATGGAACCTGTACCTGTCCTTCATCTGGCTCAAACCATGGCTTTTGGCACTTGGGTCCTGTTGCACCTCTCCCTTCTAGTTAAGTGCAAACAGACTGCTTTGAAAATGAGGATAGGAGTAGAGTGGTTTGGTTTGCCAGACGAGGTCATCACTGAAATCTTATGTTTGACTTGTTTTCCACCAAAAAAGGAGATAAAGGAAAAACAGTAATAGAATTCGTGAAATGTTTCTTTTTGCAAAGTTTCTTCTACATCCCCAGTGTCCTATAGGGCCCAATTTTCACAGGCACTGGATTTCGTCCTCATCTTTAAAATACATTTTGATATATTAATGCGCTAAGTTCCTGGGTCTTTGTCATACTCTGAAAATAAAAACAGCCTGTCCTGGGATGTCAAGTCTCTTGTGCATAAGAATCAAATGGAAATAGCTGTCTTTGCCATATAAATTGTACTGATTTTTATTAGCCACTTTCAGAATGAATAAATATAACACAGAATAGGAGGAAGTATTCTTTAAGACTAGACAGGACTTGAATACTTAATGTAAAAAACCCAAACAACCAAGACACGCGAGCGAGGAGAAAAATATTCTCCAGCCCATCATAAAGAAGCCAAAAAGTGAAAGGGCACAAGCCCAATTTATTTTTTTCTCTTCAGGTCACCTTGAAATACCCTGGAAGGCTCTTTGCGTGATTCCACCATTTGGTGATGAAAAAGGTTGTTGGCTAAGAAGCCTGTATTGGAATCACTCTAGGGTGTGCGTCTTACTGCAGTCATTTTGCAGCTACGTTTTCTCTTGTATTATAAAAATGTTGGGCAGGCTTTTGTTTTTAATTTTCTTCAGGAAAATAACATTTTGTCTCTAAGCCTCTGGTATGCAGCATCTGGGTAATAACTCCAGGCTTGGGCTGTGCTGAGATGACAGCACCGTTAGAGCCATGAACATGCTTGGGAGTCTTGCTGAATCAGGGCCCCGAGATCACTCTGCTCTGGGTGATGGATGGCTGGGATCCTGCAGGAATTCAAAAGGCCAGATGTACCAGAGAGCTTTATATCCAAATGAATGATTGCTCGGCATGTGGTGCTGAAAGGGGTTGGTGGTTGGATACCCCGGGATGCCCTGTGGATGAGATCCCACCAGAGATGCTGTGGCTGCCCATAGGCAGGAGGGGCTGCCGTGCGCATAGAGGTGCATCGAGCACAGAGCTACTGGACAAAATCTGCCTTTGCCAAATAAATATGCTCATTTGCTGCCAGAGCCCAGGTCCCCTGCAGTATGACAGGGAGGCTTGTTCAGATCTGTGGACACAGTTATTACCATCCCTTTTGATGGACATTACTGAAGAGGCCATGCAGGATGCTGCTACCACAGCGTTCCTTTACGAGCGGGACTCTGGGGATGAAATAATCTCTGACATGGCTTAATGCCTGACTCTGCGAGAGCTGTCCTAGCCAGGAGGCACCTGTAGTTAATGGCCAGGCTGTGACACCTGCAGAGGGAAGGGTTTGCAGAGGAAAACCCAAGGCTCGCTCTCCTGCTGGCATGCCATCCCTCTCTCCTGCTCCTTGCCAAAAGCTCAAGGTGAGCAGTAAATGACAGGCTGTCACAAAGAAGCCATTTGGCCAGCGCTTGCACGGTCCCGGCCAGCCCACAGCTCTTGCAGCAGTGCACAAATGAGCAAGTGGGATGAAATTCAGCTTTCTGCTGAGAGCACCAAGGCTTTTTGCGCTGCTGACACCTGGAGATGCAGCAGCGCTCACCACTCACCCTGGCCATCCCAGCTGGGGCTGTGTCACCACCGTGGGGTTTCAGTTGTGCCGTGGGCTTGTGTCAGCCCCTCCTGTGAATCACATTGGCTGGTTGGGGCCAGGCAGAAGCGTGGTCTGTGCACTCCCTGAAGTCCTGGGACTTTTCCCTGGGACATTTGTCATTGGAGAGAGCCCACGGTTGGAGCCTTTTGTCTGTAGTTTGGAAACGAGTAACTGGTGAAAGAGGAGGAGGGCAGGTTTGCAGGCAGCAAAGCCCCTCAGCAGAGCTAGCGTCTAACCTCGGTCCTGTGTCCATATCCCAGGTTCTCGATGAAGCCCTGAAGATTTGCAATTACATCTTCACCGTTATCTTTGTCCTGGAGTCTGTTTTCAAGCTTGTCGCCTTCGGGTTTCGCCGCTTCTTCCAAGACAGGTAACAAAAGCTCTGGCCTGTCCGTGGCGGCAGCAGCAGATTTCTGGAGACAGCTGCCCAAATTCTGCGTCCTGGACCCCGATGCTTTTCCCAGTGATGTCAGTCTGACAAGTGTGAACACTTTTTTAGTGTGACTGATTGAAACCTGGGTAGGCGGAGGCTCGGGATGGGAGTTGGAGAAAGGATCGTGCATGCCAAGGAATGTGATTGCATGACTCTGGCCTTTGGGAGTGGACAAAATAGGAGCCAGGCTCACACCGAGCAGCTGGTTCTCTTCTCACAGCAGTTGTGTGTCCATGTAATCAAGAGGACCTGGTGAAGTGACAAAATTTATGCCGAAAGAAAGAATCTGGTCCTGAGTGGAAATGCAAGAGAAAAGGGACCGCTTTTTAAGCAGATGCCGAGCAGCAGATAAAATTGCTGCTTCTTCTAGATTGTCACTCTCTTAGCTCAGAAACACAGATTTTATGTCCTTGGTGAATCTTTCTCCTCCCATTTTTGACTCCTTCAATGGGAAAACCAAGACTGCTGGCACCAAGCAGGACTTGACACGATCCCTTCAGCAGCCAGGGATGGTTCCACCCCTCTCCCCATATTTCAGGTGTCTGTGCTGGGATTACGCCTCTCTCCGACCTGGCATGAATCCTTGGGGTCTTTTCTTCACCCAGTGTGATTTTTGTGCCAAGGACTGAACACAGGGTCCGGTTCTTTCTAGTGCAGATCTCACGCTGAGGCCCACGAGTGCCATGTCTAGAAGTGCCCGGACAGATACCGCAGCATCTCCCCTGAGCTCTGCAGCCTCTGGGTAGAAAACTGCTCAGCTTTTGTTTCTCTTTCCCTTCAGTCAAGAATATCTTTGGAATTGGCTGATTTTCTAATGAGATGCATTAGTTATAATGATTTCATAACATAACTGCTTTTGTATGATACCCTCAGAAAAATGCTGCAGATTCATTTGAGTGCTGGAACCATTGAAATGACTGGAATTCAAGTGAAACAAGCTACCTCCCCTTGCCAGCTTCTTAGTAGATGTTAAACTTCATTTTGTGTTGTCTCCAGATGGAATCAATTAGATCTGGCAATTGTGCTGCTGTCTATCATGGGCATCACTTTGGAAGAGATCGAGGTGAACGCTTCGCTACCAATTAACCCTACTATTATCCGAATCATGAGGGTTCTCAGGATTGCTCGAGGTGAGGCGAATAAAGCAGAATTGCCTTGTGTTTGAGGTGCAAGGTCCCCTCTAGGAGAGAGTTAAACTTTGGGAAACGCTTCTGGGGCACATCCCCATCACGATGTGCATAGTTCTGGCATCAACAGCCTATAAACAAATAAAAGAACAATGAGGGAAAATACTTGTGAGGAGCCAAAAACTTGAGCCAACTGACCATGTGTTTCTATCTTAAGAGGACTTGAAGGCTGAGAGCTTAAAAATGAAGGAGAAATAGCTGTGGCTGTAACTTCCAGAGATGCACCTGGGAAAAATATGCCAGTCAAATCAAAGTCATCTCTAGCAGGGATTAGAGAACACAAGCTCGAGTATGTTGGCTTTAAAAGACAAGCATCTAATAAATTTAATTTCCCGTGGGACTTTACATCTCACCACTTGGTGACAAAGCGTGCCTCGTCACTCAGCATCCATCTGTCCCCTCAGACTTGTAACGACACGTACCCGAGTTGGGAAGCCAGCTTCTTCAGGGCCTGATTTTTCAGAACAGGGAGGTCTCAGGGCCGAATGATGAAGACATAAAATGTGAGTGCTCAGGCCCTTAGTAAAGTACTCCCAGGTCCTCCAAAGGGCAGTGTTGTGCTCTGAGGCATAATTGCTCTGATTGCAGCCCTCATCTAAGCAAAGAAAGAACTGGAGGAGAAATTAAATGCTGCTGTGTCTCAAGGGGGAAAAAAAAAGTGTTTTTCCTTCGCATTGGATCCCTTTCAGAATTAAAAATACATGTGGTTTCCAACTGGAAATGCAGCCTTCTGGAAGAGATGTGTAAATCGGCTCCTCAGTGAATCATGTATGAAAGTGGGTAGCCTATGGAAGTGGGAAAGTGGCCCCAGGGCGGGGATAGTAACTGCTCACGGTAACCAAAGGAAGGAGGAGATCGGTCCAACACAGATAAAGTGGGGAAAGGAGGAGCCAGGCAGAACAGTAACACTTTCTCCAAGCCTCAACATAGGTGATGCTGCTGTTCACGGGATTTTAATAGTATCCAAGCAACCAAGAGTGATGTAAAAAGGCCAGGGACTATAGAAGCTAATGGAGAACACTTGACATGATTTCACATTTCTCTTTCTATAATCTGTGGCTCCTGGGAGAGGGACTGAGTTTGTGCCTCCGTGCTAACGCTGCCGTTACCATATTCCGAACGTGTTTTCCGCAGTGTTGAAGTTGCTGAAGATGGCTGTAGGGATGAGAGCCCTGTTGGACACCGTGATGCAAGCGCTGCCGCAGGTAACCCACTGCCATATCAAACCAGATCTCCTCTGGCCCAGAGCTAATTTCCTATTGCAGAGGAATGCTAATCGTTTTATCTTTACTGTCATTAGAGAATCACATTTCCCTTCTGAACCACAGTCTGAGATACAGTCCTCACATTGAGGTCATTTTTCCCCTGAAGCAATTTAAGTTTTGGATTAAAGAATACAGCAAGAAACAGGTCTGGAACAAAAAAATCAATGAATGTTCTTTTTTTTGTGTTTTTTTTCCCCCATTTCTTTTTCTCTTTCCAGGTGGGGAATCTGGGTCTTCTCTTCATGTTGTTGTTTTTCATATTTGCAGCTCTTGGAGTGGAGCTGTTTGGAGACCTTGGTGAGTCTTCCCATGCCGGTGGAAGGGGTGGGAGCGGTGTGTGAGCGGGGGTCTCACGGCTGTGCTTGGTCCCGCAGAGTGCGATGACACACACCCCTGCGAGGGGCTGGGACGGCACGCCACCTTCAGAAACTTTGGGATGGCCTTTCTGACTCTTTTCCGAGTATCCACAGGAGACAACTGGAACGGGATAATGAAGGTAAGAGACCAATGGAAAATGCGTATTGCCTATAATTGCTTAATTAGAAGCTGTCCACTCTGCTCCAGACTGGTAACGATACCCAGCCAGGACGCTCACATCCTGCAGTGAACCGGTCTCTTCGTTTGTGCACTGGGTAAATTCTCTAACATTTCTGTTCCCTCCTCCCAGCAATGCAATGTCTATGGTTGTAGACTCCTGGCATACTCCATAAATTCCTTTTTTTACCCTGAGAGGGTAGCTTAAAAAGAAGGGGAAAAAATGCAGGGAGTCATCTCTCAAGTAGCACAAGTTCACCTCAGTAACATGCATTGGTTTGATTTTTTTTCCTTAAAAGTCTTGTTGGTATTACTTTGGTGTTTTTTTTCCTGGGAAAACCCAGGTTTCTGAGAGAGAATCTCTCTTAGGGGAAAGCCATAAAGGCATGCTATTGTGAAAAAATCTAGTCTATGAATACACAGGGTGCTAGCTAGTCCAAAGGGATCACTTCTCTGACCATTTGTAGCCCATGGTGAGCGTTCGGTGGCCGAACTCTTAATGACAGGGTATGAACTTGAGGAAAGAGAGCCTGCAAGCCCAGCTCCTGTGGGATAGCTGATGGGTTGTAGCTGCACCCTGCTCTGCCCTGGATCTGTCTGTCTGCCACACTCTTGCGTATTTGGTCTCTAACCTAGTAAAACAGCCTTTCCTTTGGGAGCAGCAGGGTGTCGATGACTGTTGTCACACACCCCAAGGACGATTTCCTCTGAGTTTGCTTGTGGCAACTAACATAGAAAATGTAAGGTCTTACTGGCAAGTATTTTGCCATTCTAGACATCAAATTTTCCCAGTCTTCTCAGTTTTCTGCGTGAAGGGACATCCCATCGCAGCCAGATGACCAGCCAGCAGACCGAGGTCCATTCTGGAAACTCTTCACATCCCTCCATCGTTTCCCCCCTGTTTCCAGGACACGCTGCGAGACTGTGACCAGGAGTCCACCTGCTACAACACGGTCATTTCACCCATCTACTTCGTCTCCTTCGTGCTGACAGCCCAGTTTGTCCTGGTGAACGTGGTGATCGCAGTGCTCATGAAGCACTTGGAGGAGAGCAACAAGGAGGCTAAAGAGGAGGCAGAACTTGAAGCAGAACTGGAGATGGAAATGAAGACAATCACCCCCGGCCAACACAGCCCCTCGGACATCTTTGCATGGACAGGCAGCACCAGTGGAGAGAGACCTGAGAGCCCCCGAGGAAGTACCAATCCCATGCAAATCAAGGTGGATTCTCAGCTCTCATTAGTTTACCGTATGGTGAGAATCTCAGTTGGAGGGTGAAGAGGGCTTGACCTGCATATTTGCTAGGGGAGGACATGCACGAGTCGGTAATGAAGGAGTGGGTGTACCGTACGTCCAGGGCTTGTATTCCTCATCGTCTGCTGACTGATTGTTGCGTAGTGTGGGAACCGATGCTCCAAGGAATAGACCTTAGACAGGTCTCCAGACCACCTTGATGCATCTGTTTGGAGATGGAGAGCTTTGCAATTTGTTCTGGAGATGAGCCCAAGCCACCAAGTTCAGAGCGAGCTCCAAATACGCTCTTCTCCACAGTTTGGGTTAGGCCCTTTCTGATAGCAAAATCATGAGCATAATATGTTTGCTTTTTCTAATGCAGACCATGAACCACAATATAAAAGAGGAATAAAACTTGGCTAATCTTTGCTTAAGTAGTAAATTTGGTTTATGTAACCTCAGCTTAAAATCCATCCCCCCAATCAAGCTTGTAAGAAAAGATTATTTTAACAACAGAATAATCCAGAGGGGACTCAAACCTGAGCTCACCAGAACTGGTGGCAAAACTCCCACCAGCAGGAGCAGTGCCGGAGCAGGGCCATGATGTGGTAGCTGCTACGAGCTCTCTCTAAAGCACAGTTTCTGGATGAAGACTCAGTTTGAGGAAAGAGAGAGGTGAGGTCAAGATCCAGACAGGTCCTTCGGGAGGGAACTGAACTGGAATTATGAAAGAAAAATGGTCCAGCCTTTTTTTAGTCTTAGCTGATTGCAAATTGGGTTAAACTCTACACAGACCTCATTAGCTTTTATTACATCATGATTTCACAACAGCGTATCTTGGCCTCTGCCTGGGGTGGACTAATGAGTATTCTAATGCATGAAAAAGTCATTTATGATCTTTAGTCCAAGGGTGAAAAGGAGTAAATCCCTGCTTCAGCTTTGTTTCAAGCTACTGGAAGTTTCTGGTGCCATTAGGAGTCACTGATGTCTGAGTTGGAGTCCAAAGCTGCTCTTTGGCACAGGAAAAAGGCGTTCAGGGCAGTATGGGGAAATCCAGACTCACTACATCTTCTAGGAAGAAACAACACGTCCCAGCTGTTGCTGTACATGCTAAGCAGAGTACTGGCAAACTGTCCTCAGCACTATTGTCCTGCATCAGTACTCACGCTGGCAAAATGAGAAATTGCAGAATTGCAAGGCAAATGAGTGGGAAGGATACCCTCAGCTCTTCAGCCTGATAAACTGCCCTCTGTGAAGGTGGCTTTGGAAAGGGCTTATTCTAGTCATAATCTCCAGAGCATGTTTCTTGCTCTTTCACTCAAACAGAAGCCTCAAAAACCTCCAGGAGGTTTTATTCTGACTATTTATTCTCCCAGCCAAATCTTCAGGACAAATCTGATGCTTGAGCATGATAGCAGAGGAATACAATTCCCAGGACAGGACCCTGCAAGGACACGTGGTCAGCATGCTCTTTTGCTTGCCTGTTCCTCAGGATTTTTGCACTGTGTGCCGTTTGACTGTAACGACGGTCCTCATTTCATTGTATGTAGTAGGCATTCCCAACATGAAAGGTGCACCCCTTAAATTGCTCCGATGCTGCCTGCAAAAGCCAGACCGTGCTCTGTATAACCTCCCGTTGTCTGTGCTGTGGCCAGCTGGTTGGAAGTCAGCCAGGGCAACTGAGGCACCTCAACCCATGTCTGGCACATGACTTAGTGACCTGACGTGTGTCCATCCTGGGCATCTGCAGCTTTCATGGACAGGATGCTCAGCTTCTCTTGAAGTTATTTTATGTGCCCTGTGGATATGGATTTAGGTGTCAAGTATTAGGTCCTCTTGCTCAAAAGTGTGGACAATGGGTATAGAAACCTCACAGCAGTAGCGTCCTGTAGACGTTCACAGCACCAAGCATCAAGGTGCTGCTGTACCAGCCCCGTTATACAGCTCAGATCCCAGGAGTAACCGGTCGTGTTTGTTGAGAGCAAGAATTGTCCCCAAGAAGGGCCCTGAGCGGGAGCACCACAGTCCCGGGGCAGCCGGTGTTGGCCCCATCTCTAGTAATGTCTGAGAAAGCTGTCACTGCTCACCGTGATATTACTGCACTGTTCTCTCTCCTCTCCTGCCTCACCTCTCCTGTCCCGTTGTTTCTGTTACTGCCATTCTTCCCTGAACATTTCCATGTCTTTTTTTTTTCCCCACCCTTCTATTCTGTTTATTTTTCCCTGTGGTTTGTTGGGTTTTATACACTGTCCTTTTCTCTCTCTGTCTCTGTCCCTCACTTTCTCTCTCTTTTTGGCTCGCTCTGTCTTTCTGCATGCTATACACCACCCCTCCTAGGAAAGGCACTTGTTTGATACCATATCACTGCTGATCCAGGAATCTCTGGAAGGAGAGCTGAAGCTGATGGACAACCTGTCAGGCTCTGTGTGCCATCATTATGCCCTCCCAGCTCCTGAATATTACAACTCTGAGAACCAGGTTAATATTCCTAATTTCCTGCGAAGTCTCCATCCAAACTCGATTTGACCGAGACCTTTAATAGACAGTTGAAGTTCTTTATGTAATGTAGTCACAGGGATTTTGAAGCATAAGTCATTTTGGCTTTTTCTGTGGGAGTTGAGATAATATCTTGGTTTATGATGTTGTTTATCAATGCAAGAGGGTAAGTACAGGCTCTGGGTTTCCCTCTTCAACACAGTAAGAAGTTTTTCACTGGGATTTTTCATGAGTGCTGTAGGGAAGATGTACAAAATCCCATCTCCATCCTTCAGTGGGGTTCTCGTATCCTTGCTCCCAGCCAGGGCTCCACAGCGATGTCAGGACAGGGCTGCAGAGCCTGGAGTAGGGTGTGAGGTTTTCCCAGAGCAGAGCCTGAGCTGGTGGGGATCATAAACTGGTGTCTACATTTTGTGCCTATGTACACTGCATGAAAATCCAGTTTCGAATGGTTTTCCTGAAGAGGCTTCTTGCAAGTGGGTCATTGTAAACTAGATCTTCATCTCTGATAAAAACTGAATTTAGAAGGCAAGGCAGCCCTTAATGATGTTCTTAAGTAATTGTGTGCTCCAGTGCTTTCTCGAACAAGGGCTGTAATACTTGTTTGAAATTAGTTCATTTACTTCTTAGAATAAAATACCTGCTTTCTCAAGCATGTTATTCTATAGAGCAAATATTTTCCCTAAATCACAGCAGTGACCATAATAATAATTCAAGCATACCTATTTTTTCCTGCAGTTGGAATTGAGTAAGTTCCATATTTCTTGATCTATTTTTTTTTTCCTTTCTGGCTAAAAATAACAGAAATTTTCTTGTTAAATCAGTGTGCTTATTTATGAGCTCACTGACACTCCAAATTATCCAACACGATGGTTCATTAGAGGAAAGGAACAGGCTTAGGTAAAATGAAATCCTACTGCAGATCTTTATATAGCGGGGTAACCTGTCTCGCTCTGATTGCTGCGTATCGCTTCCCAGGTTGAGGGCTGCTGAGCTATAGGAAGTGGTTGCCTCTAAGAATTGCTGGAGGAAAAGAGACGATAGTTTTGGCAGGGCGGGCAGAGGGTCAGTATGAAACTCGGTGAGAGCTGGTTGGAAATTTTTTCGTCACAACATTTTTCACCAGAAAGCGCTGCTGCAGCAAAAACATGGTTTTGTTTTGACATTTTTGTAATGAAAAAGTGTAGCGTTCCAGTTTGAAATGGCTTTTACTTTTAAAGTTGAAGCTGTTTTATCCCCCCCGTAATTAAAATCCGTATAAATCAGTTGAATGTTTCCAACAAAATGTTTTGACGGCTTCAAACTCAATTTTAGGAGAGGGGAGGCTGAACGGGGGTGATGTTTTGTTTACATTTTGGCTTTTCTGTTCGCACTATTTGTCATGTTCTCGGGCAAGTCAGGAATTTAGAGCAGCGCTGCGACTTGCTGAAAGCAACCTGATTAATGGCAGCTCCCAGCAGCGCAGCTCCATCAGGCAGGAGCTGCTGGTGTCCACCACGCTCCGGCACAGCCCGGGCTCCGGTCGGTGGGTCCCCGTTAGGGATGACCGTCCTTGTGCTGGCAGCCTTTGCAGCGATGCTTTTTGGGGAGCCTCGTGTGAAATCAGGAGCTACTCCAAAGCCTCTCTCTTATCCGTTGCCAGTGGATGACTGTGTTGAAGGAGATATCAAGCCCAAGGTTAGATGAGAGGAGCCCGACCCTCTTACTTATCTCAGCTGAAGTTTTGAGCCTGTCAAGGTTCACTCATCGCTGGGTTTATTTCACCCCGCTGATGCCATTTCTAAGAGTGAGAAAATCCAGCCCTTTGACAACTTAAATGCAACAGATCTGGGCCTCTGTGGTTTCTCTTGGAAGACATATTGCTGTTGAAAGACTTTTCAAGCATAGAGGATAGGAATAAAAAAACGCACGGTGGGAAATGAAAAGGGAGAACCTGGGACTTGTCCAGAGCAGGAGGCCCCTGCAAGCGTGAGCCAGGTCTGCAGGCTGCCCGGTGAAGTGCTCTGCCCAGTGCCGTGGGCACCAGGCTCCGACACGCACCCGGGGTGGGAGTTTGGGGAGGGCTGAGCCTGCTCTTCAGGGCAGACATCGCTCCTCGCCGTGCCTGGCAGCAAGGACGCTGCTCTCGGGGCAATGCTGCAGTAGCCTTTTTCCCCCTTCGTCTCCAAAACCTGGATCTTTCACATTTCTTATAACAAGAGCTCTGCGTCTAGGGAGAGGGCTTCATCAATGCTTTGAGAAAGATTTTTATCAATTACCCGAATGCCTTCAGTGGGGATGCGTCCGTGCCAGACGCGTCGGTGCAGCGTCGCTGCGGCCGTGCAGCACCTATTCCCAGCTCAGCTTTGCTCGCAGCCGGGGGAGGCTGTTGGGGCCGGGGCCAGGGTGGCATTTGGGGGGCTGGAAGATGCAGGCGGTTCTTTTAGCAGGACAGTTATCGGTGCTCACCCAGCACTGGAGGCTCTTTGGCAGGCCAAGAGCCACTGAAGTCACCAGAAGGGCGCTCGCTGACCTTTCCAGACTTTGAATGAAGCCTTACATTTCTCCCTGTCCCTGATTAGCTGTTAGGAAGTTAATTACAGTCCCACGTGCCTCTCGGGGAGGGGAAGTCCCCGGACCCTCCCTGGAGTGGAGGGAAAGGCATGCCCCATACCCCACCTGCAAAATGATTTTGGTGTTGGGGAATCTTTGCAGACTCAACCAGATGAGCTTAGAGACCAAGAAAACAGCATCATTATTGGGTCAGAACAACTTCAAAGAAGTGGGAAGATCTTGAAACCTCTTGTATTTGATCATAGCCAAGAGGATAAATATTTCTAGTATGAAAGTAATGTTACTTTTGCTTCTTCATCTAGACAGGAGAACAGGAAAATACAATGCTAGCATTAGTGTATGGTTTTAAACTCCCTCCCAGACCATTGGTAAGCATTTAAGTATGAACGTCCCACTCTTTTTTACATTTCTTTGTGATATTTAATTTCTTTAATGTTCTGTCCCTGGTAAGAATGTGCATGATGTGGCTTCTCCCACTGCAGGGATATTGCTTTAGTGTCTGGAAGTATTTAGTTTATGATACTTTTTTTTTCTTTTCCAAAAGATTTGTGTCCTGGTTTCTTATGCTTAATCATCTCTCCCTTTAGATCCCTCTAGCTGAGATGGAGGCTCTGTCTCTGGCGTCAGATATTCTCTCTGAAAAGTCCTGGTCCTTAGCTCTGACGGATGACTCTTTTCCTGATGATACTAACACACACTTACTTAATGCTCTGGAAAGCAATGTACATACACTGGTCGCTGTATAGTCTGATGTTTACAGGGTTCGAAATACTGCTTCCAGCTCTCGACACCTGCCTAATGGCATTTTCACCTCAAGCCCATTTCCAAATAGCACCAGTCCTTCTCCTGAACAGGACATTGTCCTCAATGCCATTAGGTCCTGGGATGTTGTCATGCCTGTCCACAGACATGGCTCCTTGCAAGGAACAAGTATTTATTTCTGTTTTTCCTTTGGCATCTTACGTAGAAAACAATATGTTTTCTACAAGCAAAATAAATAGTAAAAAAATGCTTTGGAAAGCGTCAAGTTTGAAATTTCCTCCCCATCTGAAACAAATCAGTGATGCTGCGTGGAAGAGACACCCATGAGCTAATGACTCATGTGTCCTCTGCTGAGGGGTCATCTACAACCCTTTGGTTTGTAATGGATTTTTGTCTTGATGAACACAGGCACCACAAGGCTTTTTGCATGATTGGTGCCAGACTGTTTATTTTACAAATATCAGATGGGGATCTCTCCGAGATGTTGCTTGTTTTGTGAATTCCTACTAGCAGTCATCCCGCTGAAAAAAAAAAAAAAAAATTGGACTATTTTGTGTCTTTTTGAATGAAGTAACCAGTATTTTGAACCCTGCCTTAACCATCTCCTCTTTGAAACATTAGACATTTTTAGCTGTGTAGCGGTCAAGTGCTTTCTTTCTGCTGTACAACAGACATAACTCCTTTTCCAACATTTTTGGATCGTCCTTGTTTTCTTTGTTGTTGTTCATGTACCTGCCTTTGGATGTTTGTGTTGTTGATAGATCTTCTGCCATTCTAGTCCATTGTCATCCTAATTAGCACTTATTTGGGAGCCATCTTTTAAACCGTGACGGTATTTCCCATCATGCTTCATGGCATCACGTGCAAAAGATTTTGTAAGCTCCATTTAACATTTTGTATGGCACATTTTATTTCAAAATTGGTCTGGAGAGCTGGACTGAGGAGAGGGCTCTTCTAGTGTTGAATCAGATTAGACAAACCTGTTTGACAGCATAGCGAAGTCTCAAGGGCATAGCCAAGAGAGATGGTTTTTCTCCCCCCAAAAAAGCGAAACCATGCTGAACAAAGTGTTTTGTGCATTTGTGTCAACACCAACAAAGCGTTTTGGTCAAAACAGTTTTCCAAACTCCAGAAAAACTGAAAGCTTTCATTGAAATGTTTTCTAAATGTAATATTTCTGTACTTCATTTAGACAAAGCTTTAGCTGAAAAAAATCTCAGAATGTTTTGTTTGACTCGAAATAGATTTGGGTTGGGATTTGTTTTTTGTTCACGGAAAACTCAGATTTGATTTTCAGTCAAGCCAAAACAACATGTTTTTCAAAACTACCAGTGAACCAAAAAGTCATGTGCTCCCAGTGCTCTGTTTGTGAGCTGGACTCAGAAGATCATTTTGCAGCCATTTTAAATGGTTTTCATGAAGTTCACTCATGAGATTTCCTCCAAGCTGACCAGAAAGTGGAAATGAGCCTGCTGTGGTATTGGATCCTGTCAATGAACCTAAAGGTTCATTAAAGGTTGGGTTTGGACAGGATCTTGAATCCAAATTCTTGTGTTCAGCTCCAAATGGTTTTGAATTTGAAATCTTGGGTTTCAGGCCATCTTTTCTGCTTTAAGCTAAATAATATGAAAGCTAAATAGCATAAGCACTTCTCGGAAGGGGAAGGCAGGGAGGAACAGAGAGATTCCCCAAACCCAGGTGTCAGGTTTACCAGCACAGGTTTCGCTCTCCTTCCCTGAGCTATATCAGGAGACTGCAGTCTCTCTTATCTAGGCTGTATCCAGGCTATATCCAAATTGGCAGGTTCCCGAGGACTGAAACTAATGCTGCATGACAGTGCAGATCTGTTTCCTTCATTAAATTTGCAACAGTGGTCTTCCTTTTTTTTCCTTTTCTTCTTTTTTCCTCTGTTTTTTTTTCCTTTTTGCAAATTCCTTTTAATCTCATCATATCTCTTGTGCAAATGAAATGCCATAGTGAAATTTTGTTTTTATGACTGAAGGATAAAATTGGGAAAAAATCTCACTTTTGATTGCAGAAAACCTGTAATGCACTGAGTGAAGGGAAGATTCGTCAGAAAATAAGATCTAAAGTTTTCAAAAAAAGATCAGCAATAGACTGTATCGGACTACAGTGTCACATCTTATTTCTGTGTTTTTCAATGGAGAGCTTTTAAAGATTAAATAATTCTTTCATTAGACATATCCAGGGGAATTGACTTTGCTTCCATTTTTGCTAACACTGTCCAACAAAATAACACCCAAGAATATTACTGGAATGGAGATATTTCCTTATGAAATCAGACCTGAATCCACCTCATTTGATATTGCCTCTGGTGCTGCCCATTCCAGGAGACTCTTTGGCTGTAAAAACTCCACAGTCAACATACGTACAATAACCCTCGCTTGCATTAGATCCCTTCTAATTAGAGAATGGCTTTAACCCTGAAGCAGTAGTTTAGATATCCCTTTCAATAAAATGGGTTTAGTTATTCATTAGGTGAGAAGAAAAACCAATAAAATTGAGCTAGGAGCCAGAATAGAGAATATTTTCTGTAAACTAGTTTTTGTATTCATTTTATTTCTTTTATTGTTAGCAGAGGAAACTACTCACCTTTGCAAAAGTCTGACTTGCTGATGAGGACACGTAGAGAGAGTTTTACTGTTATTGCAGAGGATGAAGTTATGCAAAGCATGCAACCTTTGCTGGCCTTGAGGCATGATGCCTTCTTTGCATACCCCTGAAATAGTCATGGTTTATTCCTACAGTGTTGCTTCCTCCGTTTCTGTGGCCCATTCTGTGTGACAGTTTATTGACGATACCAAAGGAGGGGTATAGCTTCCTGGTAGATCCATTCATGCAACTTGTACGTACTGACGATGTGCATGCCCATCGTGCCATACTGATTGCAATGGCTGTCGCTAGCGTTTCTGGGCACTTCTCCTCTTCCCACCCCATGATGTCTTCCCTCCTCACCTTTTTTTTCCCCGTAGGCTGTTCTCCGCTCCAAAGATGACACGCTGACTCTGTCTCCCAGCAAGGACTTGCTGAGCGTGAGAAAGCCTTCGGTGGGGCGCACCCACTCTTTGCCAAATGACAGCTACATGTTCCAGCCACCGTACTCCGGCCCCTGCCCTGCCTCCCTGGGTGAGAGGAATCCGGCACATCACAAGTCCCAGTCAGGTACACATCGGTCAGCTGGGACAAGAGCAGGGTTTTCTAATGTGGCAGTAGCTGGGATTTTCCAAGCTAATCAATAGGAGGCAGCAAATTGCCCTCGGTTTCCAGTGAGGTGTCTGTGTCCAGACCTGTGGAATGGCTTTGCAAAGTCCCTCTACGACTTGCAAAGACCCTCCACCACCTACAAAGTCCAGACTGTTAAAGATAACTCCTTTCCTCTGAGCTTTTTGGCAATGCGACAGTGAGCAGTTGGCCTGGCTCAATGCTGATCGTCCCCCTGCCTGGTTCCCCGAGGATCACAGTCCATACAGCCTGGGCTAGCTGTGGAATGGAGCGAAAATCCCAGCATAAAAATATTTCGTCGTGTCTGGTTTTTTGCAGCAGTACCTATTCTAGCAGGTTTTGGAAGCTCCATACAGGAACATCTGTGGAAGAAGGGAAAATGGTGTCTCTAAATGCCTGTAAAATGAACATAAGTGGGCTGAATTGAGAGAGATCTCAGTGTGAGAGGAATGGAAAAATGAGAGAGTGTAGAATTGTCCTTCCCAGTGTGCCTGGCTGGGATATACGGCCAGGAGCTAAATTCAGAGATATTCTTAGATACAGTGTACTGCAGATACCAAGGGCTCACTCTCTACCTGCACCTCTGTCCCTGCACTTGCAGCTGCCTCCCAGTGCTTATCAATGTGCTTTCGTTTACTCAGTCTGCTAGGGGTTACCTTCTGCTGGTAAGTGAATGTTAGCTGTCTTGAATTCTTCTGTATGCGCCATCATTTTAGACATTTGTCACAGATAAGACAGTGAAGTTTTTACAAGCATTGTCATTTGAAAGCCTCTAAGCAGAACATAATTTCAGCACTGTTCAGAATGGTAGGAGATTTGAACAGATTAGAAATAAGATGTTGAAATTTGCATAGTAATAAGAATTTGGATGAATAGCGACTGCTGAACAGCAGAAAGAAAAATGTGGACACAACGGAGGAAGATGAATCTGGAGTTGTGAGAAATCACTGCCATAATACAAAATTTTCAAGGTCAAGAGCTGTGTTTGAACAACCTGTTTGCACATAATGCAAAAGGTGCAGCTAAAATCCTGGTCAAATCACACTGAAGTCAATAGCAAAATTCCTGTTACCTTCAGCGGAGCTAGAATTTATGGCTCTCTGTAAGACCCAAGAAATTCCTTGGAGTAATCTCTGACCATACAAAAGAATTCCATTTGCTACAAAGGGGGTTTCCAGTGATGCATTTTTGACCCTTAATTTGGATGCATTTGTCCTGTCTTGCACAAAAACTGTGTCAACTTGACCCAAAAGTGGGTAGTTTCTGAGTCCCTCCTTTCTTCAAGACTGCACTTCCAGCTGGGAGAACTGAACAGCCCCATCTGACAGCCCTGGCTTGGGGTGGGTGCAGGCACTGCAGCCTTGTAAATCCACAGGAAAAACTGTTCCACGGAGATGTAGGAGCAGTATTTTGGAAAGGTAAAGCTGATGTCTTATTTATAACCACATTAAGCAATTAAACTTTTTGTGCTTTTCTCCCGCTGGTGAAATTCCAATGGTCTTAAGCGGGCCAAAGCGCTCAGAGGTGGGTAAGGTGCCCAAACCTTGGCGAACACCTCGTTGTCCTCTTCCACCTACAATGTCACTGCGTTGCAGGGGAAGTCACCCCTACCTGTTTACATTTCGTAATATTATAAAGTGCTGTGAAGACAGCAAAAGGTGTCAGGCGCCTCTAATAAATCACCACAACTAAGCCGTAATATTTCAAGCTGAGAAAGGTTTTGTTGTCAGAAACACTGGCACTTGCAGGAGGTATTTGTTTGAATACTCCTTCGTAATGGGGCTGTTGTTCTGGGAAGGATTCCAGGACAAATGAAATTCTCTGGGATGCGGTCCAGGTTAAATGAATTGTTTTGAAAAATGTTCAGCCTGTGGCGGGGGGAGCGTGCAGAGTTTCAGACCTTTTAGAAGAAGTCGCCAGCAACCACAAAGGGTCAGAGAGAGTCTGGAACTATGTATTTCCTTCTCCCGGGGTGCTATGTAAAACTAACCTTGAAAGCTGCCAGGTGCCGTTCCCTGTCGCTCCATTGCATTGGTCTCTGCATAGGCTCAGGTATGGAGCCGTCCTTTTCTGGAGTCCTTCAAAGTCAGATCCTTGCGGTGCAAAGATGTGTGGTTGCCTGCAAAGTTATTGGCCCTAAAGCAGGGATGTAGAAATTGCCAGTCCAGATGAATTTCTAGTTCCTGATCGTCTGTTCTTAACAGGAGCTAGTCGCAGTTGTATCAGGGGAAAATGCCAAGAAAAATGAAATAATAGACAATTTTGGAATGATTTATTAGTAGGTGGGAGTCTTTTCCCAATCATGGAGAGCTGGCTGCTGAATTCAGCGGTTTTGACGTGCCTGTCTGGTCCAAGGTGAAAAGGAGCAGTTTTCTCTGAAAGGTCACTGAGACAGGAACGCAGTCCCCCGGTGAAATTGTCACATTTCTGTCTCTTCTGCTTCTTGCAAGGTTCAAAGGCGTCGGTGCAGTCACAGCCGGCGGACACCAGCTCTCTCCTGCAAATTCCAAAAGATCATTTTCAGCACATAAGAGCTCATGACCATTTGATGAGGGAGAGCAAACCCCAGGTTTCCCGGCAGATGCACTCTCCTTCTGCTGAAAGGCTGCTCCGCAGACAGGTAAGCAGACTTATGATCATGAACCTGCGGAGGTTTTATATTGTCGTGTTCCAGGTTAACCATGCTTTAAATTCAAGGAGGGATTCACAGAGAAACCTCCAGAGAACTGTAATTCTCCTACAGAAATAACAAAAAGGTTGATGGATTTTGATCTGAAAGCCATCCAGGAGTCTCCAAAGAATGTGCGTGATGAGTATCATCTCCTTTGGCAACATGCCTAAATGATCTCCACATTGTTAGCACTTGATTTTTTTCAATCCTCTTCATAAATGCAGCCAAATGCTCCCCAGAGTCTCGTTGGGGTTAAGGAACTAATTCTTAACTGCTGTGATTTTCTCTGTGCTTGAAAGGACACAGGGACTGCAGACTCCATCTCAGGCCACCCTTCCTCTGGCTCCTCTGGTTTCTTGAAAGGGGAAAACTGTTTAAAGGAAGCTGAATGTCTCGTATGCAAAACCATCGTGGAACGCATACTCTTTTTACAGTGAGAATTTAAAATTAAGATCCTTTTGAATCTCCTGTGTGCTTCTGAAAAGTTTGAGTGTATGCAAAACAGAACACTTTTTATTTTGCAGCTGGTTTAATCTCCGATTTTTGCCTGGCATTGATTTAAATCCAGATTCAACCAAAGATCTAAGAGATCTAATCAAAGATTCCAGTCTGGTTGATTGGAAGCCTAAGTTTAAATTTATCTTTTTTTTAGTAAAATACTTAAACTTGTGCTTCACTGTTACATTTTTAAGTACATTTCATTGTGCAGCTGGACCAGGACCAGAGGCATGTCTGGTTCCCAAACTCTACTTTCTTCAGTAGTTTCATGCCTGATTTTATGTGCACAAAATAGATCAGTTCTATTTTTTCAAAAGCAATTTCTTTCCTGCATGAAAACATTCCCATTTCTTTCATCTTTTAATCAACATTGACAAATTAGACAGTTGATTCATTAAGCTCTAAAAATGAATGTGAAGTACCAAGGTTAACAATTACATTAGTTTGTAATACTAAATTGACATAAGAAATTCCTCGCCTGTATTCGTTTGCGCAGGGCTGGCCAGCTACCCCAATCACTGCTAATGGGGAAACTAATTGATGTCATGATTCCAGTTCATAACCACTCTCTCTTGCTTTCTAATGAATAACAGACCCATCCTTTTGAACTGATCTATCTAGAATAAATTACCATGTTAGCCATCTTCCTCAGCCTCATTTTGTTCATATCTTTGAAGGCTTCTTTTTCTAAACCTTTTCATATGTTTAAGTGAATTTATTCCCCTCCCTCCTCTCTCTGCTCATGCAGTGACATGAGCATGCTCTTGGTGTGACATTTCAGAAAGAAAATATCTTTGGGACAGCGAGCAGATCTGGTCCACAGGCCAGACAGGTCCCTCCGAAGATTAGTGCGGTGTTGCCTTGGGCGTGCTGCCGAGCAGCTCGCAGCTCGCAACGTGGCTAAGGGGAGCAGAAGGGTTGTTCTGGCAACAGGGCAGCATTGCCGTTACTGTTAATTGCAGTCTAGATGGGCAGGCACTGTAAAACTTAATCCTTAAAGAGGCAAAGTTCCCTTTACACCCTCAGCACTTCTGCTTGCTCAGGTACTCTCTGCTTGGCTCCTTTTCTTGCCACCACTAATTTCTTACTAGCTCATCACAATAGCCCAAACTAGCAAAGCATTTTGATTTGCAGTACCCATTTTTCCTTATTTTTACATATATTGCATGTAATTCTGATTTGTTTTCTTTTTTTCTTGTCTTTCTTTCCTTCCCTTCCCCCTTTTCCCCTCTCCTGTCCTAAATTTGTGCATAGATAAACCTTGTCCACCACATACCTGGTCCGTGCACTTTCCTCCATCGTTAAAACCTGTGTGTTTAACCCCCCTTTCCCTTCAGAGTGCTGGAGAGTGGACACAGTCCCCGCAGCAATGTGCAGTTTAGACTCCGGAAAGGTTGACAATTAGCAATGCACTTGCAGATGAAGACGCGTGGATCGGATGCTTGGAGTGAACATTCCCTGCTGAGGAATACGCTCCTTGGCAGTGCATTGCTCAAAAGCTTTTCTCCAGGGGAATTCTACCTGAAATTAAAACCGTATTGGTTTTCTGGTTCCAGGACTGTGTATCCAAGGTGTAGCCCACACCAAGCTGTGGCTGCTCCAGGTGTATACCTCAGTGGGATGGCAAAGAGTCCTTTTATTTTGAAACAAACCAGTAAAACATTTGTACAAACAGTTACTACTAATAACTACCAAAGATGCCTGTATCATAGGGAAAGAGCGAGCTGGTGGTGACTAATACTGTCATTGTGTGCAGCACAGGTTGGTGTACAAGCAAAAGTAATGACAATAATTACTTTTTGCTTCTCTATTCTACTTTTTTGTGGTCTGTGTCTCTTCTCAGGGTATGAACATGATTTCTTCTCCCAAACACTCACGAAAACTATTGGCATTGAGGCATCCAGGATTAGCTCCACTCTCGACTGTGATTAGTTGCTGGTACTATGCTGTAAAATTTTAACTAGAAAGGATTCACCAGCATTGGACAAAGTAATTTGCCATATTAAATATTCTCTCAACTCTCACAGGCGACAAAGGGAGCCCGATGTGCAGATGTAGCAATAGACTCTTGTGTTTCTGCGCGCACACACGTGCATACTGCAGCTGATGAGAGCTTTGCCTGAATAGCGATCATTTGGCTCAAACGATCCTTGCGGGACAATTTTTATATAAATTCTAAGATCATTTTGGGGCGATTTGTCACAAAAGCATTCCTTAGTATGAGGAATTTCATCTCCTTACACTTCTCTAAAGGACTGAGACCAGCTGTACGAGTTTCCTCCAAATTTCTCTGTAAAGTTTTTAATCTTGAAGATCATTTAACAGTCTTCTCAAACTGAGACTCTGCCTTTAAGGGCCAGTTAATGTGGCTGATTTATAAATTCTTTTGACAAGGGATGCAGTGCAGCGAAAAGACAAAGCCTTCAAAACATGCCATAGGTTCTTTCTGCCAGCAGGAACTGATGCTGCATATGGCTCAAGACAGCCAAGGCAAAATGTGCCTTAGGAAGCCTGAACCTGAGCATCAGAAGAAGTTGAAATCATTACACATTGTTATTATTATTATTAGTCCAGCTTTGGACTCCAGCTTTTCCAGCTCCGCTGCCATAAGATGGTGCAGGGGGACCACAGCCAGGCACCGGCTGTTGTCCTGATGCTGGTGCAGAGCGTGGCTGCTCTGGTGTCGCTGGCTCTGGGGATCCTGCTCCATGCCCCTAGCATCACCTGAGCTAGAGAAGGGAAAATATACAGGCTCACTTGCACGTCTTCCCTCTCCCGCTCATACCTGGGCTGCTAAAATTATAAAGGGCTTTGCTGTAGACCCTCATCCTTTGCATAACAAGATTAGGTCGAAGATTGTGTGCGGGCATTCTGATTTTGCAGCCCTCCATCCTTAAAGGGGAAAGCTAAACAGTTATGAAGAACTAAGGGCCAAATTCTGCTGTCACTTACACAGGGACAAAGCCACAGACCACTGAAGCATGGGAATTGCTAGAAGCCACAACACAGGTCATTCCAGGAGTCAGTGGGTCTGTGCTGAGGTATCTCAGCAGAGTTGAGTGCCCTGTAAATGCTGTGCCTTGCTTGTACTAACCTTTGTTTGGTCTGTCTCTCTCATCTGGCAACTCCCCTCCTCCCCGATCCCTTTGCGCTCCGATACAGATGGCTATAAGGAATGACTCTTTGGATAGCAAGGAGAATCTCCACACCGAGGTGAGTGAACTCTCTGACCCAAATGTCCCCGCTGTGCCCAAGGAGGAGTCATCGGTGGCTCTGACACCCTCAGAAGTGCAAGAGTTGGCTGCATGGAGCCGGGCAAGTGTTCGTACGCAGCAGCTTTCCCACAATCAGTATAATATTTCAAAGCAGGCACCAGCATCGTGTGCTTGTGCAGACTCATATCAGGAGACACCTGGAGATTCAATGGACCAAGAAGTATCTGAAATAAACAGCTCCTCAGAGCCTTTCGCTTCAGAAACTTGTACAGCCTCGAGTGCCTGTTCAGAGGTTCAGCCTCTCACTCCTAAGAGGAACATAGGCAATACTGGCAACGTTATGTTGAAGGACCTGAAGAAATACCACAGTGTAGACACCCAGGGTCTTCTAAAAAAACCTCCCTCTTGGTTAGATGATCAAAGGAGACATTCAATAGAAATTTGTTCAATGGAAAACAGCCCTCAGCACCATTCCACATCTAGCTCTTCTGGCTTCATAAGTCAGGTGGTAAGTGAAATGGAAGGCTTGCAAGGAACACGGCAGAAGAAAAAACTGAGCCCTCCCTGTATATCTATAGACCCACCCGATGGACAGAGTTTGCTACCTAGGGGACCTCACAGCATCTCACCTGCCGGCGGAGACATTTGCTTGAGACGGCGTGCTCCATCTTGTGAGTCCAAGGATTCGATGGATATAGGGGATTCGTTGCTTCCAGACAGTATGTCAACATCTCCTACCCCAAAGAAAGACTTGTTGACACTTCCTAGCTTTTCCTTTGATCAAACGGAAATGGACCCCTGAGTTACTTTTCTGTTGGTGCCAAATGTTTTCTTCCCTTCATGTAATAGAAAAAAAAAAAAAAAATCTAAAAGAACTCTGTATTCCAAAACGGCACTGGGTAAAAAATTTCCAAAGAAAGATTAAAGAACCAGCTGGTTAAAAGAGTGGTTAACCTATATCACGCTTACTTAAGCATATGTTCTGCTTAGGTAAAAGCAATACAATGTGCAGAAGCTATATGTATATTATATTTTATTAAATTAATTGACTCTAGTATTGCGGGATGTAGTACATTTTGTGACTAAAGACTCATTTAATTTTCTTCTATTTTATGTATCTCAGAATATTTCTGAGATAAAGTTGTTTTTTATGAATATTTTAACCTAAAAAAAATATATATTTAATCCCTTCTCTTTTTTTGTTTTGTTTTGTTTGGGTTTCATTTTGTTTTGCAAAGCACAAAATGTAGCCAATTAGTGCATTACAGAGGAAATGTATCCCACAGTCAGCAGTAAATAAGGATTATTTAATGTGATTTATTTTTCCCCTTGGACTTCAATGACATTCTGGGAAAAATATTGTTCGGGTAGTATGGAAATGCAGTGGCAGTTTTTTAACAAAATAATACTCCAATCTTGCATAAAATCAACATCCAGAGTAAAAGCAGGTGCACAAACCCAGGAAGGTACAACGTGCTGATCGATGTCTGAGGATGGTGCACGCAGAGCCGTGTAACTGTACGCAGTGCTGAATTACGAAGGGTGTTAGAGATCACCCACTGGTGACTTCCAGAATCATGTCAATGGCTGGCGTTCATACATGCCTGGGAAACGGAGGCCAGAAAAGCCTCGGAGACGTTTTCGGAGCTCCTCCTTTCTGCACCCGGGTGGGAAGGAGAGCAAGGCCATGTTTAGGATTTGCAGTGGGTGAATTCAGTGCAGGCGTGACACAGCAGTGGGCTTAAGCACATGTTTAAAGCTAAGCTCTGGCTTAAACTGCCTTGAGGTTGGTTCTATTAAAGTAATTCTTGAAAACTGAAATCATATGCTTATGAGTTTGACAGAATCGAGGCCTACTGCAAGTTGTTTTACAGAATACGTGTACGAAAGTCTGTAGGTGCTGAGACGACTGTTGGTTTTCAGTTTAGAAAGTCAGGTGTTTCGCTATCACTGCTAGAGTGAATTTACATGACCCTGACTGTAATTTTATTTCCAATTATCAAAAGCCTTAAGCAGCAACATCATGATAAAAAGTAGATCAAAATGGAATTCATGTCCTTACTTTATAATACGTCCTTAGTGTAAGTCATCTCAGAAATTAACTGTTTATTTCTGGGCTAAGGCCCTCTGCAAAAAGCAAGCTGTAAAACTGGACAGCACAGCCTGGAAATGACGAGCGGTTGGCCCGGTTCGACACCTCCCGCTCTTCCCAAGACTGATGGAAACCAGGCATTAACTTCACTCAGCTTCCATGAAATCACATTAAGCTGTAGGCGAAATAAGACTCTGGAGGCATGGCTGGAAGTGTGTGAATAGTCACAGGTTGAAAACTGCGTACATGGATAAGGCTTTGCTGGCTCATGTCTTTAAACCAGTGCAAGCAGGAGGAGGATTTGTGCTAATTCTGTCAGCCGGGAGTTTGTAACTTTTTGAGAACTACTCATCTTTTCAAATCACTACAACATGTTGATGTACAGCCTTTTATCCTTTCAGAGCTTAGACTGTTACAACTCCATGTATCTGCATTAGCTTGAAGTACGCATACAAGAAGACGCTGTTTGTACCTAACAGCCCATGTGAGGTCTTAAGCTCCTTTATTTTCACTTGAGGACGTTTACTCCATAAACAATCCCTGTTGATTTACATGTCCTGGAGAAATGTAAGGGCTTGCAGCGGGAAGTCAGGCAATCAGTGCATTTGAAGTAGGAGGATTAACATTCTCTACTATTTACTGCAGTTAGACTAGTTCTTGGCTGGGACATTTTTCCCCTCTTCAACATGGGCCCATACAGAGACCGCTGTCTTTGATATGCCAGTCCAAATCCAGAGTTAAGCCTGGTTAAAGCAATGATTTCAAACAAACCTTACATCAGTTCTTCCCCCAGATCACATTTAAGGAAATAATAAAATTACAGTGCATTAAGCCTGAGAAATATTCTTAATCCCTTTTTGGTTTTACGCTCGTAATGAGCCTTAGCTTTGCCTTTCACATGTACTAAATAATTTGGGAAAATAGCTAGGCCACTAAAATTGCCATCCCTGGTTCCGTAATGATAGGAGCGTGTTTGTACAGCTTGGAGTGATACTACTCATACAGTTCCTTCCTTACAAAAAAACCCGTGCAACGCTTTAGCTTGGCATCGTGGCACAGAACGGTGACGTGATGTTAATCCAATGCTCAACTCCAAGTGTAACAGAAAGCCTAAAGGCTCCTCTGTTTTCAGTACTCGGTGTTTTGCCCACCGACAAGGTTTGTGGAAGTAACAAAAAGTTTACATCATACGTGAATATTCAGTAAAGGTTAGCCAATTAAAAAATACTCTATGATGATGCATTCAGGAAAAGGAATCCATGTAAAATAGTTTGTTTTCTAAACCGGATAAGTTTTTTCTAGATGCCCTTTTGAAAAACAAATGCAAATGTACTGCAGTGTGTGCAATAATCTTAAGATAATTTTAAATACCGTTTGGGGGGGTTTTATAGAAATTGACTTTTTTTAAGCAAAATGTACAAAATCCACAGGAATTCTGTAGAATGGTTATGTTGATAGAATTTTTTATATTTTTGTAGAAATCTATAGAGAAATTGTTACAAATCTGCGTAGCATCTTGGGAACAGAAGCAGCTCTTATCTACAAGTTTCTTTTCCTAAACCTGGAGCCAGACCTGCTGTATTACAACGTGTATAGCCTAGTTTCAGAGCCTGCGTCCAGGTTGCGTTTAGAAGTAAGCAGCTAAGCTCAAGTTCTACGATACTGCAGTGCTATTACTGTTCGAGAACTGTACCCATGCAACACGTCTACCCCCAAACCTCAGCCCCTATCGATGGTAAAATAGTCGCACGGCTCTCCAGTTCATTCAAGCACACCAGCACTTTACTACTGTGGATTTACTGTATACAGGTGGGAGGAGGATATTCTGCTATTGCCACATGGGGAAAAAGAGATTGAAGGTGTGTCTGGAAAAATGTAAATTCCATTCTTGCAGCCCCTCGCACATAGAACTGATTTTTCATAGCTCGGTTACAGGTCGTTTATACTGTAGATATTTTGGAGGAGGGCAAAGAAAACACTGTTTTTGACTTCTGTGGATTGCACTCAGCACAAGGTGTGTTCAAGGAGAAAAAAAAAGGAAAAAAAAAAAAGAAAACAAAAGCATTACCACTGTAAATTAGGCTACGCCCCAGTCTCCCCTTTTCTGCCCCTTTGGCTATAATAGCCCATGTACACTATTACACAAGGTGACTAGAGTAGGCACAGTACCATTGCAAAGTCCGTAACAACATAGTATATATTATAGAACTTTGTATTTAATAGTTAATATATTGTTATACTGTATCAGGTATATAGGCCAAAACAAGGTCTTTTGGTCAGGGCAACAAAAGGTGGTATTCTTGGGGAAAACTGGGTTAAAATGTTCCTTTTTAAAAAAAGAAAAAAGACAAAAAATGAGTGTAAATCTTTACAAGTGACAAAAACAACTGTGTCCGATTAAAAGCTTTTAAAAAGAAAACAACTGTGCACTTCCCTTTTTTGCTGTTCCCGATGATGATCTGTGTCATTCACAGCGGCCAACTCTTTGGTCGAGTTTTAATCGCGAACGGTCGGAGTAGGTATCGCACAGCGGCAGCGGACGGGAAGTTGAGAGAAAGGTTGCGACGTCGGCCGTTTGTGAAGCAATTCGGCGTGAGCCCGCGAGCGAACCCGGCCCGGCGCGGCACCCGCGGGGTGCAGGTTTACCAAGGGGACCATCCGTTGTGCTCCTGCAATTGCACTCCGCTGGCAAAGGACAAGCTTGGCAAGTTCTTACCTATGAGGAGGCTGCTGGGAATGCAATGGAGAGAGCTGCAGCCAAAGGAGAGCGGAGAGTCAGGAGAAATGGGAGATTTGATCTCTCCATGAAAACGTGTTGCTGTGAAGAGGAAGATGCTGGAATTTTCCACGCATTCACAGCTTTAGGATTTCCAGCCTGAAGTACAGCAGCATCTCCATCACTTCTGCAGTCGTTCAGCTCTTTGCAGAGCAGGAGTTGGCGGGGATGGTGCCGCTCGGGAGCTGCGGACTGCGTGCTGCAGACTCCAGATGCTGCTCAGGTACCACCAGAAACATCTGAACCTGAACTCTTCAGGGTTTTTAGTGAATGAATTGTTTAACTCCTAACGTGAACAGTCTGCTCTCCTCCAGGGAGCTGCCACTGGAGCGGGGAACCAGGCGCTCGGGCTCTCTGCAGCACTGCTGCTCGGTTTGGCTTGAATGACTTGATGATTGCTCCGCAGCAGGAGGGACCCTAAAGTGATGCCCAGAGTGGTTATGTTGTCTAGAGGGTGTTTTGATAAGGGCCCTCTCATATTCTTCTCTGAGTAGAAAGCAGCAGGAAGGAAATTAGCCCTTGAACAGAGAGAAAATGTGGATCTGTGCAAAATCCCACGCAGAGCGGGACTCCAGAGGTGAGCTCTGTAATGCATCTGCGTTGTCCAGGCTGTGGGGCCAACCCTACCAGGCTGGAACCACTGAAGCACCTTCACCCCTCCGAGGCCAGAGCATCCACGTGGCATTAAGGTAAGCCGGGCTGAGCCAAGAAAGCGGAGCAGTTCACAGGTTCAAGCACTTCACACCTCTCTGCACACAGGTGGGTTTAGCCCTGTGGTAGTTTCTTAAAAGGGAGGGCAAATCCCCCTGTTTCCTATGCTGGGCTTTAGAAGAGCTTGGAATTGTTTTTCTGCTCTGTTTTGTGAGTGTTCCTGTATGAAGATCATTTGCTGCGATATTGCTTGTGGTTTTTAAAGCTCCCACCCAGGCTGGCTGCTTGCTCTCAACTTGCCAGAGCTTGGGCACGGTGCTTTGTTATTCTGTCTGGTAAGCAGTTTGCGTGCCACGTGAAACTAGGTTGTTTGCTATGTCATGGTAGCTGCATCTAGGGGACTAGCACTTCAGATTTGTTTCTGGCTGAGCTGAGATGGTTAGATGACCTTGGCTAACTACCCTGCTTCTGGAGAGCAGTGTCCCATTGGAAAATGGTTTAATAGGCATGGTGGTGTTGACCTGACGGTTGGACTTGATGATCTTGGAGGTCTTTTCCAGCCTATGATTCCAAAAGCCGTGTGCCCAGCACATCCCTTGGCTGGAGCTCTGCAGAACTCTGCAAGAAGCCACATGAGAAACAAGAAAGGCCTGTTTGTGCCTTCTGTGTTTCAGGTGTTCACAGAATCAGACTGGTAGGGCTTGGAAGGGACCTCTGTGGGTCATCTAGTCCAACCCCCTGCCAAAGCAGGGTCACCTACAGCAGGCTGCACAGGACCACGTCCAAGCGGGGAGATACCAGAGATACAAACTGAGATCTGAGATACGATCTGAATCCCCCCCAAAACAAGCTAGGAAAACGCAATTTAAAGAACCCTGCCTGGCTCCCCTTATTGCCCCCAGCACGGAGGAGAGGACCGGCTGTGATCAGCACTAGGGAGTGAGGGTGCTGCGGGTTAAAGGGTTAAGGTCCCCCGAGTTTTGGCGGGAGTCGGAGGTGGGCAAGGGCCCGGGGATGGGCAGCCCGCGGCGCCGGCTGCCTCCGGTGCGCAGCCCGTTGCTACCATCTAGCGGGACGGGCTCCGAGCAGCCCCGGCTACCGGAGGGTGACACCGGGGAGGTGGGGAGGAAGGACCCGCGGTGGGGTTGTGCCCGCCCGGGAAGCGGTTTGCTTCCCATCTCGACGGTGTAGAAACAGCGCGGTATGGCGACGGGGGGGGGCGGGGGGAAGAGATATTTTCTGCTTTTGCAGTGATTTTTCAGCCACTGAATTTACACAAAGCTCTCCCTACAGTAGGAGGAGAGGAAGGGTGTTTCCCAGGTTCAGGAGCACCATGCCACGCAGCAGACACCCATTGCTCTGTGCTTGTGGGCACTGCCCGAAGCCGGGCTGCTGCGCTCCTTGGCTGGCATCTCCTCTTCTGCGAAGTCCTGGGAGCCAACAGCCCATCCGGAGATGGTCCCGGGGCTGTCCAGCATCTTCAAGGCTGTGGCAGCACCCAAGAAGCTTGTTTGTCCCTGCACATGCTTACGCCTTGTTTTAAGCACATGTAAACCAGCCAGCCCAGCACACAGCCCTGCCCGGGCTGTGCCCTCACACACAGCAGTTGTGATATGTCCCCAACCCGTGAGCTCGAACCGGGTGTTTGACCTCCACTTGGCCCAGCGTGGGAGGAGGATAATCCAAGCAGGCCTTGTGCCATCTTACGGGGCTTGTGCTGGGGTGCTCAGAGGTTCGGCGTGCTCCCCAGTGTGGGCTGAGTGCTTGTCAGTAGATGGCAATGCTTTAGCCGGGATATTTGTGCGTGTTAGTTCAGGCTGCGCCTGAGGTCCCTGGTAACTTGCTGTTTCTGTTTGCTTTGGCGGGGTCTTCGTCACTGGTGAAAGCCACTGCCTTGCTGGCATTTTCACATTTGATTTGAGGGTGACTGAACTTTGAGGGAGGTTTTATATGTTATATTCAATGCTTTGGATATGTTTACAACACACTATATAATCCTGCAACATCCTTTGGCATTTTCTATTATTGCTTGAGTCACTGGATGCTATAATTGGCAAGCTTGCAAAGGTTCTGAATAGATAATCTTTCCATATCTATTTAATACTCCAAATAATGCAACCAAAGACCCCTGCAGCTCCAGCTGGGAAATGAAAAGGATGGTTAAACTACTGAATTACTTACTGTGCTAACAATTATTTTATGGAAACGGAAAGCAGAATCCAGCTATTCTGGGGGAAATCAGGAAGAATTTAATACTGGAGTCACTCTGCAAAGAAAAAACTGCCGTGGACAGCATGTGCTGTGCTGACACCTGCGAAGGCAGCGCAGAACGGCTCTGCCGGGTGCCACCAGCTCAGCGTGGCCAAGGGCTGGGACAACTCCACGTTCATTCAAACAAGGTGGGATCCGATGTTGAATTCCCGCAACCACGGTGAATTCTGCGTGCCCATTTTGCAGTGAAATCCTGAACAGCTTCAGTCTATTAAAACTCGGAGGGGTTTGCGGGGTGGCCCACTTGGCAGAGGGAGAGGATAAGCTCTGGCAGTTGTGTTAGGGGCTGAAGTAGGATGGCTTGGGTGCCCAAGTGCCACATGCTGCTTGTCTGTGGCTGTTTGTCCATCACTCTAAGCTCCTTCTGCAGCTAAACCACCCACAAGCTGGGGTGTGTTACACCTGCCATGGCTTCCATCAGCCTCATTAGGCACTTGAGAGCGTGTTTGTGGAATTATCCAGCAGACAAGAGAGAGATGCCCAGTGCCTTTGGAGTTCAGCTGCTCCCAACTGGAGCTGCTCCAGGATCACTTTGGGGTGCTCTGGGCAGTTCTCAGCAGGCTTAGATTCCTCTCCTGCTCATTGCTCTCACTACGAAATGGAGGAGCATTCATCTAAGAGGGGAAGGTGGTATTACACACAGTGTCCTGGAGGAGTCACAAGTACACCATCTTCTCCTTTTACAGAGCCTTGATGCACCGGGTGCACCTCACCTCACAGCAAACAGAATGACTTTGCAGTGCAGCTCCAGGACACCTGCGGTGTGCTCCCAACCTCCCCGTGTTGACTTTCCAGGGAGCTACTGCCTCTGTTCTTCCAGCCAGGGGAATCTTACCTTCCACTCCTTGCCTGCAAAGACACATAGCTGATATATGCCCAAAAGCAGAGCTGTGAGTAAAAACTGGGGCTGCAAACTCCCAGCCCACTCCCTCATCTGTTTTATCATGGGACTTCTAAACTGTTTGTTGCACTCTTCAGAAATAAGGAAATTCAAGTTAAATCCTTTCCTGAAAGCAGAGAGATGTGCGCTACATTCAACGCCATTGACCGTTTGAGAAGAAATCTGAGATCTGGTGCTACTCATGCAGTGTTGGCTTCGAGCAGAGTTTGTTACAAGTCCACATCTTACACGTGTGAAAACAAGGTGTCCTCCCCTTTCTTACCAAGTAAATGTATAGGGCCTTGCCGTAAATGCTACTTTGGCAGCCTCTTTTTCTTACCATCTGTAAAATGTGACACCTCTGCTGGTCTTGGAAAGGAAGCTGAGCCTCTGCTGTTCCAAGCAGAGAAAGAAGGTGATATTTGTAGTCAACTAACCATAAAACTGTGACTTCCAGAGCTGCACATGCTCAAGCCCTCCTCAACTCTAAATGTCCTTCTTTATACGGATTTCTTCGGGAGTCGGTCACGCTTCATTTTGCTTTTAGTGCTTTGCAAATCAGCATGAGTTACGATATGAAAAGCAGCCTGCCTCATACCTGGCACCGTGCTTACACAAACAGCTTCTCTCTCACGTTACCTCCTGCCCTGCCCCAGCCAATGGCTCCAGTTGATAGCCAGCCTTCTGCTGCATGGCCCTAGGTGTGCCTGACTGCGCTGGCTTGACCTGCTCCGTGTGTTAGTGGATGAAAAGTCCTTTACCGTGCAGCCGGCATGGAAAAGGGACTGCAAATACATTCCTGAATGAATCCAGATCAGATCTTGCCACTCCCTGGAATAAATGTCCAGTGAGAAAAGGTGAGTTCATGACCTCCCTGACGTTCATGCCAAAGGTGCCATTTCATTTTCCCGCACAGCCAGCCCGCAGCCGGGGGAACATCACAGGAGTAATGATACATTGTAGGGACAGCCATCTGCTCTGCCATCATCAAAAGGAGACAGCACCAAAGCCAGCTGCCTCAGAGAGTGCTTCAGGCTCTGCTTTGCACCAGGCTCAGCAGAATCCTTTGCCATGGCCCTTCCCAGGAGCCTTTAAGCTTCCCCCCCCCCATCTTGTCTCTCTGAGAGTTTAATATTTCCTTAATTCCTGCCTTGATTTTTTCCCTCTCTGCTAGTCTATTATGCCAGACAGCACCTGTAATTACGCTGCAAAATCTGCTGTGAGGCCAGGCTGGCTGCCTGGTGGCTCTGCCCGAGGTCGCGGTGGGGCACCCCGGCTGGCACCCACTCATCCCCGTTTAGCAGCAGGCACTGCTGCTGAAGGCAGAAGCTACCCACCATGAGTTAGGAACATGAAGCAAGAGGTAGAATTGTTACTCCTTTAGGGTTCTGTGAGAGCCAGGGAGATACCCTAACACAGGACCTTCCCCCACAGCTAGGGTGGAACAATTTCACTGAGGTCAGTAATTTAATCAGGGATTAATTCACATTGCACACGTAAAAGGAACTGTGCAGTACACTGATAAAGTAAACCTCTCCCCTCCTGTATGCACAGCCTATCGTAGCTGTTTGTGAGGTGTCTGTGTACCTGTAACATCTTAGAATTTCAGAGCCAGTCTTAATTTACAGCATGTTCTCAAAGTGCACCGAGTTCTGCTCCTTAGTGCAAGAAACAGAGATGCATGTTCATGTGTGGAGAGGTCAAATTCTCAGCACTGCTCTTGGAGAAACTGCTCTCATGGTCTGTTGCCGGAGAGGAGGTTTAAAGCGCCATAAAGCAGTAACTCCCAGCTATTACTGACTTAAAGCTTTTATTGTGGTGCAATTCCACTGAACAAAAGTTTCAGCGCAAGACTTGCAAAGACAACCCGTGATGTCCAGTTGGGTAGGGCTCCTCCAGTATTTCCTTGAGAGGATTGTAATGGGATTGTGCTGATTCGCCCAGTCACTCTGAGATTTCAAATCTTGGAGGCAGTCACCCGAGGACCTCATCTCAGGCAAGAGCCTGTCTTCCCACACTAACAAGAACTGCGTCCCATTAGCCAGATTATAGCAAATGTCTAAACCAAATTCTCAGCATTGTTGGTGGGAAGCACATGGCTTCCTCCGGCACTACTCTGAGTGGGCTATCACCCCTAGCATTTTCAGTGGTCCTCATAAAAGATTAGCAGAACATCTTTTCTGTAGGGATGAAATATGTTTGGGACACAGCAACACTGCGCTTCTCATCTCTTTTTACCATTCTGGTAAGCATTTTTGACAGCACCCTTCTGCGTGATGATTCCTCACCTTCCAGTGAGGAAGGAAAGTCCAACTCTTAGAATATTTAAGTAGATTTGTGGCAGCTGGGTGCTTTGCATGAGATGATGTTATCGAACCAGATGCTACAGCAAGCGGGTGGCTGAACAGCAGGTGCTGGCAGGTCGATAACGCTGTCGAAGTCCTGCTGGAGAGCAAAGCAAACAGTGCCTCTGCATCACGGGTGGTGAAATCCAGATTGTGTCCAAGGTGCTATGCTACAACATCTATTAGTTACACATGTATGTGAAGCTTATTGACTGAAAGCTTTTGAAAATAGATCCATGGCACTGGTTTAACCACTCGTCTATGGCGGAAGCAATCAGAATGAGGGAAGAGGCTGCGGATGGATGGGTGAGAGGTGTGACGCTCACTGAAGTCCCGCTGAGGCAACCACACTCCACACCTCTGCAAGGGGAGATGACAACCATCTCCAAGGTGTGAACGTCAGCCGGAGTGGTCTGGACGGGTGGGCACAGTCAGCCCCCAGCCCAGCCCAAGCCGCCCTGGGCGACTGTCCCTCAGCCGGCTGGGGACCAGCGCTGTCCCCCGCTGAGAGCAGGGGTCTGGCTGTCCCAGCAGGACGCACTGACCAGGGGAAATGTCTTCCAGGGGGGCTTGGTCCTTCCACGGGGAGGTCACCCTCGGAAAGCAAGAAGCCAGCTCTCGGCAGCGGTGCCCGGGTGTCAGGGGAGGACGGCGACAGCCCCTCTCCCTCCGGGTGCCACCAGCCGGGGAGGGGGGGGTCCGGCCTTCGGGGGGCTGCCACAGGCTGCCCGGCTGCCCGCCGGCTGAGGGGAGGCCTCGGGCCCTGCCCGTGCTGAGGGGGCCGAGGGCGGCCGGGGGCAGCGCTGCCCCCTCCTGCCGCAGCCTCGGAGGGCGGGACGGGGCGCGCCGGGCCC
>Ga0065711_1028915_pt1 | contig 38548 bp, 25 predicted proteins | sample Hoacrofraction12_FD_59098 | JGI IMG/M metagenome (GOLD analysis project Ga0065711, IMG submission 59098) | Hoatzin crop microbial communities from Cojedes, Venezuela - Epithelial fraction 12 v2 (version 2) | ecosystem: Host-associated > Birds > Digestive system > Esophagus > Crop | place...
AAAAAAAAGAGAGGAAAAAAAAACGAAAGGGAAAAAAAAAGGAAAGAGAAAAACCATGCATGCTGCAGCGCTGCAAAAGAATTTTCCTATTGAATGAGTCCCGTGCTCTGGAGCCAGCTTATCAAATGAAAGAATTCATTTTTTTTAACAGTGCCTCGTGTTGACATTGAGAAAATGAGCTATCAAACACTATGATTAAACTTCAGCTGCCATAATTGTCGTCCGAACAACTGCATGGTGGAACTGAAAAGCATTTTTTTTAACCAGCTGTATATGGTTCACCAGTAATACTCAGTTTAAAAGGTTGTTGCTGCTAGCAAGAGAAACAAGGCTTGAAATTAACTTTTTCCAATCCATAGACAAAATTAAACATAGATATTTGAGTCACACAAACAACAGGTAAATCAGATGTGCTTTAAATTTCATTTTAGTCATTTTATCTGCCAAGGGGTAGCTCCAGGGTATAAAAATATCTGAGCATTTTCTTGTTTCACTGCATTTGACTGGATGGGTCCTGCTTTTCATTTTGAGAGAGAGGGACAGACAGACAAAAAGAAATGCAAGGAAGGGTACCTTAAATACTCAATTTGGTGCAAGTAGGGGTAGAGGGAGGAGAATCTAGAGATCTATGGAGTATTTTCCCTGCAACTAAAATTAAAGATTTGATATGAGCAGGGGACAATCTAAAACACAATTGCCACACTGCATGCAATTATTGCTCGGTCTCCTTTCTGGTCTGGACTAGTGCATTCATTCAGTCGAAGTTTACGGGGATACTAAGTGTTTCATATTACTAAGTATTTTCTTCTGGTTCTTGGCAACCTTTTTACACACATGCTGAACAGACTGTGGCTCATCAAGGAGGCTGGAGCAGTCCTCCAGGGAGCGTGGTTAGAGGCATGATATCTCAGGAAGGTGACACCCCCGGTGACAGAAGCCCTCTGGCCAAATGTAATACTTTGGGAAATGAGCTGTTGCACAATTAAATCTCTGCTTAAGATTGTTAAGAAAACTTCAAACACTACCGGACAGATGACATTGCAGTGAACGTGAAGGAAATAATGACGGGGAATAATTGAAGGCCAGGTTAGAGGTATATAAACAGTTTAAAATGGAATATTTCCTTGCTGCTTTCCTGAGCTTGCTTGGAAGGAGCCTCTGCCCTCCTTCCTGAAGGAAGGCCGCACAAGATGGGGTGGTAGGGAGGTGGTCCTGCAGCTGGGTCCCAGGGCTGTAGGTCAGGATGTGGATGAGGCTGTGCACGTTTACCTTGGCTGAGGATCTGGCCTTTGCCTGGAAGGAAGAGCTTCCCCAGGTAGTCCTCAAACCCTCTAGCCAGCACTGCCCACCACGAGATGCCTACCCCTAGCCCCGACGTCCCACGGCACTGCACCGCCCCACCAAAACAGCTCCCTGCAGAAGCTAGCATTTCGTTTGTTGCTCCTTCCATCAAACTAACATCGCATTATTTTTTGAACCTAAATGCTTTTTTTCCCTTTCCCCCCCCTCACTACTTACTCAAGCAGGTGTTTTTGCAAAGTCAATTACATAACCTGATCATCTTTCTGTTTCCTGAACATATGGGAATAACATTCTGAAATAACAACAACATTTTCATCATTTTTAGAGTCTCTCACATTCTGAGCTTTACTTTACCCCTTTCCAAGAGCAAAGCTGATAATGTCTAGGGCTTGTTCGGGATACTCAGGCATTGAGGCTATTGCTTGCAAACAGATTTTATGATTTGAGCCGAGCAGCTGGAGAAGCAGTGAGGTGCAAGATGACTTAGGCATGGGTAAGAGTTAGGAGCAGAGCTGGAGAGAAAGGGACAGCTTCCAGAAAAACAAGTTTAGCAACAGATTGGATGCTACTGATGAAAAATAACACAGGTCTGCAAATCTAAGGAACGGCATCCACTCAATAAAAAAAAAAAAATAAAATTTGCACATGTAAAACTAAGAAAACTCTGAAGTCGCTCAGGTCTGTTCTTTCCATCACACCCTCAAAGGCTTCTTTAGCAATCTAGTTCTAGGATCGTTCCCACCTGCTGGACTGCACACACTATTGTCGTAGGGTTGCTTATGCATGCTGAGCTGCATTCCCATGGTTGCTGCTTGTAGGGTCACTCAGACACACTGGCTGGATCATAACTATTTTCAAGCATCCTGAGCTGCTGGAAATTATTCATTTATCAGAAGCAACAGCAAAGATATTTGTGTGAGAAACAAAGATATGAAAAAGGTACTCTAAGCCAAATTTTGGGCCAAGCTGCAGAGGCGCTGGGCAACATATTATTCATTCATCATAAGGTTTGCAATATGAGGATGGCAAAGTTATAATCAATTAAGAAAACAGAGTCTGACATTGCAATACTCTTAGCTTAAGGAAACCAAATAAAACATCACCGCTTGTTCAAAAAGCTTATTTTGAAATCTCCGTATAAAGAAGAGGTATAAACACACATTCTTTCAGCTAGCTATCGGGTGAACTGTCTGATACGTTTGCTGCTGTGCAGAAAGCTAAATTAGCTTTTAAGATGAGTCTTTCATAAAAGACCTTGGAATTCTTTCTTATTCCTCATCTCCTACATTTGAAATGTTTTGATCTATCGAATCCAGTCTATTGTTCCCGTAACAAACTTAACATTTAAGAAGATATGAGCCTAATATTGTCACCTTTAGAAAAGGACACAATTTTGATCTTTTTCTCAAGAAATCTTACTGAGCACAATTGCAAATGAATTCCAGGCAATTTTTTGGAGTTTGGAGATGTGGGGAAACACCGAGGCGATACACCCACTGGTTGTTTTTGCTTTAAGTTATTCTTTGGTTAGAAAGAAAATGTGCAGTACGGACTAGCGAGACTGGCGAGAAGAAAGGGAAGCCCTAGCTTCTCTACATTTGGAAACTGTTCCTGAGGACATCAGCCTGCCAGGTGTTTCTCTGGGTGACAGAAGTGCTGGGCTTTAACTTGCATGCATTGTGCTAAAGCAGCAATAAAACTGTGACAAACTGACAAAAGCAGGTCAATTCACAGCTCAGGCTGACACCACTTTTTCAGCTCATATTGGTTGATTACCAGTCAAATTTCAGGTACAGGAGAGACAGTGGAAGAAAAAGGCAGCAGTGAGACACATCAAGAGACCGATATGGCAATCAGGGCTCACTTAGGTACCCAGGCAGCACCACCTCTTCTGCTCTGTTTTTTGGCAGCCCTCAGCGCTGCAGATGTGCGCGTGGTAGCTTGTAGGAGAAGCCCCTGGGGACACCCACAAACCAGGCATCTTGCTGAACCCCGCAAACCAGATGTAAGCACAAGCCTGCAGAGGAGACCCCAGGCAGATCATGTGTGGCTGGGAATCCCAGGACCAGGTTTCCGAGATGACTGGGCTGCGGAGGGCCCTGTGCTCACGGCCTCCCCAAGTGCTGGTTAAACTAAGGCCTGTTAACACATTCTCTCGGTGCCTGAGGATCTCTCGCGTGTGGGGTTTCTTCTCTTTTCCATCCTTTCCCACAATTCCAAAGGCAGGCAACCATTCATACAATACAGTATCTCCGCTTTCAAGTTGGCATGTTCATCCACTGATGCTTCTTTTTTCAAACTTTGGTTACATTAATACTTCACAGTAAAAAAAAGAGCTAATCATATCATTGCTGCATGAGAATAGCTGTGAGTGACAACCTTTCTGAAAATACAAGCCCATGACTCAGTTCACACAACACAATTTGTGATGGGCAAAATGAAAACTGCCTGGAAAATAGCTTCAAGGTAGAAGAGGAAAAATAATAAGCAGGATAAGAGTATAACAGGCAAAAAAATTGCCAGACCCCGAAATACCTACTTTTCTGTTACAGGTCATTCAAAGAAAAGAAGGATGCTGCATCCTCACCTTCAGATTTAACTACACACCTATCTGTGTTTTTACCTTTTTATGCAAGTCTGCCCCATTTTTGCCATGCTGCCTACAGAGAAATTACTTGTATTCATGCAGTATTTTTTCTCCTTTTGCATTATCAGAGTCAACTGCCTGCCTGCCACGGCCTTATGAGCTCCTCTTTCTCAAAACCGTAGAAATGAGGGCTGGGCTTTGGTGTTCAAGACCAGCCTTGGATCTCTGAGTCCAGCCTGGCTATTGCAGGCTTAACATCACATAATCCCTTTCATAAATTTACTTTCTGATTGAGAAACGTCTCACACACTATGGCTGCTGCTATAAAGTAATAACAAGTAAATCCAAAGGAGTCTTTTGCCTTTTTAAGGGAAAAATATAACAAAAGTTAAACAACTCCCCTTAATTAAACAATGACTAAAACACATAGTAGCTTCCTTCAGACAAGCCCAAGGCAAAGTTCAGAAAAGTAGCTTGCTTCATCCAAGGGATGAGAAATACTAATTCCTTCCCTGACTCATGCCATCAACCGAGTCATCAAACTTCTTTCTTTCACAATGAACAGGAGTCTGGGAACCGTTGTGGGAAACAAACATTTATATTGTTTAACCTAATTTCTATACCAGATATCTGCACAGGGAGCAACAACGATAAGAGAAGGGGTTAACGTGTTTCCCACCAAGCTTTCAGTGGTGCATATGCTGATGTTTCTACCATAATACCAAATAAAATTCATCTCATAGTTACAAAGAAAAAAGATAACCAGCACTTACATTGTCTTCTATCCCTTTCAGGAAAGGTGAAGCAGGTCGAGTCACAGTCCTAGCAGAAGAGTCCAAGGTATCTGGGAAGTACCTGAAATGAAATAGATGAAAAGTTCTCAGGAAGGCAGTTCAGGCTCTTTGCTGCCATCAGGGACCTCTGGAGCTCCAGAGGCTAAGCAGAGAGGGAGTAACCAACAGGTGCATCCTTCAAGAGAAAGTATAGTGATGGAGACATCGAGAGACGGACTTCCAATTGATTCAGTGATATTTACTCTCTGAGTTTTGAGGTTGAATTGTGATTATAAATAGTCCTTTCAATCCTACTCAGCAGGTACAAATGTAAGGTGAGTCAGTTTTTATCTCACGGCTGAAATAAAGTACTGAAGACATAGGTCCAAGCACTCTCACAGTGTACGTAAGGGCAGCTATACTGGTTCTAACAGAATTCCACCTATTTACATGAACTGTTGTGTGTAGCTGTGCTTGTCCAAGTGATTTTCTACGGTCAGGAGCCTATTAGGCATTCATAATAATTGCAGTTGCTAGCATGGCCAACTCTTAATGCTGCCTGCCACTTCCCAGTGATTTCAGTTGCTCTTAATTTTGCCAGATATTACTAATTCAGTCTGGAATTGGTATTCTGGATATGTACCATTTTGTTGAAACCAGGTGCCCCTTGCAAGGATGAAATTAGAGAAAAGTACACTCCTTTGCCTTTGTTCAACACAGATATATACTTTTTTTCCTCAGTATATGTTTCTGTTTGGTTTCTGCCACCTAATTGCAGCCTTATACTCTTTCCACTACAGAAATTTTGCAATTTAGCAGAAGGAGAAAAGGAGGGTATGTCCCAGTGTTAAGACTGCGGGCCTTGCTGCCCACTGAAGAGGTTCATGTATCGATCTGCTCCTTATCAATTCTCCTCACACTGGAAGGAGTCTGTGTCTTATCTTTCCAGTTGAGCTGGATTGCCTCTCATTTGATCACTGGAGGGAAACCTAAACATGGCCGAGGGGTGGGACAAGAACATCTCCTGGTCCAGGTTTGTTGAGGATGGTGCAGTAAGGCACATCTCAAGAGGAACAGGGTGCCAGGTTACAGCCTTTAGTAAGTTATGCATTACAATGATTCCCTGAGCTGTGTTAATCAACAGAAATGACAATATATCTGTAAAAAGATCCTTACATGACTTGTTCTTGGTTATGTTATTATGTGGGAGCATTCCTCCAGATTTGCAAAAATGTTCTACAGTTCCTACATGTTTGACTTTCTCTTCAAGAGGAGAGGGTAAAAATAGACAGTCTGCTAAAACAGATTTTATTATAAATTATTATTCTATAGAGTAATTGGAGAGATTATTAGAGATCATGATTACTTTGTTATTCTATCTAGAGAAGTTAAACTCCAGGCTTTTCAGCCTGTTTGACAGGACTGCATTTATTCCCTTTTTTGAGAACCACTTAGGATAGTGGCTGTTTCAAGTCCAGGGGAAGGCAGGCAGACATGTGCCCCACTAACCACAAAAACAGTCTGACCACTTTTTTATTTTGGACCAGACTGTCAATGGTGTAAACTGACATAGCTCCACTGATGCAAAGTTACAGGCGGATTTTAAAAGTGCCAGTTCCTGTCCCTTCATTCCAATGGGGCTGCATTTACATCCACTGAAGATGTGGCGATTTGCTTTTACACATACACAAAGCATTATCTCCTGGAAACAGTTCCCTTTGACCTCAGGGCTTTCAAAAAAAAAAAATAAGCATGCAAAGCCCTCAAAAGGTGAAAGAAAACCGATGGATTGAAGAAAAATGACTTAATTCAGTGATATTAGATATAGACATAGTGATAAAAGAAAACTTCAAAAAGGCTTGAGTAGAATTTAAGATAAATACATTAATTAAGATACAGTTAACACAGTAATGTAAAATTTCCTGGAGACTTAATGAGTTTGGAGCCACTAAAGCTGCACTAAGCACAGGAGACATAATGAGAATCAGAACTGACACATAGCTCAAAATAATTTCAATTATCTCTTACACTTACATTAGCCAGAAAAACAGTAAATAGTAAATGGGATATAAGAAGCATAGTCAGGCAACATCAATGGGCAACAGACAAAGGCTAGGTCATACAGTATACTGAGAAGAGAGCTTGACCTTTGGAATTGAAATATAGGCATTTTAAGCTCCAGTGGAATGTATCAGAATGGCCTTTTTCAACTTAAATGCGTAAAAGGTCAAGGGGAGGTCATATTTGGCTTTGGGTTCATCAGCACAGAGCATAACCCAGCCCTTTCTTTATTCATTCTCATTTAAATAACGGGTTTTCAAACCTCTCTGGCATGGCATAAATATTCATTCTCCAGGGCCAGATTTTCAGTTGGTGTAAAACAGGGTAACTGCACGGAAATAAGGAACCTCTGCCAATTTATACCATCTCAGAATCTGGCCGTCCTGTTCGCATTCTTCTAAGACACAGAAATGGCAATTTTGAAACTTTTCCTGGAGCAAATGCTTCCAACAATAACGATGCATGTTGAAATTTGAGACTTTGACATTTAAATTGTCTGGGTTTTATTTTGAAAGGCATGGCAGGAGGCATCCTCCAGAAGAGCCAAGGAGAGAGTAAATACTGCAACAATCTAGTTTACTGCTTCTCTGCGTGTTCACCCCTCAGTAGCAGTTTTATGTCTTTTTCAATATTCCCACAATTCTTTTTAGATGGGAAAGAACTTCTCTGTTCCCTTATAAATTGCTTTGAAATTGGAGAAAGATGCAAAATAAAAGGGCCACTCACAAATGGCATTGCCACATTAACACAGCGAGGAGAGACCCAGTAGCCTGCAATAGGACCATGCATCTGTAGCAGGGCACCATTTTGCCTCTCATACCTAATCAATTAACTACATAGCAATTAGATGAATATAGGGTGATCATCCAAAGTTAAATGAGTGACCATCTTAATGAAACAAGTATCCAGAGCTACTTAATTTGAGCATCAGTTAGTCTCCTTTCTGAGGCAAAGGATGAAATCAAGTCTGACACTGCTCTATGACTATTTCCACAGGAGCACAGATTGTGTGCCTTACTGCTCAAACCCAGGTATTTCACATCCTACTTTCTTAGTGCACTAAGGTAATATCTAAGTTATTGGTAAACAAAATATACCTCTCTTTTTTTTAGGATAGAGAATCCATTTGAAGAAATCAAATAATATCAAACTTCTGCTGCCCTGGATAACTATTTTTATCCTAAAATGGATAATAAATAGGAGTTTTTGTTTCTTTTTATTTTCTTTCTGAAGTTTCAGATGACACTATTCAACAATTTTCAGAGACTCTTGGGAAAAACGCAGCTCACCCCAGGTGGCATTGGTTTTCATGTGGCATTTCTTAGTCTTTATCCAATTTCACTTCTGTCCCTCAGCATGCAGGACAATCAACACAAAACAGTCAATATTTCTCCATATTGACAGTCAATTCCAAGGGAGTGAATCTTATTTTATTTTTTATTTTGTCTGCAATATGCTTATCCTTAAATGAACATTTTCGACACAGATTCCAAATTATGCATTCATTGGAAAGATTAACTCTGATTAACAAATTCATGCTAAACAACTGTGTTTAATTGGATTTTTGTAAGTAGCTAAATGTGAATGCTTCTCAGTTCTTCTATATGGAAAACAAAAAGTAATTTCAAAATATTTAATGAGGAACAAACTCTGTGCTGCTGACCTATCTTCATTGGTGATGTACCCTTCTTCCCTGCATTCCCCTGCATGCAAAGTTCCCTAATCTAGTCCTAATAATGGTTAAAGTTATCTGTCTAATCAAACTAATTAGCACTGGTGAACGGAGACATAATCATAATAGAAAGCAAATGCCAGTTTACAAAATGAAAACGCCATATGTGCAGTAATTAGTGAACCACAGGCACTTTTTATAAATCATATTTATTAGTTCGTAAACAAATCAAATCCTAAATGAAATGAAAGTTACCATTAACAAACACCATTGAATAAACAGATACAATGACTAGCTCTGCTGGGTGCATTGTGCAAGGAACTGTGTAAGGGTACCCCCCTCTTCTGAAAGTTCCCTTAGAGGTGTTCAAGTCTTTTTACAGAGTACTTCTGTGTTATCTTCTTTAAGTCACAGCATGGGTGTATTAGCTGATCTAGGGGAGCTGCAGTTTGATCATATGGGCTGTTGTTGTCTGGAGACCAGATGGTCATAAATTAGTATATTCAGGTTACATCCATGATGAAAACTGTAGTACTAATAAGTACGCGAATAGTGTTCTACAGCAGGCCAGGTTTCACCAGAAATTTAATGTGGGTTTTGTCACCTCACATAAACGATGATATAGTGCAAAATATATTTAATGGCAATCCTCCTCCATCTCACCCCCAAAACTGCCAAAATGCAAGAACCTCTGCTTGGCTTTAAAACCCAAATCTTCTTCCTTTTACTGACGGTGGTCAGGTCATTCCTTAAAGGCGACTATAAGAAGAGACAAAAAAGGATTTGTAATGAGAACATTTTTGCAGGCTATAAATTCTCCTAAAAACTCAGCTTAAAGCAGTTTCAATTACACATTGACCACTTCTTTCTCACTAAGAAGCTCAGTATCTGGCTGATAAAGCCTAGCCAGCAGAAGCACGCTTTCAGCTGGCTTCAGACCGAACGTACAAAGGGCTATTTTACACCTGACACACAGCTTAAATATATAGTGTTTGAGAGACACACAGCCCAAATATATAGTATTGAAGGCTCAGGCTGAAAAATCTGACTCAATACTCACAGGAAGACTTAGTTAAAATTAAGGAGGTTTGTAATAAATAGCACATATCATTACATATCTGATCACAATTTTCATGACTTTACTCTCCTGTAGGAAATAATGGCAGCAGAAAAATTATGAATAGAGATATTTTTAGAGGTACAAAACCTACTCCATTCCTCTAGCGGCTAAAATAGTCTATAGGCTGAGACCTCTTCTTTACAGTAAGTGCTCTTGGATTTAATATATCCTGGCTATTTCCAAGCTTTGGGCAGAGACCAGCTTTCCTTTCTACAGTTTTTCTTAAAACACTGCAGAACTTGGTCATTTAGGTTCTTGAACCCTTTTACTCTTGACAAAATGAATCCTTTGACATCTGCGACTTCTGTAGGCCAGATCGGACAAAGAGTCTTCTTAAGTCTGCAGATATTCAAATTTGAGTCCTAGCTTAGTTGCATCCTTCTTTCCAAGCTGATGGTATAATCTGGTGAAGCAGTGTTTAGGAATGGGTCTGTGCACATTTGTACTCTGAGGTCATGGCATGTTATGTGCTCAAATCCCCACCTTTCAAGGCGCAAACACAACATGAACTTGGGAAGCAGAAGTACAAACCAACTTTTCTGTAAGTGGTAAGTCATACTATTCCTTTTGGTGCTAATTTTGAAAATGTTAATTAGAGTGGGTATTTAATGTGACTCTCCTGTAGTATGTACATGAATAGCTCAATCTAATCTCACCCCACCCCAGCAATTCCAATGTACACTGTTACAAGGTCTGAAACATTAACAGTGAATTGATTATAATTGTGCAGTGGCGCCTGGCCACTTTGCTTTCTGTCTAGTTTATCTTTATTTTAGACTAAAGAAAACAACAATGAAAAACAAACACACAATAAAATCTGTGCAAGAGACAGAAAGCAGAGTATCCCCATTTTGGTTCCCCTCTTGGCTATACCCCACATCTGGGTGGGAAGCATGCTCTTTACATTTAAAAGTGAAACACAGAGAAAACAGACCCAAAGCTGCAAGCACGCTGTGCATTTAAATTTGATCCCTTTTTTGTTTGTTGATTTTGCTGTTCTTTGGATTGGACAGGAAGCTTAAGCATTGCAATACAGAAACAAAGGCCATTTTCATTGTGTATTTGGCCTGGCCAAGACTAAGAGGTAATACCAATATTGTGAAAAAGTCTGAACAGGCAGGGTTTTTTTTCCACAAATAGCTAAAATGAATCCATACAAACATCTGAATACTTGTGGATTTTTCCAAAATGGAGCATTACCAACCACACATGGTCCAAAATAGCCACTCAAGATTCCACAAAAACCATGAAATTTCATTTAAAATTATTAAATTTAAAAATAACCATAACACAACAGTTTTATTCCTTTATTTTCTATCTTCTGAGCTCCTTGGGCACTTTTGTTTATTTACATGTTCAAGTAAAGGCTTTCATGAAATCTCTTGTTTCGAAGACCTGGAGTTGTAGGACCCTTCTCCAACATCCATCACAAAAGGTTGACTACTGCAAAATGCACTGATGCCTCCAGTTCAGATTGACTCCTGCGGGTTGCAGAAATGCCATGTGAAGCAGCCCAAAGGGCCTCAGATGTCTTAGCAAACTGGGGCGGGATTTTTGCGCTTACTGATACCAGCAGGAGCTAAGGTTAGTCCTAGCTGCATTGGAAGAACGCACTTTAAGAAACCTTGTTCTCCCTTAAATAGGTGTGTTGAATCTGTTTGTCATGGAGCAGACAGATGATAGGAGGGAGAGGGAGGAAGACCTATGATATGCCAGAGAAAAGGAGGTATGGGGAACCTTTGTGGAGAAAGCAGAAACCAAAGGTAAGTCACTCATACAAATACCCACAAGTTCAAGCCGGTAAAGCCCCTCTACAGGACTCATATGGTATCAGCCCTCTATTTCACTGTTTCTGGAGAGTAGTTTTAGCCTCAGCTCCATGCAGAAGGCACAAAGCCACCTGAACGCCCACTGGAAGTGCAATTACAGGAAAAAATGATGGGACACCCAGCCAGTACTGTGATGTTTCAGGAGGACCAGCCCTGTTCCTGCTGAAGACCAAAGGTGGTTTGTCAGTGACTAACAAGAGCTGGAACAGGGGAGATACCTGACTCTGCAATAGCCTGATGAGGCACTACAAGAGGCAGTGAAAAGACGCCTGTCGATTTAAATAGCCATTAACTGTTTAACTGACTAAATGGGGTTTATGGCTGCTTCGCATTAAAGCTGGTGGATATCAGTGATCTGACCCCAGCATTGTAAGCAGTAAGACTGAGCTTTAATTTGCTTATTCTTTGAAGGCCAGTCTTTTAGCGTTCTAATAAAGCAGAAGTCTAATCTACACAGGATAAACCAGAGCACTTTCTAAACAATTATACTACATTGTTAAACAGTCATTTCTGTAGGAGGACAAAGACCAAAACGATTAGTTCATACTAAATATTTCTCTTAAGTGATCTTGTTTTCCCTTCCTAATTTGGTTTCCTTACAACAAACCTTGCCTTCACAATTATTCCCTTGATTACTGTAAGAGTGCCAACATAATTTAGTATTTGGGTCTGGTAGACAGAGCCTGGCAAAAACCTGACTCAAGCAAGTTTTGCTGCAGATTGGAGATTCGTGTTACTGCACAGAAAGCAGTTTTCTATATGAAAACTATTTAAGTATATGAAGAGTAATTAAAAGCATCAATTAAGAATGTGAAATACAAATAATTTTATATTAGCCAGAAAACTTGCTCTGACATACTAAAATGGGTGCTTAAAAGAAACTGTGATGTGGGCTGCCACTTATTCAGAGCTTTAAAATACTGCCAAGTGGTGTCTCAATGTATCATTTGATGCAATATTTATAGGCAAATAATTTATTCTTACAATTTAAATCAGCATAATACACTGTCACTATGTTCATCTGTATGAAGATACCCAGAAGTACCACTGCTATGCTGACAGTTAAAACTTTATTCTGCAAACAAACTTGTCTGTTTATGTGTGTGGAAAAGATACAACCTGACATATTCTACACTCCAGCTTTCCCATGCCAGAAAAAGGGTAACAGCACTACCAGTTGCCCCCATGCTTGGACACCTTTTCCTGAAATAATTCATTTTTACTGTAAAATAGTAACCATTTAACTGATATTTCATCTTAAAGTTAATCTGTGAGAATTATGAATGTATTTAATGGCTCTATGGCAGGAATTTCCTGTTTCACACATGATTATGCAGCTTTTTCCTATGGAGTGTCATTGCAGAAGGTTGGACTCCTTTGTTCTGCAGAATTCCATTCAAAGAACAGCAGAGGCACTTACTGGTATTTGACAGAATGCAACAAAGCAGGCAGTTACCCACCATCTCACACGCAATTGCTCAAAAAGTGTATGAATGAGATTTTCACGGAAAACAAGAGTTAGAACAAACTTCACTCTAACCTTGCTATTGCTTGGGAGGTTGCTGCTATTAGTCCCCAAAATCTGATGCTGCATGTCAAGATGTTATCTACTTATCACATTGCTGGCACTGCCACACAATCCCGGGGAGGAGGATGCACAAAAGAACATTCTGGATCACTTCATGCCAAAATGAGAATAACCTCTTTTAGCACGTGCACGCACAAACACAAAGGATATATTATCAACCCATACATAAAAGGGACAATGAAACTTTCCCTAAAGTTGCTAACACTTGATGTTTCTCAGGGTAAGATTTTTGGGGCCCCATGAATTCAGAAATTACTCAGGGAGGAAATATATACAAAGTATTCCCTCATATTGATATGGGAGAACAAACTTTGGGGACTGCGTACCTCACCTATGGATGTTTAATACTATAGAAGCAAGGAAAAAGAATAAGTATCAACTTTGCCTCTTAAGATAAATGTATAGTTTTTCAAGAGCAAGAAGACAACACGTAGCCTTGTGGTCCAATCTACTAACTGTATGATGACATCTTGTCCCAAGGAGACCTTGGGAACAGACTGAGCTTCAAAAGGTGGATTATTCTTCAAACCCTTTCAGGAAGACATCAACACACACATTCCTTCACCGTTTGTTATGCTCTGTCCTCCATCCACAGTCAGCTTAGAAGCTCAGGCCAAGGCAGGGCTCTTGCCTGGGAGTGCAACTTCTCAGATGCCAGACAAAACACAACAAGCAGGAGCAAGCAGCTGGTATGCACTCATTGGTGACATGTTGCATCCAAGCAGGGGCACGAAAAGAGGAATTAGGGATAAGAATGCCCTGAGAAAAGGACTGTCATCTTCAGCAGCTCCAGCAGAACTGAGGAGTACAGCTGACTCAGAATGCTGTATTTTGGGCACCAAGAGATTTTGGGTCTTCACCAAACAAAAGAAATATTCCACTGCATGCAGATAGACCAACAATTTCAGGTGAGTTATAACAAACACATCCTGAAAAAGCCAGCTGGATAGTTTCAATTCAAATACACTGTAACAGGATTCTTTATAGCTCACCGTCCCTTTGCACCTACCTGTGCAGGTAGGCACCTGCCTATTATTCATTTTTGACTACATGATCATGCTTGCCTTGAAAAGCTTTATTCTCATTTGTTGAGCTTAACCCTTTACAACTCCTGCTGTATCTGTGTCACAAGATGTTGGAAGAATATGGAACTATAAAGAGGGATGGTTCACCCATTTGTCAGCTCACCAAGAGAACAATCCAAATTGTGAACCCAAGTCCTAACCTACCTTTACTCAAAGCATGGTAGCATCAGGCAATGTCCTTATCTAAGTATCTTGAAAATCACAGTCAATTGTATTAAAATATATTTTAGAAACACATATGCTGCATTGCTTGAAGAACAGTAGTCTCAGCTCACTTGTATTTTTAAGCAAGGTACAATGGTAAATCTTCCATCCAGAAGAGTAATGTGTTAACCCACTGTGCCACCTAATCCTAAGAGTCTCATTTTGATTGTACAAAAATAATTTAGGAACCTAACAGTTTAAAACTGTCTTTTCTGGTGCCTAAGTGCTTCATTTTAATAGATATTAGCTGTTAAAGACACTGATTTTAACAATGACATTTACAGCTTTAACCAGTCTATCATAGAGCACAAGTGCATCACTTAGCAGGATAGTACTGTTTAAAAAATAATCTACCTGCTTTAATGCATATTGGAGTGTATTAGTTGATGTCAAATTAGGTCATTTTAACCCTTCAGCTTTTTTCAGGAGCTTGAATACATTTCAGACCTTTTAGTTCAACATTGAACTAAAAGATTCTACCACACAATCATAATATTCACTTACATCTCCTCTTCCATTTAAATTCCTTTCCATTAATCCCTTTCAATTAATTAAGACTCACAACATCACCACAGAGTTTAAGAGCTACCATTCCCCAGTTTGGGGTTGCAGGCCTAATCTGTTTGAGATGGATGGAATAACTCCGGCTGTTTTGAAGCAGGCCAAAGAACTGGCTTTTTCATATCACGGAAAAGACTCCCATCAATTTACAAGTGAACTGGGTCGAGACAGAGGTGACTGAACCAAAGCCACACACCCCACCACACAGCATTGTAAACCTTCTGAGAGATCCCAGATGTGCAAATTCCTGAGTATCTGTAACCACAGCCCTACCCCTCTTTTGAAACAAAACCATGAGACAGCAGACGATGAAGAAAATGTCAACGGGCTGTGTAAACACACACTGGAAATCTAAGAAGCTGATTCCTTCTTTGTTGCTAAAGGCAGAAGAACTGCTATGCTAGATCAAACAGCAAATCCAATTAACACAGTATCTCCTCTCTCATAGTGGCCAGCTCTTAGGAATGAATAAAAGAATTATGTTACACCATCTCAGCTTCTCAAAACCAAAAATTTAAACACCTTTCTGAGCCAGACCTTGTATCTAGACCAAGTACCTTTAAACAACCCTGCAGCCTTTTTTGGTCTATCTCTATTATGGCTCAAAATGGAGGGTTAGGAAACGAAATGAGGGTACAGCTCCCTGAGTGAGATGAAGCCTTGGCCCTACACTGAAGTGAGTACTGTCTGTCATCTGACTGGAGGTCATCTGCTGGCTCTATAGCATCCATAGAGACTGACACTGTCTCTCCAGGAGCAACTGGTGGAAGGTATTGTGCTTCCATGTGAGGCTGTGCCTCTCTATTTCCCACTGCATTCTTGCAGGCGGGGAGATGCTGCCCTGCTCGATGTCAGAAGTCCAGCACAGAGAGAGACCCTGAGGAAGCTTGTGGGAGCTGGAAGGTTGTCCTTGCACAAAAGCGAGGACCCACAGGCTGAAGTAGATTGCAGCTGAGCTGCTGATTGGAGGTATCTCATGTGACTTCAAAGCAGCAAGCTCACTGGTGTCTCCAGACACTGTTGGACAGCCATTTGCCAGTAATGTGTCCATACAGGCCTGTCTGAAATAAGGAAGAGACAGCATGTGCTCCACTGACTTCTGCTTGCATCCCTTTGAGACAGGCCATGAGAACTACATAGAACTCCTGAAACATGGGCGTGCTCTGCTTGCATCCCTTTGAGAGAGGTGACGAGAGCTACAGAGAGCTCCTGAAACATGGGCATGCCACCAATTTGCACAGTGCAATAAATGTTTTCTCTCCTGTTTTCTACTCTTTGCTTAATAACTGGTAAAATTCTCCTTGCTTTCCCAGCTGCTGCTGAGAAATAAGTAGCTATATTCAGAGAGCTAACCACTGTGACTCCACAATATTCCTACTGAGTTGTAGAAACTTATTATTTCACAGTAGGCGTAACTTTGGGCACATTGGCTTTGAACTTCTCTGCCATTTTAGTTATTCAGTCATGGGAATGCCACAGTCACTAGGTAATGGAAATCCTTCCACAGCTTCTTGCAGGCTAATTCATATTTGCCTTTCTTGAACAATAGTTACCAACTATGCTATATGACCATGTTCTATAGATTTGAGTGGCCATGGTGTTCAGATTTCACTGCATTGCTTAGGACTTGCGAGAAAGATAGCTCTCTGGATGGGGGAATATTCTTCGTAGACAGAAATTTTTATAAAGGCGTCCACAATTTTTTAATATCGCATGTCATGTCTGAACTACCTTATGAGGAATGCAGCATAAACTGATTTAAATACAGGTGTCTGAAAACTATTAGATTAATAGTTAAAGCCAGTCTTCTATCTGTCTGTCTAGCACATGGAGTCTCTTCAGAGGTTATCACACTTTTGCAGGAGAGCAACCAAGAGTAAGCAGGACCACAGAGCACATCAGATATATTATTGCTTAGTAACTGGAGGTTAATAAAGCCATTTTCCAGACAGATAATTAAAAGGAGTCATCTTCTTATCCTGAAAATGATGTAACACTGCATGCAAAATTCAAGGTCTGACACAAGGGTACAACAACACATGAAAAGATTATTTGTCAGGTCCAGTTCAGGAAAGTTTCTTGTTATAAGAGTACATGTTTCATTTTATCACTTGCTACAGAATCTCTTCTTTTCTGAATAGCAATATATTTAAGTGTCTGATGTAGTCTCCTGAATGAGAAGTTCTAATGCAAATTAAGTACAATTCATTGGGTCTAAGGCTACTTACCTGAAACAAGATACCAATATATTTGCATACAAGGAATGACAGCTTGAGCATCTGTAGAGTAAAATGCTGGCCTGCTGATAGTATGCAATTAAGACAAATAGAACTCGGGGATAGTTTTTCTTTTAGCAGACCATGAAAAACTAAACAGGAAATGGGCTCAGATTTCCACCAGAAATCTGAGTATAGCACCAGCTAATACATCTATTAGTATTTACAGGTTTTTAGCAAGCTTAGAGCTCTCTCTTTGAGGTTCTGGGGAGCCATGAGTGGAGCTAGATAAAAGGGTTATTGTCCTCCTATGGAGCTTTATTACAATGAAAATCACTTAGGTCCTACTAGAAGTACCACACCCAGTTATTAGGTCAGCTTTTCTAGAACTGATATGGGATAGATTTCTAAATATGCATGTGAAGCTTTTATCATTAGTTTGGAGGAACTCTTCCTAAAATTCGTATCATCACACCCTTCATTTAGGGAGAAAAAGACTATTTTCCAGATGATGAAGCATATAAACTACTCAAGAAGAACTAACTTCACAACATTTATGTATAGATATACTTTGAGATAAATATATATAAGGAATTAAGAACAAAAGAACATACAAACAAAAGGAAAATTAAAACATTCTAATCTATGTACCACCATAGAGTTCTCTGTGTGTGTTTGTGAATATGTTATGTATGAAGTTCTGAGGAACACATATAAAGTTTGTTAGATAAATAAAACCAGGTTATAATGAAAAGAACTTTGTACTATCAACAATACCATGTGCTACAAAAATGCCTGGGAGATCACTCCAAGTGTATTAAACTATTGACAAACTGCCCAAAGTGTCAGCTTTTGGGTTAATAACTTTGCATAGGCTTGTTTTAGATACAAGGTGTGGTGGTTGGGTTGTTGTCTTAAGGAGCTGATATTAGGCAATATATTTTGAATTTCCCTGTACTTCATCAGGGCAAGAGCAGAGTCCTGCACCTGCGTAGGGGCAACCCCTTGTACCAGTATAGGTTGGGGGATGAAAGGATTGAGAGCAGCCCTGCCGAGAAAGACTAGGGGGTACAGGTGGATGAAAAGCTGGACATGAGCTGACAATGTGTGCTTGCAGCCAAGAAAGCCAACCGTATCCTGGGCTCCATCAAAAGCAGCATGGCCAGAAGGTTGAGGGAGGGGATTCTGCCCTTACGCTTCACTCTGGTGACACCCCACCTGGAGTCCTGTGTCCAGCTCTGGAGCCCTCAGCACAGGGAAGACATGGAGCTGTTGGAGCAGGTCCAGAGGAAGGCCACAAAAATGATCCGAGGGCTGGAACACTTCTGCTATGAGGAAAGGTTGAGAGAGTTGGGGCTGTTCAGCCTGGAAAAGAGAAGGCTCCAGGGAGACCTTATTGCAGCCTTTCAGTACCTAAAAGGGGCTTATAAGAAAGATGAGGAAAGTCTTTTACCAGGGTCTGTTGTGATAGGACAAGGGGCAATGGTTTTAAACTGAAAGAGGGTAGATTTAGATTGCATATAAAGAAGAATTTTTTTACAATGAGGGTGCTGAAACACTAAAAGAGGTTGCCCAGAGAGGTGGTAGATGCCCCATCCCTGGAAACATTCAAGGCCAGGTTGGACGGGGCTCTGAACAACCTGATCAGGTTGAAGATGTCCCTGCTCACTGCAGGGGGATTGGGCTAGAAGGTCCGTTCCAACCCAGACTATTCTATGATTCTATGAAGATGTGAAAAATAAAGCACATCCTAAGACTGACATCTCAGAGCATTTCTGAAGTGTCTTCTGTTCAGGCTACACAGTTTCCAGCCATGTATGAGAGGGAATGTCCACACAGTCAACAAACCTAACCCTCTTGACAGCCTGCAACATGTCACAAAACAGAAGGTTCAAGGTGAACATGAAACTGTTCAGCTTCTACTTTTGTTTTCCATCTGGCTTTTTGCAAGAGAAGGAAAAACAAAGGACCTGACAACTGACCACAAGGGACATCCACACCTCTCTACTAAGGGAGCAGCATGGTTTCAGCGACAGGCCATGTCACCTGTCTAGCCAGCAGACTTGGGATCTCGACCTTGCTACCAGTGGGGTCAACCACTATGCTGTGTTTCTTCTTGTCCCTTGTCTACTTAAGCAGCAAGAAGCATTAGCACAATGAGATCTCAAACTGCTGATTTTTTTGGAAAACAGGATGCACAAAAGTAATCCATGTGATTCATCCCTCAGAATCAACTAACGACTTGGTCAGTGAGATTACTTCCTTTTCGGGACTTCTTGGATGGGAAGCAACAGCTACTTGAGATACTTAGGTATATGAATGTATCTCACTCCCACTAGGACCACTTTCTACCAAAACCACTCCAAGCTCTTTTCTTTTTTGTAGTTCTATGGAAGTGAGACCAGGGCTGCCTTCCCCCATAGTCCTTCAGCTGGTCACCTTTTTGGCACCGGGATCATGCAACAGACTTTCTGTGAGCAGCAGCCAGCATCAGCCAGGTATGCGTGAATGTGCGGCTCAGATTTTCGAATTCCTCGACATTAGCATCCACAGTGCTGTTGATTTGTGTCCCTCCAGTTATGACACTGAGGTTGCTAATGTGGTCATTCCTGTAGAACTCATATCCGATTAGCTGAAAGAACAGATGCGCTGCTTCTAAAATTTGCATTACCCATTTCCACCTGTGAGAATTATACCATCAGCTCGCCAATTACTCATGGAGATTTGAGTTTGAACTCCAGACCCAAATCTTTTTACAAGCAGCATGTTTAACGAATCAGTTGTGCACTCTGCAAAAATGCAACTAACTGTAGTTGGAGAAAACATCTGTCTCTGATGTGTGCCATTGTGATGCTTTATGTCAGTTTGCATCAGTCAAGCTTGCAGTTTAACTGTTTCAGGGTTTTTTTTACATGCATCAAAAGGTTTGTCATTTTTCTGTGATTTAGGAAAAGATAAGTTAGATAATAAAATTCTGAGGGCTGGCAAGCACTGAAGCAAACCTCAGCTTTTAGCTTCATGTTCCCAGATGCCTATATTTCCAGTGGGTAGTGTGTCATATGTCTAAACAAAATGACTGCTAATGAAATAGAAAGTGGTGAAAAGCTGTTATAATGGCAGAAAGTTGCTCAGCTAATAGAAGAGGTTCTGATAGATGCCATAGACAGAGCTTTCCCAGAGCTTTAAAAAATAATTATTTAAATATTTATATGAGCAGAGAGTGGAGAACTGGGGGTGGAAAGGGGGATCCATTTGCAAGTCTGCTGTTTAAGGGGTCTTCTGGAGGCTACCTTGCATGGTCTCACTGCCTTGTGGGTTCCAGGGGAAAACTCTTCCTCTATTCCCTAGCTCAGAAACCAGCTTGCTGCTGAGACACATTTCTGTATTACGTTAGGGATAGAGTAATGGATTTTGAACTATGTCTCTTCAATGGAAATCCTTCTTTCCCCTCAGCTGGAAGGCAAAAGTATTATGTCTGCTTCAGCCCAGAACTGTCATCACATCGAACTAACCCCAGACTTTTAAGAAAATTCATAGATTCCGTTAGCTTTTTATATTAAAATGTCACATTCTTCCACTCTCAAACATTTCACTAAATGCAAGAGCCACAGGGGGCAAAATGTTGGCCTCAGCAAAGCCAAGAAAGGATTAAAACCCTAGAGCCCATTCAAATCAACAGAACCGTTTCCATTTCACTAAGGGGATGGCAATGGGGAGGGGAAATTGCAGCTATTTTGCCAATACTTTTCCTAAGGACTTTTTTAATTGAAAACTTGAAAATCTGACTCATTTTCATAACTGACATACACACAAGCATATGGTTAAGAGAGAGTCAACTTTCCAATCAACCGTCTAGGTCTCCAGAGGTCTGCCACCTTCAGCCAGTAGTTTTTGGAGGATGATGTTTCATTAGTGGATCAAATCCAGACTTGAACTTGAATCCAGCTGGCACACACGAGGCCCTCGAGCTGACAAGCTGTTCCTTGGAGCGTTAGCATTTCTTTCCTCTCCCGCCCTAGCTTTAAAGCCAAACATCAGCAGTATGATGGACTGTTTCATCATGGTATTTCACAATGATGTTATAACACCCGCATTTGCTGAGCAGGAGCACATAGAGCTCCAGGAGGTTCTGCATCAAAGCTCAGCCCGAGCAGTTATTGATAAGTTATTGAATGAGTCAGGCCCTCCTGTCTCCTGAGAGCAGGGAGCTCAGGTAAACTGCCCTATCCACCAATGTCTCACTACAGGGCATGGCTGAGTCACCCTCCTTCCCCTGCAAACACCAGCTCAGACTCTTTTCTTGGCTCCTTGTCCATTTTTGTTCCAAACAGCCACTGCGATCTGGTGCCAAAGTTCACATGTAGATACTGCCCCAGGCTGCTAATAGCTGTACCTCTCCTCTCACACCCTTCTCAAGTGCTCACTTAAGACTAAGCAAATCTTATGTTCAGGAGAGACATATGTCTTACTTCATTGCTTGTGTAGTTCCCCACCACTACCTTCAGTGAGGAATACAACAGACTGAAGAAAAAAAAAATCTATTTATTCGACACATTTGGTTTACAAACCACAAAAATCCTTGCTTTTAAGCAGCAGGCAGTGATGGCCTGTACTCAAGCTGCAGTACTCTGTGTACATCGATTACAAAGAAGGACTAATTCTAACAGAAAGTGACCCCTTGAATGCTTGTATCTTTTTTGCCTTAAAATGGTGGCACAGCACTTCCTGCACACCGATACCTAAAATAATGGACTAGAGCTGAGATTCAGTTTCTGGTGATAATTGTCTAGTGCCAACTGCCTTGTAGGTCAGCATCTGCCTTCACACTCAAAAACCAATTCACACAAATACTGGATTGCTCACTGGTAGTGAAAAGGCATTTCATGAACTTTGAAAGTAAAGACAGAGCTTCAGCGTTTCAGTCCAGGTTCAAAATTTATGATGTTTTTTTGTGCATCACAGTGCAAGGGTGTGTAAGCCAGTCTTAATGGAAAAGCTTTGGTGGCATTCTAGTTAGCTTTGATTTAAAGCTTAATTTAGGTCCTGAAAAGGGTTAGTGCATCTTTACAGCCATCTTGTAATTCTCCAAGAGTCCTGCCATGAAGTTAGCCAAGTCCACATTTCAACACGGCAGGGTCACTTTCAGATCAAAGAGGTACTCGGACCAAAACCCACTGAGAAAAGGCTTACGCCTTGTCCAAAAACCTACCAAAATGGAGGCCAGGAATTCACGTTACAATTCAAGTGCATTCAAAGGAGATGTAATGAAAATAAAGTGTGTCGTATATAAATACATATATATAGTCACTCATGATGTTGAATGAAAACTGAAATTCTAGGTTGAAAGCGAATCTAACTAAATATTTAAAACTGAATATTAGAGCTGAGAGAATAATTGGCAGCAAATAATTCACCTGATGAATTTAGCTTCTTTTTCAGCTTGTGGAGTGTCTTCATACAGATTGTCATTTCCTCAGAACTGATCATTATTTTAAATGAGTCTCAATTTTATAGTGCAGTTCTTTCCATGTATAGGTTGATGGTGAGGATTCTCCAGTGCTTTCCTGACACTTCGTATGTGAAGTTTGATCTGCGAATGTTAGCTGCGAGCAGCTGTACATGTAACACAGTATTGCTCTGACCCGCAGTGTGATGTGCATGTCCTGTTTGAAAATTTGAGTGTGCCAGCTCAGCACTTCATTTTCACAAGCACACATGCAGGTGAAAGCTGACTGCTAAAGTATCAGGAAAAAGCAAATAATAAGCAGAAAGTACTGGAGAAAGATACTCACTTTAAAATATTAGTAAACCCTCAACAATAACACAAAGGGCTGAAGAAGGCTTTTCACCTCCTCTTAGTACAAGCACCTCCAACAATAGCTCTTAATTAGTTCAAAGTAGAGGATACAGTGTTACTGGAATCAACACCAAATCCCCAAGTAATTCTGCAGCTGAGACGCAGTAAACCCACATACCAGTACGGGCTGGGGGCCAACAGGATAGAAGGCAGCTTTGCTGAAAAAGCAGCTGAGGGCCTGGTGGACAACGTGCTGAACATGAGTGAGCAGTGTCTCCTGCAGCTGAGGCAGCCAGCTGCATACAGGGCTGCACTGGCAGCCGCACGCTGGGCTGCATCCGCAGGGGCATAGCCTGCAGTACAAGGGAGATGATGCCTCCCCTTCTTTCAGCACTGGTAAGGCTGTTTCTGGAGCATGGTGCCCTGTTCTGGGTTCCCCTGCACAGAAAAGAAAGCCACTGAAATACCAGAGCAAGTAAAGCGGAGGTCACTAATCTGACCAGCGAGCTGGAAAAACATAACATGAGGAGCAGCTGAAGCAATCAGGTTTGTTCTGTCCAAACAAGAGAAGGTGAAGGAGAGATGTTACTGCTGTCCACTGCAGCCTAATAAGAAGATACAAAGAAACGGAGTCGGGCTTCTTGGAGGTGCACAGTGAGGAGACAAGAGTCTATGGACACAAATTACAACTTGGGAAAATCCAACCGGATATTAGGAAAAGCTTTTTCACTGTAAGGGTGGAAAATACAGGAGCAGGTTGCACAGAGAGGCTGTGGGGTGTCCAGCCTCGGAGTCAGTAAAAACCCAACTGGACACAGCCCTGAGCTCATTCAGAGACATCCTCACAGCAGGAGGTAGGGCTGTATGACCTTTGGAGGTCCCTTCCAACCTATGCATTTCTATTATTCCCTGATAATTTAATAAATATTTTTCCAGTGCTTGGAGCAAGTCCAAAATATTCTTATACCCTGATCTGTATTTCTGTAAGTATGTAAAGATTTTTATAGTAATTTCTGCCTATGGAGAGATTGTAAATGTTAAAATCTGCCCCACCAGAGCTAGATTAGTGACAAAAAGAAGACAACAAACCCAAAGATTCGAAATTCTTTAGGGGTCGTGTTCTCTGTGAGCGTATCTCAGCTCAGCATGACCGACTCACAGCCACTCCGATTTACACCAGCAGAGTTCTGCATTGAATCTTAAGACTGCATAAATGAATGTGTTTCACAGTTAACATAACCTACAGCTATTTTTAAGACATCCAAAAAGTGCTGTCTTTCTTGGTGTTGTACCGTAGTAGGAACCTATGTGCACCTCCTGTGATCTTCGGCTTGCAATATTATTGTGTCTGCCACTGAATTATTAGGTACTGAAATAAACTTCAGCTTTTAATGACTAAATGTCATGCAAGAGGATGCTGGACTTGAAAGCCAGCAGAAAAGCCCTAGGCTGTTTCAGAATTCAGATTCAAATTATTCAGTTATCTGTACTCCTCTTAGATATCTATAAATATCTACACTCCACAGGGTGCTCATGCAATTTCTGTTGGTTTACCAGACTGAAGCCACCTCCTCAACTGTAGGTTAGAGTTGTAACTCCTTGATATCGATGAAAAGGCAAGGGACTTAGTTATGAAGGTCATTTTTCAACTGAACAGTTAACTGGAGGGCACCACAGAATGAGTTTAGCTCTCTCTTGTCTCACAAATTTTGCAATCAAAGAATATAAACATGAACAAAGCCATTGAGGAGACTTCTTCTTGCTGAATGCTCTGGAAAAAGATTTAACTAACTTAATAAGGTAAAAAATTAGAACATTTTCATTAACAGAAAATGTTCTTTTTAATTAGGATTTTGCAAGCTAAGTCTCCTAATGAATGAAGGAATGGAACTTCAAAATGATTTGAATTGCTTATTTTTTTTCCTCTAGCTGAGAAGAACAAATGTAACTTTTTGCAAAATAAATTCAGTTGGTAATTGAAGACTTTCTAATTAACTATTTCATGGATTGAGTTTTCATAAGCCTATAAAAATGAATTGCTATGAGACGGCTGCTCTCCTCGCTAAGCCTCAAGAGCTCTGAGTGCTCTAAGAATGCAGCCAGTGCAAACTGTGCTGAGACACAGGCGGTGGGCAGAGGTATAAGCAATTCACTCCTGCAAAAAGTGGGTGAAAAACAGATCCAGGTGGTAATTGTCCCCTTTTTAAGGCAGCAGCTACATGACACAGATGCTAATGATTATAGGGACACAGTAATTGAGGGACCAATGTAACTGTAGCACCTATTTACGTGTGCTGTGGCAGGAGGTACCTGATGTTGCTCTGGTGCAGCTGCTTTGCTGACATTGGTGCTGAGCCCACACTGCATAAGTTGCTAAGGAGAGGAAAGGCAGCTTTTATAGGGACGGTCCTGTGTGAAGGAAGGCTCCCATGTGACAAGCTATAGCAGCCACAGAGCCAACACACACCGGCTGTGCCATACAATAAAGCCCTGCCTGATACCACACAACCGGTACTAGCATGTCAGACCATCAGCAAACATGAAGAAAATGAACCCAGTTGAACACTTCGCATCTGGACACAGTTGGCAGGACCTGGCCACAACAGGGGCAGTGTGGAGGGAGTCATCAGAGTTGGTGACCACCTCTCCACACACACAGCAACTGCAAAAATCTCTGCACGGGAGCCAAGCTGAACTGGTCAGTCCACAGGTGTTGCACAGCACTGCATGAGCCCATTCTGCAGGCACCAGAGACCCGTGTTCAGTGCCACCAGCTACCAAGGACAAGCTCAGGTGAGAGCAACACCTTCCCCAGTACTTCCAGCCCCAGTGATCACAAGCAGGTCTCTCTGTGCATGATACACCCATACTCAGCAGGGCTGCCTCCCAAAGAAAAGCATGTGGGAACAGACACTGCTAGAAAACATCGTCCTGAAATGCCAACAGAAAAAGCATAAGCTATGGTTGTTCAGTTAAAAGACAGAAGCAGTCTAAAGCTGGCAGATTTGGTAGATCCCTGTGCAACAGGGATGCTGCTTTTGACCTAAAGCTCTGGCTTACTTGTTGCAGTGGCCTCAGAAACCTTTTATATGGGCTAACATGACCACACTGCTACATGCTATGCCAGAACAGGCTATAAAACCAATTGCCAGGTGACACTATTGAGAAATGCACTTGATCCACCGAGACTGGCAGCTTGAGCAGATGGGCCAAGTCAGACAGAACACTGTGTGATATACAGGATGGGTCAAAGCAAAGTTGTGGGAACGGGCCTGGATAAAAATCTGTTTTTCCAAAAAGAAAACACCAGCAAGCAGTAAGAGAATGAGGCACAGCTAATTATAAACATAATACATGGGTATCTGCTGGCTGCTGCTCACTGCTCGTAGGCTTCAGCTCAGCTCCACGCTCTCAGGCTTCTAACTCTTACTGTGTTTTTAATATTCATTAAAATCTCAATGGTAGTCCTCTAGCTCAAGATATGGAGAAACATGGACTTTGGGTTTGGAAGACTAGGGTAATATCTCCATTATTGCCCACCAAACCACAAATGAGGTCTGTTTAACCTTTGCTTCCGTGAGAAATGATCAGGTTTGTTTGCAGTAAGAGTGGAAGCACTCACACTCCAATGTTCAGCACAGGGGTACAAGCAATAAGAAGGCAGTGACCCTTTACTAAATGAGTCATCCTAGGCACAATATATGAGGGGGAGAAAAAAAACCCGAAAAGTATCCTAATAAACAGAATACAGAAAAGCAAATGTTTAGTGAAGGCAAAGGTTATGATAAAACAGATTTTGGTCAAATGTCTTAATCTATTTACACAGCAGGAGGATTTCAACAAATTGCATTGCAAGATTAGAAACAAATTAGCAAGTTCTGAAAACAGACATTGAAGTCCAGGAACACAGGTCAAACACACACATCATTTGTACCAAGTACCCAGCACTAAAAGCAAAACCTAAGTGTTACTTGATGTCATGGTGACCACACACTAACACAGAGTAGAACAGAACAGTTCCAGTTGGAAAGGACCTACAACAATCGCCTAGTCCAACTGTCCCTATACAGCACAGTAAGACACGCAGTTGTGGGACAGAAAGGCCCATGTAGCATCTGTCCGAAACCAAAAATGCAGATATCTTAAAATGGTGTAAAATTTATCAAATGAACACAATGCAGTAGATATTAAAGAACTTCAAGGGATGTTTAACAGATTGGAATTATTTAAGGATATATCATACGTACTAGCATTCAGACAAAAATACATGCACATGCAAAAGATTTCACTAGACAGTTAGAAAAGGTATTAAATCTGAACTTTCCTGGAAGATAAAGTCAGATCATATTTAGTGTTTGCAGATATCATGTATTTAAGCTAAGAGTGCAATCCCTTCAATAAGTGATTGAAGAAGTACAAGATTCAGATCTAGAAGATGGTAATGCTGAGTACAGTCCCAGAAAAGCAATCACTCCGTTTTCCTGCAGACTAGAAGACTGGGCAGATCCTAACGCTATACTGACATTTAGAAAAAAATATCTGCAGGTATTTTTTCAGACAGTTTTTTTCCTGGATGCCCACTATTTTACATGGTCAACTTCAGACTAGAAGCAAGTGAGACACTATCACACACTGTGGATGTGATCATGCTACCCCAGATATACTTTTTTCTATTTGTCTCATGCCGTTCTCAGGCCAGGGAAGGATCCAGAAGACAGATGCAGCAGAGGTTGGCCCCATTCAGTTTTGCATCACAAAGATATGAGCAGATGAAACTCACTCCAGCGGATCTTTACATCAGCTGAAAATCCGCACCGAGTACCCCACAGAGTAGGAGAATCTTCCCCGTGTGTAGAGGCTTCACGCAGGTCTGGGGTGCTGGAAGGCCAGGTGCAGGAAACAGTGCCCTGGCCTTACGCTGTAGGTGCTCCTGGGTGGCAGGGGGTATTTCTACTTGTTTTCTCTCATTCTATCTTTTGTTTACATTTGTGGGTAGGCTGATGGCTGGGTGCTTTTCAAAAATAAAAACACCTCTCCCCAGGGAGCACACATCCCATAGCACAGTACAGTGCAGTGCTGGCTGCATAACCCTTTTTGTATTCCTTGTGCACTGGGCAGGGATTTTTTCATTTCATGCATCATCCATAACTTGCCGCAGCGATTCCAAAAATCTCTACCATGCTCACATGAATACGAATAATTTAAATTCACATTTTTGCTTTTGGAAATTTATCATCATGGAAGTCGGGGTCATAAAGCAACTGTATTTCTGAAATTTCTCACAGAATAATCAAGTGATGGCACTGCCCAACAAAACAGCCTAATCGCATTGGCATCATACAGGCGCTTTGGGCTATGACTCCATCGTACAAGCAGGTCAGCTACTGATATAAACCTGTCACCAGTATTACTATCCACTCTACTGTATTTTCTTTCAGGCTTCTTTATAATGACTAATTTAATAAGCAATTCAAAAACAAAGGGGCTGTTGCTCAGGGTATAGGTAGGTGTCTTCTCTGCCAATGGCCAGTAGCAAATATTTTGGAGGAACATACATGAAATGTTGCTGTGGACAGTTATGGAAGAATTGGCTTGGAGTGGACATTACTCCTCAGACCACAGTAGTATCCATTGGGTTTTGGCCAAAGAACAAGATATTGCATTTTTTAAACATAACTGTGAATACAGGTGTTTAATCCTCCCCGACCTCAAAGAAACTGTTAGCTTTCAGGAAAAGCAAAGCAAATCATAACTTTGCCATAAGCAATGAGTTCCAGAGTTTCTCAATTTGAAATGCACTGGCCTTTGAGAACCAAATGTCACTCTTGTCTCCTACCACGGGGGCCACGACAGCTGACAGGAATGCCCAGGTCACAAGTCACCTCCCAGAAGCCACCTGAAAGCTGCCGCTTCACAGGCTGGTCCTTCCCCAAATCCTGTGTGCAGCCAGTAACCCCAGCACCGTGCGTACACCGAGGCTCTCTGCCTGCCACTGCCTCCACAACTGCTCCATAGCACAGGGATTCTGCAAGGACAATTAGGTCTATGTTTTGCACTATAAATATTTTTGTAACTGAGATTACTCTCTTTCCCAGCATGTGTACCTGTATTAGGTTCAACTGATGGATACAATGCAGTTCTTCCATACCCACCAACGCTTACAGGAAAAAAGTGACAAGCTAGAAAAGAGTGGAAGGGAAGAAATGAATTGCGGTGGCTTTGCTGTTGAGCTCACGCCTGGGAGAGGGCCTGCTTGGGATTCCAGAAACTGGGCATGCCAGCTCCTCAAAAGATGCTAAAAAAGTTTGCCCAAACAATTAGCCAATCTTGTAACACACAGAGTGTTTAAGACAACTGTCCTAAATTTGTCATTCGAGTAACAATGTCTCCACTAGAAAAAAAAATATCTGCACTTAAAAGCTTTTCAGGAAGACAGGCAACATTATTTAGCACCTACTCAGCTGAAAACTTAAATCAGTTTTGAACCCTGTTATTTCTTTCTTCATTAGTGGAACAAAAAATTCTTAAGTTTTTCCTGTCACCAGCCTGCTGATGGAAGTGGTAGGGTATCCTCAGGTACCGTTCCAGCTGCCCGTGTGGTGTGCCCCTGAGCGGTTTGTCACAAAGCACACTGCAACTCCTGCCAGCCAGGCACCAGTGCTGCATGCTGCTTCAAGGAGTTTTATCTAAAAATAGAAGCCGCTTAAGAAAAATGACCATCTCTTTAGAAGAACAGTCAGTTTCTCTCAGAATCTATTTAAACCCAAGCACATCAATGAGATAGAGCTTGACCTAAAGAGCTCCACAGAAATCAAGACCTAAGGTAAAGGTGTGCCAGTAATATGGAAGAAGATAAGGAGACTATGGGCCTGATCCATAGGCCATTAGGTCAGTGCAAGCTTTAATGTTGATGTAAATGGGCTTTGGAACAGGCCATGCTAGAGAAAAGAGCACTCCTTATAAAAATTTGCAGCCATTAGAAATGGACTAGAAGTTAAGGGAGATTTTTTGCAGGCAAAACTTCCTTCTATTTTTTCCTATATCTCAGCAAAGGACTGGGCCATTTGGCCCCATAAACGAGCAGGCACCAGGTTGCCACCTCATCCCGAGTGAGCGCCCAAAGTTCAGCAGACTCCGGTTGCTGCACCAGGACCTGGAGTTTGCAGTAGCACATGGGTACAGTTTGCACAAGCTGTTTCTGCCACTAAAACGTGGTCAGACTCTGGTCCAGCTGCCCTTGCTGCACCTGAAGGTGCTTCACTAGCATAGCTGGGCACCCCCGGTCAGCAGCACTGCCCACCTGAATTACTGCACACATCCATGTTGCAGGAGCAACTGTGGGAATCCATTCCCTGCTCACCACGGAGTGGCAATGGTTCGAATAACGAGAGAGGAGCTAGGTGGTGGCAGTGAATGCTAAACCCTCACCCGAGCTGCTGTCTGCCAGTGGGTGCAAAGGCATTTTTTAACTCGGGTATAACAGTCGCCACATTGGGGAGAGAATGCAAATGTTTACTCCTTAGTGATGAGACAAAAAAAATACAGCCATAATTCTTACCCTCCCTAGCCCATGCTGAATATTCCTCGCTGAAGCTGTTAAGCTGACAAGGTTGTTCCATTGACAAGGTATGAAAGAGCAAATGTTCTGTAATTGAACACCATGTGCCTCATCACCACCAAGGAAAGTAACACAATTCTCTCAGAGACAAAATACAGGATATACTAAGAGAGTACTGTTAAACTAGCTTACTACACTAAAACAATGAGGAGCGAGGGAATATTCAAGTCACCCTGTTGGCTACAATTTAATTAGCTTGTTAGGGAAATGTGCACATGCGGACACGTGTGAAGGAAACAGGAGATCACAAAACACCGCGACCTGCAGAACAGCACAGACTTCAGGCACAGCTTACAGACACCGCTGCCTAAACGCAGGAGTTGATCATGGGACAGAAAATGTGTTCGCGAGCCTTGAGAACTAATGCACGTAGCTGTATCCAGCCGGCCCAGCAGTTTGCAATTCGGGTTCTCCTGTGCGCGGTTTTCCCTGTGCCAGCTGAGGGCCACCAGTCCTCTGTGACCCCAGCAGGAATCGTGTCTAGCTGTGAGAGAGCTGCACCGTGCTCTCTGGCTCGGGAGCTGCCAGTTTGCTTTAAAGTATTAGAGCAGCATTATATTGATTACTGCTTGATATTTGCAGGTCTACAAAGTGTCCAAGGAGACACAGGAAAGTTTAGAGACTTTTAATTTGTTGTACCAAAGCTTTTCTGATGGTCCCAGAAGATTACACATTTATGAAGAAGGGCAGCAACAATAAAAGCTTATTGTTTGCACTCAGCCAAACTTCATGGATTTTTTAAGTATGACAAAAGAGAAAATGAGTTACACAGATTTTCAATAACTTGAACACCAATCTCTGCTGTCCAAAGGGAATTACTGCAGTGTTCTTTCTTTGCCTACCTTGGCCTGGCTTTAAGGGTTTATCCTTGTAAACGACATCAGTAGTTACAGTTAACAGGTGCAAATGAAGCTGTGGGGCTGAGATCCCTCTTGTCCTGATGTGCTAGATGCTCCAGGGAGAAGACTAAAGATAGCAAGAGAAACTTTGTCAAGGTAGACTCACCGTGGAAGATAGGAGCAAGTAGCGTGCGCAGCCCTTCCCTTCGCTTCAATGACACATCAGAGGTATCAAGAGGATTCTCTCATCAGAGGGCAATGACACGAAGTGAGATTATGGGATCAAGCCATTTTGCTTTTATGTGTTCAGCCAAAGAACAAGGTCAGAGACAGAAGGTCTTAAAACTTTTAATTAAGTTACAGTGGAATTATTTGCTTGCTCCTGGATTACATTGATGCAATCCAACATGAAAACTGCTATCTGACATTTCCCTTGATTTCTCCTGCTCTTTAGTGGGGGTACACAGTTTTCAGGTACAAACTTGCCATAGCTACTGATGGGGATGCAACATGCTTCTAAAACCGTCCCTACTCCCTGTTTTACTGAAACAGAAGACAGGCACTAAAGCAAGAAAGAAGCAGCATTACTGCAATGGAAGCCAGTGTGGCTACAGAAAAGTATGTTGCAAATTAAGGGTGGGGGATAAACATACGGCAAGCACAGATATTTTCTTTGAGAGCTATGCATGAGAAGTCTCATGTCACTGGAAAACAATGGGCCATAAAAAAAAAGTCCCTATTCGATGGACCAGTTTAAGGACAAAGTAGCACCGTGTTTGGCAATACTGATGCACACGTGAGCACACCAGGTAGCTCTGCAGGATGTGACTGGTCCCTGGGCATGCAGTCCTGGGAGCATCCAGCCTCCAAATGCATGTGGTGCAGCAGAAGCAGGCCCCACAGCCAGGAAACAGAGCACAAAATGCACTGCCATGGTAAGAATCAAACTAGAATGAGATTTAAAAAAAAGAGTAGCGTTTTGGTTTCTGAGCCCTCTACTTTGTTTTTATTTGTTTTTATGCTCCTGTAAGTAAAATCAACAACTTCTTTTTCCCCAATAAACTGAAATTTTGCAGACCATTAATCCATAATATGGACAACAGCCTTCGGGTGCATGTGAAACAAAATGAAAAATGGTCAGTCTAGTTCTTCCAGGAAAGCTGATACTTCACATGAGCAGTAAAGGTTTTCCAACAAGCAGCAGTACATACATTTCAGTGCAGACCCACAGTGACTGGATTAGTATGGTAGAGGGTAATGGCTCTGAATATCATTTATGCACACTTAACTACCATTTAGTTAATGTTTATGCAGCATTTTGAAAATGTAAAGTGCTATAAAGATGCCAAATGTTATTATTATTAATAATCCAAGTGATAAATATGACTCAAAATTCTATATTCTATCCTTGTCCTTCATGTCAAAGGGATGTTTGCACATATAATAAGGACTGCAATTCAGCAAGACACTTACAGTGTATGCGTTACTTAGAGTTCATGAGTTTTACACATAAGGGAATAAAGGACTAACTGGCTTCTCCCCAAGTCTACTGAGTGTTACAAAAATACAAATGAAGATGGAAGATTACGTTAAAATCCTGCTTTTAAAAATGCTGGGTCAGAGCTCTGCTGTAACATTTAAAAGCCTATTTAGCAAGCCACACAGATCAACATATATTAATAAAATCTGTTTTCTTTTAAATGAATGTAAAAAAGGGCACAGAAAAGGACTCGAAGCCAGCAATATATGGTATCTGTCGTCTGCTATGTTTCCACTGCACCCACCACTACAGCAGCCGGCTGTCCATACTTAGACCATCCAAGCCCCCAAACCTGTCCCTTCTTACATCTTCACGTCATCAGTCGGAAGAGGCCTACTACCCACAGAGCCCACCGTCACAGAAAGAATTATTCCCTCAGTGATTTTCCTATTTCTCTAAACCACTTTTATTTGCAACTACAGCACTGCATCAAAAAGGCGGATAAGAACCACCCCACAAGTCACTGAGGTTCCTGAACACAGGACCACTGTGAGTGCTTGCCATCACAGTGGATTACACCTGTTGCATTAGAACTCACCAGGAAAAATAATCTGTGAGTCAAGACCTTTGGCCTCTCATTTCACATTCATGAAGAAACCTTCTGGTGCTCTCAGAGAAGTAGCTGTTATTTCAAGGGGGTGATCAGCTTGTGAGGAAGTGCCAAGTAAGGACAGGGAACTTTTTTTCCCCATAGGTTTTTCTCAGGTTTGGAGTGGCCTTTGCAACGGCAGTGGCTTCACCGCTGAGACTGAATGTGAAGTTATTTCTCCCAGAGAAACATCTGCCATTCCCCTTACTGGAAAACCAAAAGGTAAAAACACTTTTCTAAAAGAAGATATTTTCAGTATCTTCACTCACTTCACAAAATTGGGTTTTCCAGAGTTCAGCTCCCATTCCAGTGTTCTGTTGCAGTGGTTGAATGCTGAGCTCTTGGATGCTTGGTCCAGCCCTTGAGACTGGGGACACAGGTAAAGAACATGTGGCTAAACCCCCCTTTGAAGGCTTTCTTCAAGACTTAAAAAACTATCTTAGTTTAAAAAAGGAAAATGAGGAGAAAAAAAATCCCACAGAGACAGCCTGATCTTCTACTTGCTCACACTGGTATAAATCAAGAATAACCCCGTGGACTTTATAGGACTTACACAAGTATAGAACTGCTAGAAATGAAAGGTTCACATTTCCCAACTTCAGCAATTGGCTCGTTTTTCTTTAAATAGCTTCATTAATAAATACTTTTTAAAAAGAAAAAAAAAAAGCACTCTTGCTCCCCCAATACTAATTGCTAGTGCTCAGATTTAATCTTCAGCATTTATTGTGCTTCACCAAATCCCTAATAATCACCCCAGAAGACTCCTTAACATTGTTGTATAATGGGAAACAAGGCCAGGGTATTACTTTTTCATGTACAAAGATGTTTCATCAGGAGGCCAGATTTCTTCTATGCAGCTAAAGTACATAGAGCCTGACACTTTTAATTTCTTCTGTAATTGTGTCACAAGAGGGGGTTATGTCACTGTGCCTCTTTGCTGAATTCCAAGAGGCTCAATGCTATTCCCATGGTCATCGCCTCCTGCCTCTACTTTAAAATAATGAAGATTTGGGCTGAAATAAATTTGAAGATATCAAATAAGGACCCCTTGAGTTCCAGGGAAAGAAAATAAAGCAGCTTTTATTAAACTTGTTATGAGACCTTTATGACCACTATTCTCGCTGTTCTCTTTGCTCAAAGCCTTTAGAGAATGGTCTCACTTTAGCCTAAACTCAGCTCTTTCTCAACTCTCTAAGCCTCTGTAAAATTGAAGGACATTCACTCCAACACACGTCTTTAATAACTCAGTATGATTTAAACTTTCAATCTGCATTCCTGATTTCTGTAATAATTGAAAGGAATGCATTAGCAGCAGAAAAAAACCCCACTTTTGCTTCATAAACTTTACCTTCATTGCCTCAGATTTTCAGTAGTTCTCAATATGTAAGTTTAATGGCGTGACCCTAACAAGAAATGATCAGCAAATGAAACGAACCAGTGTGTAGCTGCTCCACACGGCTACAAGTGTCAGCTGTGGCCTGCCTGCCATTAATTTTATTGTAACTCATTTCTTCAGGTTGAGTACAGCACGATTTAATGTTCCCATTCTCCCATTCCTGTTCTGCATGACAAATTGTTTTAATAAACATAAACCGGGTAATAATAAAGTAATAATAAGCCTAGCACTCACCTTATATCACTGCAGTTAAATTCTCCCACAAGCCAGTGCTGGTTACAGTGACAATTACAGTCGGGCCAATCCGCAGCCAGGCAAGCACAATGGACAGATTTAATATCGTTTGTAAATATGATTAGTGTGCTGTCATGTTATTGCAGCCTGGTATTTACATTTCTCTCTGGGGTTATTCACTACACCAAATCAACATTAAATAGTGCTCCCTTCTCTTCCCCTTAAATCAAATATACCTTTCTTTGTGTTCCACTCAGAAGTTAATGAAGAAAATGGCATCGATTGTTAATATTCAGTGATCAATCAGTGCTTTACATACCTCTTGTTTTAAACAGATGTATGTCTGTCTGTATATACCTGGAAGATTTCTTTCAAAATTCATAATCTCCCCCTTCCTCCTCCCCTTACACACACACCCTTTAACATCAACACTCGTCTGCTTACTCTCTTATGAAAAATGTTCAAATAATGAATGGCTGTTGTTTACAGAAGTAATTTCATGCTACATTTCCATTATTGCCTGGATTTGTTTAGCTTCTCAAGCTTCCCCAATTTCCCTGCAATGAACTTTTAAGGAAATATAACCAGCTTTCACTGTTTATGCCATTATGTTTATAATAGAAGCCGCTCTCATTTGTGACATATTGCAACACTTCATAACTGTGTGCAAATAAGCATCCTTAAACTTGTTAAGGTCAATTAATCATTGTACAAAAGCTTTTTTAGCTAGGACTTCCACCAGCATAAATCCAGCCGTGTAGCAGGGTAATGAAAGGGCTCTAGCGTGGACTCGGGTCCTACATGGCACAATTGTGTGCTTCAGATGTTAATAAAACCGCTCGCACATGACACAGGTCTTTTTCTCCAAAGTTATTTGGTTCCTGTGGTCAGGAAGCACAGGCTGAATACATGCAGCCCAAGTCAAGGAAGGACTCCAGTGGACAAAAATTTGTAATTGCTTTAGTGACGCATTCCCACCAACCTAACAATTCTTAAAGCCCCTTTTTCAAGAACGAAAGCAAGGAATCAAGCCAGAGGACAGCCTGCTGAGTTTGGACCCACGACATTTCCCTGGACAGGAACCAATGCATGAAACGCAGTGCAACAAGTACCTATTTCAAGACATCATGAGGACACCATCCAAGGAGAGCGTGGCTGTTGGCAGAGTGGAGCCACAGCTGGCTGTTCATGTGTGGGTATCACTGACAGCATGGAGCCCTGGCCTCCTCCTTCTGCTGTGTTAACTGCTCTGGGAGGAAGGGGTCTCTGGGAGGGCAGCAGCGATGGTACCGACCACCTGAGAGCTGCCACTAATGATAGAAAGGGTTCTTTTTAATTAGTATCAAACTTCTCCATACACAGCCACGGCACATGCAAAGACACGCTCTTTCTCGTCATACAGCTAAGAAAGAGGAAATATTCACGTGGTTTATATGTATGCTTCCATTTTCAACAAACAGGTTCTCATCTGCTGTGCTTTTGACTGAATCAAGACCTATGTCTGAAATTTAAGACATGCCTTAATCAGACTCAGTAGGTTTTCTGGATGCCCCAGGCTTACCGATGTCATAGTGCCTGGGTGTATGTAAAACAAGCCTAGTCTGTGTCACTGGACTTTGCCTGATGTGTCAAAACAATGACAACAGACCCCCACCACAACCTCAAATAAACTGTAATAGCTAAATTCAGTAAATATTTAGTACTAATGGAAAATAAAAATATATAGGATACTGCAGTTTCTAAGGGTACCCATGTGCATGCACATACTTTATGCATTCACTAGCATTTTTTCATGCAAATTGGAGCATGAAGAGATTCCCCATGTTAGAAATCTAGCCCCTGATCACAGCCAAAATGCACGGCAAAGACTAATAATCAGGTACTTGTAACAATTACAAAGCTGACACATGGTTTATCATTTACTGCAAGTTAACTTTCCTATATTGTGAGTTTAAGTGAGGAGAAGGGGAAAGAAGCATGATTTAAAGAAAACGTTAACAGTCAGTCAGAGACCGTAGCTATTTTGCGGGGGATGTAGATAATCTGGAGACAATACCAGGACATTTTAAAGACCTATCTCTAGTTGTGGCTTTATTGAAAATGATAGATTTAAGAATGTGATTCATATGGTCACCCAGGGGGCATGGCTCTGACTTACTGCGACTTGCTGATATTATTTATTTAGAAGAGTCAAATGTCACAGCAAAATATTTCTGCTAAAATGTGTATTCACTGAATTTTCCTTTCAGAGCTCAGCAAGGTGACAGCTGGAGAGGGGTGTCTGTGCATGTGTGGAAAAAAAAAAGAAGGGGAAGAAGTGGGGTGTTACTAAACACAAGATCACAGTACTCGAAACATCCTACTGAGATCAGAAGAATTGTGAAGCATACTGAGGTGGTACTCTAGCTATTCATTAACTGCCTGTATCAGCCAGCCCGGAGATTAGAGCTTAATGCAATGGTGAAGTAAGTGTCCATATCACAGTAGCCATGGAGGAATAGCGAGATGTAATGAAACTGAATAGCTAGCCATTGAAAGTTGAAAAATATATTGATTTTTCAGTGCTTGATCACCCAGGAGGCTTTATCAGTTATGAATACTTGGGAACCATCTGCTAACTCTGTAATGGTATTTTAGGATTTGTGACAGACACCAGCAAAAATAAAACTGTGTGTTAGAAAATAACACAAAGTGAAGCCTGCTTCTCTGTAATACATTCCAGTGCTCCACATAAGGTTTTCTCATTCCTGTCTTTTAACTGTTTTCAAATTAGGTATAGCTAATGTGTGAATGCAAATTAAAATTAATACACGGATTCAATTTCTCCCCACCTTTCACACCAAAAATGGCTCAGACATTTATAGCCGCATTTATCTCCACATCAGATTGCATTACTTATGTGGTAAAGATTTCTCTCCTCCCAAAACGAAGTCAGCAGGACCCTAGTTATTGTATTTAGCTATTGAACCTCGTTGTCTACATTTCTTAACATTCATTCCTGCAAGTCAAAGAACAAAACTGAACAGGAACAGGCTTGGAGGCACAATATCTACATATTATCTGATGTAAATAACACTCCTAGACATGATTGGCGTTCTCCAAACAACAATCATTGTTATTGAAATGTGCCTCTATTCCCCTTGTTTTAATACTGAGAATGATTATAAAATCTCTTTGGGTACCATAAATCAGCTGAAAGATGTAATAATATGTTTCAGCTGTTGGAATGGATGTTTGATTACAGCTCTGAGGGTTTTTTCCTCATCTTGTTTCTAGTTTAATTCTTAATACATTCTGTGATTTAAAAAAAAATACATTCCACACATCAACAGCAAATACGCATTCTTGTTTACAGAGTGTGGGTAGCTGAGCAGGAATCAAGTTGCATTTTAACAACGCAGTGAAAATATTTTTCTATTACAGTTTTGGTTAAAATAGTAAGTTAAACTGTCATTTGAAATTATATTCAGTAACCACTTAACTTTAGCACCTCAGTAAAAACAGAAAATATAAAAAAAGGCTGGGGGGGGGGGAGAA
>Ga0065711_1028916_pt1 | contig 38547 bp, 25 predicted proteins | sample Hoacrofraction12_FD_59098 | JGI IMG/M metagenome (GOLD analysis project Ga0065711, IMG submission 59098) | Hoatzin crop microbial communities from Cojedes, Venezuela - Epithelial fraction 12 v2 (version 2) | ecosystem: Host-associated > Birds > Digestive system > Esophagus > Crop | place...
TACAGGACAAGGGGCAATGGGCACAAACTGAAGCACAGGAAGTTCCGTCTGAACATGAGGAAGAACTTCTTCCCTCTGAGGGTGACGGAGCACTGGAACAGGCTGCCCAGGGAGGTTGTGGAGTTGTCTTCTCTGGAGATATTCAAAGCCCTCCTGGACGAGGTCCTGTGCAGCCTGCTGTAGGTGACCCTGCTTCGGCAGGAGGGTTGGACTAGATGGCCCACAGAGGTCCCTTCCAACCACTGCCATTCTGTGATATAGAATGTGAAGACTTGCTGTAGAAGTCTCGCCCGGTAATCCCCAGCTACAGCAGAGCGATAGCATTATTAGAGCTAAGTGATAAGCAAGTCATACTTTCACTAAGCAGTCTAAAATCCACATGCTTTGTGAGGATTATCTGGAACTGCAATGGACGGCTGAATCGTTTCTGTATGTTGACAAGCATGGTTTTCTGAAGGAATGCACAGAGAGTTGAAAGTGAGGAGAAAGTCAGTTTTACTCCCTGAGCCACAGTTTCTTCATCTGTAAAAATTAATGTAATGTCTTTCTGAAGTTTGGAAATCAGATAGTGTGTTACATAAAAGATCTAAGTTAATTTCTTTACTATGGATATGAACTGTAAAGCATGATAAAAGGACAGAATAATGTGCTCCCTTTGTGAAGGATTGAATTGTGTGATCTGTCCAGATGCTAAGGCTGTGAGACTTTGATCCAAGAAAATTAAAAGCAAAGTAGAAATTAAATTTTAAAGTTTTGCACTGAAGGACTTTTTTCTTTTGACTTGAGAATATATAGATTTCTGTTATGGCACATTGGGTTTCTGTATGTAGGAGGCTGTAGAACAGCTCACAATCCGTTTGAAGAGGGTGCTCTTCTGCTCAGAAAGAGGTCCTCTAGCGGCCAGCGGGTTTCACATCTCAGCAATTTCATTTTTGTAGGGACGCAAGAGCATTTAAATAATAATGCATTTTTCTTTAAATATATAACAAGCAACTCTTTAAAAATCTGTAAGCTGAGAGTTCTCATTGAAATGTATGTCTGTTGTTTGTTAGTTTTAACTGATCTTTTATTGTATTATGCCTATGGTTCAAATTATGTGCAAGATTCCTGATGTGACAATGATGTGGTGTTGTATAATGTTTCAAAATCCAGTGGTCGTTTATAGGAAAAATATGGATCTTTCATTCTAACCCATTGTCTTTTAATTGACTGTTTTAATTTTAATTAACGCTTATCCAGCCTTTTTAAGAAAAACCGCATGGCAGTCTGTGTTGAATCACTACTGATTTTGTTACTGTTAAAAGTATTAACTGTATTTAGCATCGAGATTTGCATGTGTACAGATTGGTATACTTGCATGCCTTTCTCTTCACCAAACATTATGGATTTCTGACTATGTTGAGAACTATTCTTTTGGTTGGTGAACAGTCATTAGTGTAAAGGGTTCCTCTGGCACCAGGTAGCTGGCTTCTTTAAGTGACTTTTCAATTTAGCCCTAGTAAGCTTTTAGTGAAATGTAAGAAATTTAGCTAAATTCCATTCTACTTGGTGGAAGCTTAACATGGATTCTTTGAAATCTGCTAAATTGTTGGACATTTGTATTAGTGAAACTGACAGGAGCTTTGGGCTTGTTTGTTTTGACTGATCTATTTATACCTGTAATGTTTTGCTACTTTCGAGGCAGTGGGTTGACTGGCCACTTCAGAAGATTTTTCGCAAGTGTGCAAATCCTGATTCTGAATATCTGATGCCTGGAAATAGTTTTATGCATCTTAAAATATTAGATTCCCCCCCCCCCTTTTTTTTTTCTTCCAGATACTTTTAAATCTTGATTCAGTACATAATTGGAAGGAAATCTAGCCTGCTTATTACTAGAGATAGGGAGAATTGTAACCAACAGATGCTTTCACTGGGACTGAGAAGTTAAAAATTAAATATAACTTTTGGAATTGCTTTCTTATTTTCTTCATTCTAGGAAGGCATAGTTGAAAATCTCTTTAAGTGGGCGCGAGAGGCTGATCAGCCGCTACGGACGTATGCAACAGGGCTATTAGGAGGAGCTATGGAAAACCAGGATATTGCTGCAAATTACAGGGACGAGAACTCACAATTGGTAATGTCTTGATCACTTTCCTTTTTTAGAGGGCAGATGCCTTTACCTTTATTTATTTTTTTTCTGGGGAGCTCTCATTCGTGAGTTAATATATGGGTAGTACAGTGGTTGTAATAATCTTTAAGACTCAGTAGCTCATGCTTTCCATCCTTTCCTGACAGTGCATTTCTGAGGCTGCGGCCTGATTATTGTGTTATACCACTTGTGTTAAAAATGCCAGTGGAAACCTAAGAAGGCAAATACTGCACTTTTTAATGGGACTCATATTCATAGTCCCCTTAAAGAAAAACTTGCAGAAGCCTTACTTTTGCAACTATGGCATGTTGTGACTTGCTGGACAGAGACCTTAAAATGAAAAGGTAAATCAGCGTGGGGACAACTTAATATGAAATTGCATTTACTTCTGTTGTAAACCTTTCACCAGTTTAGTGTTGATTCTGTATGAGATGAGTTTTGGAAGAAGGTAGGGTAGGCAAATTTGTCTCCCAGGGCAGCGTAAGGTGTGTTCAAGCATGGGTGAATTCTAATTCTTACACACATAGGGCCTTTAAAAGTAAAAGCGTGGCCGTAGTGAAGCTGCGATTTATCAAAGCTGCTGCTTCGAAAGGGAGTGTTGCCCTTACTCGAGGCTAGGTAGAGGTGATGGAAGAGTGGTGGAGGATGGTGTGTGGTTCTGTTAGCACCAATATAGCTCATCTGCCCTTAATGGCTTTCAAGCCACTTCTTTCTCATTCAGGAGACTAGGTGCTGGTATTTTAGAAGGACAGTAGCTGTAGCAAAAAAGATTGGCATTTTCTTATTGACTTTGAAATCAGTGTTTCTCTGGGCAAATGTACACCATAGCATGCTTGACATCTTATGCTGTGGAGTTGGTTATATGCTAAGAACAACAAATGTGGCTGATGCGAGTGGCACGATCAAAGCAAGAAGTGGATTCTCACGCATGCTTCTTTTGTGAAACAGGTGGCCTTGGTGCTCCGACGGCTACGAGAGTTACAGGTTACTGAAATGACTACAAAACAAGAAAACAAGCGTCCCAGTCCTCGGAAAGTGCCATCGGATCCCCTACTGCCTCTAGATGAAGAGGCTGTGGATATGGACTATGGGGAGATGGCAGTAGATGGAGAGCAAGAGGAAGTCTCTGGGGATATGGAGATCTCCTTTCATCTTGATTCAAGTCACAAGACCAGTAGCAGAGTAAACTCTGCTACAAAGCTAGATGATGGGGGACTGAGAAAAAGCAAATTAGGGAAGCAGCATGAAAGAGATGGCTTCCGGAAGGCCAAGCAAAAGCTGGGCTTCTCTGCTTCAGAACCAGAACGGATGTTTGTTGAACTGTCCAACAGCAGCTGGTCAGAAATGTCCCCATGGGTGATTGGCACTAATTATACACTTTACCCTTTGACTCCCGCCATAGAGCAGAGGCTAATTCTTCAGTACCTGACTCCCTTAGGGGAGTACCAAGAGGTGAGCATATGCAGGTGGGCGGAAGCACTCTGTGCTTGAATTCTCCTGACAAAACTGTGAGTGGTGGTGTGGGGAAAAATTTGCAGAACTGTTATATTGCTCTCGGATATTTCCTGATATGATTGAGATCAATAACCTTTCCTGAGTTGTTGCTGACTTTCAAACTGATGAAGTAATTTGTTTGAGTATTGCCTGGTAGGTAATACTCAAGCCTGAGCCTAGCAGGTGTGTGGTCTAGTAGTTGGAGCATGGCACTAGAAACTTTTTTCCTGGTTTCTGTTAGATTGGTGATTGTTTACACGACACAAGGCAAGTCACTTTGTTTGAAATACAGGCTGTTTCCTCTGTGGGATGTGATAGACTCCTGCAATTAAAAGTCTGAGGAAACAACGGGCTTGAAATTCTGAATGAAATGGTGTGTGTAACCTCTGGACTAGTTCTGATGAGAAATGGCAGTGCCCATGTTACGCAGATGCTTTTGAGAGCTGTTGTTACTTACATGGACAATGTAGTTGTCTGGTGTCAGACTAACCAAAGTGTGTTTCCTTTTTCTTTTTTTTTTTTTTTAAACCTGTAAAACTTAATTAAAAGGTTAGCATAGGTCTGCAGGCCACCTTTATCTCTGTTTAATCGTTTTTTTTAGGTGGTTTAACTTAATTTGAAATAAAACAAAGCAACACAGTTTCGCTTTGTGATACATGTTATGTGTGCATGCACGTTTGTGCCTTGCTTCTGTGAGAGCCAAAGAAACCATTATCCCTGTAATACTCTGCATGCTGACTGGATCACTTCATATGCAAGCTGTAATAGGATGTAAAAATAGGAATTAATACTATAGAGCTGTTACACAAAGAATTATGCGAAGGGTTTTGGTTTGTTGCCCTGCTCTCCTGTTTTTTCTGTTCAGTTGTTGGGTAGTTGTCTTTGCACAGATGGAAAGTGGAACCTATCGCCAGGGTGGTATCTGTGTGGACTTGCCATAGCCGCACTTGAAGGAGAGTCTTAAGATTTCCGTGTGGCAGCTGTCATGCACCTTGCTGCAGTCAGCAGATGTATTACAAGAGGTCTGTTAACCTTTATTGCTTCCTATGGATGGAGCTGGTTACCACTGACCTCTCATAACAGGTATCTGCTAATAGGGGAAAATTGGGGGTTTGAGAGAGTAAAAACCAAAACAGACCTTGTATTTCCCACGAAAGATTCAGCTACTCTCCAATTTTATTTTTCTCAGCTACTACCGATCTTTATGCAACTGGGATCAAGGGAGCTGATGATGTACTACATCGATTTGAAGCGAACCAATGATGTGCTGCTCACTTTTGAGGCCCTTAAGGTAAATTACTTTCATAATGCATAAAATGTACCATATATATTCAATGCTCTTACAACGTTTATCTGCTGCGTGCGTCAAAGGCAAATGCTCATCTTTAGGCCTGTATATCTTGCAGAACTCGCTGGGATTGGAATTTGATTTCACTCAACTTTAATGTATTGTGGTTTTGTTTTTATAACTCTCAAGTACTTAAAAAGAGGAAAGGGGGGAGCGGGTAAAAAGATCTTAATTGTGCAGGAAGTGCCATTAATTTCACCTGCCATCTGCCTATCTGAAGATGGTAATTTCTTTTTCTGTCAAACACGTGTGTTCCTGCTGCCCTTAGATGGCATTCGTGAGTTGTTCACTGCCTGTCATTCAAGGGACATTTGTGAGGGATAAGGAGCATAAGCATCTTACTCCCAGAAGCCCCAGCATGACACCTCTGAGCTTAATGTTTGAAATACAATAGTTTTGTGTGAGTAGTCTTTAGGTTACCTCCTCGAGGTAAAAAATCATGCAAAATAACCTTCTTCAAGCCAAACGTACAGTGCAGCAGCACAAATTATATTTTTTTCTGTGCGTTCTTTCCCCTTTTTCACAGTTAATTCTCTGCCTCTGGTCCTCCGGTGTCATCTTTCTCTCCATTTCATTGTTGTTTGTCTGAGAACGTATTTCTAAGGAGCAATGTTCCTACAAAAGGTGTAGGTTACCTCTTTTGGGAGTGGGGTGGGGTTTACAGCGGTTCTTACTGTTTCCTCTTAAGGTGTTGGTAATACAGAGAAGTGAAGTGTAGTAAACTTCAGTGCAGCTGCAGACTTTGGTATTAATAATAGCCTTTAAACTTCATTTTGTAAATTTTTTCTTGCCAGCAAGAAGTCATATACAAAGTGTGAATGCAAATTTAGATATTTCTTAGAGATAAGAGTGAGTTAATATGAAAAGAATAGGAAGACTTGAGGTGGTCTATTGGAAAATTTCAGAGTTGCTGTGCTTTTCTTGTATTTCTTTTGCAAGATGTGTAAAACAAAGTGATAATGCCTTTTTTGCTTTTGTCATTGGGATAAATACTACATCCTGCAGTTAAATGTAATAGGAGGAAGAAATCAGGCGGACAAAGCACTTGGGTTTTTTTGTGCCATCCGTTTTTGTGTGGAGTAGGGGGTGGACTTGATGGCAGTCCGCAGAATTCCTGTCTAATCTGCTTTTATCCTTCCCTAGCATTTGGCATCATTGCTGCTGCACAACAAGTTTGCAACGGAGTTTGTTGCTCATGGAGGAGTGCAGAAGTTGCTGGAGATTCCTCGTCCTTCCATGGCAGCAACAGGGGTCTCCATGTGTTTATATTACTTGTCTTACAATCAAGATGCCATGGAGAGGGTAAGATGCATTCTTTTAATTTAACTGCAGTGATTTCTGTCCTTTCTTAGTGTTTCTGCTTGTGTTCACACAGTGAATAAGCATCTCCTAAGTTAAAAAGCAAATTTATTTAGAGGCAATAGGAAATACATAAATAATGTTGTATTGTAGTGTTTTGTTTCAAGGGTGTGGATTTCAGTTCCTAGGGAATTAACCTGAAGAACTCTGTCTTGTTGGCATTGTCTCAATACTTTCATCACCCTTTTAATCCTATTATTCCTTCTTTCCCTCAAAAAAAGGGAAAACTCCTCCTTTCTCGTTTGTCTTTCCTTTCATGTCTGTTCCAGTGGGCTCCTGTACTTGAGATTGTTTTCCATGCACAGTCCCAGTGTGGATAGCTTCAGTGTTACACAGTACCTCAGTCAGATTCCAGACAGCAGTGCAACTTCTGTGGTGGTGTTAGAGTGCAGCGGAAGACTAATGCAGGTCTGGTCTGCATTGTGTAGAAAATCAAAACAAATAGCACTAAGGGTTCTCTGTGGCCTGAGCTTATAAACATTAAAACAGCTGATAATGAAGATAAAGTTCCTTACCTCATATTTTAACATAAAAACAAATTCTTAAAAGAAATCCTCCTCTCAGTTCAATAGTGTTCCTCCAGCAAGTGTCCCTTCAGACAAGTTGATATGGCAGTCTGCCCTTAAGGGTCAGTTTCCCAGGTGCTTTGAACAGTGAACAAAGTGAATGTGCGTTTGAACACCTTCTATTTCCTCTTTTATTTTTTTTCTACTGGCAGCAGCAGTGTGTGCTGAGTCAGATCTAGGAACTGAGCCAGTTTATTCTAAAGTTGCTACCATGCCAAGAAAAAAAAAAGATGAACTTTCAGCTTGTGAGCATTAGTACTGGCATATGGGAGCATCTTGCTCTAAGATTCATTGAAAACAACTGCAAAGTTGTAGCCTTAAGCCTTGCAACTCTGTATTGCTTTGAGTGATGGCTTTTGATTCCTGGTGTGTCCCTGGCATTGTCTACCTGTTTTTTTTTCAGCTGAAAATGGAAGCAGTTAAACTAGTAACGTTACATTTCTACTTATTCTGTTCTAGTTTTTGGTGCTGTGTGTGGTGTGGTTTAATATGCTTAACACTCCTGAGCACGTAGAGGGCTGGACTGGTAGTGGTTGTTTAAGGCTGCATCTGTATGAATTCTGCTTGCATTTGTATGAGCAAGTTCAAAAACCTCTTGGTAATTGCAGTTGATCAGGGCTGGCTGTGCGCTGTATTGCTTCTCCCTTATGAGGGCGAGAAAGGTGAAGTGGGCATAATGTTTCCACCACTTTTATTTGCCCATTGTGTCAGAAAGATAGACCCTGGCTGCATATGACATGCTTTGGTGTTTCTTTGAACTTTGTAATGAGAAAACTCTCTATGCTTCATTTTGTTTCCCCTGATTCCACTTGCTGCTTGCGTGATTGTTCAAAATGAAAACAAAAAGTTGTGGCAGGGTGCTTCATGAGGATTCCTTCTGCCTGACATCCTCAGGCCATGTCATAAAGCCATGCAGCAGATGTTATCCCCAGTATCTACAGATACTGGGTAGAGCAGGTTTCGGTGGTACATACCTCGCTTGTCTTTGGATTTTAGAGGAAGCCACTCCACTTTCAAGGGGCAGTCCCTTGTCACTCATGCCAAGCCTCAGGTCTTGAGGTGGAAGGAAGGCTGGAGTTGGTAGCACTGTGTTCTCTGAGTATGTCCAACACCAGCAGAGAAGAGACAAAAAAAATCTGCTAACTTGGCATATAGCAGCTGGTGCCAATACTTCAGTTCTCTGTGCTGTTCCTCTTGGTGCTGACCCTAGCAGGGGGTTCCGAGTTCCTTATGGTTAGAAGCTAACAAATGTATGCAAAAGTGCAGTTCTGAGCACATGGTCTGTGTGTCTCGGAGGCAAGGTCTGAGAAAAGAAAAAGACCAGCTCAATTGTCTGTTTCCAGACAAAGTCAAGCTTTAGATTTGCATTTGATGATCCTTGCAATTTTCCTAGACTTCAGCGCTCTCGGAGTTTGCTACAACTTCAACATAGTGTATGATACTGTTACACTGAGAAGAATTTTTGTTTCTTTAGTGGAAACTTCTCTTCCTTCGCTGCCTCTAGCAAAGCATTCTTTGGGTAGCTTGAAGTGGTATTGAGAAGGACTCTCTGGAATTAACACTACACGAAGATTGCTGTATTTACTATGTTTAGGTCTGGGAATGCCCCAATTGCTAGTCCTACATTGCCACATCATGGCCTTTATTAGTCTCACTGCGGCTTTCTTTTACTGCTTTGGAAATGGGACGTTTTACTTCATGTCTCAGATGTCTCAATTCAAGCTGGGAGTAACTAATATTTGTCCTCTCTGTTTGCCCTCATTCTTGGACAAATTCTCTTCACCAATCTGTTTGAAGTCCTTCTCAAGAATGTTCTTTTGCTTTCTAGGTGTGCATGCACCCCCATAATGTGCTTTCAGATGTAGTAAACTACACCTTATGGCTAATGGAGTGCTCCCATGCCTCAGGCTGCTGCCATGCTACCATGTTCTTCTCCATTTGCTTCTCCTTCCGTGCTGTCCTGGAGCTCTTTGACAGGCATGATGGCCTTCGACGTCTGGTTAACCTGGTAAGGCTTGTAGTTTTATGTGGTGAGCAGGGTTTTAGTGTCAGGTTTTCCACCCTTTATAGTGCAGCTGTGGAGAGTTCCATTCTTTATTTTGTTTGTTGGGCTCTTTTCTCCGAAGTTCCCAAGAGATGGAGAGATGGGATGAATTTTGTAAGCAACAGATGTGTGGATCCCTTCACCTTTAGTCTTTTTTTCTTATTATTATGATCATTGCCCTGAGACTTGCTACCCTTTGAGAGTTTTTGGTGCAACTCTTGGGTTAAGCAGCACTTAAACAGTGGTGACTTGGTGGTAGTTAAAATGTTTCTTGCATTCCACACCCGTGTGATATTACCATGCGGATACATCCAGCCTTGTTCCGGGAGGGGTACAGCTGTTTTTGTGCTGTGGTAATCACAGTACCTTGTGAGCGCAGATTATACTGTTCATGTACAAAAGCTGGTACGTCTGCATGGCGTGGCTGTGCAGCCCTAATAGCTTGGGTCGGTACTGACTCAGGGACATCAGCACTGCAGAGTGTAAGCACACCTCGTGTTGTGTAATAGAACACCTAACAGTGTTAGGTACAACGTTGCCTGCAGATCTACATTGATGTAAGTTCTGGATTTCTTGCTTCGTAGATAGTGAAGAAGGAGGAATGGTTCTCTCTAGACTTAACTATTTATCCCTGCAAATAGCCTTCTCTGTTCAGACAGCTTTTGTCAGCTCTCAGAGAGTGTGCTTGTATGTCTTGCGTAGCAAAATAAGTTTTTCTGTGTTTAGTACAAGTGCAGCAAGAATTGTAGGTGCTTTTTTTTCCTGAAAAGTGAGCTGATGAAACTTTTTTTTTCCTACCCAACCTCTTTCTGAAGATAAGCACTCTTGAGATCTTAAACCTGGAAGACCAAGGAGCCCTCTTGAGTGATGATGAGATCTTTGCTAGTCGCCAGACTGGGAAACACACCTGCATGGCCTTGCGTAGATACTTTGAGGCTCACCTTGCTATCAAACTTGAACAGGTGAAGCAGTCACTCCAGCGCACTGAAGGTGGCATTCTGGTCCATCCACAGCCCCCCTACAAGGTGAGTAGCATGTTGCAAGATTTTAACATGGTTGTTGCATTTTTTCAAGTGAATCCAAGCTGCAGGAATATGTGGATGTCCTTTGAAGGCAGAGGAATAACTAAGCAGTGTGCAATTTTTAGGGATAGGGATTTTTTATTTGTGCTTTTTCCCTGCTTTGTGGAATGATACTGGAATAGAAAAATACAGAAGAGCCTTTAAGGTTCATCTGAACTACATTTGATCAAGATTCCCACTCATCTGCTGTGGTTCCTCTTCCATCTCTCAAAAACTTAAGTTAAAAGCAGGTTATTTTTGATACTCATGGGTTTTTCTATGCTTTTAGTCTCTGAAAGGACAAAATCTGTATGTATAGAAAAGTGCATAATGTTGAAAAGCTTGTAAATAAGCTTGATTTGATAATGATAACTGAAAAGTGTCTTTTGGACACCATAGGTTTTTAGGAATGAGCTGGGAGATTCCTGTGTTGGCAATGTTTGTAGTGTTTTTTTTTTTCCTACTTTCTCCCTATAAAGTGATTTTTTCAAAAGCTGAATTTGATGGCTGCTTGTTTTGTGGGAGCACATTCACCTGTTGTTTCCGGTTTAATTTATGATGATTTTCTAGAAGAGGTGAAATAAGAGAACATAAGAGGTTTTTTGCTTCTGCAGAAATCACTTACTTTCTATAACTAAAGAAATGTCTATAAGCTGTTGCCTTCTTGTGTTATGTAAAAAAAATATTGAAAGGCAAGCTTGTTAAGAATTTCTTTAGTATGTTTTATAGTCAGAACTCAGAAACTGTAATTGAGTATTTTTTGCAGCTTTTTTAATGCTTTAGCATACATTTGTTTTGAGTGACAGCCTAGTAACTACTAGATTAGTAGATTAAAAACAGATTAGAATTCTAATTTAATGTAACTTTTCTGCTGAAGTTGGCCTAAGCCTTCTAGGACTGCAAAGAAATTTAAAGGATATTATTCTTAAGCTTTTTCTTGTATATCATAGTGGCAATTGCTGTGTTCTCTTTTATAGTTGGGGAATAAAACAGAAAGTAAATACTTAATCTTCAAGAAACAGTGGTGGTCTGCTCTTTGTGGATACAGTTTTCAGTTAAATCCCAGCAGTGGGGGACTTGATGTGCAAGTCTGTAACCCTTGTGATCTCTTTCTAATCCTTCCAACTCCTTTCCCTGCAGGCCTGTTCGTATACTCATGAGCAGATTGTGGAGATGATGGAGTTCCTGATTGAGTATGGTCCAGCACAGCTCTACTGGGAGCCAGCAGAGGTTTTTCTGAAGTTGTCATGTGTCCAACTCATGCTTCAGCTCATTTCAATAGCATGCAACTGGAAGACATACTATGCAAGGTGAGCTGTTTGCTGTAGTACTGTATTTTAGCGCACCAAGTTGTGACTCTTGGGCAGGATGTTGAATTTCTAGGTTTTTCTACCTCTCTGATATAATTTAAAACAGGCACATACCGGTTAGTGCTGTTAGGGCCTGTGCTATGGCTATGCAGTGCTTGAGAAAGTTAACACTGTGGAAAGCAGGACTAAAATCTTGAGGTAGTGGGAAGGATGTCATGAGACTTCTGAAGAGCCAAAATACCTCAGGCCTTTGATTTCAGAAAAATCGGCATCATAGTAGAGCTTAATCACAATTCTGTGCCACTTTGTCTCAAAATATGTTTACCTTTTTGTTAGAGAAAGGCTACAAAACCTTCAAAGTATCGGGTGAAATCAAGACATATCTTAATCCTGGAAACAGGTGGAACATCTGTTTGGATGTAGTAGTAAGTTTAGCTGACTCCAGGGAGGACACTGTGTATCACTTTGATTTGTTAGTTTTTGAAATTTACGGAGCAGGTATAACTCTGCAAAGGAGTTACGTAGAATATGCAACAAGCCAGCATTTGAAAGAGGAAAAAGACTGTTACTGTGCATTGCTCAGGGAGCTGGTACACCACCAGCTGTTGAACTGGACATGCTGGTGGAGGGGCTCACCTTGTGATGACCCTGTTAAGTTTCTCCCTTGTCTTGGCCACAGACAAGCTGTGGGGGCATCAAGATATTATTATCTTTCCGGGGCACCTCTTCCCTCCACCTTCCTACCCCCCAAAAATTGGTAGCATCCTTGCTGTTACAAAAGAAGGGGAGCTGCCACCAGGCTCTGGATAAGATACTGTTAGGATCCTGCCCCCAGTTCAAGAGGAGGATGGGCGCAAAGTTCCAGCCTTTGTTTATCCTAATGACCACCTGCTCCCCAGAGGGAAGCTGTGGTCCTCTCTAGAGATAAGTTCACTGGCGAGTCACTCGGGTGTAACTAGTTGTCATCAACTGTATAATTGTCATCAGGACTCCCTCCCTCCTACTTTTGCTGCCTGCAGGAGCTCCTTGCCTAATTTTAAAGAACTTTGAAATCTGTTTTGCTTCTGCAATCCCCTGCCTCCCACTCCTCTCTCAGGTTGCGCTCTCCTGGGTAGTTCCTGTTCTCCTGTTTCTTACTCTCTGCAGCTGTTTCCTAATTGCTACCTGGGTTAACTCCTACCTTCCCATGCATACTTACAAATCTTCCCCCCTTTCTTGCATTGTTCTGCTCTTCCACCTCTTGCTTAACAGCCCTTTTCATCTTCCATGCACCTGTGTCTCTGTTAAACTGGTGCCTTTTTGTCCCCTATCACAATTGTCTGTTTTACTGCTAAACAGTTTCTCTTCATAAAAACTTCCTTTCTAGTTGATGGGCAACAGAGTATTTTAGACAGCAGTATTTCCCAATGAAGATGGTAGAGTTAGATTAGATTGAGAAGCTTAATTTAGAATGCTTTTGTGGATAAGTCTTAACATTCTTGTTTCTACAAATACAAAATTACAGTGCTTTTAGGAGCTTGTGGGCATGGTGGGATAGATGTTGACAGACTGCAGGTAATGGTGTGCATATGAACACTGCTTTCTGTGGGGACCAGCCCTTTGAGTGGAACATTCTAAAAGGCACCATCAAATGCATCAGAAGTGACTGATTTACTCCTGTTCGTTGGAGTCAAGTAGATTAAGTACTATTTTATGTTATTGAAACAACTCTGTGTGTACACCTCTAAGAAGTTCTTCTGTTGTTGCTTTCCAGGAATGACACAGTACGATATGCCTTGGATGTACTAGCCATCCTGACTGTGGTTCCTAAAATCCAGTTGCAGCTGGCAGAACCTGTGGATGTGTTAGATGAAGCTGGATCTACTGTTTCCACTGTGGGTAAGCTGAATAATGGTCCTGATGACTTACACACTTATCAATTGTCTTCTGCTACATGGTTTTTCAGTTGACTGCTTCTCACCTACAGTGAGACAAGGGTTAAAATAACTCATGTATTCAGATTTATTGTCAGGGATGCAAATAAATGGGAGAGTAGACTGTGGTTAAAATTGTCATGATTAGCACTGTGATTGGATTATGAATTGAAGGCATGGTCTTTGACTTGCACTTGTTTTCAAGAGCTCATTAAATACAGATGGAGGCAAATCTACTTTTGTAATGGGACTATTGGGTTCCCTCAACTTCTCAGAAATTTAGGTGTCCTGGGGATATGGCATTTGAGAATATGGGAGAGGAATAATTATTGCTATTTATTGGACTTACGCTCTAATTGGCTACCTGCAGAATCAGAGTATGCAAATGAATGAGATGTGCGTGGATCAGATTAAGGGTTATGCATTAAATGGGGTGTGACTTTTTCAAGAAAAGAAAAATAAAAGTCAGGCAGCGTACTAGATACAGGCAAAAGACAATTTCTTTTGCACAAAACCTTTCTCTCGACAAAACACCAATTCTTTCTTGAGAGATGGTTTTGATCTTTTGAAGCGGACATGAAACTAACAGGAACTGTGTCTGGGGGGAGAAAAAACAAACCCAAAGTGTCATTTTTGCCTGACTCCTTTTGGAAGCTGTGGTATGGTTTATTTTTTTCCCCTTCCTCCCTCTCCATTTCCACTTTGTTAGTATTTATACAAGAGAGTTGCTTTCTGCAGTAAGAATCAGAGGCATGCCTGCGCATCCTTCCCTGTGCCAAGTATCTCGGATTTTGTGTTTCTGGGCCACGCTTGATAACCTTCTCTGAAAGATTGTTTGACTCCCTAATTACTGATGATGAAGTGGAGGAGCATCAGTGTAGGGGAACATTTTGCCAGGGAGGTAGAGGAATACATCTTACACTAGTTAGCTGAACTTGGAAATTCCCAGAATGAAACGAACTACTTATTTTCCTCAGATTTGTTGAAGACTCCCTTACTTGTCTGATGGACTGTGTAAGAAACATTTTAGAGTACTAAAGAAACTATTTCTTTCCCTCACTAGGTATTAGTATCATCCTTGGAGTTGCTGAGGGTGAATTTTTCATCCATGATGCCGAGATTCAGAAATCAGCCCTTCAGATCATCATCAATTGTGTATGTGGTCCAGATAATCGGATCTCCAGCATTGGCAAATTCATCTCTGGAACTCCTCGGCGAAAGCTTCCTCAGGCCCCCAAGAGCAGTGAGCACACATTAGCGAAGATGTGGAATGTGGTACAGTCCAACAATGGCATCAAAGTACTGCTGTCACTGCTGTCTATAAAGATGCCGATCACAGACGCAGATCAGATCCGAGCATTAGCCTGCAAAGCCTTGGTGGGGCTCTCACGCAGCAGTACTGTCCGGCAGATTATCAGCAAGCTTCCCCTCTTCAGCAGCTGTCAAATTCAGCAGCTGATGAAAGAGCCAGTGCTTCAGGACAAGCGCAGCGAGCATGTGAAGTTCTGCAAATACGCTGCTGAGCTGATAGAGCGTGTTTCGGGGAAGCCATTGCTGATTGGCACAGACGTCTCTCTGGCTCGGTTGCAGAAAGCGGATGTGGTGGCCCAGTCGAGGATCACCTTTCCTGAGAAGGAGCTGCTGCTTCTGATTCGGAACCATCTTATCTCTAAGGGTCTAGGAGAAACTGCATCTGTCCTCACTAAAGAGGCTGACCTACCCATGACTGCAGCATCTCATTCATCTGCCTTCACCCCCGTTGCAGCTGCTGCCTCTCCCGTGACCCTGCCTCGCACTCCTCGCATAGCTAATGGCATCTCAGCCCGTTTGAGTAGCCACCCTTCTGTAGGTTCCACTGCCACCTCTGTCCATGCTCAGGCAAGACCGTCTGCATCCCAAGGTCCACCTGCCCTTCCAGGCCCTTCTTACGCCAGCAACTCTCCTCTGATTGGCAGGATCAGCTTTGTCAGGGAGAGGCCGTCTCCCTGCAACGGCAGAAAAATCAGAGTGTTGCGACAAAAATCGGACCATGGCGCCTACAGCCAGAGCCCAGCTATCAAAAAGCAGCTGGACAGACACCTCCCTTCCCCACCCACGCTGGACAGTATAATCACAGAGTACCTTAGGGAGCAGCATGCCCGCTGCAAGAACCCCGTTGCCACCTGCCCCCCTTTCTCTCTCTTTACTCCCCACCAGTGCCCTGAGCCAAAACAGAGGCGCCAGGCGCCAACTAACTTTACCTCACGGCTGACCCGCAGGGCCGCCTTTCCGAAGTACGGAGGGGTGGATGGTGGCTGCTTTGATAGACACCTCATATTTAGCAGGTAAGGAAAAATGTCTCTTGATCCCTCTCAGGATGTACCTTCTGCCAAAAAGCTGTACCTGGATTCAGGCTGTGCAGTCACATGCTGGAGTATCCTTGAAGAGAAAAGTGTTTTAATTCGGCAGTGACAAGTGGGAAAGCCTTGAAAGGCATTTTTAGAAGTGGTTGTGTTTCTCTCGTTGTTAGTACTGACCCTGAGTAGTAGATAAAGCACACTTTATTTTAAGTATAATATTCATTTGTTAGCAACATTGACTAATGATGCTCATAGCTCTGTGTTCTCCTTTGGAAGGTAAGTATGTAGTGCCAGTTTTACGCGAGGGTGTAGCGTAGCCTTGAGGATGGTTGGCTGACAGATGCAGGACAGTGGAATCCGTATTTTGCTCTTGCAGCTGAATCCGCAGCACCGCAAGTTGCTAGCCTTTTTATGTGGCCTTGAGGTTAGATTGGAAGATGATGTCAAGTTATAAAAATAAAGATGACACACAGATGAAAGCATCTTCACAGTGAAACCAGTATCACTTTGGGAAGTTATGATGACAGGAGGTTATTTGGCTGATGTGCCATGCCTTCTTGTGTTGAGTATTTCAGAGCCGTTAGAAATTTTTTTGCTAGCTGTCTGTACTTATCCAGGTGACAGTGTTACAAATTTTCCAGCAATCCAGTTTTGAAGGCGGACTCCAAGTGCTTCAACTTAATGATGTGCTTCAACAGAAGTACTTAGTAGTGCAAAACAAACCCTAAAGCCTTGCAAACACTGTTGTAACATAGTCACTTGAGCACTAGTCTTACAACTGACACTTACATTGTCCTAGAAGAAAGCTATGACTTGTACCTACGTGATTTTTAAGGGTTGGATTTAATATCGTCACACAGCATTGCAGTTTTACTTTTCCCTTTTGGGTGACCCTTGTATTTCTTCCTTCTCCAGGTTCCGTCCGATTTCTGTGTTCAGGGAAGCAAATGAGGATGAGAGTGGCTTTACATGTTGTGCGTTTTCTGCAAGAGAACGATTTTTAATGCTGGGCACTTGCACGGGGCAGTTGAAACTCTATAATGTATTCAGTGGGCAGGAAGAGGCCAGTTACAACTGCCACAACTCTGCCATCACGCACCTTGAGCCATCTAGGGTAAGTATTCAAAGACCTGTTCTGAGTTTTAGAAGTTCTCACAGCCTAAGCCCTGGTATCTTTTGGGCCCGTCTGGATGCGTACATTAAAAATGCACCTAGTGGGTGGCCTGTGATGACTGTCATTAAAGTACTTGTAATAGTTACATACTCGCTCACTGAGTTCTACAATTATTTTTTCTTCCCAAGATAATAGAGAAGATGCACAGTGGCTGTGTGCTTTCATAAGTAACGAATAAGTATGTCTGGAAGTGGAAAAATGCTTAAACTGACTATGTATTTAAGACAAGCGTGAGATAAGATATCAAAGTTTATAGAACTTCCCTTTGTTGGAGAAAAGAAATCTTTTTGGGGGATGATTCTAGCAAGAAATAAAAGGTAGCTGATTTTTAAGCAGAATGAACTCCACTCACAGGGCATGAAAGTTCAGGCATATATTATCCTGATTTTATCTGCTATTAACATCTTGGATAGTTCCCATTATTATCTGTAAAGTTTTACTTTGTCTGCCAAGGGCTCTTTATCTTATACATAGTATTGGACACCTAGACTTTATCCTTACAGGAGGAGTTTAGTAAGCACAAAATGTGCTATAGTTCCTAAATTCATCTCGTAAGTGTAAGTTAAAGTGTACAGGTAAAATTAATAACCTCTCTTTTCCCTGGTATTCTTTTCTCTTCATCCCTCTACACTCCTATCTGGAAATACAGGATGGGTCTTTATTGTTGACATCTGCTACGTGGAGCCAACCACTGTCTGCATTGTGGGGAATGAAGTCTGTCTTTGATATGAAGTAGGTATACTCTGATCTAGCTGTGGGGTTTGTTGCAGTTAGAAGTAGCATTTGATATAGGCAGGAACCCTAAGAACAAACTCTGAGAGAACAGTACTGCACAGCTCTCACAATGTCTCTTGTGAAAAAATAAAATGTGCTCCCTTTCTTGTGTTTATTATCTTCTCTGTTTTATTTGGTACAGAGAGCTTTGCTAAATCCTAGCTGCCTAAAGTCCTATTTAAGCAAGATAGATCAGTAAAATCACTGTTGTCCATCAAGGTGAAGGAATATGTTTGTATTTTTATTCTCAAGTTTGTAAAGTATCTTGACAGTCTTTCTTTAGCCAGTTACAGAATTTTACTAGCATGGTGATTTGCATGGTGAAATTTTCAGACCTGGAAATAAGATATTTCAGACCTGGATGCAGCTATTTACAATTGATTTCAGTATTCACAATTGCTCCTTTACATAAAAAATGGGTGAAAGGCTCTTCATTTTTCAAAGGTTTGACTGTTGTTGTACCTTAGTTGTAAGCAACAGTTTTGGTGTGCCCTGTTTTAGGTCAGCTATAGGGCATTCTTCAGATAAAAAGTTTAACATGCCTGAGGCCCGCATATGCATTTGAACGTTCATGATGCCATTCATTCCTCAATCCTCTAAATAATATTATGTTTATGGCAGACTCTGTTGCAGCAGTAATTTGATGACAAGTCTGTGAATTTGTTGGTTGTGTTTTTTTTTTTTTTCACTGGTCTGCTGTAAAGGCTGTGTCTGTAACAGATATTTTCCTGCAAATGCCACTGGAACATTTTAGGATTGTAGTGTGCCGTGGTTAGTGGCAAAGGAAAGTCTTTTCTACATATTAGTTTTCTGCATTGTTGAAACCTCTGCTGGAGGTCTTGGGGGCAGTGTTTGGATCACACAGGCAGTTTGAATCTGCAGTCGCTTGACTTCTTCACTGACTCTTTCTACAGGCATTCCTTCCCTGATGACCACTATGTGGAGTTCAGCAAGCACTCTCAGGATAGGGTCATTGGCACAAAAGGAGACATTGCCCATGTAAGTACCAGGAAAGGTCATGGTTGTGAAGCTGTAACAAGAATATAGTTCTTCACAGGACCTTTATTAGCAGATGTTGGTGCTATGATGCTCTGTGTAACTGATGAGCTAAGAGGCTTTAGAGGAAGGCTTTGAAAGTGTCAGATAACTTCTCCCTGTGTCTAAGGCTATAAACTTGACCATACCAAACCAACTGTAGCACAAGCAGTGTGCAGTGTGTTGCCTCTGTGGTTACTGTTCTGGGCAATTGTAGAATCTGCCTTGTTTTCTTCATCTGAGAAAGATCATGCAGGACTTCCCCCTACCCCAAGTTGCCTCCTTTGCCTCATTTTTCAGTAAGAGTAACAGTAATAAACGTTCCACTGTAAACAGTAGCTCAGTCAACAGCTGTGGGAAATGGCCTATTAAATATGTCCTTCTTAGAAGTGCCCTCCTTTTGCCACCCCAAATCTGCCATTTGCTTTTAGGCAAGTCAATTTTACCAATATATTCTCAGAGAATGCTGTGTTTGTATGAATACCTGCAGATTTGACAAACACAGGCTTCAGAGTGCTTCTGCTTCTTCTCAGTGCTGATTTGCATTCATTATAGGCACTGTCTCTTTTGGAAGAGTATTTGCATAAAAAATTGTCATGAAACATAACTTATTCAAATTATTTATGATTTTCCTTATTGCTCTTGATTTGTTTAAGCAAACTATCCATTCCTGTCCAGTTTTAACTTGGGTTTATCTGGAAATCAGATCAGTTTGTGTTTATCTGGTAAACAGATTTGTTTTCCAGTACTCAAGAATTTCTTCCTTTCTAGGTTTGAATGAGAGCTAGGCTCTGAGAAATATTACAGATCAAATTTATCTGAGAAGATGGTCATAAACGCTTTGTACTTGTTAAAGCCATTTTTATCTTCCAACAGTTTGTCTGGGCAAAGCTCAGAAAGTTGCCCTTCTGTGTCAATGCCAGGAATTTTAACTCCTTTTCTATAGTCTCTGGCTTTTTTCCCTAGCTTTGTGCTTTGGAGTTTTTATGTTTGTAAATACCATCTGCTCTGAAAACGACTCCATTTCTGAAACAGTTTCTGGCTAAGCAGTACCTTGCGACTGCAGTTTCACAGCCCACTTTTCATAATGGGGTTAGTTTCTTTGGAACTAATCCTGATCATATTGAAATGTACCGGTGAACCTGCAGTAAGCTAAGTACTGGCCAAAATGTGTTTTGAGACTTGGTTCCAGCTGTGAAAACTATTAAAGGACTGGCAGGAAGGGTTATCTTAGGAATGTTCTCACTTGAAATGAAAAAAACAACATGGGAAATGGGGTGATTTTGGAAGCAATCTAGAAGGGGGAACATGGGGTGATGTGAGGCACAGGTACATTACAAATTGTGACTAATCTTTCTTTTTCTTTTTAATCTAAAAGATCTATGATATTCAGACTGGCAACAAGCTATTGACTCTGTTTAACCCAGATCTTGCCAACAACTACAAGAAGAACTGTGCCACCTTTAACCCCACTGATGACCTTGTCCTAAATGATGGCGTCCTCTGGGATGTCAGATCAGCACAAGCCATCCACAAGTTTGACAAATTCAACATGACCATCAGTGGTGTTTTCCATCCCAATGGGCTAGAGGTCATAGTCAACACAGAAATCGTATCCTTTGGCCACTGCAGCAACTGATGTGCGGGGACCTAAAGAATTTTTACTGATAAACAAATAGCTGTTTGCAGTAGTTGTATTAATCGTCTGCTGTGTTACAGGTTATGTATGGTAACAACAGTTTTCATCTGTGAATTGAGTAAGTGGGGACTGTCAGACAGCTGGCTAATTTAAATCTAGATTCTGCCTCTGATGTGGCCTAGAGGAAATACTTAACAGAGAGAGAGAGAGCAAGAGAGATTTTGTTTTCTAATATACTCTGTGGTACCTCTGCTGTCTTCCTATCCCTTACCAAGATCAACCTTGAAGCTACTGCGGTAACATCTCATGACTGGCAATGACATTTTGATTAATAGCTTTTTCATTCTGAACACATGGAAGGGATTGTGGTGCTAGAATCTGACTCTGATTCTTTCATGTTTACAAGATGGTGGTGGTGAGGTTTCTTGAACGCAATTAATCAGTTGTTTGCCAGCATGCTGAAAAGGAAACTTTCAATTGTTTGTTGCTCCTTAGCCTGTGTTTTTTCAGTGGGACCTCCGAACTTTCCATTTGTTACACACAGTACCTGCACTGGATCAGTGTCGTGTAGTCTTCAATTATACTGGCACAGTTATGTATGGAGGTAGGACTTCTCAGTCTTACTTTGCTCTCCTTTGTCGCCTCTGGTTTCAGATAAGTAGATGCTCGTTCAGTGAAATTGGAAGCTTCAGAGAGTCTGTCTCCAGGCCTTACTGGCATGTGTGAACTGGAATTTTTTCAGGATGTTTATGCTACATGTATTGCTGACAAAGACAGTTTTCTCTAACATCAGCGATATCACAGCTAATTTGTGAGATTAAAAATCAACCTATTGAAAAAAGAAAATGCGTACAATGGCAGATCTGGTGATGCTGGAGAAAAATAATTTTGTCTCTATATTAAATTTCAATGATCTGCAGTATTAATAAAGACAGGTCTGGAAAAGTAGATATTAAATGGGTTTTGCCAAGCTATTAAGTAAAAAGAAAATTCATGTCAAAGTCTGATTTGATCTGAAGTTCACTAATGATAGTGACGAATGGAAGGTGGATTTGGGGAATAATTATCCCTTGTATCAGCTATGTTGCAGGCAGATGATGAAGATGACCTTCTGGAGGAGAGAATGAGAAGTCCGTTTGGCTCTTCTTTCAGAACATTTAATGCAACTGATTATAAACCTATAGGTAAGAGAGGAGCAAATAGCTTGGTCTGGCGGTTCGAAGGTTTATTGAAAGTTCTGCTTAGTAACATTCACTTCCTCCTCTCCTTGGCATGTGTGACAAAACAAATTCTGCTACAACCTATTCTGACTGAAGCACAAGAGTTGGGTTTAACACTGACATAGGTTGAAATATCATATCCTGTTCAGTGTGTGATTGCCTTGCTTGCTACCATTCAGCAGTTCTGGCTTTATTTTCCTTTCCTCTTTCCAAGTAGGGCATAATCTGAGATAGTAGGTCAGTTGGCGAAGATGTCATTGGTCTTTCAGGAAGGGCCTTTTTTGTTTGTTTTGGTTTTTTCTTTTTCATTTTTTTTTCCTTTTCCCAACAGCATTTCCCCATGCTGGTAGCTCAAAATGCTGTCAGTTTAGCCTCCAGCTTGCAAAGCTCCTGAAGCTAAGCTAACTGCTGCTACAGACATAAACAAACATGGCTTTTCCTATTGAAAGGAGACAGGGCTCACAACTCAGTCCCTTGGTTGCCACCTATCCTGGAAGAATATCTGTTGTTTGCTGTGCTTAGAGAAGCCAGTAAATGTGTTATCAAGGGAGGAGGCACTGTGCAGAGCAGGTTAAGAACTTACCGGCTGGTTTTTTTGTAACAAATCTCCAACATTTCTATTCTTTATTACAGGCTGAATTGGTTGCAAATATTCATTTCACTTTTATTTCAGCTCTTGTTTCATGTCCCAGTGCCTTGTCATCTGCTTTTAGACAGATATTGTTAGATCTTTACTTTCAGCGAGCATTAAGTAACATGCAGTTAACCACTGACTTTGTTTTGTGATGTTTTCCAGCTACCATAGATGTAAAGCGGAATATCTTTGACTTGTGCACAGACAGCAAGGACTGCTATCTGGCTGTCATTGAGGTAAAGGAGCTAAAAATAAACTCTGATCTCTGTAGCTGTGGTTTGAGCGCAGTGCTTTTTGTTTCTTCTTAAAACCTTCAGAACTGATGATTGTGCAGTTTCTACTGTTGAATTCATGTCCTAAGCAGTGGTGGTGTTTTGGTGATGGTAAAGACTGTGCTAATTTTTTGTTGTCCACCTACAGCAGTCTTGTTTTTATGCCTCTGATTCCTTAAATTTCCAAATGCATTTGCCTCTCTTCTTCAAACACTTCCGACTTTAATATACGCAGAGGTTTTCCTTCTTGCAAGCATAGGGAGAAATGCATTTTTTTTCCCATTTATAGCAGTAATTTCCTAATAAATTTTGCACTTTATTGAATAACTGGGAAATGCAATCTTTCTGGGGCTTCCCCTGTGAATCATTCTTGGTTCCTTTTTCACATGTCTTCCTAGCAAAATCCCAGAAGCTAAGAATTTGACGCAAAAATTACTGAGTGAAGTTTCTGGTTTGTTAGGGAGGAAGTAAAATTAAACAAATGGGTCCAGTTCTTTGCCCAAAAATATGTTGTCAGTATGCAATTTCTTGAACTTGACTATGTACACATAGTGACTAATTTCGAATCCTGTCGACATAATACTCTGTGAACCACTGATCCTTACAGAAGGAAAAAAGTGAGTCAAGAATTTGTAGTAGGCCAAGCTTCATGTTTGACTGCTGAAGTTGGAGTTGTCTAGGTTGTGAGGCCAAGACATGAAAATTTTCTTTTACAGGAATCACTGGAAATGTTACTTCAGTGCATGTGGCACCAGTGGTTGCTGGGGCATCAGACTGCTGTCTTCTGCAGCTCTTGCTATATGACAGCTTTTAGCATTCTCTCAAGGCATATGGTTCAGTGATATGACAGGGAGGCAAATTTCAAAGGAAGTGGTGTGTGGTTAGGTGAGAACTAACCCAAAGCATGTTAAGGATCCAGTAAAGGTTTTGTTAAGTCTACTAGTAGGATTGTAACTTGTGGGTGACAGAAGCAGAAAGTAGGTATTTATGTCACTCCTGGGCTGGTCCTTGAAACCAAAAAGACTAATTTTTAGTGCTAACTATACTGCTGCTAATAAATGGGAGGGAAGGATTTTGGTAATGTTTCTGTAATTGAGATCAGATACAGCATTGAGTATGAATGCTGAGCTTAACTCCTGGGGCTAACTGCTGTGTGGGCATCTCTTCAGAATCAAGGGAGCATGGATGCCATGAACATGGATACAGTTTGCAGACTATATGAAGTGGGCAGGCAGCGGTTGGCAGAAGATGAAGAGGATGAAGAAGAAGATCAGGTGAGAACTAACCTGGTTGTTCAAGAGTAGCTGCTAGCCATCTACATGGGAGAGGCCACAGGTGTTCATTTATTACCAATAAAGTACAAATGCCTCATTTGGTCTCACCTAATGTGAAGTAGATGAATTTACTTTCAGTGTAAACTAAGACTATCTATGCAGAACCTGTGTGAACAGTAACTTTGTGCTCTGTAAACTGACAAGATAATTTATAGTTTATTAATTTCCCTAAGTGTTTCAATCTTAATCAGAAGCTGTACTGTTTGTTCTGCTTGAGGGTTTTTTTAAGTATTTTGACACCCAGTAGAGACAGTAGTGTTGGAGATTTTTCTTTTTTCAATTCTACATCTTGTGTTTGGGCATAACTAGTCACCGACGTGTTACTAATGCAGTGAATCTGCCCAGTGCTTCTACACAGCAAAATGTTTTAAGAATTTCAAAGAAAGCTGTAGGCTTGCGTTGCGATGCATTGGTTTTCCTTCTTGGATCAGCCATTTGATCTCTGGCAGCTTGACAAAAGAGAAAAATTTGTAGCTTTTTGTGTATCAGGTGGGTTTTTTGTTTGTTTTGTTTTTTTTGTTTGTTGTTTTTTTTTTTTTGAACAGGCAAAGACTTAGTTTCAATTGCCTAAAGATTTTAAATGCGTTATTCTCTGCTCTTTGGTGTCTGCATTCTAGTAAATCATGTATTTGTATCTCCTGTGAGAAAAGCTGACTTCACCTTTTTCCAAAGAATGCCAGAAGGTAATATTTTGGTGGGGCTTTTTTCTAGACCGTGTGGAAACCTGGATTTCTGATACCCTTTCTGTCTCTGAATCTTTCTGTTGCTAGGTTAAAACTTTTACTTTCTAGTTCAGAAGACTGGATAGCAGATCCCAGGAAAGAGTAATTTTTTTTATTTTTTTTTTTTTCCCCCCCCAGTTAGTTGTTACTACTACAATTTCACAGTAATTCTGAAGATAAAGCAGTAGTTCTGTTTGGTGTACACAGTTTGCTGTCCTATCCTCTCAATGTTCTGTAAAGTTGCAGTTGAAGTCTTGGCATTCCTGTGAAATCACTGGTCACTATTTCTATCCCTAGATTGGATGGATTCAGTTTAGGAACTTTTAGGATGGGTGAAGAGTGGAATTCCTTGGGAAGCAATGAAGGGGGGGAATTACTGAATTACTGTTCCTTCCAAAGTGTCTCTACTTTCTAGCCGTCCAGTGATTGCCTCAGGCAATAGTTTCTGGTTTTGTCTCTGCTTCCACTGGTTTTGTTCACATTCAGTATATTTTAGTAAGCTTATTCACATTTTCTTTATAAAATCTCAAAAAATATTTTGCAGCAGAAATTGATTTTGCATTGTACAATGATTAACTAGCAGCTATCAAGACACTGTTTTGCGATATCGCTGGTAAGTGTTGACTGAAGTGGAGATCTGTATTTGTATAAGAGGAGGCAGTCTGAGTGCTGTTGGTTCTAGGCTGTAACGCTGGGTACCAGGCAGAGAGAGATAAGGTATCTGTCATCCATCAGATGTGACTGGGGACGGTTCCTGTCGTACAAATGGAGATGGCTCTGGGCAGAATTGAAGTATGCTAAAAGCTTTTCTGTAAAGCTTATGGAATATGCAAACAATGCTGCTCCAGGATCCCTTTACAAGCTGAGTGACTAGCTGATACTGCTTAATTGCTGCTTTTTAAGGTCTTCAGTTCTGGGGTGTATAGATGTTTCCTAGACAGTAACTTTTAGTGATGGTTACAATCAAGTTTCTTTAGTGAGAGAGATTTCGTTTTACTATAAATAACACTTATTAACCCAAATTCAATTCAATCTATATATGGTTAGCAAAACATAAACTAAACCCTTTGCTCTCTGTCCCGTAGCTGTTCACTGCTGTTCCTCCAGGTTTGTTGTAGTCTTAGGCTTACAAAATACAGCTTTGAGACATCAAGCATAGAACTAGAATGAGTAGAGTTTTTCCAGAATAAAGACATGATCTTTCTGGCACACTTGTCTGTTAAGGCCAACAAGAGTAATTTGTTTCCTGATGAACAGGAGTTTTCTGTGTATACGTATGCTCACACATACGTAGGTGTTTACTACTTGCCTAGTTAGTTTCTGTGATTTCGGCTTTGAAAAATTTGAAATAATCTTTCAAACTTGTTGGGACTTCTCACAGATATTCTGAAACACCTTCTGTCTAAAAACAAGATGCTTTCTGATCATTTTCAGGAAAGTGGCGTGGGGGGAAATCCATGTGAATCAACATTAATCTAGTATCTCTTTGGTCAATATTTTCAGAGCAGATATTAATCAGTTTGGCCCCTGTATCTTCACACCTTGATTTTATGCATATATATATATATTTTTTTTTAATATGGTCTACATGGGTCCACAAGTACAGGTTTTTTGCTTGTACAGAAAGTAATAAGCACTCAAACAGAAACAGCCTAGAGGTATCTTTCTGTTCCTTTTCTCATTTAAGCAAAGAAACAAACCAACTATATTACTCCCCCTTTCTCAAACTAAACCGTGTAAAATCAGCTGATCTGATACATAAATTACCCTCAAATTAATTGATCAGGCTGACTTAGCTGGCTTGTGCATGCTGCTGCTGCAGTAAATGTTTATGGGTTTGTCTGAAATATTTGAAAATAGCACCACTGTACCTGGGTTCTTTCTTGGCTGTTATACCCCAGCCTTTCATAAGAGATTTCTGGACAGCTGCCCTTTTCCTAGGTATGGCCAGTAATCCAGAGTCATCAAGCCTTGTTAAACAGAACAAGTGCTAAATGGAAATTGATACTCTGTGGCCTGTACTTACTAAGGTGAAGATGGAACACCCAAGCTTTTTTGTTGGGTGTTTTTCTCCAAAAATACTAGTTTTTCTGCCTCGGACATTCATTGTTTTTGTGTATTATTTCATTGTTGAGGGAGTATCTAAATGGGTCCATCGGTGACCAACAGTCTCACTCGTATATTTGCAAAACTGTGTTGTGTTCAGTCTATGGGGAAATAGGCAGAGTTTCCAGTTCTTCAGTCCTGGAGCAAGATGCTCTTCCTCCTGTATTTGCCACTTTGGGTACACTTCTTCAGAGTTAGACTTAGCAAAAATAAGATGGATATCTGAGATACTGTTATAGATGCTGGACCATCTTTTGGTTGTTTGCTTGCTTAGTTCTTATTTATTTCCCTTTCTTGGCTGATTAATATCCCCTGTTTCACTTGGTAATCTCCTGTCTTCTGTAGTGAGGCAGACTAGGAATTTCAGAGGAAATGGTGCAAAGGAAAGTGAATGTACTGATCTGGCCTAGAAGTGGCGCATGACAGATGTTATGGGCTAGAAAAGGAAATTTCAGAAATATTAAGTGATCACAATAGCTAAAAACCAAGGGAACTGGCTGACCACAGAGTAGACTCAAAACTGTGAAACTGAGGTCTGGATGATGTGATCTTCTGAGAGGGTTACAGGATTTTCAGTCTGTGCATTTTTACCCCTTTATTTTAGTTTTTCTTTCCATATTAGTTCTTTAAGACCTATTTTTCTTTCTGCACTACATGATGTGGATGATGTTTCATCTGTGAGGCTCAAGTAGTATCCTTAGTTATTGTGATATTCAGAGAGATTTACAGCTTCAGCAGCAGATTGCTTCACCTAGCTATCCCTGTCCTATAAAGTGTGTTCTACTTCTTTTGCCAGAGCTGAAGAACTGTTAATTATCCTGCAGTGCTTCTGGGCTATGGAAATGGTGATGGTAGGTGTGTAATTTGTCTTTTTGCATTGGTTTAGAAAATTCTAGGTCATGTGAAATGAAAGCTTTGGAAATAAGGCAATAAAGACTCAAAAGACAATCACTATTCGAACATGTGGTTTAGCCAGGATGGAGAATGTTTTTCCTCAGGTTTCTACATGGTCTTTGTGATCCTGGTTTCCACTTCTACTTTACGACTCTCCCCCTATCTCCTTGCAACAGCAATTCCACTGTAGTTTTATTGCTGTTGCTTTCATATAGGTTTGTTTTCATGCGGGTACTTACTTGCTGGGGGGAAAAAACCCACAAACCTTAATCCATTTTGGCACATGTATTTGAGAACCATCAGACCATGGTGGTGCTTTGCCGCTACAAGCTGCCTAGAATGATTTATGTCATCAGGAACCCTTAGTTTTTCAGGAGCTGTTCCTGTAACATTTGAAGATATGGTTTGTTTTGAAATCTTGCTCAAGATGAAATGGTTTACAGGATAATAGCTGGGAACAAGTATTTTCAGACAAATGTCTCAACAGGTAATAATACGCATGTGTTTATTGTACACTTTAATAGGAATCTTTGAACTTAGTTGCAGCTGGGGAGCGTAAGTAAAGAGTGGTTTCAGTCAACGACCTCTTTACATGACAGACACATCTTTTGAACAGGCATCCTCCAAAACAGATATTTTAAAAAAAAAAGTTTTCCCAGTACCTGTACTTCTTACTACACTTTTAGATATTAGCAAATAACTGTGACTGCTTCGGCCTGTTCTGCTGTTTCAGAATCTAGTTTCGCTAGCTGTCAGTGCAAACAGAGGGAATTCTTGGAAAGGGAAAAGTGATTGGAGTTTTCAGAAGGCTAGGCCTACTATTATGGAGTAAAAAAGCTTCAGCAGAGATAAAATCATATTCTGCCTGTTCAGTGCCAGAAATCAAAGGTTGACTTCCTCTCACCTAACACGTATTTCTAGAATTCCCAGAGTAGTTGGGATCCAAGAAAATAAAAGCTGCCTCAGCTGTGATAAGAAATGTCGGTCAGAAGCTTGAGAAACTAAAGGAACAAATTCTCGTCCATAGAGGGAGAGTTCATTTATCTGCCAAATTTTGAAATTCATTTACACACTATTGGTTTTTATCATGCAGTTAAAGGAATGGACTTATTTTTCTGAGTGAGAGTGTGAGGTCAGTGAGAGGAAGGATGAGACGCAGATTCAGAAATTGCACCTAGTTCTGGACTCCTTATGTGATTTCTAAGACCTACAGCCCAGAGAATGTAATAGTCACATTAGAACACATTTATCCCTAGCATTAAGGAATGTGTCGGCTGCGAAATGATGACTTACACCTGCCTGAGAGGACAGTGTCTCTGGACTTAGACTGATTATCCTCAGGTGCGTACAGTCATGTTGAAATGAAAACATTTCATAGTCAAAACCAGAGTATTAGTCAAAAGACTTATCCTGACTGGACATGCCAATCCAACAGAGACCCAGTTACTTTAAAGTTTTTGTTTCTGTGTCATGGATGCTTTTTCATTCCTCGCAGGTAAGTAGTCATTGTTAGACAAGCTAAACCTACTTCCATAGACTAAGAGACTAACTGCTTTTTTATTTCTTCACTCCATGTTTTGCCTCTGTGACATACTGTATGCTGTGTGCTGTTTCCTGTGTTAAATCTGCACATACCTACATATGCATAGAAGCCTATGGTAAGATTCCTTGCTTGTTACATATAGTAATTTCTGCGCATTCCTAGGCTTCTAAGTTTTTAGCTCTGTGACCACATTAATGGCTGTGAAGTAGAAATTTTAACACTGCAGTAGCCAAGAAGGTAGAAGTAGGTGTAGCCCTGTAGTGTGAAGGAGATGAAGAATTGGAATTAATTTGATGGTATGATAATAGGAAGTGAGTTTGGGCTTGCTAGCTGAGGGGAAGAATGGAGACTAGGTAGTCTAGGATGTAAAATTCCTTTCATGCTTGACCTCCTAGAAGGACTGTTGGCTAGTTTAAGCTTTTTCCACTGCCCATTGTTCAGGGAGTGTTTAGTGGGTGGGAGAGGAATTGGACAGAAACTCCTAAGTGACTGAAAACCAGACATTGTCACTCCTGAGAGTTGCATAGCAGAAGATCAGAAAGTACCAATATGTTACACAGATGCTTTGGAAGCAAAGAGAACAATTGTCAGAAGATATGACAAGGGGATTGTCTGTGGAAAAAGATAAATTACTAAAACAAGGAGAGGCTTATTCCTCCGGAGTGAAACATTCTTCAGTGATGTTGTATTTGAACAATGATCAAATGTTGTTTTTCATGAAAGCATAGCCCCTTCCCATGCTGGAAATAGGTAGTAATTAAAATAATACTGATAATTTGGAAGAGAACACATTACTGAAAATTAGTTTGCTTTTCTCTAGGAGAAACATGGGGGTGGAGAGTGAAAGAGAGGGAGAAGTAAACTAGCAGCTGGTTTCTTGCAAAAGCAAATAAGTTGACCAAAATAATGAGACTCTGGGAAACATGACTTCTTTACCAAAAAAAAAAGAAAAAAAACAAACCAAAAACACTAAAGAAAATAAACACTTTATAGAGGCAGTTGCTTACCACTAGATGATTAGATTTAGCTACAAATAGCCAGAAGTGAATTAAATACAAGCTGATACATTTTAAAAAGTGGGAAAAGCTTCACTGACATATTGTTTTGCAGGTAGAGAAAAGACAGCCTCATAGATGGAAAAAAAGAATAGTTAGAGTAGTATCACATAGTGTGATTCAAACTGAGAGGTGCAACAGATTGTATTTGCAGAGGAGGGGACTGTTGCTAGAAAGCATCTGCAGGTGAGAGGTGTTGATTTGGGAGTAATGATAGGAGGTGAGCATGGGGGTGAGGAAGGAGCAGCTGGGAGACAATGACAGCTGAAGAGTTCATGGAGCAGTAACAGAGGAAGCTGGGCACAGAACTATTGATGTAAATACTTGTTTTGGACTGAATCAATCCTAGTAGAGGAAGAAAAAATGAATGAGGTGTTAAGTGAAAAGATGAAGCTTTTTGAAACAGCTGAAACCGTGTCAAATAAGCAAAAAATCAGTGACCTGTGGGATCTCAAAACTGAGTTAAAGTTTCCAAACCTAGTACTGAGAATTGAAAAAGACCTGTGGATCTTCTCTTGGCAGCTAACACCCAGACTAGTGTAAATTTGAGAGATTATGTAATCTGCAGTTGAGACGTCTCAAATTCTGTTCATCTGGTCATAAAAAAATTTTGGATTCAAGAAATGTAAGAAAACTCTATAAAAAGTCTTTAAGAGTACTTATAAAGCAAGCTGGTATATTTTTATATACTGCAGATCTGCAAGTGCTGTAAGCTATACTTCATAAAAGCACTTTGTACATACACTGATACAATGTTAAAATACAGTGTCGAAATATGTTAAAATCAAAAATCAAGGTCTGCCTAGTTACCACGTGTTTTGCATCAGAGTTGGAGTAAGTGAAAGACTGGCGTTTTCCTGAGCCTTTAAATGTTTTTTTGAGACATGAACACTGGTGAGTATGTTAAGAATCAATAACCTGTACTACCCAGAAAGAGAAATTTTGTGGATTTTGTATGTGCAGAATGAATGGGTAAAGGGGAGCAGTGAGAAAGTCTATGATGATGAAAGTCTATGAAGTGCATGCAAACGTGCATCAAAGAACAATATGGAAAAAAATACACAATGGTTGAACAAGAGCAAAGGGTATTTACTGAGCTCTGACCAGGCTGTAAATACTGGCAACATGAAGGATTAGGTCAAGCATTTTTTTTTTGTTACAGTGCTGCCACCTCTATATATGCCATTCCTTTAGGGGATGTTGTTTTGTTTTTTCCTTTGTAGTTATAAATGATAAATTAATTGAACAAAATCTACTTGGCTCTTTACTACCAGTTTGCAGTCTTACGTAAAGATTCAAAGTTACCAGTAATTTTCTTTGAGATTTACCAGTAACTTGCTTTGAGATGATCTTCAGATAATCCTTTGCTATGTAATCAACTTTTCTCGTTCTGTTTGTTAATATCCAGCTTTTCTTGTGCTGCTACATCTCTGTAAATCTGCCTGTAGGAAGGCACGGTAAAAAGCTGACATGAATCACTTTTGCCCTCTTAATGATCCTCAGAGGCATTGCAGCCTGCCTTTTTGCTATCCCCTTATAATTATAACCAGGGGTTTGTTTTGTTCTGTTGTTCGCTTTAAAGTGTCAGCTTTGTCTGTCTTCCTTGCCTTATTGTTGCAGTCTTTTTGCTTTTAACTGGGGTGAAGTCAGCAACTGTAAGTATTTATGTGGAGAAGTGGAGCCAGGAAGCCTTTTTGTGTATGAAATAGGGTGGATGTTTCCTAGATTGAAATTCCTTTATTATGGCAGTACTGTGTTTTTGCAGAGCAGAAAGAGTTGGCTATCCAGGTATGTTGATACTATAATGACCTCTGCATTGCAGCTGTTATGTAGTGACATCTGTGTATGCTGAAGATGGAGTAACACTGGTACAGTATTGTGAAGATGATGCAGAAAACCACTAGTATTCATATTCACTATCATATATCATAATAAAATTAATACATATCTATATAATGTGTCATTACCAATTTGAGTCTCATTAGGGGTCAATGGGTACTCTACTTTAAACTGTTCTGTGCTTGGCAGGTATCAAGGTAAAGCTCCCTTAAGTTAATCCTAAGTTTAGGTATCTACAAGCAATTAATGTACCTGAATCACTGTGTAACTAAAATGGGTAGCAATGTGACATCCTTAACTCAAAAGCTGGGCTCCATCACATCCCTCTGAGTGTTACCTACCCTATTTAAAAGGGAGCATTAGATTTTTATTTTTTCCTCCATCATAGCCTCAGGTTGGGATTGTTTGTAATCTTCAATGAATTAATTGGAAGTTAGGGTTTTGGTCTGGCTGTATGGTAGTAATAGTGCACCTGGCTGTAGAGGAGGCACACAGAAGTATCAGACAGTGAGTCACAGTGCTGATAAGTAAGGTCAAATGTTCTACAGAGAGAAGGTTATGAGATGGTCATTTTGTGATTCTACAATACTACCCTCATGCCTTCTGTAAAGATAACTGGCAGCTGTGAAGCGGCTTCCCTCTTGGAGAGGGAAGAGAATATTCTCGAAGGAAGCAGAGCAGGAATGTGAGCACTCCCTGAACAGTGAAAGTTCTGATCTGTGCAGCTTTTGCAGAGAACGATCCAAATAGATTATCTTTAGGTATCTAAAAGAGTTAGGAATGGCTAAACCAATTCCTTGATACTGTTTTTTAAGTCATATGGAGTGTGCTGGTCCATGGGTTCTGTGGATCGGCTTACTCCAATGAGGAAGACAGGCACAGGTGCATGCTTGTTTTACATAAATGTGCATGCTGGTTCTTTTTTTCTAGCAGCACCTGTATCATTGCCCAAAGCTCTTGGGAACTACTGATGAGTAGGTGGGAGCTTGCTTTTGCAGGTTTTTCCTTCACAAATCCAGATATGGTTTAGAATAACTGTTCTGCCTATCTTCCCTTGTGACACTGCATAAGGATTTTTTTCACTGCTCTTAGGTATGCTTGTATGAGTCATTGGGGAAGGTATGGCCTTTTTTATCTGTATATGGATCCCTTATGTGAGACAGTTGTGGTATCTGATGAGGATATGTCCCAGATACCCAGTCTGTTAATGGCTATCGCTTACATATGATGGTGATAGGTGTGAGGAAATACCAGGTGGAGTGTTTCTCAGCTGTATGTCCCACAGGATGGTTTTGGGTGCAGAAGATCAGCGTGCTTTCTTAAGAGAGCTCTAACCACATACGTGCAAGCCTTGTGTTTCTGGACTGGAGTATTGCAGTGTGCCTGCGGAGGTTTGTGCTTGGAGATTGTTCAGACGCTAATGCAGAAGTAATCTGCATGTCACTTGGCAGGAGCACCACATTTTCCAGGTTTCTGTTTGTGTTCTTAAACCATGACAAGATAATGGGTTTCTTAGTAATTAAGATCACTCCTCGTGAACTGTGTTCTGTGTCACTCCTTCAGCTCGGTAAGGGTGTGCACTGTGCGCGTGTCACATTCTCTCTCACATGCACATGTGACATCTTGTAGTGTGGTTTTGACACTGTTTTCTGGTTTACCAGGGACAAGTATAATTTAGATCTCTTCTTACTGTTCCTGCGTGGTTTTTAAATGTGTGGCCTGATTCTAATAATATACTTCAGAATAAGTAATTTAAACTGGAAAGGTGGAAACATTGATTTTAGTTCTTCAGTATTCTGTTGCTGTTCATATTTTCACAAGAGATTTTTTCCCTCACCAATAGGTATAATGCTTCAAAGTTAATTTGCAGCTAAATATACACCATTTCTGTGTAATCTGGCACTTGTCAGCCAGAAGAAATCTTTAGCTTTATACAGCTATATTTCATTCCATCCTGTATTTGAAGGATGGTATTGCTGCATATGGCTTGTCTTAAGCTTGAATGCAAAAGTTAATAAAATGGTATTTAAATTTCCAAGAAATACATTAAATGTGAAACATAGTCAAATTCAGTAGTTTAGACATTTTAAGTTATTGTGGCCTAAATATTTAGGAAAAAAAATGCTTTCAGAAATTCCACAGATGTGGAAATTAAGAGAGTGCCTAACTGATTTCAGAATCCTTTAGGTTTCAACTACACGGACTCTAAATGAATCTTGTAGACAATACACTTTTTTCCTAATGTCTACAGTTGTGTCTCTGTCCGCAGACACTGAAAAACTTGGCTTAATTTTTCCAAGCTTTTCAAATAAATTGATCTCTTCCTTTCCAGCTTCGGACTTGTTTAGAAACCAAAAGAGCAAAATAAACTTTCCTGCCTTGTCAGTTTTTATTCCAATTCTGAATAGAGCAATGAAGTTTGACATTGACCTCACTGCAGATACTGCACAGAACAAAAGTCAAAGTTAAGACAAAAGCATTTATACTCAATTCAATATATTTTATGGAAAGTTATACTCAATATGGCACTGCATTTTAAAACTGTGAACTGCAAGTAAGGTATTTCCTCTCCCAGTGTGTATACAATTCAAAAAGCAATGTCCACTTATTTGAGTACTCATTAACTCGAAGTTTTTAATTGCCTAAAATAAGCATAGACTTTAATACAGGTTGTTTTAATTTTATACTTTATATAAGCACTGTCAGAAAGAAAAGTGTATCTAGCAAACCAGTGCATTTATACTGTAATCTCCATTTAAATAACACAGCATTTCTGGTCAGCAGACTTGGCTGCCTTTTGCAAGTGAAGAAACAATAAAATGTGCCCAGACTTTTTTGGCATTCCTTGTTTCTTTTGCTTATGACAGATATTGGATTTGTGTGGGTGGGGTAGATTTTTTTTTTTTATGGCATTGACTGAAGAAAAAGTAAGTTGGGGAGGTGACAGGTCTTTTTCCTCTGATCTTTTAGATCTGAAAATGCAGCAGTCTAAACAGCACAGTGTGAGTGTGGTGAGCTTGAGGACCAAACTAACCCTTGCAGTGGGTTGTTAAATACCTGTCTTAACTGCTTCATTATTTTGCAAAATGTGTTCCCTCCTGAAACAAAGGGGCAATTAAGACTGAATGACTTGAAGCTGCCTTCCTGCCACATGGGAGCATTCTGTTAGAGAAAAAGGGTGTGACTGAGGAGGTGTGCAGGTATATTGAACCCTTTCTTTTGAGTCTTGGAGATGTCCTGGAGTTTGGCTTCTAACGGCACTTTTTGGCCTCTTGTTTTATCTGGAAGAACAGTAGGACTGTAACAGCTTCTTCCCACTCAGTTTTATCTGCTAGACACGGATTTCTGGATTTGATCTGTACAATGAGAAATTCAGTTTCTTTACTGAATGCAAATTCTTATGGTTTGATAGAGAAAGATCTTGATCCACACGTAAATGCCAAAGATGAGACTTCTGAGCTGCTTTACACAGTTCTATCATCTGAAGCCGAGTGACTCGGGGACTGGTCTAGGCTAATAGTATCTTTCCCTGCGTTTTACATCTCATCTAAATCAGGAATGACTGAGAAACTGAACATCTGTGCTGCATGCTGTTTGATGCAAAGTAGAGGTTTTGGTCCAGTTGAAACTAAAGAAGTTTATACAAGACTAGCAACAAAGCCATGGATTAACGGGTCTTATTTCATGCCCTTCTCGAGGGTGCATTGTGGTGACATGTGTTGATGGCCAGTATTGGAGAGGAGCTTGAGCCAATGGTACTTGTGTTGCACTAGCATTTTGCAGATAAGACTGTGCAGACCTGCTAATGATCTAGTATGTGTCATGTTCTGTAGTTGTGGAGAGAAGGTTTTTATGTGGGTGATGGGAAAGTGTGTAAAATGGGTGATGTCTGGATAGGGGGAGAAGTGAAAACTATAGGTATATTTTCTTCAATTATTCCATTTTACATTTGTTTTAATGTCTGCAATGGACTATTCTTGCTGTCTTTATAGGAGGAAGAAGAGCAAGAGGAAGAAGATGATGATGAAGATGATGACGATACAGATGACCTTGATGAACTAGATACGGACCAGCTGCTGGAGGCTGAGCTGGAGGAGGATGAGAACAATGAGAATGCTGGTGAGGATGGAGAAAATGACTTTTCTCCCTCTGATGATGAGGAGCTTGCCAACCTCCTGGAAGAGGGAGATGAGGGTGAAGATGAAGATTCTGATGCTGATGAGGAAGTCGAGCTGATTCTTGGAGACAGTAAGTGTGTGCCCAGCTTGGTGACCACAGGTGACCTTCTCCTCTGTTTAATGTCCTGACAAATAGGCTTCTGAGCTTCTACGAAATTACTTAGCTGACCTTCCCCCTTTGCTGGTATGAGAGGCACAAATCATCATGCATATCATCATGCTTGTCACCTGTGGCCTTTCAAAGTAACCTGTTGCTAAAAACAGCTTCTATCTGAGAGAATAACTGAGAGTTCTGGAAAGGAAAGTATCTTCTTTCTTCAAGTGCTCCCAGGTGCGTGTGTGAGAACTTAAAGGCAGGCCAAGAAACTCCATGTGAAGAAACCTTGTCTGATTGCTTGCCTGTCCTGCCCTTCAGGGGGACGCTGGTTGAACTGTTACCTTACCTGTCCCCTCTGCTTTATTTGTATCTTTAAAGACAGAGAAGCATTTTTGCTCCTTGGTGCTATTCTTTTTCTTTTGTAATTGCTTGAAGTGCAAAACCAACATGGCGTTTCTGACTTCTCTTCTTTTTTTATGCTGTTCTGAAGCTAACATAACTTTTGCGATAAATTTAAATTGTTCTCTTTCTGGCATTCCACAGGTAGAGATACTTGAAAAGTTAACAAAGTGTGTGTATGTATAAGAAAGACATGTCTGAACGTTTTATGTAGCAAATCAGTTTAGAAGAAGGCTTGGCGAGAAAGAGGATGTGAGTAGGATAGCATCAGGCTTGGGATTTGTGACACCAGATTCGGGTCCCTTTTTTTGCAGCACAATTTTTGAGTATGCACGACCAAGCCACTTGTTTCTTTTTAATTTCCAAGCTGTAAAATGGGGATAATATAGTTACCTTAAATTAAAAAGTTGGTAATGATGAGTAATTACAGTGTGCAAGGTATTTGAAGTCCTGCAGTGATAGGAGACTAATGTGAGAGCTGAGGTGGGAATCAATTTTCGCTACCAAAGTGCTGGAGGATTAAGCATGCCAGGGCTCTGTTTTGGCACTGATGTGGCTGGCAGACTCGTTCCTGTCCCTTTCTTCTGTTAGGGTGCAGCTTGGTTGTTTTTAAGGATGAAGCCTCATCAGGTTGCCAGAGTTATTCTGTGGGGTCAGCCTGCTGTTCTCTTGAAGGTAGTAGGTATACAATGCAGGGCCATATAGGACATTTACATAGCTCAAATTCATTAATAGCATATTGCAGTTCAGCGTTTTGGGATTGCGGATAACTTCTGCCTGTCCCAGTAGCTGGCAGGACCCCTTCTCGACACAGCTCCATTTCTGTTTCCTCAGGGGGTGCAGGGCCAGCAGCTGTTAAGAGAGCACCCAGAGTGCTGTAACTTGAATTGTCCACGGGGCAGAATGGAGGGGAAGTTCAGGCCATTTCAATAACTATTCCTGTAGCAAAACTAGGTGCTACTTGACACTTCAGGTGTGTTCTGCAGAGCACTGCATGTTATGAAATGGCCACATCTGTACCATTTATGGATAGAACCACTTGATCAGAACTTTGATCTGGTATTGCTGTGGAACTGCAGCTAGCCCATCCTGTGGCTGTTAGGTTGCTTGGCAGCATCTTTGGAAACTTAAAGCAGGGAGTGCAGCTCTGCCAGGCCGAGATATGTGTGGTCCTTGCACAGGGTTTGATGAGTAGGGTTCTGTGGCTTCTTCTCTGTGACTTCAGTTTCCTCTGGCTTGCTTTTTTTTCTCACGCAGCAACTAACTAACTAATATTTCCCTTTCCTTTGCTTATGATATGTTCCAGAATTAAAACTTGTAAGGGCACTGACACTGTTGCAAAGTACAGATCTGAGGCATGGTGATGTATTTAGAGTGCTTCCTACTGCAGACCCTTGCTGTATTTTGGATTAACCTCCGTGACATACAGTGGGTGTGCTTCAAAACAAAAATAATTCAAACAATAGTTGAAACGGGAGTGAGTGGCTTTGTGTCCTTGTGCTTTAGAAAAGGTTTTGTTTCCTGTTCAGGAATAATCCATGGAGAACCTTTTAAGTATAAACTTGTCTTTCTCCTCCTTTGTCACCACCTTGGGGAGGGTGGATGTGTCTTGTCCAAAGCAGTGTATGCACTGTGCAGATCTTTCAAGACCTTGTTCCTGGGCCAGTGGGGTGTTCTTTTTGAAATGCACGTGTGACATAGGATGGAAGAAATATATGGAATTCTCACCAGCAGCGTGGCTGACTCCTGTTTCCTCTTCTCTTCTGTAATCAAAAATGGCAACTTCCAGACAGGTCTATAAGTTTCTGCCAAGCAGTTAACTGCAATCAGGTTTATTTATAGACATGGAGCTCAAAATTGGAAGGTTCTGTAGGTGGACTGGAGAATAGAGTTAGGAGATCCCTTTTCAAAGCTTTCCTGTGGTGTTGTATTTTTTTTTTTAAAAAAAAAAAACAAACAAACAAAACAAACACAACAAAATAACCAACCAGACACCAACTTCTTCAGCTACTCTTTCTGGATTATTATCTCGCTTGTGCTTCTTTCCCTCTTACTGTGTACGTGTCGCTG